>Ga0193726_1001698_pt1 | contig 16427 bp, 15 predicted proteins | sample H2c1metaG_FD_144928 | JGI IMG/M metagenome (GOLD analysis project Ga0193726, IMG submission 144928) | Soil microbial communities from a riparian zone of the East river system, Colorado, United States - H2c1 | ecosystem: Environmental > Terrestrial > Soil > Riparian zone | place: USA: East River... | reverse complement strand
CGCAGCTCCTGTACACGTCATCACGGATTTAGAGACCAGAAGGCCGGGGGTAAGGATACACGAGATAGACGGACGGAGAAGCTGGAGGAAAGCAACACTAACCCCCGGAAGGGGTTAGGAATCGGGGGTTCCGGGGACTACGACCAAGCTACTTGGCAGTCACCAGCGAGTGGGTAATGGCATGCACCGAAAGCGAGATGCGGTTCTGAACTCCGACCTTGCGCATCAGCTTGGCCACATGCGCCTTGACGGTGCGCTCTTCAATGCCGAGCGCCGAGCCAATCTCCTTGTTGGAGCGGCCGGCGACCAGCATCTCCAACACTTCCTTTTCGCGGTCGGTAAAGGTCACACGGCCGGCCGGGAATATGCGGCCTGGAGAAGAGCTTACCCGTTCGATGAACATGGAGAGCACATGCCGGGGCGCCCAAACCGAGCCTTGGTGCACAATCCGCAGAGCTTGAATGAATTCCGCGGGTGAGGCCGCTTCATCGACGTATCCTTTGGCGCCGGAAGCAATGGCCTTCAGGATGGTCTCTTCGTCGATCCCCGACCCGGTCACAATGATACGCAGATCAGGACGCGTGGCCTTCAGGCTGGCCATGAGATCAAAAAGGTTCTGCCCGTTGCGATTGCCGAGCAGCACGAGGTCGATGTTCTGCTGCGTGCTGATGTCAGCGAGCGAAGCAGAGATCAGCTCGAAATCCGATTCCGAGTCAAAAAGGGCTCGAAATCCAACGAACCGCAGCGGATCGCTTTCCACTACGGCAATACGAATTAGCGGTTTCCTTGCGGTTGCTGCTTTCATGGCATTCCTGGTCGAGAAGATGTATTTAGCATAGCGATGTTGCCCTGGGATGCAAAGCCCAGTAACGAATTGCCAATTACGGGAGTAACATGGGATTATTCGGGAAATGAGGGGTGTGGAAGCATGAAAAGGCGGTTTGGACTTGGTACCAACCGGCTGGCGGGCATCCTGCTGGCGGGAACCCTGGCGATTTCACCCCTGGCGGTCTCGGCCCAGACCGACGCTGCCCCGCCTGTCTATCAGCCGAAATTTCATGGCGATCCGGCGCGGTCGAACTCCGAGGCAAGCGCCCTTGGCTACATGCGCACGGTGATCCGGGCGCAGAAGGAATACAAGAAAAAGAATGCTAAATTCGCCACGTCGCTCGCGGACCTGGTCCACACCGGCTCATTCACCCGGCGCATGACCCAGACCGATCGGGGCGACTACACCGTCAGTTTTCGTCCCCACAAGGACGGCTACGAGCTGGCCCTGACTCCCAAACAGCTCGACGCCCTGCATCGATCGTTCTATGCCAAGGACGACGGTGTGATCCGTGCGAATGAAGAGAAAGCCGCCGACGAGAATTCGCCGTCGGTGAAGTGAAAGACCGATCAACCCGTTTTAAGCGCCCGCTCGAATTTCGTCGACCTTGCCATTGCGATACCGAACCCGGAGCGGCTTGCCGCCATTGGGATAGTCCAAGGTCTTGTCCACCCCCTCGCCGGGTCCCGCCGCAGTCCCAATTCCCAGCGCAAAGTCTACTTGAATTTCGTTCATACCGGGCTGGACTTGGTGTTTGTCGATCGACTCCCAAACCTCTTTTGGCCAATGCTTGTAGAGTTCATGCGGATCCTCGATGAAAAGCATCTCATCCGAGTAGATCTGGAAGTCCTCACCCTTCATGACACCGATGGAAAAGACATAGTTCTGACCATTCTTGGCAAACACCGCCATCACCTGCTTTTCCCCGGGTGGAGCCTTGGGAAATTCGTCCGTGACCACGCGCTTGATTTCCATCTTTTCGATGGGCAGAAGCAACCCGGCTGGATGGGCGAATTCGGCGTGGTGGCCGAGGTAAGGAAAATACGTAATGCTGTAGCCCACCTTGACCCAGGCCGGCTGTTTGGTCAGGGCTTGCGCCGACGCAAGGTCGTAAGGACGAAGCTTCTTCGGGGACACCAGGAAATCGGGATTGGCCGGCGCCGGGGCCGGCTTCTTGGCCTCTGACACCTGGCTTTCATGCCGCTCGTACAGGATGTAGGCCAGCCTCAGCCCGGCCACGATCATGGACAGCACCAGCAAGATTTGAATTTTTTGCTTCATCCCTCAAACCCCTCCGTGGCTGAGTCCTGAGCGATCACCCGTCGGGCTGGGGTAAACTAAGACCGTGAGTGCGGATCGATGAGGAGAGAATCATGCCGGTTGCGGTAACTCAAAACGAAATCCTGAGCGCGCTGAAGCAGTGCTATGACCCGGAAATTCCCGTCAACATAGTCGACCTCGGACTGATCTACGACATCCGCTTTGAGAACGGCGCCGGCGACAACCAGGACGTCACCATCGACCTGACGCTCACCTCCCAAGGCTGCCCGGAACACGTCAACATCAGCGCGCAAGTGAAAGCCCGGATGGAGCAGCTCCCGGGCGTAGGCAATGTCACCGTAAACGTGGTCTGGACCCCGCCTTGGGGGCCGGAGCGCTTGAGCGAGGAAGCCAAGAAGCAGTTGGGCATCGAATAAAAAAGCTCAGCCCGGCCGCCGCTCGGCAAGTTGCGACACCTGCTCGCCGAGTTGCGACGCAGTCTCGAGCAGCCGCTTTCCCTGCTCCATGTAGTCCGGCAATTTCTGATACAGCGCTCCGAGCTTGTCCCTGTGTTCCGAAGCCAGTGTCACCAGGCCGACTCCCGCCAGAAGCACTCCGGCGGTTTTCCTGCGCTCGAGCAGGAGCGCGAGGCTGGCCCCCGCCGAACCTGCGATCAAGGCTTGCTTCCAGCGCTTCGTACGCCCTCCCCAGGCTCAAAATCGGAGCCGCTGCCTTATACTGCCTCGGGCACTTGGAGGGATTGGATGCGGAACTCTGGCCACGGAGGCAGAAATTTTCTTGTCTTTTTTTCGCTGTGGACGACCATGGCGCTTGCGCAAAACCAGCCGCGCGCCCGCGACCTGGGCGTCCCCTTCGACGGGACGCCTGGGCCAGGGAACGCCATCACCGACGTTCCAGGGGTTGAAGTCGGCCATACCACGTTGATCTCCGGCGGCGGTCCGCTGAAGGTCGGCGTCGGCCCGGTGCGGACCGGCGTCACCGCAGTCCTGCCGCGAGGCAAGAATTCCAGGGACGCGGTCTTCGCAGCATGGTTCACGCTGAACGGCAATGGCGAAATGACCGGCACCACGTGGCTCGAGGAGTCCGGCTTCCTTGACGGCCCGGTCATGATCACCAACACTCACAGCGTCGGCGTGGTGCGCGACGCCGCCATCGCCTGGAAGGTCAAGCAAGGCAAGCCCGACCAGGAAGGCTACTGGTGGTCGCTCCCCGTCGTGGCGGAAACCTATGACGGATACCTGAACGACATCAATGGATTTCACGTGAAGCCCGAAGATGCATTCCACGCTCTCGATACGGCGCGCGGCGGGCCCGTCGAAGAGGGCAACGTGGGCGGCGGGACCGGGATGGTCTGCAATGAGTTCAAGGGCGGTATTGGCACGTCATCCCGCGTCCTCGATGCGAAGCTCGGCGGCTATTCCGTGGGCGTCCTCGTGCAGTGCAACTATGGGCAGCGCGATCAGCTGCGCATCGCCGGCGTGCCGGTTGGCAAAGAGATTCCCGAGCATACGATCCGCGAGGAAGATGTGGGCTCGATCATCGTGGTCGTGGCAACCGATGCTCCCCTCATTCCCAACCAGCTCAAGAGGCTCGCCAAGCGCGTGTCCCTGGGCCTGGCGCGGGATGGCAGCTATTCCGGCGGCGGGTCGGGCGATATTTTTATCGCCTTTTCGACCGCTAATCCGGGCGCAGGAGACCCCAAGGGAGTTCGGCACTTGAACATGCTCCCGAACGACGACATGGATCCGTTGTTCTTGGCCACGGTTCAGGCCACGGAAGAGGCCGTCGTCAACGCAATGGTCGCGGCAGCAACCATGACGGGCATCAACGGCCACACGGTGATTGCATTGCCGCACGATCGATTGCGAGAAGTGTTAAGAAAATATAATCGCCTCCGAGAGTGAGGCATCGCACGCAGAAGGCATTGCCAGCAATGCCTCGATCGCCAGGTCCGGCGGAGACGTGGCTGGCTGCGTCTCTGCCGGCACCGCGCATTAGGCCGGCTTCGATCCCATCAGCAGCAAGGCTCCCACCCGCTTGAATCCGCGCAAATCCTCCAAGCTATAAAACGACTTCGTCTGGTAGTCATCCGGGGTGGGTGTGTCATCCGGAATTCGCCGCGCTTCCACTTGCTCGAACCCGTGGGTCTTGATCAGCGCAACATACTCCGCTTCCGACCGCACATGGACTGGCACCTTCAACTTGTCGACCCACTGCAGCGAATAGTGATTGTCCTTGTACAAGTTGATGAGAATGAACATGCGGCCACGCGGTGCCATGACGCGAAACAATTCACGCAGCACCCGCTCCTGATCTGGATAGTAATAGAACGATTCCACCGAAAGCACTTTGTCGAAAAAGTTGTCGCCGCCGGGAATCTTCTGCGCCGATGCACAAACGTAGGCGGCGTTCCCGAATTCCGCCGGCGTCGCCTGGGCCCGCTGGACCATCTCATCAGAAACGTCCAGGCCCACCACTTTTCCCGAGCCCTCCGGATCCGCCACCCGCCGTGCCAGTAACCGCGTGGCCCAACCCGCGCCGCATCCCAGATCAAGCACCCGCTCGCCGGGACGCAAGTCCATCAGCCGGATCGTCTTCTCGGTGATGTCGAGATGATGGCGTTCCATCTTCTCGCCTTCGCCTTCCACCGCCCAGCGATTAAATTCCTGCTGTAACCTTTCGTCGGAACTCGCCAATGTATGAGCCAAATTTTTCTCCCTGGTAAGCTTAGTGACCCAAACCCCTCCCCACGAAGATCACCAAGGTACACCTGAATATGCTACATTTGCCTTCCTCATGGCACCAAATCTACAGCCGCCCCCGGATGACCCTCGGCCGGAACCGCTCTACTGTCCGTTGTGCACCGAAGAGGTGAGCGATCCATTGACTTGCGGCGATTGTTCTGCGGTGATCTGCCGGCGCTGTGGAAGTCCGCTGGAGTCGTCGGATGAGTTGGGCCTCGGATAAGTTCATCGGATAAACATGGATCCCGTCCCCTCCTCTCCGGCCATGCAGTCTGGATCGCAACCCGTGGCCACGCCCCCGACCCTGGTTCGGGGTCTCTCCCTGCTGGATTCAGTCTTGCTGCTCGTCGGCGGCATCATCGGCTCCTCGATTTTCCTGACGGCGAAAGATATCGCCGGCCCTCTGCCGCATCCGGTGTTGTTCCTGCTGGTCTGGGTCCTCGGCGGCGGAATTTCCCTTTTGGGTTGCACCGCCCTCGCAGAGCTGGGATCCATGTTTCCGGATTCCGGCGGGCAGTACGTTTACCTGCGCGAGGCCTACGGCGATCTTCCCGCGTTTCTATACGGATGGATGCTCTTCACCGTGGGGAATGGCGGCACCATCGCGGCGCTGGCCGTAGGTTCAGCCGCATATCTGGGCGGAATCATTCCGGAAATTTCACAGGAACGCCTGGTTCTTTCAGCCGCCGGAATTGTCCTGACTCGCGCCGACCTCGTGGCTCTGATCATGGTCGCAGTCGTCACCTGGATCAACGTGGCCGGACTGCGACGCGGAGCAATCCTGCAGAATGTGGCTACCTGGGCCAAGTTCGCGGCGATGGCGGCTTTTGTGATTCTGGGCCTCAGCATCGGCAAAGGGGACTGGCGTCACTTCACATCGAGCGACCCGGGGACCCTCAGCGGCCTCACCCTGGGCCTGCATGCCGGCCAGCTTTTTTCCGCGTTCGGGGTGGCTCTGATCGCCGTCTTCTGGGCTTACGACGGATGGGTCTACATCACCTGGGTCGCCGGCGAGGTGAAGGAACCGCGCCGCAATGTTCCACGATCGATGGTGCTGGGGGTTGTGCTGGTCGGCATTATTTATGTCGCCATGAACCTGACCTACGTCTATGCTTTGCCGCTCACCGAAGTTGCCAAGCACGAAACCATTGCTCACGCCGCAGCCGCCGCGTTGTTCTCTCCAGCGGCGGCAACGTGGCTTTCGGCCCTGATCGCACTCTCGTGTTTTGGCGCGATGGCAAGCTGTGTTCTCTCCGGTAGTCGCGTTTACTACGCCATGGCAAAGGACGGCGTCTTCTTCCAACGCATGGCGGAAGTCCACCCCAAGTGGCGCACTCCCGCCTTTGCTCTCATCGGACAGAGCGTCTGGGCAGCGGTCCTCACCGTGAGCGGCCGTTACGATAAGCTTTACACCTACGTCATGTTCGGCATGGTGCTGTCGTACACGCTGACGGTAATCGGATTGTTTGTCCTGCGCTGGAAGCGGCCAGATGTTTCGCGTCCCTACCGCTGCACAGGATATCCCTGGCTGCCGGGATTTTATGTGCTCGTCCTCGGCGCCTGGACTTTGAACACAATTTTCACGCGTCCCGTCGAAGCGGCGCTCGGGGCCGGAATTGTGTTGCTCGGCGTGCCCGGATATCTCTACTGGAAACACAGTGGTAAAAAGGCAATCGCGGTGCAGTAAGGGGAGCAACCTTGGTCTTGCCCTCGCCTCCCCGGCAGTATGATTCCTAGCATTTTTAGCCGGAAAAATGACAGCGATTGGACCTGACCGCGGGATATAAATTGGCAGAATTCAAACCAGCCGCCGGACGACCGGAAATCGTTTCGCCACTTTCCACGTCCGAAGCGGACGATCTCAACCAACCGAAACGCGTCATGGGATTTCGCGACCTCGTATTGTTCTACGTGGTCACCGGCATCAGCTTGCGCTGGATCGCCACGGCCGCAGCGGCCGGGCCCAGTTCCGTCGTGATCTGGATTGGGGCGTGGCTTGTCTTCTACACGCCGCTCGCACTCTCGGTGATTGAACTGTCTTCGCGCTATCCCCACGAAGGCGGCATTTATGTCTGGACCAAACGCGCTTTCGGGGATTTTGCCGGCTTCATCACGGCGTGGACGTACTGGACTTGCAATCTGCCCTACTTCCCTGCCGTACTCTATTTCGCCGCCAGCAACGCGCTCTACATCCGGCACAACGCCTGGGGACACCTCGAGAGCAGCACAACTTTTTATATTGTGTTTTCCCTGGGCGCGCTCACGCTCGCGACCGTGATGAACATTTTGGGCCTCAACGTAGGCACCTGGCTGCACAACCTGGGCGCGCTCGCCATGTGGATTCCCGTCGGCATCATCATCGTGATGGGAGCGGTCGCCTGGCACCGCTATGGAGCTGCAACCGCCTTCACCCTCCACACCATGAAACCCAGCTTGCATCTCAATGACATTATTTTCTGGTCGGTACTGACTTATGCCTTCGCCGGCAGCGAGACGGCCTCTCTGATGGGCGGAGAAATCAAGAACGCCCGGCGCGCCATTCCCTGGGCGCTGTTCATCGCCGGAATCAGTGTGACAATTTGCTACATCCTGGGGACCATGAGCGTGCTGGTGGCGTTGCCCGCTTCGGAAGTTGGCAACCTGCAGGGCCTGATGCAGGCGATATCAAAGACCGCCAGCCGCGTTGGCTTTGAAGGCGTGATCCCTTTTGCAGCGTTTTTGATTATGCTGAGCAGTGTCGGCGCCGCGGGCGCATATCTCGCTGCCGTTGCCAGACTGCCTTTCGTCGCCGGGATCGATCGCTTTCTGCCGCCGGCATTTGGCGCGCTGCATCCGCGGTGGAAGACGCCATGGGTGGGCCTGCTGACCCAATTCGCTCTGGGCGGAGTTTTCATTTTTCTGGGACAAGCCGGCACCAGCATTAAAGGCGCTTACGATGTGCTCGTGAGCATGGGGGTGATCACTTATTTCATTCCTTTCCTTTACCTGTTCGCTGCGATGTATCGGTTGCAACGCGAACCCGCCGGCGCCGAGGTCATTCGTGTTCCCGGCGGAAAGCCCGTGGCAAGGTTGGTGGCGGTGGTGGGATTTCTGACCACGAGCACGACCATCGTCTTGTCCTTGATACCGCAGCCGGATGAACCGAATAAGCTCTTGGCGGTGATCAAAATCGTGGGATTGTCGGGTCTGCTGGTGTTGGTCGGCGCGTGGATCTATTGGGCGGGAAAGCGAAGAGCGGCGCGGCAACTCCTGGCAGGCCCCTAGACCACCGGGGACAAGCCGGGGAGGGCTACAAATCATCGGCTCCAGAGGCAGGGGCCCGCAGGCTGAAGCCGCTTATTTTCTGTCCCCAGCGACAGCGCTGAAGTTCGTGCCCTTCCGGCGCAGAACCCACACTGTCGCTAGACCGGCACCGCGGTTTTTCTCGGCGGATTAAAGAAGGGAATCTTTACCACCTTTGCCGTGACTTTCTGGTGGATGGCTTCAATCGTAATCTCCAACTGCAGCTTGGTTCCGATTTCTGAATGCGCCGACTCCACGCTGCCCAGCGCAATCATCTTCTTGAGCACCGGAGACCAGGTGGTCGAAGTCGCTTTGCCCACCTGCTTGTCCCCCACATAGAGGGGCACCGCAACGCGCGAAGCCTGGCTGGGCGCAGCGGGAGTTAATCCGAATCGTTCGTAGCGTTCTTCGACTTCCGTCCAATCAATTTCGAGTCCGACAAATTGCCGGCCCACGCCATGCTTTTCGTCTCGCGCCAACGCAGCCTTGCCGATGAAATTTTCCTTGTTCAGGTGCACCATCTTGCCCAAGCCGAGTTCGTACGGCGAAAATTTCTGCGCGGGAATCAGCGCCTTCTTGGCGCTCGAGTAGTCGACTTCAATCAGCAGCAGTCCGGCTTCGACGCGCGCGACATCCAAGGCCAGCATTCCCGCAGCGTGCAGATCGAAAGCTTTGCCTTTCTCTGCGAGAGCATCCCACACTTTCACCGCGTCGTTCCACGGCACCCAGATTTCGTATCCCAGATCGCCCGTGTAGCCGGTACGCGAAATGTCTACCGGAACTCCATCGATCGTTCCCCGGGTCATGCGGAAATATTTCAGGTTCGCAATGTCGGCCTGGGCCGCGGCTTTCAGCAGCTTCGCCGAAGTTGGGCCCTGCAACGCCAGCGCGGCAACTTTTTCCGAGATGTCTTCGATCTGAACATCCATGTTGGTGCCGTTTTGACGGAACCAGCGCAGGCTGGGGTCGGCGGCGGTCCAGCGATATTTATATTCTTCGAGGCGCGTGACGGTGCCGTCGTCGATGACCTTGCCCTGCTCGTCGCACCAGCAGCAATAGATCACCTGCCCCACCGCAACCTTGGCGATGTCGCGCGTGATCACGCGATTCACCAGTTTGGTCGCATCCTTGCCGGTGATCAAATACTTGTAGAGCGGCGAAATGTCAATGATCGCGGCGGCGTTGCGGATGGCGTTGTACTCGTGCTCGTGGTGCACCTCATACACGCTGACCGTGTAGTAGCCGGACCATTCGCGATAGCTCAGACTCTGGCAAAGCGGAAAAGTGCGTTCGTGAAATGCGGTTCCAACGGGCACGGTTGTTTCCTCGATGATGAATCGCTGAATGGAAGACGCAGCAAGTCTGCGTCCCTACGGATATTGTTTTCCTCTGCGCAGACCCGGCTTGCTCCGTCTCGCTTGAGGATTATATTCAGACGCCGGCGTTGGCGGCAAACGACTGCGTGACTGCAAGTCACCGATCCTCTCTAAGTCTACAGACAAAAAGCCACTCTCCGGTTAGAATAACGAGTCACGATTCCAGCCGTTGTTGGCTCGATGACGGTGAACCATGCCCACACCCTGGAACGCCATTCTGAGTTGGTCAGTCCTCCTCAGCGGACTCTAATCGGCCGGGGAGCCTTCGCCCTGCCACCTCCTTCGCTCACGGATTTGAGATTCCAGAGTGCGATGGGAGTATTTTTCAACATTCGATCAAGTCCGATCCAGGAGCCGCAGCTGATACAATCCCTGCGGTTTTTGAGCTGACCGGCAAGCGACGGGCAGCAAAGGTCCAATATGGCAAGTTCCAACCAGAAATACGATGTGATCGTTATCGGCGGAGGCCACAACGGCCTGGTCAACGCCGCTTACCTTGCCCGCGCCGGCAGCAAGGTTCTCGTGCTCGAACGCCGCCATGTGATTGGTGGCGCGGCCGTCACGGAAGAGGTTTATCCCGGATTCAAGTTCTCCGTCTGCTCCTACGTGGTCTCGCTGCTGCGTCCCGAGATCATTCGCGACCTGGATCTTCCCCGTCATGGACTGGAAATCCTGCCGCTCGACGGCACCTTTACTCCGATGCCCAGCGGCGATTATCTCTGGCGCGTGAATGATCACGGCAAGACGCATCGCGAAATCGCGCGACACTCCAAGCTCGATGCCGAAGCCTACGACGAGTTCGGCAAATCGATGCAGGCCATGTGCCGCTTCGTCAAGCCCATCCTCTCCATGGTGCCACCGGACCCGGCAACGCTGAATCCAAAAGACCTGATGAAGATGCTGTTTCTCGGGCGCCGCTTCCAGGGTTTGACCAGCGAAGACAAATACAACCAAGTGCAGTTGATGACCATGAGCGCCATTGACTTTCTCGATCAATGGTTCGAAACCGATGTGCTCAAGGCCACAATGTCGGCTTCCGGGATCATTGGAACCTTTCTGGGCGTGCGTTCTCCGGGAACTGCCTACGTGCTGCTGCACCACTACATGGGGGAAATCGACGGCGCATTCCGTTCCTGGGGATTTGCCCGCGGCGGCACCGGCGCGATCTCGAATGCAATCGCAGACGCGGCCGTCGAAGCCGGAGTCGAAATTCGCAAACAGGCGCCCATCGCACAGATCATCATCAAAGATGGCAAGGCCAAAGGCGTTGTGCTCGCCAATGGCGATGAAATCTACGCCGACATCATCTCCTCGAGCGTTGATCCGCGACTCACCTTCGTGAAGTTTATCGAGAAGGGACATCTGTCAGAAGATTTCCTCGAAGAAATCAACCGCTATAAATTTCGCGGATCGTCCGGCAAGGTAAATCTCGCATTGGACGCTCTGCCGAATTTCAAGGCGATGCCCGGGCCGGGCGCCCATCTGCGCGGCGCAATTTCGATTTCGCCCAGCGTCGAATACATGGAGCGCGCTTACGACGATGCCAAGTACGGCAACTACTCGCGGCGACCGTATATCGACATGGTGATTCCGTCGCTGACCGATCCTTCGGTGGCGCCTCCGGGCAAGCACGTGATGTCCTGCTTCGTGCAGTACGCGCCCTATAAACTGCGGCCCGGCCTCAACTGGGACGATCAGAAAGAGGCGTTTGGCGACAACGTGATCAACACCATCGCCGAGTACGCGCCGAATATCAAAGACATCATTCTGCATCGCCAGATCGTGACGCCGCTCGATCTGGAACGCGACTTCGGCTTGTCCGAAGGAAACATTTTTCAGGGCGAACTCTCCCTGGAGCAACTGTTCTTCCTGCGTCCGGTGCCCGGGTATGCGCAATTCCGCACTCCGATCAAGAACCTGTACCTGTGCGGATCGGCGACGCATCCCGGCGGCGGCATCATGGGCGCCCCCGGCCGCTTGGCGGCGCTCGAAATTCTCAAAGACCACAAGGGAGCCGCGTAACCATGGCCGAGCAGCGCAATGCTGTCATTGTCGGCGGCGGTCACAACGGACTGGTCACCGCTTTCTATCTGGCCAAAGCCGGCCACAAGCCGCTGGTGCTGGAGCGGCGTCCGCAGCCCGGCGGCGCCGCCATCACCGAGGAATTCCATCCCGGATTTCGCGGATCAGTTCTTGCGCATTCCGCCGGGCCATTGCGTCCGGACATTGTTCGCGACATGCAGCTCGAGCAGCACGGTCTGAAGATGATCACGCCGGAAGTGGCCGTGACCTCTTTTTCTCCCGACGGCCGCGCGCTGGTTCTTTATCACGATGCCCGAAAGTCTGCTGAGGAGATCGGCAGGTTCTCGCAGAAAGACGCAGCCCGCTATCCGCAGTTCCAAACTTCACTGGCGAAGATGAGCAAGGTGATCAGCGAAGTGCTCGCGCTCACCGCTCCCAATATCGACAATCCCAGTCGCGGAGATCTCTGGGGGATGCTGCAGACTGGACGATCCATCCGCAAATTGGGCAAGAAAGACCTGTATCGCTTGCTGCGCTGGGGGCCCGCAGCCGTAGCCGATGTGGTCGCTGAATACTTCGAAACCGAATTGCTGCGAGCGACCATTGCCGCCCGCGGCATTTTCGGAACTTTCCTCGGCCCGTGGTCAGCCGGCAGCACGCTGGTCATGCTGATCCGCGCGGCCGGCGATTCGCACCCCGCAGGCGGCTCGTACTTCGCCGCGGGTGGCATCGGATCCGTCACCCAGACCATGGCGGCAGCCGCCACCAAGGCCGGCGCGGAGATTCGCAGCAACGCCGAAGTGATTGAAATCCGAGTCAAAGACGGCGTCGCTACCAGCGTGGTGCTTTCGACCGGCGAAGAGATCAACGCTCGGGCTATTATCTCGAACGCAGATCCGAAGCGAACCTTATTGAAGCTGGTCGATCCCACGCATCTATCGCCCGACTTCGTCATGAAGCTTCAGCACTACCGCATGCCGGGCACGGTCGCGAAAGTGAACCTGGCTCTCTCCGGCTTGCCGAAGTTCAGCGGGCTCGATGGTTCCACCGACACCGGCGCGCTGCAGGGACGAATTCACATCGGCCCGGAGATCGATTATCTGGAACGCGCTTTCGATGAATCGAAGTACGGCAGCTTTTCCAGGCAGCCTTACTTGGAAGTTGCAATTCCCTCGCTCACCGATCCATCGCTCGCGCCAGCGGGACAGCACGTGATGTCGATCTACATGCAATACGCACCCTACAAACTGAAGGGCACGGACTGGGAGACGCAGCGCAAAGCCCTGGGCCAGACGGTCGTGCAGACGCTGTCGCAGTACGCGCCCAATCTTCCGGAACTGATCCTGACCCATCAAATCATCACGCCGCAGGATCTGGAAGACAGCTACGGTCTCACGGGAGGCCACATCTTCCAAGGCGAGCTGTCGCTGGATCAGTTCTTTACCATGCGTCCCTTACTGGATTGGGCGAGGTATCGAACGCCGATTCAGAAACTCTATCTGTGTGGAAGCGGCACACATCCCGGCGCCGGATTGACCGGCGGATCAGGCGCCAACGCGGCCAAAGAAATATTGAAAGAGCTGAAAAAATAGCGCTGGAGCGGGAAAGGTCCCGGCACCCATGAAGAACTCCGCCGTCCTGCTCATCGCCTGTCCCGACCAGAAAGGCGTCGTCGCCGCCATCTCCGACTTCGTTTTCCGCCATGATGGAAACATTCTGCACGCTGACGAGCACGCCGACGAAGGCACCCATCTCTTCCTGATGCGCGTGGAATTCGATCCCGCCGACTTCGACATCGACCTGAACGATTTCCCCAAACACTTCTCGCCCATCGCCGGGAGATTTGCGATGCAGTGGCGGCTCGCGCAATCGAGCCACCGCCAGAAGATGGTGGTCCTGGTCTCCAAATACGATCACTGTCTGGTGGATTTGCTTTATCGCCACAAGAGCGGCGAATTGGCCTGCGATATTCCGCTGATCATTTCCAATCATCCGGATAATCAATCGATCGCCGAGTTCTATCAGATTCCCTACATCACCATCCCGGTACCAAAGGACGACAAGCGTCCGGCGGAAGAAAAAATACTGTCGCTCGTACGACAGCACAATCCGGATTTCATGGTCCTGGCCCGCTACATGCAAATTCTCTCCCATGATTTCGTGAAGGAATACCCCCAACGCATCATCAACATTCACCATTCATTCCTGCCGGCTTTTGTTGGCGCGAAACCCTACCAGCAAGCGTTCGCTCGGGGCGTGAAGTTGATTGGCGCCACCAGCCATTACGTCACCGAAGTGCTCGACGATGGCCCCATCATCGAACAGGACGTGATTCGCATTTCCCACCGCGATTCCCTCGATGATCTCTTGCACAAGGGTCGCGATCTGGAAAAGGTCGTGCTCTCCCGGGCGGTGCGCTGGCACATCGAAAACCGCATCCTGCTGTATGGCAACAAGACCGTTGTTTTCCACTAGATAACGGGCTGAAGGATCCTTATTGACATAGTATAGATTCCGCTTTACATTTCTTTGGTCAGACACTTCGTCTCGGCCGCGGCGGATCGAGACCTCCTGTGGTTCGCACGAAACTCCATCCGCGGCGGCCCTTTTTCCCTGCGGCAATGCCCCGAACCCCGGTTTGTCAATGGCACTCGAACTCTGTTCCTATCACTTTGGTGTCAGGTACTTCGGAGAGTATTGTGCGGACAGTCGGCTTGGTTTTTACTAGAAGGTAACACCCTTGCCGACAGCAGCTCAGCGCAGGGTCAATTTCGAGGAGTTGCGTTGGCTGAAGATCCGAAGTGGGAGCTGGCAATCCTGGCGACCGTGCAAGGCTTCTATGAGAAGCTGCTGCAGGCGGGCGTGCAGGGCGAAGTCCCGGTTCCGCACGGGCTCGAGGCCATATCCCTGCGGGACGACAGCAACGTTCACGAGACCCTGAACAAGATGCGCCGCTGGCTGCGGCTGCTCGATATGGCGATCACGCCAGCCATGTTGCGCCGGGCTTTCACGGCTGACACCGACCCGGAAATTGCGGAAGCGATGCTCCGTTATTTCACGCGGACAAAAGACGCCAGCGACCTTAATCGCGACAAGACCGACATGGTCGCGACCTTTCTGTATCGGCATCCGCGCGTTCCCGGGCAGTGGGAAAAGCGCGGTTATGGTCTCGACGGTTCGCTTCCGCTTTCGCCATTTGAAATCGCGCTGCTTGAGATTCTCGCCGATAGCGATGTGCCTTTCCTTCCCGAAGATCATGTTCAACTCCTGCGCCGCTTCGATCCGCTGCTCGAGCAGGTCAAAGGCTTTCGCGATCTGAACTCGCTCCTGGACTCGGGCATCATTCCCGCGGTCCGCGAGCTAAAACGGTCTTTGGACAATTCCTTCTATCATCCCGGCGTCTTGGCCACCATCGCGCCCTACAACGCGGATTTCGGGAGACGATTTGATGACCTGTTCCACGCCGCGTCGGCCGAGATCAAGAGCTTTGCCCAGGCTCTCGAAGAACAAGGCGGCACCATTCTGGGGAACGTGGATGGTGTAGACGTCACGGTCGAACAAGTGGTTGCGATGGAAGAAAGCGAGTTGCTCAAGATCGACTACAGCCAGGCTTTGGAGAAATTCCGCCGGGTCTCCCAGCTCAAGAGAGTGCTGGAGCGACGACCGCCGATCCGCCGCAAGCCGCAACTGGTGCGCACTGCGCCGCCAGCAAAACCGAAGCCGGTTCCCGTGGTGAAAACCTCTTCGCCCGCGCGCCGGCCCGTGCTCGATGTAACGGCGCTGCGTGCAGCCGTGACTCCGCAGCAGATTTCCACCGAAGAAACCAAGCTCCTCAAGGTGGAGGAGTCGATCCGGATCTTCGTGCGCGTGGCCGATCCCAAGTTCCGGCAGATCGTCCCCATGCGCTTCTTTAACCTGACTCTGACTGCGGCCGAAGCCGACGCCTGCAACGCCGATTTTCTGGAAGAAAAGAGTTTGCGAGCAGGCGTGGCGAGGGTGCAATTGCGGCTGGTGTCGGTTGGGGCGCGCATGACCACCGAACTGGAAGAACTCAAACGCGCGGACAACTCTCCGTCGTTGTGGAGGCTGCACGCCGATTCACTCATCGCTTTGCTCGAAGTGTCGCGCGCAGTGAATGAAAATGGCGCGCGGATGCTCAACCTGGCGAACCAGCACGGAGAGAAACAACAGGGGATCGTTCTCCAGGCCTCCCTTCGAAAGCTGCATGAGACGGCCGAATTTGCCGCAAAAACTCTCGCCGCGGCACCGCAACAGAGAAGCGCCGGCGCCGGCGCAGACTGAAAAGACTCGCAAGATAAAAATGCCCCCGAACGAATCGGGGGCGAATCGATCGACTCGAGTGGAAGCCGGCCTTTAGTGCCAGTCGCGGTCCTCATGCCAGCGATGTTCGTGGCCGTCCCACCATCCGTGATACTTGCTCCAGCAGCGTTCCCGCTCGGCGTTCAAGTCCCGTCGCCGGTCCTCGGCGACGCGGCTGCGCTCACCGTGCTTGTGAATCGCTTCGTCCAACTTCGCCTCTTTCCGTTCAATGGCCCGCTGACACTGCGCATGGCTGGGAGCAGCGTATGCCCCTGGCACGGCAACGAGAGTAGCAGCTCCGATGGCCGTGGTTAGCACCGCCATGGCGGCAAAATTCTTAAAGCTTTGCGGTTTCAAATCGCCCTCCTGACCGAATTTGGATTGCACCGTTTTGGATTGAAAATCGCGTTCTGAAGTTGCCCGACGCCCGGATTTACCGCGCCCCCATGCGTCATTTCGGCACAGTGCCTGATGGCCTGGCGGGCGATCCCGGGGGAAGGCGTGCCTCTGCTTGGCCAGCCCAGACGAGCGCACCGGCGCCGTGGCATGAACAGCTTGTCATCCCCCAGGATC
>Ga0193726_1001697_pt1 | contig 16440 bp, 10 predicted proteins | sample H2c1metaG_FD_144928 | JGI IMG/M metagenome (GOLD analysis project Ga0193726, IMG submission 144928) | Soil microbial communities from a riparian zone of the East river system, Colorado, United States - H2c1 | ecosystem: Environmental > Terrestrial > Soil > Riparian zone | place: USA: East River... | reverse complement strand
GGCGCCGGCAGGCCGTGTCCGGCGCGCGGACGGCGGCTGGTATGCGGTGCTTCACGTGCCGACGCTCGTCTCGGAAGAAGAGCTCGTCATCTCGCTCGTGGAACGCGAGGGTCTGCTGGCGCATCCGGGATATTTCTTCGATTTTCCGCGCGAGTCGTACCTGGTCGTGAGCCTGCTCGTGCCGGAAGCGGCGTTCGCGGACGCGGCGTCGCATCTCTTCCGGCACTTCGATTGCACTGAAGTGGTCCATGACCGATGACTAATCCACCCGGCCATCGCCGCGCGGGTTTGCTCATCCCTCTGTTCGCGTGCCCGTCCAGCACGAGCTGGGGCATCGGCGAAATCGGCGACCTCGAGCCGATCGCCGCGTGGCTCGCGGGCGCCGGCCAGCACATGCTCCAACTGCTGCCGACCAACGAAATGGCGCCGGGCCAGCAATCGCCCTATTCCGCGATCAGCGCCATGGCGATCGATCCAATCTTCATTTCGATGCGGGCGGTGTCAGATTTCGAGTCGCTCGGCGGCGAAGCGTCCCTGTCGGCGGATGATCGCGCGCAGCTGGCGGAGGTCCGCCGCGCGCGGGTGATTCAGCACGCGCAGGTCCGCGCGGTGAAGCAGCGCGCGCTGCGCGCCGCCTTCGATCGGTTCCACGACGCCGAATGGTCGCGCGACACGGACCGCGCGCGGGCCTTGCGGCAGTTCCTGAGCGAGCAGGCGTGGTGGATCGAGGACTACGCGATCTTCCGCGCGCTGCACGCGCACGAAGGCGAGCGTCCGTGGACCGAGTGGCCCGCCGCGCTGCAGCGCCGCGAGCCGGCCGCGATCGATCACGCGCGCCGCGAGCTCGCGCGCGACGTGCTCTTCTTTCAGTACCTGCAGTGGCTCGCCGCGACACAATGGGTCGAGGCGCGGCGCCGCATGCACGGCGTCGCGCTGTTCGGCGACCTGCCGTTCATGGTGGACGGCGACAGCGCCGACGTCTGGGCCCGGCAGTATCAGTTCCGGCTCGACGCGTCGATCGGTGCGCCGCCGGACGCGTTCAGCGATCACGGGCAGGACTGGGGCATGCCGGTCTACCGCTGGGACGTGATCGCCGGCGAGCACTTTCGCTGGCTGCGCGAGCGCGCGCGGCGCGGCGCCGATTTGTACGACGGCTACCGCGTCGATCACCTCGTCGGCTTCTACCGGACGTACGGCCGGCCGCGCGACGGCGGCGAACCGTTCTTCACGCCGTCGGTGGAGGCCGAGCAGGTGAAGCTCGGCGAGCACGTCCTCGCGCTGTTTCGTGACGCGGGCGCGGAGATCATCGCCGAGGATCTCGGCACCGTGCCCGATTTCGTCCGCGAGTCGATGGCGCGGATCGCGGTACCCGGCTTCAAGATCTTTCGCTGGGAGCGCGAGTGGCACACCAGCGGCCAGCCGTTCCGCGATCCGGCGGTGTATCCGCAAGTCTCGGTCGCCGCGTCCGGCACGCACGACACGGAAACGCTCGCCGCGTGGTGGGACAGCGCGCCGCCGGCGGAGCGCCAGATGATCGCCGGCCTGCCGACGATCGCGCGCGTGATGAACGGCCGCGGCTCGATCGATCGCCCGTTCGACGCCGGCGTGCGCGACGTCATCCTCGAGGCGCTGTCGGCGTCGGGATCGGACCTGGTGATCCTGCCCGTCCAGGACGTGTTCGGCTGGCGCGACCGCATCAACGAGCCGGCGGTCATGGGCACCCACAACTGGGTCTTCCGTCTGCCCTGGGACGCCGACCGGCTGAACGAGGAGCCCGAGGCGCGCGAACGCCAGGCCGCTCTCCGCGTCTGGAGTCAGCGACATGACCGTGGCTAGTGGCTAGTGGCTAGTGACTGGTGACTGTTTCCCTTCGCTATTCCTCTAAGCAGTTGCCGCCGATACGGATCGTGCCGCACCGACAACTCATGCGTTCCCATGTTCTTGCGCTGATCGTCGTGTCCAGCCTCGCGGGCGCCGCCGCGCCGGGATGTGTGCGTCACGACGCACCGCCTCCCGCCTCCTCGAACGACCAGCAGCCGCGCACCCGCGACATCCCCCTTCCCCGCGACACGCGCATCGTCTCCGCCAATGTGGCGTCGGGCGCGACCCTGGCGTCGATGCTGCGCGGCTACAAGGTCGCCGAAGACGATGTGGCCGCGATCGTGGCGCGCGCCGCGTCGGTGTTCGACGTCCGCAAGCTCCGCACCGCGCAGACGTATCGCCTCGAACAGGCGAACGATGGCCTGGTGAAGGGCTTTGAATACGAGATCGACAACGATCGATTCCTGCGCGTCGCCCGTCCCGCGCGGGACGGCGCGCTGGTCGCCGAGGTACTGCCGATCCCGAAGACGCGGACGCTGGTCACCGTCGCCGGCCGGATCGATCGCGGCACCTCGTCGCTGTTCGCGGCGATGGACGCGGCGGGCGAGGCGGTCGACTTGTCGATCAGCCTCGCGGACATCTTCAACGGGGAGATCGACTTCAGCACCGACGTCCAGCCGGGCGATCAGTTCGAGCTCCTCGTCGAGAAGCAGTATCGCGACGACCACGTGTTCGCCGGCTACGGCCCGATCCTCGCGGCGGAATTCGACAACGCCGGCCGGCGCTATCGCGCCGTGCGCTTCGCGCCACCGGGCGGCGGCCCCGGCTACTACGACGAGCACGGCGTATCGATGCGCCGTTTCTTCCTGCACTCGCCGTTGAAATTCGAGCCGGTGGTGACGTCAGGGTTTTCGCACGCCCGCATGCATCCGATTCTTCGCGAGCTGCGGCCGCACCTCGGGGTCGACTACAGGGCGCCGATCGGCGCGCCGGTCATCGCCGTTGCGGACGGTGTGGTCGTGGAAGCCGGCATGAACGGCGGCGCAGGGCGGATGGTGCACCTGCGCCACGTGAACGGGTTTGAAACCGAGTATCTCCACCTCTCGACGATTGTGGTGCGCGCCGGCGCCCACGTGCGGCAGGGCGACGTGATCGGCCGCGTCGGCATGTCCGGCCTCGCAACCGGACCACATCTCGACTACCGCCTCAAGAAGAACGGCGCGTTCATCAACCCGCTCACGGCGCAGCGCGCCATGCCGCCCGCCGACCCTATTCCGATCAGCCAGCGGACCGCGTTCGAGGACGTCCGCGATCGAGTCTTCGCGCAGCTCGCGTCGCCCGCGCCGCGCCCCGCCGTCAGCGCCGCGTCTCAGCACTAACCGCTAGCCACTAGCCCCCAGCCCCAGTCCCCGTCATAATGTGAGCCCCATGGCCACTCTTCATCCGTTTCGTGCGCTTCGGCCACGGCCGCAGGACGCGGCCCGAATCGCGGCGGTTCCTTACGACGTCGTGAACACCGAGGAGGCGCGCGCGCTGGCGGAGGGCAATCCGCTGAGCTTTCTGCGCGCATCGCGCGCTGAGCTCGAGCTTCCGGCCGGCACGGACCCGTATTCGAAAGCTGTGTACGACCGCGCGGCCGAGAATTTCGACAAGCTCAAGAAGGACTCGCTCATCGTCGAAGACGAGCCCAGCGTCTACTTCTATCGCCTGCGCATGGGCGGGCACGAGCAGACCGGAATCGCCGCCTGCTACTCGCTCGACGAATACGATCGCGACGTCATCAAGAAGCACGAGCGCACCCGGCGCGACAAGGAAGACGATCGCACGCGCCACATGATGGCGCTCGGCGCGCAGACGGGTCCCGTGTTTCTCACGTACCGCTCGTCCGCGGCCATCGACCAGATCGCCACGCGCGCAACGGCGGGGAGCGCGCTGATTGATTTCGAGGCGCCGGACGGCGTGCATCACTCGGTGTGGCGGGTGACGGGTGCCGATCGCGACGCCCTCGTCGCCGCGTTCGCGGCGGTACCGGCCCTCTACATCGCCGACGGACATCACCGCGCAGCCAGCGCCGCGCGGGCGCGCACCGAAATCAAGGACAGCGGCGCGAAGCGCCAGGCACTCGGCGACGGAGCGGACTACACGACGTTCCTCGGCGTCGCGTTCCCGCAGAATCAGGTGCAGATCCTGCCGTACAACCGGATCGTGAAGGATCTCGGCGGACAAACGCCCGAAGCGTTCCTTGAAGCCGTGCGCACCCGTTTCGAGCTCGAGGCCGGCCCCGCCGAACCGGCGGCCCGCGGCGACATCTCCATGTACTTCAAGGGTGCGTGGCACGCGCTGCGGCCGCGCGTCAGGCCTGAAGTGGATGCGATCGCGTCGCTCGACGTCAGCGTCCTCCAGGATCAACTGCTCGCGCCGGTCCTCCAGATCGCCGACATCCGGACCGACAAGCGCATCGATTTCGTCGGCGGCGCCCGCGGCACGAAGGAGCTGCAGTCGCTCGTCGATTCCGGCAAGGCCGCGGTCGCGTTCTCGCTATATCCCGTGAGCATCAGCGACCTGATGAGCGTCTCGGACGCCGGCGGCATCATGCCGCCGAAGAGCACGTGGTTCGAACCCAAGCTGCGCGATGGGTTGTTGAGCCATCTGATCTGAGGGCAGGACGGGCGGGACGGGCAGGAGGGGCAGGAGATTGACTAAGCAGAGAGTCGCAGAAGCCAAAGCCGAGCGACGAGCGCCTGCGGCGCGAGCGAGCGCGTAGCGCGAGTGAGAGCGAGTGGGGGTGGGGCCCCCGCGCAAAAGTAAAAAATGAAAGTCCTGATTGCCGACAAGTTCGAGAAGAGCGGCCTCGACGGCCTGAAGGCCGCGGGATGCGACGTCATCTACCAGCCTGACGCGAGCGGCGACGCGCTGACGCAGGCGATCCGCGACACGGCCGCCGACGTCCTCGTCGTCCGCAGCACGAGCGTCACGGCGCCGATGCTCGAAGCCGGCTCGCTCGCGCTCGTGGTTCGCGCCGGCGCAGGTTACAACACGATTGACGTCGCAACGGCGTCGGCGCGCGGCATCTACGTGTCGAATTGCCCGGGCAAGAATGCCGTGGCGGTCGCCGAGCTCGCCTGCGCCTTGATGCTCTCGCTCGATCGACGCGTCCCAGACAACGTCGCCGAGCTGCGCGCCGGCACCTGGAACAAGAAGGAATACTCGAAGGCGCGCGGCCTGTACGGCCGGACGCTCGGGTTGCTCGGCTACGGCAACATCGGCCAGGAGATGGCCAAGCGCGCGCACGCGTTCGGCATGCCGATTGTGGTCTGGAGCCGCCGCTTCGCGACCGGCCGCGACCGCATCGAGGATGCGCCAATCCCGATGACGCTCGCGAAGACGCCGCAGGACGTCGCCGAGAAGGCGGACGTGCTGAGCGTCCACCTCGCACTGACGGGCGACACGAAGGGTCTCGTCAACGCCGCGGTGTTCGACAGGCTCAAGCCCGGGTCTTTTTTCATTAATACAGCCCGCGCCGAAGTCGTCGACTCGGCCGCGCTCGAGGAGGCCATCAAGACGAAGAACATCCGCGTCGCGCTCGACGTGTTCGACGGAGAGCCGAAAGAGGGGACCGGTGCGTTCACCGATCCGATCGTCAAGCTGCCTGGCGTGTACGGCACGCACCACATCGGCGCCTCCACTGACCAGGCGCAGGATGCCATCGCCGCCGAAACCGTCCGCATCGTCGCCGCCTACAAGGACACCGGCAAGGTGCCGAACGTCGTGAACCTGGCGAAGAAGACGCCGGCCACGCACATGCTCGTCGTGCGCCATCGCGATCGGCCCGGCGTGCTGGCCCACGTGTTCGCGCAGCTGCGCGGCGGCAACATCAACGTGCAGGAGACGGAGAACGTGATCTTCGAAGGCGCGCAGGCGGCCGTCGCGCGCATCAATCTCGACGGCGCGCCGACCGAGGCGCTGCTGACGTCGATTCAAAGCGGCAACGCCGACATCCTCGACTTGCATCTGGTGACCATATGACGACGATCCATCGCGTCCACAATTTCGCCGCGGGCCCCGCGGTCCTCCCGGTGCCGGTGCTCGAAGAAATTCAGCGCGACCTGATCGCGCTGCCGGGCGTCGGCATGTCGATCCTCGAGATCAGTCATCGTTCGAAGACGTTCGAGTCGATCATGAAGACCGCGGAGACCGACATCCGCGCGCTCGGCAACATCCCCGCGAACTACCAGGTCCTGTTCCTGCAGGGCGGCGCCAGCACGCAGTTTTCGATGGTGCCGATGAACCTGCTCGGCGCCGGCGCGACCGCCGACTACATCGACACCGGATCGTGGGCGGACAAGGCGATCAAGGAAGCGAAGAAAGTCGGCACCGTCAGCGTCGCGGGCACCACGAAGGCGGACAATTACGCGCGCATCCCGGCGCAGTCGGAGCTGAAGCTCACGCCGAACGCCGCGTACGTCCACATCACGTCCAACAACACGATCGAAGGCACCGAGTGGAAAGCGCTTCCGGACGTCGGCGGCGCGCCGCTCATCAACGACACCTCGTCGGACATGTTCAGCCGGCCGATCGACATCGCGCGCCACGCGCTGATCTACGCAGGCGCGCAGAAGAACATGGGGCCGGCCGGCGTCACCGTCGTGATCATCCGCGACGACATGGTCCAGCGATCGGCGGAGAAGAAGGCATCGCCGATGCCGACGATGATGAATTACGCGGTGCACGCGGAGAACGGATCGCTGTACAACACGCCACCCGCGTTCGCGGTGTACGCGCTGGGCCTCGTCATGAAGTGGCTGATCGGCCAGGGCGGCCTCGCGGCGATCGCGAAGGTCAACGAGCGGAAGGCCGCGAAGCTCTACGCCGAGATCGATCGCAGCGGCTTCTATCGCGGCACGGCGCAGAAGGACAGCCGGTCGCTGATGAACGTCACGTTCCGCCTGGCCACCGAGGAGCTCGAGAACGGGTTCGTCAAGGAAGCGACCGCCGCCGGCCTCGACGGCCTGAAGGGGCACCGCGCGGTGGGCGGGATGCGTGCGTCCTTGTATAACGCGTTCCCCGAAGCCGGCGTCGACGCCCTGGTTTCCTTTATGACGGAGTTTGAGCGGAAACGCGGCTAACCCTAAGGGTTCAGGACATTTATCGGGAAAAACCGCCGATCCGTGGTAGGATTGTTCTCTCGTTCGGCGTTTCCCCCCGGTTCACAAAGCTCAGGTTCCAGACAGGTCGGCCTCGGAGGGTAGTGGAGTGCTGTTTTCATTCATTTTTAGCCTCGTCATCGCGGCCATTCTCATTCAGGTCGCCGTGTTCAGCACGACGATCTATCTGCATCGCTGCGCCACGCATCGCGCCCTGACGGTCCATCCCGCGGTCGAATGGACCTTCAAGCTGGCGCTGTGGCTGACGACGGGGCAGTGCACGAAGGAGTGGGTGGCGGTGCACCGCAAGCACCACGCATTCACCGACGAGGAAGGCGACCCGCACAGCCCGAAGATCGAAGGCTTCTGGAACGTGCAGCTCGGAAACGTCTTCTACTACGTCCGCGAAATCAAGAACACCGACGTCGTCGCGCGCTACGCGCGGGACATCAAGGACGGCTGGTGGGATACGCACGTGTTCAACCACGGGCTGCTCGGCCTGGGCGTCGGCACCGTGCTGCTGTGCCTGGTCATGGGCCCGGTGATTGGCCTGTGGTGGACGTTGCTCGCGGCATCGATTCACGCCGTGATGTACGTGTTCGTGCTGTCGTCGTCGATTAACGGGCTTTGCCATGTGGTCGGGTACAAGAATTTCCCGAACACCGCGACGAACATCCGTCTTCTGGCGTTGCTGACGGGCGGGGAAGGGCTGCACAACAACCATCACGGTTATCCGCGCAGTCCGAAGTTCAGCTGGAAGACGAGCGAGATCGACCCCGCGTGGCCGATCATCAAGGTGCTGATCGCCTTGAGGCTCGCGAAGCCCTACAAGACAATCGAAGAGATCGCGGCTTAACTGTTCGGTCTGGAGCGCCGGCGCCGCCTGCGCCGGCGTCTGCGCTGCGGCTGATCGGGCGCGCCATCCACCGGCGGCTGTCCTGGCGCCGCCGCCTCGTTCTCGCCCATCCCTTCGCCGGCCAGCACGCCTTTCCAATGTTCGAGCACGACGGGCACGTCGGGTGTGCCGCCGTGAATGTCCATCCAGACGAGCGCTTCGCGAAACATGCCGCGGTGCGTCAGCGCGCGCTGCGCGCGCGGGCTTGCGTTCAGCTCGCGCAGCCGGCGCTGCAGCTGCAGGATCTGCTGGAGGCGTTCGACGTCCCGCCTGGCGAGCGGCAGCGCGCCGAGCTTGAGCGCGGGCGGACGCCGTCGCTTCTCCGCGTCGGCCGGATTCTCTCCAGCCGATTCGTTCGCCGCGTCGGGGGCGGGACTCCGGTGTCCCTGATGCGGCGTGTGCAGCGGGATCCCGAGTGGCACGAGCAGGCTCCCGAGCAGGATGGCGTTGCTCAGCGTGTCGGGCGCCGACTCGAACCGGCGCCGGTACGCGTCGAGCGCCGCGAGCGATCGCCAGAGCGCGTCGCTCGCGCCGCGCTGCAGCTCCGGGGCCACCGGTTCGAGCAGGCCGAGCTCGGCGAGCGCGCCGAAGGCTTTTTCCGACGAACCCGCGCGCAGGATCTTGTAGTACTCGTCGAGGAGCCGCGGCGGCGAGCTCTTCGCGATCTCGTAGCGCAGCTTGCGCGTCGCGTCGAGCACCGGACGATCGATTGTGAAGCTGAGGCGCGCCGCGAGTGCGACCGCGCGCAGCATGCGGACCGGGTCCTCGCGGATCCGCGTTTCGGGATCGCCGATCGAGCGGACGAGGCCGGCGCGGAGATCGTCGAGGCCGCCGACGTAGTCGATGATCGAGAACGTCGCAATGTCGTAGAAGAGCGCGTTGATCGTGAAGTCGCGGCGGAAGGCGTCTTCCTCCGGCGTCCCGAAGGTGTTGTCGTGGTGAAGCAGGTGATCGCCTTCGGCGGTGCCCGCCGCGGGCGCCGGCACGCCGTCCTGCACGACTTCTTCCCCCGGCTCGACCTGCCGCCGGAACGTCGCGACTTCGATCACTTTCTGTCCGAATTTGACGTGGGCGAGTCGGAAGCGGCGGCCGATGATCCAGCAGTTCCGGAAGAGTTTTTTGACCTGGTAGGGGTGCGCCGACGTGCCGATGTCGAAATCCTTGGGGCGGCGGCCGAGCAGGAGGTCGCGGACGCTGCCGCCGACGAGGTAGGCGACATGCTCTCCCTGCCTCAGGCGGTAGAGCACTTTGAGCGCATCCGGATCGACGTCGCGGCGCGAGAGCGCGTGCTCCGCGCGCGGAACGATCCTAGGCTGCACCATGTCCCGGGCATTGTACCAAAGGCCCTGTGCTACCATCGCAGGATGCGCCGCTTTTCAGCGGTTTTGCTGGTGTTTCTGGCATCAGTCACCCTCGCCGCCGCGGCCGACGTGCGCGATCCGCTCGCGCGCGCCCGGACGCTCTACAACAGCGGACAATTCGAAGCGGCGATCGCCGCGGCCGATCTCGCGCGTGACGTCGCCACGTACGCCGACAGCGCGGATCTGATTGCCGCGCGCTCGTACCTCGAGCGTTTCCGCGAGAGCCGTGCGGACGACGACCTCAACAACGCGCGGACGCGGCTGACGCGGCTCGACCCGCAGCGTCTTGCCGGACACGAGCGCGTCGAGTTTTTCGTCGGCCTCGGTGAAGCGTTGTATTTCGACAGCGCGTTCGGCGCGGCCTGCGACGTTTTCTGGATGGTGCTGGCGCACGCGGACGATCTGCCGCCGGCGGCTCGGGACCGCGTGCTCGACTGGTGGGCGAGCGCGGTCGATCGCGAAGCGCGGACGCGCACAGAGATCGATCGACAGGCGCCGTATCAGCGGATCCGCGATCGCATGCAGCAGGAGCTCACGACGCGCCCCGGCAGTTCGGCCGCGTCCTACTGGCTGGCCGCCGCCGCGCGCGGGCAGGGCGACTGGCAGGCCGCGTGGGGTGCCGCGCAGGCCGGATGGCTCCGCGCGCCGCTTGCCGGCGATCGCGGCAACGCGCTGCGCGCCGATCTCGACACGTTCGTGCTGCAGGTCCTCGTCCCCGAGCGCGCGAAAGTCCTCGCCGAGCCGCCCGAGTCGCTGCGTCTGCAGTGGGAGCAGTTCAAGGAAAAGTGGACGCGCTGAGACCAGCGGTGGCGGGTCCTGTCCGCGAACAGCCCACTCGGGTGCTCGCCGAAGTCCACTTGTGACGGCTCTCGGCTCCGCGCCCGAGCGGGCGCCCGTTCGCGGCCACCCGCGAAACGCCAGTCTGGCGCGGTAACCCCAGAAGTTTCGGTTGGGTCCGGCTTCAGCCGGACCTTCGACCCGGCCCGAGTCCCCAGTCCCTAGCTTTTTGCTTCCTTCCAGTTCTCCCCGATCCCGACGTCGACTGTGAGCGGAACATTGAGCTTCGCCGCACCCTGCATGTGCTCGCGGACGACGGCGGAGAGCTCGTCGGCGCGCGCTTGGGGGACTTCGAAGAGCAGTTCGTCGTGGACGGTGAGGATCATCCGCGCGTCGGGATACCTGGCCAGCGCGGCGTGGACGTCGATCATCGCGCGCTTCATGATGTCGGCCGCTGACCCCTGGATCGGCATGTTCACGGCCTCGCGCTCGGACGCCGACCGCCGCTGAAAATCGCGGCTGTTCAGCTCCGGCACCAACCGCCGGCGTCCGTACATCGTCTTCACGACGCCGGTCGTGCGCGCGTTCTCGAGCGTGCGATCGATGAACTCGCGGACGCGCGGGAAGCCGGCGAAGTAGGCGTCGATGAATTCCTGGGCGGCCTGCTGCGTGACGCCGATGTCCTTCGCGAGCGTGAACGCGCCCTTCCCGTACAACAGCGCGTAGTTGACCATCTTCGCGATGCTGCGCAGCTCGTGCTTGTCTTTTCCACTGTCGGCGCCGAAGATCTTCACCGCGGTCCGCTCGTGGAAATCGGCGCCCTCGCGAAACGCGTCGATGAGCACCGGCTCCTCGGAGAGGTGCGCGAGCACCCTGAACTCGATCTGCGAGTAGTCGGCCGAGATGAGCACGTGGCCGGGATCGGCGATGAACGCCCGCCGGATCTCGCGCCCGAGCGGCGTGCGGATCGGAATGTTCTGCAGGTTCGGATCGCTGCTGCTCAGGCGCCCCGTCGCGGCCACCGCCTGGTTGAAGCACGTGTGCACGCGGCCGGTGTCCGGATTGACGAGCAGCGGCAGCGCGTCGATGTAGGTGCCCTTCAGCTTCATCAGCTGACGCCACTCGAGAATCTGCCGCGGGATCTCGTGGCTGAGCGCGAGCTCCTCGAGGACTTCGACGGCGGTGGACGGCGCCTTCGACGTGCCGGTCCGCTTCAGGACGGGCAGCTGCAGTTTGTCGAAGAGGACGTCCGCCAGCTGTTTCGGCGAGTTGATGTTGAACTCGCCGCCGGCCATCCCGAAGATCGACGCGGATCGCTGGGCCAGCTCGCGATCGACCGTCTGTGATTGCGCCGCCAGCGCGGCCACGTCCACGCGTACGCCCGCGCGCTCGACGGCCATCAACACCGGGATGAGCGGCAGCTCCAGCGTGCGATAGACGTCGGTCAGTTCCTCTTTCGCCAGGAGATCGCGCAGCGTCGGTACGAGCTGGCCGACGAGATCCGCGCGCTCGCACGCGTACACGACCGCGGCGTCCACCGGCACGTCCGCCAGCGAGATCGCCTTCGCCCCGCGGCCGCACACATCCTCTTCGGAAAGTGCCTTGTAGTTGGTGTGCTCGAGCGCGAGATCCTCGATGAGGTGACCCGAGCGCGTGGCGTCGAGCAGGTAGCTCGCGAGCATCGTGTCGATGTCGAGGCCGCGAAGCGTGACGCCGTGTCGGGCGAGGACGATCGCATCGAACTTGAGGTCGTGGCCCTCTTTGCGCAGCGCCTCGTCTTCGAGCACCGGCCGCAGCGCCGCCAGAGCTGTTTCAAGCGGCACGCTCTCCGTGTGATCGAGCGCGCGGTGGCCGATCGGCACGTAGTCTCCTTCGCGCGGCGTCGTCGAAAACGAGAGGCCCACGATCGACGCGCGCATCGCCGTCGGACCGTCGGTGAGCACGCGAAGTGCGAATCGTCCCGCGGCGCGAAGCCGCGCGGCCAACTCGGTCAGGCCGTCCGACGAGTTGACGATCCGGTACGTCTTCGCAATGGAGTCGGCCGTCGGCGCGTATTCCTTCGCCAGCGCGCGGAAGCCGAGCTCGTTGAAGATGGCGAACGCAGCCTCTCGCGATCCCGCTTGATACCGCAGCGATTCGGCGTCGAACTCCACCGGCACGTCCGTGCGGATGCGCGCCAGCTCGCGGCTCTGCCGCGCGCCTTCCGCGTGGGCGAGCAGGCCCTCGCGATAGCGCTTGTTCTTCACCTCCGCCGCGTGCTCGAGCAGGCTGTCGAGCGATCCGTACTGGACGATCAGCTCGCGCGCGCCCTTGTCACCGATCCCGGGCACGCCCTTGATGTTGTCGATCGTGTCGCCCATCAGCGCCAGCACGTCCACGACGTGGTTGGGGGCGACGCCGAACTTTTCCTTCACGCCCTCGGCGTCGTACCAGGCGCCTTCGTCCCGCGGGTTGTACACGCGGATCCCGTTCTCGACGAGCTGGAAGAAATCCTTGTCCATCGTGACGATGGCCACGTCGTATCCCGCGGCGGCCGCCTTCACCGCCAGCGTCCCGATCACATCGTCTGCCTCGTAGCGTTCGAACGTGAGGTTCGGTACGCCGAGGGCTTCGCACGCGGCGTGGACCATTTTGATCTGCTGCGCGAGTTCGTCGGGCATCGGCGTCCGGTTGGCCTTGTAGTCGGACACGAGGTCGTCGCGGAAGGTCTTGCCCGGCAGGTCGAACGATGCGGCGATGAACTGCGGGCTGTGCTCCCGTATGAGCTTCCGCAGCATCATCACGAAGATATAAACGGCGTTGGTCGGGATCCCCTGCGCGTTGCGCAGGAGCGTGCCTTCCCCCGTGCGCACCGGCGCGTGATACGCGCGGTACATCTGGTTGTTCGCGTCGATGAGATAGAGGACTGGTTTGGCCGCCATCGGAACGGGGAAATTTTTACTATATCATTGGCGCCTATGCGGGCCTTCGCCGCGCTGCTGCTCGTCGCGGCGACAACGGTCGCCTGCGGCGGCAACATCGGCCTCTTCCGGCAGTACGAATACGAAGAAGACATGTACCTGTCCCTCGACGGGACGGCGACGCTCTACGTGAACACCTCAATCGCGGCGCTCGACGCGCTGCGGGGCGCGTCGTTCGACACGAGCCCCGACGCCGCGACCGATCGCAACGCCATCACCGCCTACTTTTCGACGCCCGTGACGCACGTCAGGCGCGTCACGACCTGGCGGCGCGCGGGCCGACGTTTCGTCGGCGTCCGCATGGACGTGGACGACGTGACGCGGCTCCGGGAGGCGAAGCCGTTCGCGTGGTCCACGTACAGCTTCAAGCGGGACGGCGCCAGCGACCTGTTTCTGTACCTGCAGAACCTCGGCGCGTCCGCGAACAAGGACGTGGGCCCCGTCGGGTGGAACGGCCGCGAGCTCGTGGCGTTCCGGCTCCACCTGCCGAGCAAGATCGAGTATCACAACGCGGGCGCCGGGAATCCGAAGCGCGGGAACATCCTCGCGTGGGAGCAGCCGCTGACCGATCGGCTGCATGGCGCGCCGCTGATGCTCGACGCGCGCATGCACACGCAGTCGATCCTCTACACCGCGCTCTGGCTCTTCGGCGCGACGTTCTTTGCCGTCGTGATTCTGTTTGCGGGCGTGATCGTGTGGATCGTACGGCGGGGACGCCAGTAGGGCAGGATGGGCAGGAAGGGCAGGATAGGCGGGAGGGCAGGAACGGCTCCTGCCTATCCCGCCCGTCCCGCCTGGTCCCGCTAGAAGCGCACTCCGAACGTGACGCGGAATTCCCGCGGCGAGGTGTACGCGAACCGGCTCAGCGCCGTGCCGAAGGTCGGCCCGAGCTGCCAGTTCGTCCCCTGCACGGGAGCGGTCGTGAACGGGTTGAACGCGGCGAGGTTGACGCCGGACGGCGCGTTCGCCTTGCTCTGCACGCTCTGATCGATCGTGCCCGTCAGATCCACGCCGCCGCCGTTGTTGAACACCGTCGCGCCGCAGCCGCACAGCGCTTCGTTGTTCAACAGGTTCAGCACCTGTCCCTGGACGAAGAGATCGACACTGCGCGACGCGGCCTTCACTTTGTAGTCGTAGTTCAACGCGATGTCGGTCCGGTACGACGTGTCCGTCCGGAACGCGTCACGCGCGGTGTAGTAGTACGTGACCGTCGATCCACCCTGCGGCGTGATGTAGCCCGGGTTGGTGACGAACGGCCTCGCGTCGGTGACGCCGACGGCGCCGTACGGCACGCCGGTGGCGACGTGCTGGATGCCGCTGACCGTCAGCCCCTGGACGCGCGGCACGCCGTAGTTCATCCAGAACTCCGTCCGATGACGCTGATCCACGCTCAGATCGCCGGTCGGATAGTTCCAGGACGCCTGCTTGTATTCCGGATAGCTCAGCACCCCGGTCGTGATCGGTCCGCTGCCCGTGTTCTCGCCGTCGAAATTGCCCCAGGCGTGCGAGAGCGTGTAGTTCACGCCCACGTCGGTCCTCGAGGCGAGACGGTACGTCAGCTTGGTGCTGACGCCCTGGTAGCGCCGGAACACGGCGTCCGTGTTCTGGATCTGGCTCAGGTCGAACACGGTGCCCAGGCTGTTGCTCACCTTGCCCGTCGTCTGATCCGTGGCCGTCGCGTAGAAGTCGCGGTAGTCGCGGTACACGTAATCCACGCGGATCGCGCCCTTCGCGCCGATCTGCCGGTTCACGCCCGCGGCGTACTCGAGCACGTTCGGTGACGTCAGGCCGCTCGGGATCTTCGTCGCCACGCCCGGAATGCTCGTCGCCGTGAACGGACGGCTCTGCCCGCCGTTCGCGTTGAACCACGCGAAGAGCTGCTGCAGTGCGACGTCGGTCGTCACGAGCGGACCGCTCGGGTTCGCGTTGATCGCCGGACCCTGGTACGCCCAGCGGAACGTCGCCGGGTTGCCCGCCGCGGACGACGAATCGGCGATGCTGTTCGCGATCCCCGCGACGTAGCGGCCGAAGCTCCCCGTGACCGACCACTGCTGCTCGCCGTTCGGATCCCACACGAAGCCCAGACGGGGGCTGAACGCGCTGTCCTTCGCGACGAGCTGTCCGGCGCTGTCCTCGCCGTGGTTGTGATCGAAGCGGACGCCGAGGTTCAGCGTCAGATGGCTGTTCACGCGCCAGTTGTCGTTGGCGAACGCCGAGTCCGTCCGGAAGTTCGTGCCCAGGCTCCCTGACAGAATCGGGTTGAACTGAATCTGCGTCGAGCCGTCCGGCAGCCACTGCGGAAAGACGTTCGTGCCCTGGATGATCGACGAGGTGCCCAGGATGCGCCAGTCGCTGCCCGACTGGTGGTTGTTCGCGAACCGCTTGTCGTTGAACGTGTCGTAGCCGAAGATGATGTTGTGCGACCCGACGCCGCTCGACGACAGGAAGTACGACGCCTTGATGAAGACTTCGTTGTTGTCGCGCTTCTCCGGATCGCAGATGCCGCAGAACGTCGGCGACCAGAATCGCGTGCCGTTGCGCGACTGGTCCGTGACCAGCGTCCCCTGGATCAAGTCCGTCGTCGGCGCGCCCGAACCGACGAAGCTGAAGTGGCGCGCCGAATAGCGCGTTTCGATGAAGAACTTCGGCGACAGGATCCCGTTGTAGTTGATCGAATACAGATCCTGCGGGAGCTGACGGTTGTCGAGGCTCCGCAAATCCATGATGTTGCCGAAGTGGTCGCCGATCTGGTTGTTGATGATCTTGGTATAGCTGCCCTGGAACGTGTGGTTCGAGTTGATCGAGTACGTGCCCTTGCCCTCGTACCGCTTCGTGTCGTTGTCGAACGTGTAGGGCAGGTTGATCGGCGTCACCGTCGTGTTCGTCGTCTGCTGATCCTGCAGCCGGCCCGCCGTGAAGAACCACAGGTGATCCTTCGTGACCGGGCCGCCGAACACGTATTCATACGCCGGCACCGTCTTGTCGGTCTTCGGCGTGTTGTTCGTCACTTCGTACGGCGTCAGCTTCCGCCAGTTGTCGTTGTTCAACGTGTCGCGGAACGAGCCGCTGAACAGGTTGCCGCCCGATTTGGTGACGACGTTCACGACGCCGCCCTGGAAGCGCCCGAACTCGGCCGAGACGCCCGACGTCATGACGTTCGTTTCCTGAATCGCGTCTTCGATGTACAGGTTGTTCGCCGTCCCGCGGATGTTGTCGTTGACGACGACGCCGTTGACCATGAAGTTGGTCTCGAACGACATCGAGCCCGCGACCGAGTACGCCCCGCTCGGGCCCGTCGGTGAGACCGACGGCGCGAGCAGCATCGACGCGTTCAAATCGCGGTTGGTCGGCAGCAACGCAATCATGTCCTGCTTGAAGTTGCTGGCGACCTGCGACGTCTGCGTCTCCACCCCGCTCGGACGCCCGACGACGTCCACCGTTTCGGAGACGCCGGCCAGGCCGAGGGTGATGTCGAGCGGCAG
>Ga0193726_1001696_pt1 | contig 16447 bp, 12 predicted proteins | sample H2c1metaG_FD_144928 | JGI IMG/M metagenome (GOLD analysis project Ga0193726, IMG submission 144928) | Soil microbial communities from a riparian zone of the East river system, Colorado, United States - H2c1 | ecosystem: Environmental > Terrestrial > Soil > Riparian zone | place: USA: East River... | reverse complement strand
GACACCGAAGGTCAGAATTTTGCCGAGATCGAGAAGTTTTCATGAAAGTGCTGGTGCTCGGTGGCGGCCAGATCGCTAAGGCGGTCGGCGCGGCAGCTTCTGCGCAGCATGAGGTCGCGATTCGCACGCACGCGGATCTCGATATCGTCGATGAAATCGCGCTGGCGCGTGCGCTCGCGGAAGTCAGAGCAGATTGGATCGTCAACGCGGCGGCCTACACGGCTGTCGATCTCGCCGAAGATGAAACAGCGCAGGCGATGGCCGTCAACGACACCGCTGTTGCACTCATTGATCGTGCGGCCGCGCGTGAGGGGTCAAGACTGCTGCACCTGTCGACCGATTTTGTATTCGACGGAGAATCCACGCGTGCCTACGTGCCGACCGATCGAACCCATCCCTTGAGCGTTTATGGGTCGAGCAAGCTCGGCGGTGAACGTCATGTGGTTGCCGGCGGCGCAGGTATCGTGCTGCGCACCTCCTGGGTGTACGCCGCATCGGGGAAAAACTTCGTGCTGACGATGCTTCGCTTGATGACCGAAAAAGACCGAATCAATGTGGTCTGCGATCAGATTGGTACGCCTACCTGGGCAGCCAGTGCTGCCGCGGCCATTTGGGGCTTGATCGACGTGCAAGCGGCACCCGGAATCTATCATTGGACGGACCTGGGCGTGGCCAGTTGGTACGACTTTGCCGTGGCGATCCAGGATGAAGCGCTCGCGCGAGGGCTGCTGTCCCGTGCGGTGCCCATTCTGCCCATACACAGCAGCGAGTATCCGACCCGAGCGCGGCGTCCGGCTTTCAGCGTATTGGACAGCGCATCAACGCGGTCGCTGATCACGGCGCCTGCTCGGCATTGGCGGCACAATTTGAGGATGATGCTGGATGAACTTCGAGCCGCGTAATCTATTTATTACCGGGGGCGCCGGCTTCATCGGCTCGAACTTCGTACATCACTGGCTGGCCAATACGCGGGAAGGCCGGGTGGTGGTCTTCGACGCGCTTACCTATGCCGGCAATATCGATAATCTCTCGGACATTGCAAGCAATCCGCGCTACTTGTTCATCAAAGGCGACATTTGCGATGAGGCCAATGTGCGAACTCTGCTCGAGAAGCATCAGATCGACACGCTGGTGCATTTCGCCGCCGAATCTCACGTGGACCGCTCGATTCTCGGTCCCGATGACTTCATACGAACCAACGTGGTTGGCACACACTCGCTGCTCAAAGCAGCCAAATCGCTGTGGATCGACGAGAGGATCGTGCCGGCCCACCGCTTTCATCACGTCTCCACCGACGAAGTCTATGGTTCCCTGGGGCCCAATGACGCACCCTTTCACGAGGACAGCCCCTACGCGCCCAACTCGCCTTATTCCGCCAGCAAGGCCGCATCCGACCATTTGGTGAGGGCCTATCACGAAACTTACGGACTCAATACCACCGTTACCAATTGTTCCAACAACTATGGTCCCTATCATTTTCCGGAGAAACTAATTCCGCTGACCATTGTCAACATCCTGCTCGGCAAGGCTCTACCGGTCTACGGCGACGGGTTACAGATCCGCGATTGGCTGCACGTCGAGGATCACTGCGCCGCGATCAAATTGGCGCTGAACAGAGGTGAGCCGGGCGCGGTGTACAACGTAGGCGGGAATAGCGAAACCACCAATATTCACATCGTGCGCACCTTGTGCGAGCTTGTCGATGAGCGCTTGCGGACACACCCGGACTTTCGCGGCCCCTTTCCGGCGGCACCAATCTTTAACGGAACGAAGGCCGCTCAACTGATTTCTCATGTTCGCGACCGGCCGGGACACGACCGCCGCTACGCCATCAACTATTCAAAAGCAGCAAAAACCCTGGGTTATGCGCCGGCTCGAGATCTTCTGAGCGGATTGGCATCCACTGTGGACTGGTACCTGCGGCAAGTGAAATGGTGGCAGGATCTGCTGGGCAGGGATTACGCGGCATGGCTGCGAAAGAACTACGGCGGCTAGTGCTCTGAGCCAACCACGGGCTGGAGGCCCTCAGTCGCCTTATCGGCAGGATCGGGAACTGCCGGTTTAGTATACAATTTGGGTACTCGATTGGACTCGATAATTCACGATAAGGTCTATAAAAACAGATGAGTGTTGCTTTTTTCGCGGCCTGTAAGAGGCTGGCTGGCTCTTTGCGCACCGCGATTGTGTTGCTGTTGATCGGCATGGTGGCCGGCGCACAGACACCCACCCCGGAGCAATTGAACATCTTCAAAAACCTGCCGCAGGATCAGCAGGACGCGCTTATGCAAAGCGTGCTTGGCAAAGGCGATGGAACGAACAAGAAGAGCGATTCCCAGCTAAACGCGCCCGAGACGGTGGAGAAAAAAAACGACCGCACCGGTGAATCGGACAAGGAATCCAATAGCGGTAAAACAAAAGACGGGCGCACGTTGCGCAAGTCGGACGAGGATCCGGAACTTCGTGCGGACGACTATATTCTGATCGATTTGACTCCGGCAGAACTCGACAAGGATGGCAACCTTGTAGTTCGCAACACCGGCAATTCGGTATCAGGATCGGCGATCCCCAACTCGGCCGCAGTAATAAACGGCGCTGATTCTGCAGGTAAGGACAACAAGAACACTGGGGCAAGCGATTTTGGGCGCCTGCGCGTCGAGCAGCGGCCAAGGACGGCGGAGGAAACAACTCGGTCGGCGACCGCCAGAGATCGAATCCTCAAGGGCAATCCGTACAAGTTGAATCGCTTCGGCGTGCTGGAGATTCCCGGCCTACCCTCAATACCATTGGCCGGTCTTACTGCCGACGAAGCTACTAGGCGCTTGAGCGCTGACCCTGACTTACGCGACTACACAATCAAATTGACGTTACTGAGGCTCGAGCCACAGGACGACCAGGGCGCCAAGCCCTTTGGCTATGACCTGTTCCAAGGTGTTCCAAGTACATTCGCCCCGGTCAAAGACATTCAGGTACCAATTGACTACGTCGTTGGACCTGGAGATACCTTCAATATCCAACTCTACGGCAATGAGACGGCGTCCTACTCATTGACAGTTGGCCGCGATGGTCGCATCAAGTTTCCGAAGCTCGGCCCTATATCGGTGAGTGGAATGGGATTTGACGCGGCACGGGCGGCGCTCGAGAATCGTGTGGCCCAACAACTGATTGGTACTCAAGTCAGCGTGACAATGGGGGATCTGCGATCGATTCGCGTTTTTGTATTGGGGGAAGCTGAAAAACCCGGCTCATATACTGTAAGCGGGCTTTCGACGATGACCAACGCGCTTTTCGTAAGCGGCGGTGTCAAAACAATCGGTTCGTTGCGCAATATCCAGCTGAAACGAGGCGGCAATTTAGTTGCAGTGCTTGATCTTTACGATCTGTTGCTGCACGGCGATACAAGTGGCGATCGCCAACTGATGCCGGGCGACGTCATATTTATTCCACCAATAGGCGTCACAGCGACGGTATATGGCGCGGTTCGACGTCCAGCCATCTACGAATTGAAAAAAGAAAAAACAGCAGAGCAGCTTGTAGATATAGCGGGTGGCCTATCGCCCGATGCAGACGCAAAGTTAGCGCAACTGGAGCGCATTGATTCATCGCGGCTTCGTGAGATGCGCAACATTGATTTGACTTCGAATGCGGGCCGCAATGCGGAAATAATGAATGGCGACAAGCTGCGTGTACAAGCAATTCGCCCCACGCTCGAAAACTCGGTGGAGTTGTCCGGCGATGTCTTTCGGCCCGGTGCGTTTCAGTATAGAGCGGGCTTGAGGCTTACCGACATTCTTGGCAGTTTCGACGAGTTGCGCCCGAGCGCGGATCGACATTACGTGATGATTCGACGCGAAGTTCCTCCAGAGGAAAAGATCCAAGTGATTTCCGCGGATCTCGAGCGTGCGCTCAGCGCGCGAGGGTCGGCTGCTGATCCGCAACTTCGTGCCCGTGATAGGATCATTGTGTTCGATTTGACTGCCAATCGCGCTCGAAAGGTGACACCGATCCTTGAGGACCTTCAACTACAGGCGTCGGCGGCCACCCCCGCTCAGGTGGTCGCAATCGGTGGCGAGGTAAGAACGCCGGGCCGCTATCCACTTGAACCTGCCATGCATGTCAGCGATCTGATCCGGGCGGGAGGCAGTCTCGAAGATTCGTCTTACACTGGCGACGCGGAAATAACCCGCTACGAAGTCGTTGATGGCAAGGAACGGCAGAGCGCCCTGATTGACGTGAATCTCGCGGCCATTCATCGCAACGAACCCGGTGCAGACCTGGAACTCAGGCCTTACGATGTCTTGGTGATCAAGAAGACGCCTCTATGGGAGACGCCCGGCACCATCGTAGTGAATGGCGAACTGCGACATCCGGGCAGATACCCTATTCAGCAAGGCGAAACACTTTCTTCAGTGCTGCGACGCGCCGGCGGGCTCACCGATCAGGCATTCGATTTCGGGGGAGTGTTCATTCGTGAGGAGCTAAAGCAGCGCGAAAAAGAACAATTGGAAGTTTTGAGTAATCGCCTGCAAAGCGATCTGGCCGCGCTATCGCTCGAGGCGGTGAGCACCAGCGCCGTCACAAACGGCGGCAGTGGGGGGAACGCCGCGCAAGCACTCGCAATCGGGCAGCAGTTGATCCAACAACTTCGCAACACGAAGCCCGTTGGCCGCTTGGTGATCAATTTGCACCAGGTAATCAACGGTCCTCCCGGGGGTCCGGGCGACGTACTCGTGCGAAACGGCGACTCGCTGCTGATTCCAAAGAAGACTCAAGAAATCACTGTATTGGGCGAGGTGCAAAGCCCAACATCGCACGTCTATCGGCCAGGTTTGTCCCGAGAAGATTACATCACCAAGAGTGGTGGAACGACGCAGAAGGCGGATCGAAAGAGGATATACATTGTGCGTGCCAATGGCGATGTCGTGGCAGGACGATCAGGATGGTTTAGACGCTCTGCTGCGATCGACGTACGCCCGGGCGACACAATCGTTGTGCCGCTCAACACAGAAAGGGTAGCGGCGCTGCCATTGTGGACCTCAATCACCACTATCATCTATAACCTGGCTATCGCGCTCTTGGCGATTCATAGTGTGCAGCCGTGATGCGCGCTATCGCGCTGCGGGCGGCCCTTAGTTGATGAAGCATGTCATCTATGACTATCAGATTTTCCTTCAGCAGACCTACGGCGGAATCTCGCGATATTTTTACGAATTAGCGCGGCGCATCAACAAAACGCAGGGCTTCTCAGCAGAGATCTTTGCGCCGCTTCACACCAATGCGTACCTCGTGTCAGGAAACCTGGACATATTCGGCCGCAGGGTCAGGAAGGTGCCAAAGATCTGGCGAGGCTATCAGGCAATTGATGTTGCGCTCACTGCAGCCTACCTGGCCTTACGACGTCCTTCGATAGTACATGAGACCTATTATTCAGGACGCTTCATGACTCGAAAAGCGTGTCCTGTCGTCGTAACAGTCTACGATATGATCCACGAAAAGTTTCAGGGGATGTTTAAGACGGATGATCGCACATCAATCTTGAAGAGAAGGGCAGTCGAGTTCGCCGATATGGTCATTTGCATCTCGGAAAATACTCGCAGGGATCTGATCGAAATATTCGATGTACCGGAAGATAAAACGGTTTCGATAGCGCTCGGGTTTGAACTCGACGCAGCGATCGACGATGAAGTGAAGGATGCCTCTCGCGCTGAGGCTGGGCCACATTATTTGCTGTACGTAGGTAGCCGAGATTTTCACAAGAATTTCTCGGGTTTCTTGGAGGCGTTTGCTTCATCTCATTTGCTTAGAAATAACTATAGTATTGTCGCCTTTGGTGGACCACCGTTATCAACTGCAGAAGCCGTCATGATTGACAGACTGGCTATACCACGACACAAGATTATTTGGAGAACCGGCAATGACGCCGCGCTGTCCGCCCTTTATCGTGGCGCCGACGCTTTCGTGTATCCCTCGCTTTACGAGGGGTTCGGCATTCCGCCTCTGGAAGCCATGAGCAGAGACTGCCCTGTCATTTGCAGCAATACAAGTTCGATTCCAGAAGTGGTGGGCGATGCAGCTGCGTTGTTCGATCCAGGCGACATCGATGCTATGAGAGCAACGATCGAGAGGGTTGTTGGTTCTGAGGATGTAAAAAGCCTTCTCATCGAGCGCGGCCGTCGAAGAGTGGAAAAATTCTCTTGGGACCAATGTGCCGCAGAAACTGCGCTGGTCTACACGCAGTTGCTGGAATGAAATGAGAGCGCTTATATGCGGTATTGGAGGCCAAGACGGAGCTTATCTGTCGGCATTCCTGCTTGGAAAGGGGTATCAAGTAATTGGGACATCCCGAGACGCACAGACCGCCCCTTTTGCAAACTTGAAGCGGCTGGGAATCTACGAACGAGTCAATCTAGTGTCGATGGCGGTCAATGATTTTCGTAGCGTCCTGTCTGCGCTAAAGCAATCCGAACCTGATGAGATCTATTATTTGGCGGGTCAAAGCTCCGTGGGACTGTCATTTAGTCAGCCCGTCGAAACGATGGAAAGCATCGTGATGGGCACATTAAATATGCTCGAAGCCATGCGTTTTCTTGGCGGCGCTATCCGCTACTACAATGCGGGTTCTGGGGAATGTTTTGGCGACACCGGGGATGTGCCCGCGACGGAAGAGACGCCTCACAAGCCGCAGAGCCCTTATGCGGTGGCAAAAACGACCGCGCAAAACCTTGTCTCCACGTATCGTGATGCATATAACCTATATGCTTGCTCGGGAATTCTCTACAATCATGAGTCTCCACTTCGTCCCGAACGTTTTGTAACCCAAAAAATAGTTCGGCACGCCGCGCGAATCGCGGCCGGCGGGAAGGGCGATCTCTTGCTCGGCAACATGGAGATTGTTAGAGATTGGGGCTGGGCGCCGGAGTACGTCGAGGCAATGTGGCGGATGCTGCAAAACGGCACGCCCGCTGATTTTGTTATCGCAACCGGTGCAAGTTATAGCTTGACCGACTTCATATCAGCGGCCTTCAGTGAGTTCGGACTGGACTGGCGCGATTACGTGCGATCGGACGCCTCCTTGTTAAGACCCGCTGACCATCATGTGGCCAGGGCGAATCCAGAGCGCGCCGAGCGATTGCTGAATTGGAAGGCAAGCGTTCGAATGCCTGACGTCGTGAAATATATGGCCCAAGCAGCCGCACATCCCATTATGCGAACCGATTGAGAAAATATCGCATCTTGTGGTAGAGAATTTTTGAAACCGCCAAAAAACCTACCAATGAAAAACCAACGTATTGTTCGAGGGCAATAGCGGCGCCCCGCCGCATCGCTTGCGCATCACCAGACGCGCCTCCTTCGGAACCAGGCATGCGCCCCATTTCGGTCAGGGCATCATTGTAAAACCAAATATCCGTCTTTTTTGAAAGCCTGAGGAAATATTCCAGATCCTCATAATGACGCAAGTCCTCCCTAAAGCCCAAGCCGTAGGAAGATCGAAGAATGCTAAAACATGAAGGATTTAGGAAGCCGAATGCAACCAGCAAACTCTTGGAGAGCTTAATCATTTTCTTCGCCGGGAGATACCCAAATATTGGAAGCGTTCCGCCATTCCAGAAAAAGGAGTGGAACAGCACTTTCGTGTCTGGAGCGGAACGCAACAGCCTCTTGACCGTCTCGAGCTTGCTCGGCATCCAGTAATCATCGGAATCGCAGAAGCAAATCAGATCGCCACTGCTATCGGCAAAACCCCTGTTACGAGCCGCTGAAACGCCCTTCGAATTTTCATGGCGAGAGACCTTCAAAGTGATTCCTGACGCCGCTGCTTCTGTCTTCAGGTAATCAATCTGTACCTCAAACGGCGTCACGGATCCATCGTCGACGATTACAATTTCATGCGGTTTCTCGTCCTGGCTTAAGATGGCTCTCAGCGCAATCTTGGCAATTTCGAAGCGATCGCGTACCGGCATGATCGCTGATACACGGCAATCGGTCGCGTGCATCTCTAATCGAGGTACGCGCTTCGCGCGACTTTTGAGCTCCCGTCGGCCACGAAATATGACTGAAGAGCAGCAGTCAGAAAGGTTCTGTTTGTAGGCGTCGCCGACGCAATGTCGTAGTAGTAAATAGTTCTGGTCGCTTCAGCGGCGTTTTGGCGGAGGACGTAGTCGAACAATTGAAAAGTGCTGCCCACTGTCGCTGAATTCAGTACCACTTCCCCGTAATTATCGAACACTGTCCATTCATCGTATCCAATGTTGGACAACGCAGTGATGGTTTTCTCGTAGTGTACTTTAGCCACGGCGTCGGTGAATTGACATTCGAAAAACAGTACAGGACGCTGAGATTCAATCAAGTGCATCGCCGAGTCGACTACATCATAATCGTAACCGTCGACGTCAATTTTAAGAGCCCGAATATTCGATATCTTTTCGCCTGCGACAAGGCTATCCAAGGTGATCGACGAATGCGCTGACCTCGTTGATCCGGCAGTGTGATCGCTACTGACATGCTTGGTGCCGCCCGTCCCCAAGAGAACGCCGTCGACCACAGCCTTTCCAATCAGAGATTTACACAGCAAGATCGACGAGCGGGGCTCAATCTTTCGCATTGTCTCCGCGTTCGTCGTCAAATACGTGAAGAATTCGTCGTCCGGTTCGATACACACGTAGTTCAAGTCGGGGTTCGATGACAGCATGGCCGCAAGCGTGTCGCCGCAATTCGCGCCGACATCAATGACAGTAGAACCAGGCGGTAAATATGTGGAGAGATGCGGTAGAAACTTGTCGTATTTCTTGTGCTCACGTTGATACCCCGGTAGCAAATGGCTCGCCGGCAGACGCAGATTAAAACGACCAATCGTATATTGCTTGTCCAGACCGAATAGTCTCTTTAGTCTTTGTATCGGCATATTGGGTCTGGCGCTCGACCGCAGAGTCTCGGGTCGGCCCGAATGCTAAGCGGTGAAAGAATTGGACGACAGAAAAGCAGTGTATGACATAAAAACAGTTGCCGCAAATGGAGCGCACATTGCGTGAGCTCCGAACTGATGTTCATTGACGCTCTCAGATGATCTTTATTGGCTCAGTAATCGCTTTGCGAAAGACCGTGCCGTAAAGGGTCACAACCGTTACAACATACGACACCGAGGTGGCCAATACGAGGCCTGCAGGGCCGCCATGTCGAAGTCCCCAAACCTTTGCTGGCAGCGCGATTGCGCAGAAAATGGAGACTACCAAGACTTGCGCTCGTACGATACCTACCCCATTCAGATACATCCCCAAAGCCGTGCCGCCCACTTCGATGGAAGTCCAAAGTGCAAAAGCGCCGAGAAGTATGGTTGGCACCGGGATTGCGTTCATCGTCCAGCGCGCGACAACGAAAGGGCCCATAAGGAACAGGCACACCGCAAGCGTAGTTCCTATCGAAAGGCTGAGAAAAAAGCTGCGCCGAAAAGTGTCGCGGAGAAACCTCCGATCGGCTCTTGCAAAGGCGTCGGCGTAGGCCGGCCAAAGGGTGGTATTCAAGACGCCGACCGGCTGAGACGCAAATAGAAACAAGCGCTGCGCAATCGCATACGAGGCGACGTCAGATGCACCTGAGATGCTCGCGACAAGCAGCGCATCGCCACCCCAGCCGACCATTGTTCCAATTTGAAGGATAAGAAATAGGGAGCCGCTTGACAACACAGTCGCCCGTTGTTTGCGCATGCTCGCCGCAATAACACTAAAATCGAGAATGCCTCGAGCCCGTAAAATTACGAGTACAGCTAAGAGACTTACTAGGGCTTGAAGTCCAAAGCCTGCAAATAAAAGGGTGCCAACACGGGTATCGCCACGCGCAACGATCCACGTTGTGGGTACTGAAACGATGATGCCCGCTAGAGTTATCAACTGAGATTCGTAGGATCGCTGTTGACCTGCAAGAACTTTCAGTAAGCCACCCGAGATAATGTTCAGGCCAAACAAGAAGCTGAAAATCAGTGCTGCCGCCCGCGCCTCGTCGGCGATGCTTGGACTGGAAAGTTTGAATAGGCCTCGCCACGGAAGCAAATAACCCGCTCCTGCCAGAACCAGTGCAGCGATGATGCCGATGGTAACGAGCCAACCCAGTCCACCCATCACTACCGTAGTAATCTTGCTTGAATTGCCGTTCGCAGTGGCGTGTGCAATTTGGTTGATCAGCGCGTTACCCACGCCAAGGTCAAGAAAGGAGAGCATTGCAACCAAACTAGAAAATGTCGCCCAGACACCGAAGCGTTCCGCTCCCAATACCGGGGCGACCCAGCGTACCGTGAGGACCATAAGTGCCATGGACCCGAAACGGGAGGAGACGGTCGCTATAGCTCCGAGACCTGCAAGCCGGTAACGTTCCGCAGTACGACCCTGCTCACTATTCGTGGCGAAGGGCGATATCCTCACATACTTCAACTTTGATTTAAACACGACGAATAGCCACAATTTAGCCGCATTGGCGCAGTCGCCCTCGGATCCACGCTAATGTTTTGGATCCCTCATCATACAGAAGAGACCAAGAGAACGACTGGAGGAAATGCTCGGAGAGTTCAATACCGATCCAAAACAGGAATACCGCCTAAGATAGCGAGCTTTGTAACACCCTTTAAGCGGCAAGAACTGCCCTCTCTTCCGCGCAGGCAGGGAAGCATTCGTTGTAAACTTTAGGAATATGATTCAAGTGTATGAACCAGTGAGCCCCGATCGAAGAATATTTGCTATTGGAACTGTGGAATTCAATCTCGGCTTTGCTGCCCAAAGTGAGAGAAGGGACCGCACTCCATTTCGGAGAAGACCTTTGAGGGGCGCATGACTCCGGCCCCGCATAGGCAGAATATTGCTGAGACCGACCGTCCTGACGCAGAACCACCTTTGATATCGATCATCACCGTGGTTTTCAATGGCGTCGCAGGAATCGAAGCGACCATTCTGAGTGTCATTAACAACGTTTCAGATCGGTTTGAGTATGTCATCATCGACGGAGGCTCCACAGACGGGACCTTGGATATTCTTCGCGCCTACGATTCACAGTTGTCTTACTGGGTGAGCGAACCTGACAATGGTATTTATCATGCGTTCAATAAGGGTGTAAGTCTTGCGCGCGGAGTTTGGGTGATGTTCTTAGGATCTGGGGACCTATTGAACGGCCCAGAGAGTATGCGGAATGTAGTTGAGAACTTAGAGCATGCGCCAGGAGACGTGCAGGTCGCCTACGGGCGCGTTGTAACTTTAACCGTCGGTGGGACATTCGTGGAAGAGGAAAATGGACCTTGGTCCGAATTGAACAGGGAATGGAAGGGCGGAAGAAAGGTCATGCCTCATCATCAGGGTATCATTCAAAGGCGCAGCTTTCTCGAAACCCATCCGTTTGACGAAACGTACCGAATTGTCGCCGACTATAAGGCGTTTATGCAGGCTATTGCGAATTTCCCGCCGATGTATATCGACGTCGTTGTAGCCCAAGTCTTCGTCGGCGGCGTCACTTCCCTGCCGCGGAATAGCTTATTTGTCGCGGGCGAGATCCTAAGGCTAAATCGTGAATTGGGGTCTGGCTATGATCACGTGCCCCATCAGATGTTCTTTTTCCTGAAATGCGCCGTCAAGACTGTGCTATCAATCCTTATACCGGCGCGGACCACTGTCAAAATCATCGATGCTTATCGGTCAGCGACACGAAGGCGTAAAAAGTGGATTTGATCACTCAGTAGTGTCCGGCGGCTATCCTAGTACACCCATGACAAGAACGACTGGTTCCAGGCTCGCCCACCCCCTGCTTATTTACGGTGGGACGTGGACGACAGTTTTCTTTCTTTATTCATTGGGGCTTTCCGGGCAGCTAATCTACGAGGCCGACGAATTCTATTATTTGTATTTTTGCATTCTGGGTGCCTTCTTGGTCGGGTTCTGCTACATGGGTGCCGTAATTGCAGCCGTGAAGGGTTATCGACCACAGAAAGAGACGAGGGCCCCTTTTCAGCCCAACCAACTGTCCATGATCGAGGAATCCGTTTTCTGGCGCCGCACAGCAACGCTTTTAAAGGTCTGGGCCGCGTTGACGCTCATTGAGATTGTTGTCAGCGGCGGTATTCCAATCATTTGGTTATTTACCGGGAATGGGAAGACCTACGCGGACTTTGGAATTCATTCCTTTCATGGGCTTCTGATGTCCTTACTGATGGCCTGCTCGATCATTTCTTCATACCTATTCCTCGAGACCAAGAAGCCAAAATTTATAGTTGTACCTCTATGCGCGATCGCGTGGTTTGTAGTTTCCATAACCCGGGCATACATAGTCGGAATCATTTTCCAAACGCTGTTTTTATTCCTGACAGTGCGGCGGGCGAAGGTATCTCAAATCAGTAAAATTGCTTTGGGAATGCTCTTTCTAATCCTGGCATTTGGCTTTATTGGCGATCTGCGCAGCGGCGGCGATGAATTGATACGGGCGCTAGGTCGCCCTACAGAGCGTTATCCTGATTGGCTGCCAACCGGGTTCCTCTGGGTGTATGTTTACTTGGCGACGCCACTCAACAATCTCTTCAATGAAATTTCGCTGAACCCCTCAATCGACGGTTTCAGCATTGCAGTCACCACTTCCCAGTTGTTTCCGACGCTTCTGCGCGACATTATTTTCCCCGCAAACTCGCTTCAACAGAGCGCTCTGGTCGACTCCAGTTTAAACATCAGCACCGGTCTCATTGGCCCATATGTAGACATGGGGCTCGCGGGGATCATTTTGTTCACCTGCTTTCTCGGGGCGGTGGCAAACCTCTTCTGGAGTCTGCGTCGAGAAAGGTTTTTTTGCGTGGGCTATTCGTTTGTTGCTCAGGCTCTGTTCATTTCAATTTTTTATGAATCGTTGCTCTATCTGCCAAATCTCTTCCAATTGGTTTGGTTTTGGTACATTTTGCGTCCCGTTTCGGCTGCCAAGCATATTCAACCGATTCTGGGAGGAAATGCGCCGAGCGCTATCCTGTCGAAGTTGCCGGGTGTGCCTTAAACAATAGTATCGGAATGGACAAAAGCAGCCCCACAATCGCCCCGCCGATGAGCCAAATCCAGACTGGAAACGACGAGGGCCGCTCGGCGGTTACCGCGGGGTCTATGACTTTAAAGGCGTATTCAACATTGCCTTTCGCAAAGACAATCTTGCTTATTTCGTTTTCGAGAACCTTGTAGATCACCTGTCGAGCTTCTACCACGTTTGTCTTGGCAGCTTCATCATTGAGGTATGCGATGCTTCTTTCGGACTCTGCGATTGCTCTGCTTCTAAGGTGATCATTTGTTATTCGCACCAAATCATTGGCCCATTGGGCCGCCGTTTTCGGATCGGTCCATTTGATCGTAAGAGTGACCAATCCGCTTTTGACATCGGTTACAACCGATCTAACCTTCTTCTTGAAGTACTGATTGGCTTTCCACGGCGATGGCATTCGATCTGGATCATTTGTTTTCCAGGTATTCTTTGCAGGATCCCATTGTTTTTTGTAAAGAACCGGAAGTAAGTTATTTTCTACGATGTAGCGCTCGGTGAGTGCTTCTGACTGCAAGTACGCTATGGACTCTGATTTCTTCATGTCACCCGCACCTATTCCTGCCAGCGAAGCTAACCCGCCGAGTTGAGAGACTGCTGACCCGAGTACTCCAAGTTGGCTTCCTCCGGAGGAGTTTGTAACAGGTGAAAGCAAGGTGGTCGCGGTGTACGACGCCGGCGTGAGCCACGCAGCAACGCCTGCCGCTAGGCTAAATACTATGGCCATGAGTATAGCCAACCACTTGCCGCGCCACAGGATTGCAAGAAATTCGCGAAGCGTCATCGTACCTGGCATTGAAGCGGCCTGATCTATTGAATCCATTCGGCTGTCTTATAGAAGTTGAACAAGGTATCGCGCAATATACACCCGGCATAACCTGATCGCCGCGGCAAATTGCCCGAGAGAAAATCACCCGAGGTAAGTCCGAATCGCCGACGTGGCAGGTGCGTACCGCTTGGGTAAAGGCGAGTTTGGTCCTGGCATCGTGTAGCCCGTCGCTTAGCACATGTAGGCGAGCTGAATCCGCTACAATTGCCCGCTGGCGTCGCCGTGGTCTCAACTGTCGAGTGCTCAAGGAACTGGTCATGATAATTTCGTTACACGACCCGTTGGTTATTCGCGAAAAGCTCCTGCATGCGGGCGTTCTCAAGCGAATAAATCCTTTCGCTCTCTCGGGAAAAGCCCGGGTCAGAGCAAGATGGAACCAGCCGGATGAGACAATCAGACACTGGTATCAAGTTCCTGCGGTGATTTCTCGGCTCAATCGACGTATTAGCGGCGACCCCAAGGTAAATTTTCACGATTTCGTCTGCAGAGATTACCTTAGCGACGGCAAGAAACGTAGAGCGTTGGCGCTGGGATGCGGGAGTGGCCACCGCGAGTTGGATTGGGCGCGACGAGGAGTGTTTGATGAGATTCTCGGCCTCGACTTGGCACCGGATAGAATAGCGAGGGCAAACGATCGCGCAGCTGAACAAAATCTATCCAGCATTGTGAGATTTGAGGTGACCGACGTTCACGCATTGCAGGCGCGAGCAGAGAAGTTTGACGTAGTTCTATTCGAGCACAGCCTGCATCACTTATCCGATGTTAAAGGCGTTCTGACGAGAATAAAGACAATTCTCGCCCCGGATGGCCTGTTAGTCGTCGACGAATTTATTGGCCCCCGCCGATTCCAATGGACGCGAAAGCAGTTGGCTCTTGCGGACGGACTCATGCTGGGCATTCCCGCGCGCTACAGGCGATTCGTGAATAGCACCAGAACGAAGAATCGAAATCTTCGTGCCGGCGCGCTTCTTATGTGGCTCAACGATCCATCCGAGGCAATTGAGTCTGACGTCATCCTGCGTGAGATTTGCGATCAATTCGACATTCTCTCGCGGCACGAATATGGCGGAACTATCGCGCAGCTGCTGTTCCAGGACATTGCTCACCACTTCGTGGTGGACGACGGAGAGAATGTGTCATGGGCCAATCGTATTCTCGATGCTGAGGAACAATTGATTGCGAATGGTCTGCTGACGCATGACTACGCTGCTTTCGTTTGCAGGACACCCAAGAGCTAATAAGTGTGTGCTGGACCTGTACGTGCCCGCGTGGGAGTCGTAGTTCCGACACTCAACGCCGGCGATCGATGGACTTTGTTCCTCAAGGCAATCGTCGCGCAATCGTTGGTGCCGGATCGACTTCTTAACGTTGATTCATCGTCGACCGATTGCACCGTCGAAATTGCAGAATCGAGTGGTTTTGAAGTCGTAAGAATAGAACGCTCTCAATTCAATCACGGCGGAACACGTCAGTGGGCCGCTGAGTATCTCAATGACTGTGAAATCATTATATTCCTGACTCAAGATGCGTTGCTCGCCGCCCCGGACTCATTCTCTGAAATAGTCGGTTGTTTCGATGATCCGCAGGTTGCGGTGGCCTATGGAAGACAGCTCCCGCATGAAGGAGCGACACCAATAGAGGAATATGCCCGGGTGTTCAACTATGGTCCGCAGACCATGAAAAAGGACGCTGAGGCTTCCCGCCGAATCGGACCTAAGGTGTTCTTCTGTTCCAATTCCTTCGCAGCTTACAGGCGTTCAGTCTTGCTGCAACTGGGGGGATTTGGACGCGATTTGATCTTGGGCGAAGACATGGAATTTGCCGCGAGGGCTATTAAAGCCGGATATTCAAATATTTACTGTGCGACCGCCACCGTGTTTCATTCTCACGATTACTCGATAGTTGAGACGCTTAAACGATATTTTGATATCGGTGTTTTTGACAATAGAAACGCATGGATGCGCGAGAACTTCGGGTCGCACGATAGTGAAGGCTTGCGATTTATTGCGTCTGAATTACGCTACCTGTTGGGGCGAGCTCCATCGCAAATTCCGAGGGCGATTCTGCAGACATTCGCAAAGTTTCTTGGTTACCGCATCGGTCGGATGGAGCAACTGCTGTCGGTAGGTTCGAAGAGAAAATTGTCGATGCAACCTGGCTATTGGCGGTAACTCCAACTATATGTCAGTCGCCCTTAGCCAATCTGCTGTTATGTCTACTCCGTCTTGAAGTGAAGTAATTGCTCGCCATTCGGTTGCCCGACTCAGTTTGGATGCATCCAATACTATTCGGGGAACATCAAATGATCTTGAGGCGCGCCAATCGACAGTAGGTTCTCTACCAACGGTATTCGTGATATGCGTCAAGATGTCAAGAAGTGAAAGGCCCGTTCCTGTACCAACATTGAATACGCCAGATATCGGATTTACGGTTGCCAAGTACACCGCATTTGCGACATCACCAACATAAATGAAATCACGTGTAACGCCGCCGTCGCCCCAAATTTCAATACTCTGCCGTTTGAGAGTGCGATGCAAAAAAACGGTGAGAGCACCCAGCGCGCGCAGGGGGACTTTGACGCTC
>Ga0193726_1001695_pt1 | contig 16454 bp, 12 predicted proteins | sample H2c1metaG_FD_144928 | JGI IMG/M metagenome (GOLD analysis project Ga0193726, IMG submission 144928) | Soil microbial communities from a riparian zone of the East river system, Colorado, United States - H2c1 | ecosystem: Environmental > Terrestrial > Soil > Riparian zone | place: USA: East River... | reverse complement strand
AGGTCAGCGTCGCAGCCCCGCCGCTCGTGATAGACGCCGGACTCACCGCCAGTGACACCGTCGGTGCCGGCGGCGTCACCGTCACCGTCGCCGATGCACTGCCCGTCCCCCCCGCCCCCGTGCAGGTGAGTCCGAACGTGCTGGTGCTGGTCAACGCGCCGCTGGACTGACTGCCGAAAATCGTCTTGGCGCCTGTCCACGCGCCGGAAGCAACGCAAGAGGCAGCATTGTTTGACGACCAGGTGAGTGTCGCAGCCCCGCCGCTGGTGACAGAGGTCGGACTCACCGCCAGTGACACCGTCGGTGCCGGAGGCGTCACCGTCACCGTCGCCGATGCACTGGCCGTCCCCCCCGCCCCCGTGCACGCCAGTTCGAACGTACTGGTGCTCGTCAACGCGCCGCTGGACTGGTTGCCGGAAGCCGCCGTGACCCCCGACCACTCGCCTGAGGCGATACAAGAAATCGCGTCCGTGGAGGACCAAGTGAGTATCGAAGGCCCGCCGCTGATGACAGACGTCGGGCTCGCCACAAGCGACACGGTGGGCAGTGGCGACACCACGGGCAGTAGTGGCGACACCCTGGGCTGTGGAGGCGTGGATACGTCGGCGGGTGCCGATGCCGGCGCGTCCGCGCCTCCGCCGCAGGCGGCCAACGCGAGGGCGAGCAGGGGCACGAACAGCAATGTCTTCATTCGTGACCTGCACGAATTATCACGGCCGCCCCTGACATCTATCCGCAACAAGCAGTGCGGTTTTTATGGCCGCCGCAGTCTGCGGGAGCCTCTATACCTTCATTCGCACTGCCTGGGTGGCAATGCGGATGGCGATTCTAGCAGGAGAGGCGCCTATCCGCCGTTTCTCGTCGCCTTGCGTCGAAAGCGCATATTGGCCTTCAAGACCGCACGGATTCCGCCGACGAACCCTTTAGTTGGACGATACCGTGTAGCTCGTCATTCCAAAGTTCGGATTGTCCGCAACGCCCAAGGGTCTCGTGAAGAACCCGATGCCTGGCTGGCCGCTCGCAAAAGTCGGATCGGTGGTCTGGGCTCTCAGTACTCCGTTGATGAAAGTACTGATGACATTGCCGACGATAGTCGCCTTTATCACGTCGCCGCTGACCAGGTCTCTGCCGAGATCGCCGGAGGTTAGTGACGTAAAGTTGCCGAGGGGACCGTTCCATCTGACGATTTCCACCCCGCCGGCATAGTTGAAAAGGCACTCATAACCTCGTGCGTTGCTGGCATCGTCCGAGAATCGCAGCAGCAGTTCCATCTCGTGCGTAATATTATTGTTAGTCACGAGGCTGGGCGATCGAAAAACGACCGCCTGTGCTTGTTGGTCCGGACCGAACCCGAGCCCGGTAAGGATGGCGTACGAATCGTCAAACAGGTCCTTTGCTCCGTTCGTGCCAAAGGCAATTCCACCAGCCGTACTGACGTCCGTCCAGGCATTGTTCGCGCGATGCCAGACACCGCCTTGGGAGATCGTGGCTTCCGCTTGGTCGAAATTGGTTGTGAAGGTCGCCAGTGGAGGTGTGGAACCCCCGCCCGCGGGTAACGATGCAGGCGCATCCGCACCGTGGTCGCAGGCTGCCAGCCCCAGGGCGAACAAGGGACCGAGCAGCAGCGACTTAATCAATTGGACGATGCCGTGTAGCTCGTCATTCCGAAGTTCGGATTGTCCGCAACGCCGGCCGGCCTCGTGAAGAACCCGATGCCCGGCTGTCCGGTAGTAAAAGTCGAATCGGTGGCTTGGGCTCTGAGCACACCGTTGATGTAGGTGCTGATGACGTTGCCGACGATAGTTGCCTTTATTACGTCGCCGCTGACCAGGTCCCTGCCGAGATTGCCGGCTCCGCCTGTAAAATTCAGCGACGTAAAGTTCCCGAGTGGACCGTTCCATCTGACGATTTCCACGCCGCCGGCGTAGTTGAAAAGGCACTCATAACCTCGTGCGTTGCCGGTATCGTCGGAGAACCGCAGCAGCAGTTCCATCTCGTGTGTAATACCGCTCGACACCAGGCCCGGCGATCGAAAGACAACCGCCTGCGCCGTTTGGTTGGGGCCGAACCCGGACAACAGAGCGTATGAGTCGTCATAGGTGTCCATGCTCCCATTAGTGCCAAAGGCGATTCCATTGGCCGTGCGAACATTCGTCCAGACATTGCTTGCCTGACGCCAGACACCGCCTTCGGAAATCGGGTTTTCCGTCTGGTCGAAATTGGTTGTATAGCTGCCGGGCGTTGGCGTCCCGGTCACCGTGACGGTCGCGGACTGCGAAGCACTACCGCCGCCGCCCGAGCAGTTCAGTGAAAATGTGCCAGTGCTCGTCAGCGCGCCCGTCGTCTGCGAACCGCTGGTTGCCTTGGTGCCCGACCAGGCTCCCGATGCCGTGCAGGAGGTCGCGTTCGTTGAAGACCACGTAAGCGCCGAGGATGCGCCGCTTGCCACGGACGTCGGGCTCGCGGCCAGCGACACCGTAGGACTTGGGGGCGGCGGTGGCATGCCCGACACGGTGACGGTCGCCGAGGCGCTTGCACTGCCGCCCGAACCGGTGCAGGTAAGCGAATAGCTGCCACTGGCGGCGAGCGCGCCGCTAGCCTGATTGCCGGAAACCGTCTTGGCGCCCGACCAGGCGCCCGAGGCGGAGCAGGAGCTTGCGTCCGTCGAGGACCAGGTGAGCGTCGAAGAAGCCCCGCTCAAGACGGACGTGGGGTTCGCCGCAAGCGATACGGTCGGTACCGGAGGTGTGGAACCGCCGGAGCTGGCGCCGGATCCCGGCGCACTCGCACCGCCGCACGCGGCCAACGCAAGGGCAAGCAAGGGAACGAGCAGCGATGCTTTCATTCGCGACATGGGGATTCCTATTCCTTGGACGAGCGGATTCAAGGTATCAATCAGTTTATATCCTTTGCGGCCTGATCGGTATGTACGCTGACACACGTTTTTGCGAAATTCCCTGCAGTGAGCCTCAAAACGGGCACTGCCGATCTGTGCGGCGATTCCAAGTCCCACGCATTGAGCCAAGAAAGTGGCATCGCCGCTCTAGAACTGCCAGTAGAGAAACTCACTCTTTCCCCCGAGCCTCATGACCGCGGCAACTACCAACGAGGACATCGCAACGGCCCACGGAGCCGAGGGAGTCCAGTCGAGGGCACGCAACAGAGAGAACGGTGCGGCCGGCTTTGAGAGAATGCCAAGCGCCGGCTCGTAGCGCGCCATCAGTTGCAAGGTATTCGGGGACAAGAGCGCGATCAAAAGCAGGACGCCGAGCCAGGCCATCGCAAGCGCGAATTCCTGCGCCGACATCTCGGCAGAAGCGGAAACAAAGGACTGCAGCAAGCCCTTCAACGGCCCGAGCTGCGCGTGGATCTGTTGCGGCAGGCTGATGCCGTTCAGCCCGATCATCCCCTGCAACAACTCCTTGGCGGTGTCCGCGTTCGCGGATCGAAAAAGAACCATGCCGACAGCAACCGACAGGAAGGTGAGCGCCAATCCCGTCGGCCGCATGAAGCGGTCATAGGTTTCCTTGTTCGGCCAGTTCCTTGGCCCGAAAAGGCGCCACGCGTGGTTGATCGACAGATAAACGCCGTGCAGCAAGCCCCACAGGATGAACAGATAGCCCGCACCGTGCCACAGTCCTGACACGAACATGGTGAGCAGTACCGGCCCGGCCAGCAGCTGAAAAAAAGCGCCAACACTGGGCTCGCGGCCTCCGAGTCCAGGCAATCGCCTGGCCATACGCCATCGCGTCAGCCAGAGCACCAGCGGGTTATAGATATACGCCGTAAGAAAACGCGTCAGGGTCATGTGCCAGCGAAGCCAGAAGTCGATGATATTCGTGGCTTTCAAAGGCGAATCGAAGTTGGCGGGAAGGCGCACGCCGAAGAAACGCGCCAGACCCAGCGCCATGTCGCTGTAGCCTGAAAAGTCGAAGTAGATCTGCAGAGTGAATCCAATCGCGGCAATCCATGCCGGCAGGAGCGTGATCTCCGAGCCCGCGCTGGCCATCTCGTAAATGGGCGATACATGCTCTGCGATGCCATCCGCGAGAACCACCTTCTTGAATAGGCCGAACACGAACAGGGAAAGACCGACCGCAATGTTCTCTTTGTCCCACCGGCATCGCGCCTGCTGGAATTGCGGCATCATTTCCCGGTAGTGAACAATCGGCCCGGCGACAAGCTGCGGAAAAAACAGCACGAACAATCCATAATCGCGCAGCGTGAACGAGGGGATACGCCGGCCATGGACATCGATCAGGAACGCAATCTTCTGGAACGTTATGAACGATATGCCGAGAGGAAGAACGACTTGCGTCAGGACGAAATTGGTCCCGACGAGGTCGTTGGCCGCCGTCGCGAGGAAATTCACGTACTTGAAATAGCCGAGGAATGCGACGTTGAACGCAATCCCGAGCAGCAGCACCAGACGTGCCAGCCCGGCGCGATCCTGGTCTGCAATCAATCGGATCAGCCAGCGCGCGAGGACGAAGTTGACAAGGATCGAGGGCGCAATGATCAGTATGTTGATTGGCCGCCACCAGGCATAAAAGGCCAGGGACGCCGCGACGATCCAGCCCAACGCCAGATTGCGGGAACTCAAGCCCAGCAGAAAAAAGCCGGCGAGCGTCACCGGCAGGAAGACAAAAATGAACTCGTAGGAATTGAACAACATCGGAGATATGGCCTGTCTAAATGGGCGCAGGTCCTACGAGATCGACGCGAGCGTAGCGTTTGACATTCGAGCTATTTCAGCATCGTTCTGATTGCGGCAACGATCTCCCCCACGTTCGCGAACGACTCGACGTCGGCCACCCTGAACTTGATGCCCAGGTCGATCTCGACCGCCACGATGAAATTGATGTACATCAGCGAATCCCAATTGGGAACCTCTTCACGTCGGGTCGCGATCGTGAGCGCGATCGAGTCGTCCATCAAGAGATCTCGCAGAACGCGCGTGAGCAAATTCAGGATTTCCTGGTCCGTCATCCCTGGTTCCCCGCTCGTTCAATGCTGGTTTTGCGAGCGCTGTACGTGCTCAAGTTCAATTGCCATTGTATCGCGCCATCGACCGCCGCTGCCTGGTCCGAACGAGTGAAGCCGAGACTCGGATACAAATCCTTTATCACACCATTCTTCTTCGTCGGAACATAGTTCGCGCGAAAAACCCGCACGCCGCGACGACGGGCCGCCTCCACTGCTATGTTCATCGCTTCGAATTCGAGCTCCCGGCCGAATACGCGACAACTCATCACCCAGGTGTCGATCTCCATTACGTCGGATTGCTCCGGATCCGGCCTGAGAAGCAGCACGCTTACGAGGCCGTTGTCACCGAACCGGTCCAGAAGGCGAAACTGGAGCGTGACGGCCCCGGGAGCCGCGGCGATTGCGGCCACCTCCTCGGCCAAGTATCGCCGCGTCGTGGGATTGAACTGGTTGGTCTTGTTGATCAACTGGGTAGCACGGGCCAGATCGACGGTTTTGACGGCTCCGAAAACAACCGACATCCTCAGGCCGCGCAGGAAATCGTCCATGCTTTCCGAAGTTCCGAGCAGCGCTTCGCGTTCGGCGTTGGCGGCGTATTGCCCGGCCCGTTGATTATCATCGGCCGTGAAACTCACGGATTCGAAATACCCGGCGTTCGCGAGGCAATGCACGTATTGCGCCGCGTCTTCCGGGAGCTCCGGAACGGCCACCATGGGAAGGCTCTCGCGGACGCGCGCCCTTTCGGCCGGGCTGTCGTCCACGAAAACGAGGCTGTCCAGGCCTATATTCAGACGCTCCGCAATGGTCTTGAGGTTTGCTGCCTTGTCTTCCCAGTTGGCGACGAAGGCAGCGATGTCAGTCCGCCGCAGGAGCATCTCAGGGTGATCGCGGAATGCCGCTTCAGCAATTGCCGTATCGTTCTTCGAGCAGATGGCGAGAATGATCCCGCGCTCTTTCAACTGCAGCGCATAGCGCTGCAGCGCGAGGTGCGCCTCCCCGGCGGCGCTCCCCTCTCCGAGCACGATTCCCTCGAGCCCGTCATCGCCGATCACGCCTCCCCACAAGGTATTGTCGAGATCGAGGACAAGGCATTTCCTCGACAGTCCACGCTGAGCGGCCACGACGCGGGCGACCAGGTCGCCGTACAAGGGCGCGGCCTGCGGCGCGATTTCCATCTTGCCCTGCAGCCAACGCGCGACGTCGAACCAGGCATCGATGCCGTCGCGCGCGCTCGCCTGCGCCACATCCAGCAGCATGACGTTCTCCCGCGCCGCAGCCTGGGCGAGCAGATCGTTCAGACGGGCGATCAGCCGGGATGGCGCCGCAGGTACCAGCCGGTCGTAACTGCCGAACAGCGGCTCCGATACGTCGAGATAGGATTGCTGAATCACCGTCGCGTTGAAGGTGCCGCGCGCATGACGCCAGAGATCACCGAGCTCATCGACGACGCGCCCCAGCGCCCGTTCCACTTCTTCCGCCGTGGCCGCGATCGGCACGCCTGAAGTGGCCTGCCTCGCATTGAGCGAAAGTAGTATCAGGTCCGGCCGAAATTGAAGAAGCGGCGAAGCCGGATCGAGCAACTCCTGCCGGTACTGGCCGAATGAGCCCGAGAACACATCGAATTGCAGTTTGTAGCGAAGACCGGCGACACGAATGGCGGGGAGCAAGTGGTCGATCGTATTGTTGGACAAGACCGCGAGGCGCAGGCGCGCATAACCGTCGATCGGCTCGGCAGCGCTGCGCGCAAGCGCCCTGTCAAGCTGGATCGTCTCGGTGAAGCCCAGCCGGGATTGCGCCAGCCTTGCCAGGCTATCGAGGCGCGCGCGCGTACCCGTTTCCGCGAGTGCGGCCTGCAATTGAAGGCGGAAATCGCTCTGGCCGGCGGGCTCTTTCATAAGTATCCAGGCGAAGCAGTGAACGAGGCTCGCGAGAAGCCTTGTCAACCCGTTGAAGCCTGCGTTGCGCCAACGCACCTCCGAATCCGCAGTCCGGCCTCCCGAAGGAAAGCCGCCGACCAGCGTTCCGCACTTGCCTCATCGAGGTGGGAGCCGTCGAAGGTGTGCAGACCATCGACCTGTGGCGCCAGCAGATCGTGCCCGAGTTTTGCGGCGAGCGCCATCGCCTCGGCCCGCTTCGTCTCGACCGTCGGAACGATCGTAAGAATCACGCAGCTGCGATCGACGGGTAGCTGCGCCAGGAACTTCTCGCCGAGCCTCGCGTATCGGTCCCAGCGCTCGACATAAGTCGGCGGGCCGTCAGATACCAGCCGGGGCTCGAAACGCCCGCCTCCCTTCATCTGCCACACGCCCGTCTCGCGCGTACGGTACGTGGCAAAAGCGTCTCCGCATGCGGCGGGCAGCGCAGCGCAAAATCTCCTGTGCAGCGACTGCCAGTTCCGCTTTTCCTCGTACCGCGCCAGGACGTCGCGGCCCTGAAGAATCTGTTCCGTGGGCGGCGACACGCGTTCGTCGAAGAGACGATCGACATTGATCACGTAGACCTTCGCGCGCGGGTGCATCTTCGAAAGCAAGGGCCCGAAGAAAGCGACGGTCTCGCTGTTGCTGAATCCGAGCAGGTAGTAGCGAATTGCCGGCGAGGAAAACCAGCTGGCGGTCGCCTGACCCCCAAATGCAAACTGAAGGCGGCTGTTTCCGACGAACAAGACGTCGGCTTCGCCGGCCGCGCGTTGCGCCTGCGGCTCGAGGCCGAACCAGAACGCACCGTGGTCGTAGTCCCCGTAGGTCCCGGCCGTGCAATCGGACAGGTAGGCGTTCGGACTATAGCCGGTCGCCGGGCAGGCGAAGATCCCCTCGACTCGAAGCTTGTAGACAAACGTCCCCCCGAAGCTGCAGGCGATCAGCAACACGAACAACGCCGGGACGGACTTTCGGTACCAGGGAAGCTGACCAGGCTCGATGACATCGGCGGTAGCGGGCATCTGCGCGCTTCGAACCCAATGTAGGAATCAGACCAAGCAGAAAAGACGCAATTGCGAACGTGCAAGCCGTTCACGCGCACGAGTAAACGACGTCGACTCCGTCGCGTCTTCCGGATGCGGATTGTAGCAGACGCTCCTGGCGTCTGGCAGAATGTCGTGCCATGGGTTTCCCCCACCCTCTCAAAGCCCGCCGTCATCTCCACATTGGTAAGCCGTTCTTTCTGCGCGCACTCTCTGCGTGCCGGTCATGAAGCGTCCACGACTCGCGCTCGGGTTGAGCCTCGGGCTGATTGCGCTTGCCGGTGTCGCTTTCGTAGCGCTGCTTTTTGTCGGACCGCCCGAACTGCAGTGGCGCTTGCAAGTCGTGGAAGCCAAAGTTCGCGGCGATCTCAAGGAGATCCCGCTTCACAACCTGATCGTCTGGCTGGCGCCGCATAGCCCTGTCTATCTGGCCGAAGTCGCGAAGAATCCGAACCCTCACCTCTCCATCAAGAACATACTGATCACGTCAGAGGACGCAGCGCAGGGAAAGGACTTGTACCTCAGGCACTGCGGGCAATGTCACGGCGAAGGCGGCCACGGCAACTCCGGCCCGAATCTCCTGGATGTGGTGTCGACCAAGTCGGACTGGTCGTTTTTCTCGACGGCCAAGTGGGGACGGGCGGGCACGTCCATGCCTGCGCAGCCTTTGAGTGAATCTCAGATCTGGCAAGTCCACGCGTACTTGCGCCGCGACGCGCTCGCTGCAGTCGGGCGGCGAAGGTCCGGTGACAGGAAGTCTGCTGCGCACGCTGTCGACGTCAATCTGCAAAGCATTATTGAGACCGACAGCAAGCCCGGGCAGTGGCTGACCTATGCCGGAAACTATTCGGGGCACAGGCACAGCCTTCTCCGGCAGGTGACCAAGAGCAATGTCAGAAACCTTCGGCTGGCGTGGGTTGCCCAGCTGCGCCAGGTCGATCGAGAGTTGCAAGTATCTCCAATCGTTGCCGGCGGTGTCATGTACGTCACCGAATCACGTGAGGGCGTGGTTGCGCTCGACGCCAGGACAGGGGCAGTGATCTGGACTTACCGAAGAGAGGTTCCGGACAAAGTCCCGGGCTGCTGTGGGATGCCGAACCGCGGTGTGGCAGTCCTGGGGCAGACGGTATTCGTGGCCACGATCGATTCGTTTCTCGTAGCACTCGACGCCAATACAGGCGAGCAGCGCTGGATCGTCAAAGTGGCCGACTATCGCGACGCGTACAGCATGACCGGCGCACCGCTCGCGCTGGGGGACCGTGTCGTCGTTGGCGTCGCCGGGGGAGAGTTCGGGATAAGGGGGTTTCTGGCCGCATTTGACCCTGCTGATGGACGGCTGCTGTGGAAATTTAATACTGTTCCGGGTCCGGGCGAGGCCGGCCACGACACGTGGACCGGGGATACCTGGAAAACCGGCGGCGCCCCCACCTGGACGGTCGGCGCTTACGATCCGCAGGAGGACGTCATCTATTGGGGTACCGGCAACCCGTCCCCGGAATTCCAGGCCAGCGTCCGACCCGGGGACAATATCTACAGCAACAGCGTGATCGCGATCGAGGCGAAGACCGGCCGGCTGAAATGGTACTACCAGTTCACCCCGGCCGACGAACACGACTGGGATTCGAACCAGCAACCCATCCTTGCCGACATCGACTGGCAGGGCCGGAAGCGATCAGTGGTGCTCTGGGCGAACCGGAACGCATTCTTTTATGCCTTGGATCGAAAGACCGGGGAGTTCCTGTTCGCAAAGCCTTTCGTAAAACAGACCTGGAACGAAGGTTTCGATGCCAAGGGCCGCCCGCACGTATCGAGCAGCGCGAAGCCCAGCGCCACGGGTGCCGTCGTTTGGCCGGCCATCATGGCGGCGACCAACTGGTGGCCGCCCTCTTACGACAAGTCACGGCAGCTGGTATTCGTACCCTGTTCGGATGCCGCCGGGATCTACTTTCAATCCGGGCAAGTCAAGTACATGAAAGGTGAAGCCTTCCAGGGAAGCGCAGCGTCCTACTACGCACAGAATCTGCCGGCAACGGCGTACGTCAAGGCCATCGACGCCCGGACCGGGGACGTGCGCTGGCAGACCGTCCTCCAATCAGGTTCGGACGAATTCGTATGGACCGTCGGCGGCGTGCTCTCGACCAGGAGCGGCGTAGTTTTCGCGGGCTATCGCGATATTTTCCACGCCTTCGACGCCGACACCGGAAAGGAGCTTTGGAAAATCAATCTTGGCGCGCGCGTCCGCGGTTCCCCCATATCCTTCCTACTGAACGGCAGGCAGTACATCGCCGTTGCAGCCGGACACTCGATGTTCGTGTTCCTCCTGCCTGGCCCGTAGCGACACGCGTGATTTCGGAGGGAGCCTGCCGTTAAGCCGGAGGGTCCCATTTCCCGACGCTGAGCCATTGTGCTACTCGCGCCAGATACCACCTGATCCGGGGCCAAGCCAGAGGGAGAGCCGCACGAGCCAGCCAAAGCGAATTCACTATATATCTTCGAAGGAACGACGAGTGCGTCGCTTCAAGAATGTACGTCGGGGAATAGCCGCGACAGTCTATGATCCAGTAAGGATTTCGCCCGAGAATCGACAACGCGTTTCTTAAATTGCGCGCCGTATGGATCTCCACGCAAAGAACCGGCATATCTTTCTCGATCGTGCTCAATGAACCCTTGAGCACGTCCAGTTCAGCGCCCTCCACGTCTATCTTGATCAGCGCGACGCTCGGGGAAGTCGGCATTATCCTTTGAACCTCGCGGTCGAGCGTCGATACCTCGACGGAGCTCCCTCCGCCTTGCGAATCAAACGAAATTGTGGCGGTGCCCCGATTGCCTGCTTCTCCCGAATGAACGTCTGCGTAGCCTGCATGGGCACCCAGCGCCTTATTGACGGGAACAACGGTCTTTTCCAGATCGTTCAGCCGCACGTTCTCCAGCAGGATGGAAAATGTCGCGGGGTTGGCCTCAAACGAAACTACCGGCGCGCAGCCACAAAACTGCGCGAAATACGTAGAGTGGGTGCCAATGAAAGCACCGGCATCGACGGCTGCGCCCTGGCGGCCGCGCTTGCGAATTCTCTCCTTCAACCGCTCCAGGACATCTCGTTCGTAGAACGTTCCTGTCCGCCTCATGATACCGAGTATGTGATCGTCTTTGTCGAGTCCGCGGAACTCGACGGTTTTGCCGTCGTACAGGAATTTTGCGTTTGTCTCAGCCGATCTTTTATCCATCTTTTGATCTTTTGTATTCAACGCGCCGGCCTGAAAGCGACCCTGCCAGATTCACGTTCGAGCCATGGAATCGAGTAGATTGAATGCCACAATCCAGGAAAAAGTGGACTCGACCCGCGAACGCAGCGCAGCCGCTTGCCTCTTTCCCTTGCTTGAATCGGCAAGCATCTTTCTCATAGCAACTTCGAGCTGTTCGACATTGTCGGCATCGACCAGCGTTCCGTATTCTTCCGATACGATGATCTCCGGGATCCCGCCTACTCGCGAGGCAATTACCGGGACTCCCAGCGCGCCGGCCTCAAGAATGACCAAGCCAAACGGCTCCGAGCGGGAAGGCAGAATCAGCGCCAGCGCCCGACGGCACAGAATCAGCACATCGCGGTTGGGCAGCGGGTCGAGAAATTGCACTTGATCCGCGGAAGCAAGCTCGCGTGCCAAGGACGCGAGCTCGCCCTTGATTCCGCCGTCACGACCCACGAGCACCAGGTTGAGCTTCGGGAAATCGTGCGCGAGCCGTGCAAACGCGCGGAGGAGAACATCTTGTCCTTTTTTTGTCTCGTACGTTGCGACATTGATGAAATACTGCCGGGGCTCATTCTCGCCCGCTTCAGAGACGCCAGCGGTCGAGGCGCGCAAGCTTGATACGTCGATGCCGTTATAGACAACGCGGACTTTTTCCTTCTTGTCTTCGAAGAAGTTCCGCACATCCGCAGCCAGCGCTTCGGAGCAGGCTGAAGCGGCATCCAGGGTCGCAGCAAGATAGCGCCAAATCGCCACGCCGAGGCCGCGCGTGCTAACGGCTTGACGCAGGTCCATGCCATGGAAGGAAAAAAGCAGTCTCCCGCGAAAGAGCCCACACTGGCGCAACAGAGCAAACGCAAAGGCGCTCGTGTCGGGGTAATGAACGTTGATGACGTGCACGTTTTCCTGTCGCAGAAGGCGCCGCAACTGCAGGAGCCCGGGGCCAAGCGCGAGCACCCAGGCGAGCAGACCCTTCATCGAGACATCCGGTTGTCTCACTCTCAGGTGAACCGTCCGGCAGCTGGAGTCATTGACGTAGACGGGGCTTCTCGCGTTCCAATCCAGGATCAATACCAACGGGCGATACTTGCCTTGCCGCGCGCATTCCTTATAGAGGTTGATTACGACCTGAGTGACACCCCCTGGATGGTGCAAGTCCCACGGCACCACGAAGAGCCAAGTCTTCGTTGCATCGGCGTGCTGCTGGTAGTTCTTTGCAGTCAATTCCACCCTCGGTGCTCTGCGCTTCCGACAGCGACGCGTGTCGAGCAAAACAATCTGCCGCGCCACATGAGGTAGGGCACGAGATACAAGCCGACGCGACCCTCGGTTGGGTAACGCAAAGGCGCGGGTATTGTACATGGCACGACCTGCTAGGCGTCGGCCCGTGTCCCGCTTTCAGTCGAATGTAAGTTGAATGTAAGTCAGGGCCAGCCAGGCGCCTACCCAATGCACCGCCGCCGGCCATGAAGAGAACGCGTTCATCCTTTGCCCCTCAAGATCGAGATCACTTCGAGCAGAAGTGCGCGGTTGAGCGCCCAGCAAGACGCGAGGTAGACCGCCACGCCGAGCGGGACCAGAAGCGAAAGCGTCAGCCAGCCGGGCGCGCCCGGCGGCGACCACAGCGCCGCGGCAGCCACCACCGCGTACATGACAAGGCTGCATGCAGCGGGCCGCCACAGCACGCCGGCCAGGTCGCGCACCTTGAGGCCGATCAGGCTCAGCGGGATGGAGAGCGACGGATACGTCAGCAGCAGGAACATGATCGCATAAGAGGCGCTCACGCCGACTATGCCCCACGGCAATCCGAGCACGAATGACAGCACGATGAGTAGCCCCGCGCCGATGGTCCACCACAGCGCCCAGTCGGTGCGTCCCTTGGCCGTGAAGATGTCCCCGGCCGTGGTTACGATCGACTGGAGCGCGCCGAGCGGCGCGAGAATCAGCAGCAGCGGAATCACCGGCGCCCACGCCGGGCCGAAGAGCGTCAGCACGAACGGCCCAGCGAGCGCCGTCAGGCCCAACATCAGCGGAAACGAGATCAGAGCAATCGCGGAGGCGACCTTGAGATAGGTCCATCCGAACTGGCCGGAGTCATCCTGCATGCGCGAATAGAGCGGAAACATCACGCGGCGGATCACCGCGGAAATACCCTGCAGCGGGTACAGCATCAGGCGGTACGCGAGATCGTAGTAGCCGAGGTCCTGCGAGCCGAGAAAGCGGCCGATCAGGAACTTGTCGGCATTGCGCGCGAAATAGTTCACGATACTTGCGCCGGTCAGGTTGAGGCTGAAGCCCAACACCGAGCGGATCTCCGGCCAGTCGAATTGCCACGACGGGCGCCAGGGGCTCGCGCTCCACAACAGCAGCGTCGCGAGCAGATTCCCCGCCAGCATCTGATAGACGAGGCTCCAGGCGCCGTGACCGAGGAACGCGGCCGTGATGCCGACCAGCGTCGCGGCCAGCGCGGTGCCGATCTCGATGCGCGCCAGCTTGTCGAACTCGAGCTCGCGCTCCAGCAGCGATTTCTGCAGGTTGCTGAGGCCGGACAGCAGGAACGACAGCGACAGCGCCTGCATGATGGGAATCACCTGCGGCTCGCGGTAGAACGCGCCGGCCAGCGGTGAAGCGAGGTAAAGCACCAACATGGCGGCGAAGCCGAATCCCGCGTTGAGCCAGAACATGCTGGCCAGCAGCGCCTGGGAGGGATTCTTGCGCTGGATCGCCGCGGTTGCGGTGCCGAGGTCCTGGAACAACTCGATGAAGCCGACCACCACCGCCGCCATCGCGACCAGGCCGAAGTCCGAGGGCGCCAGCAGGCGCGCCAGGATGACGGTGGAGAGCAGCGACAGAGCGCGGCGCCCCAAAAGCGAGATCGCCGACCACTTTACTCCGGAAATCGCCGATTTTCTAAGCGACATCAGCGGACCTTCCCGAAATCGCCAGGGACCTCGGGATCCATATACAAGAGATCCATTGCAGAATGGATAGTCAATGAGTGGTTCGGCTGGCGAAGCGAGTTAGGAATGTAGCAGAATCCGCTTGGGTGTAAATTTGACGTTAAAGGAGATCCAAAATGATGGCCGAGATGACCCGAGCATGAGCACTTCCTCGGTACAGCCTCGCGCACCGCTGGTGTCGGTCGTCATCCCGGCCTATAACTGCGCTCACTTCATCGGCGACGCGCTCGACAGCGTCGTCAATCAGGACTATCCGGCGCTCGAGGTGTTCGTCGTCGACGACGGTTCGACCGACGAAACCTGCGACGTCGTCGCCCGCTACGGGAGCGCCGTTACGCTGGTGCGGCAAGCGAATGCCGGCGCCGCCGTGGCGCGCAACGAAGGGATGCGGCGCGCGCGCGGGGCGTACGTGGCGCTGCTCGACTCCGACGATCTTTGGCTTCCCGGCAAGCTGCGGCTGCAGGTTGACCACCTCGAGCGCCACGCGGATGTCGCCATGTGCTGCACGCGCTGGCATTTGCTGCATCCGGACGCGGCCGGTCGCTACCATATCGAGCGCGCGGCCGCGCCGGAATCGGCGCCGGTCGACCCGAAGTTCGCGGGCTGGATTTACCGCGAGCTGCTGCTCGACTGCGAGGTGTGGACCAGCACGGTGGTGATGCGACGCGAGCTCAGCGAGCGCATCGGAGGTTTCGATGTCGGGCTGCGCCGCGGCCAGGACTACGACTACTGGCTGCGCGCATCGCGGCTGACCCGGATCGACCGGCTCGACGCACCGTTGGCTCTGTACCGGATGCAAGTCGCGCACGACCGCAAATTCCCGGACACCAACTGGGAATTGGCCGTGATCCGCCGCGCGATCGAGCGCTGGGGGACAGCCGGACCCGATGGGCGCGCGCTCCCCGAGGCCGAGCTCCGGGCGCGGCTCTGGGCACTGAACTACAATTTCGGCTACAACCAGTACCAGGGCGGACGTTATGCTCAGGCCCGAGCCGCGTTCGCGGCCGCGTTGCGTGAGCGACCGGCTCACCTGAAGACGATGCTTTACACGCTTGCCAGCAAGCTGAAGCAATGGCTTGCGCCGGAGCGGGACGCCGGCGCGTCCACAAAAGCGCGCGGCTGACAGCAGGAGCACGCTTTGACAACCTCTTTACGCCGGACGACGCGAACACCGATCTGCGTGCTCGCGGTCGCGCTGATGGTTTCGTGTACGCCGACGAGCCGCCGCGCCGATACCCCCGACGCGCAGGAAGCGGTGCGGCCGGCGGTGCTCCACGTCGGCGCGAAGCGCGAGCTCAAGCGCCCGAGTGCCGCCGCGCAAATCGCCCGCGATGGCGACGTCATCGAGATCGACGCCGGCATCTACGAGGGCGACGCGGCGGTCTGGCGGCAGCATCGGCTCACGATCCGTGGGCTCGGCGGGCGCGCCCACCTGCGCTCCGACGGCGCCCAAGCTGAAGGCAAGGCGATCTGGGTCGTCAAGGGCAACGACATAACGATCGAGGGCGTGGAATTTTCCGGCGCGAAAGTCCCGGACCACAATGGCGCCGGCATCCGGTTCGAAGGCGCCGGCCTGACGGTGCGCGACTGTTATTTCCACGACAACGAGAACGGCATCCTCACCGGCGCCAATCCGGCGAGCGATATCGTCGTCGAGCATTCGGAATTCGCCCACGACGGGTTCGGCGACGGCTACACCCACAATCTCTACATCGGCAACGTGAGATCCTTCACGCTGCGCTTCAGCTATGTCCACCACGCGCTCATCGGGCACAACGTGAAGAGCCGGGCGCAGAGGAACGACATCACCTACAACCGCATCATGGACGAGAACGACGGCAGGTCGAGTTACGCCATAGATTTACCGAACGGCGGGCTCTCGTTCGTGATCGGCAACCTGATCCAGCACGGCCCCGCGGCCGAAAACCCCACGGTCGTCTCCTACGGCGCCGAGGGCTTGAAGCACCCGCTCAATGAGCTTTACTTTGTCAACAACACGGTAGTGAATGACCGGTCCGAAGGCGGCCGTTTTCTCTTCGTCAGGGACGGCGCCGGCACAGTACGCATCGTGAACAACGTGTTCTCGGGGGGAGGCGGCGTTTTGAGCGGGCCCGGCGAGCTGCGCAACAATGTGGTCGCCGCGAAAACCGATTTCGTCGATCCCGCCGATTTCGACTACCGGCTCAAGGCGGGCGCCGCGGCGATCGGCCTCGGCGTTGATCCGGGAAGCGCGCATGGCTTCGAGCTCCGTCCCGCGGCGGAATACGCTCACAAGGCAGGAAAGAGACCGCGAGACGTCTCGGG
>Ga0193726_1001694_pt1 | contig 16456 bp, 17 predicted proteins | sample H2c1metaG_FD_144928 | JGI IMG/M metagenome (GOLD analysis project Ga0193726, IMG submission 144928) | Soil microbial communities from a riparian zone of the East river system, Colorado, United States - H2c1 | ecosystem: Environmental > Terrestrial > Soil > Riparian zone | place: USA: East River... | reverse complement strand
GGAGCAGATCTGGGGCCGATCGCATCTGTCGTGGACAACGAGATCGCCAGCACATCGGTCTGCGGGCCCGCGCCGAGGTTGAGCGCGTTGACCCCCGCGAGGGCGAAAGTGAGCGTCAGCTCGTCCATCCACGGAAATTCGGCGAGCACGAAAGCAGCCGAATCAGGCGTACTGGGTTCGACGTGCGGGAACAGAAATCCGATCCCGCCAGATTCCACCGGAACGCTGTCTGGTTCCGGATATGCGCTTTCCGGTAGCAGCAGCTGCCATGCACGCCCGGCGAAACTCCCGGGAATTTTGCGCGCGTTGAACGCATTCACCCAGTCGGGAAGTGCAGCGCCGTAGTAGGTGCTGGTCGTGAAGATTCCGTTCCACGAGTACCAGAAGACGGGTTGCTTCGATTTTCCGATGGGAAGAATCGCCGCACGATCCTTCCTCGATACCGAGAGGACACGGGTACGCGGATCCTTCGCGATCAGCCAGTCCGTGAGCGTGGTTCCACGGAAACGAAACGGCGATGCTCCCACCCCCCGTGCATTGATGAGAGCGGCTGCGGTGTCATTTACGCCGGCGGAATTGGCGCTGATGCCGGTGTGAACAGGAAAACGGCCCGACATCGTCGCGGAATGGCCGGGTGCCGTCTCCGTTATTGCATGATCCTGAAACGCGTTCGTGAAAACGGCGCCGCCCTTATAGAGTCGCCCCAATCCGCCAGTGAGCTGCGGCTCGAATCGCGACAGATAGTCGGGGCGCATCGCGTCAATCGTGATGAACAGCACGAGTTTCGGTTTCGCTGTGTCAGGTGCCTGCGATTGCGCCGGCGCTGCCACTACGACGGCGAGCACCGTTGAAAGCAGAACGCTTTTCGTTCGACGAGTCATCATTCCTTCTGGGGAGATTTTTGTGGTTTCTACTTGCACTGAGCCGGTGCGCCTGCGCTTAGCCCGAACGCTGTCGTGACGGCTATTCTCCATCCTTCCGGTGTTTTCACAAAGATGCGCTCGGAAACGCCGCTCGACGTTGTGTCTTTCCGCGTCACCGTGTAGCAGTAAGTGCCGTACACGACGCCTGCGGCGATCGGCAGCACACGCAGATTCCTGGCGACAAGAGTGTCGGGCCAGGTCGAGTCGCGGCGCGCGCTCCAGTCCTCGTATCCAAGCTCCAGACCCGCTGGTCCGTTGCGTCCCAGCCCATTCGTATGAAGATACGTGGCGAGATACCGCGCGCGGTCACGCTTGTGTATCGCGTCGATGTTCTCTTCGAAAAGTCGTCGTGCCTCGACCGTATCGGACGCGCTCGAAGGCGATGGTGCCTGACCAACGTTTGCCGACGTCGGCGCGCACGCCATTGCGATAAGCAAAGCGACGAGCCGGCCGGACGAAAATCTCATCGCTGCCATACATCCCCGCGGGAAAAAGTCCCCGCAATCTTAATCGGAGACGCCGCGATTGGCGACTTCGGTCTCCGCTACCGGCCGATGACGCTCTCGAGGATCCGCACGCCGCGCATGAGATCATCCCGGTCCATTACGAGCGGCGGCAGGATCCGGAGCGTGTGTTCTCCGGCTGTGAGCGCGAGCAGGCCCTCGCCCCACCCGCGTTTTACGATCTCGTTCGCCGATTCGACCACATCGAGTCCCCAGATATAGCCGGTTCCGCGAATCGCCCGCACCTTCCCGGAGCGCCGAGCCAGCGCATCGAGCTGCTCACCGAGCCACGCTCCGTTTTCGCGAACAGCCTTCAACAGGGACGGATCCGACAGCCGGTCGATGACATGACTGGCGACGGCAGCCACCAGAGGCCCGCCGCCAAAGGTCGTCCCGTGATCGCCCGGCTGAATCGTCGCCCCGATTTCCTCTGACACGAGGACTGCGCCCATCGGCAATCCGCCCGCCAAGGGCTTCGCGAGCGTCAGCATGTCGGGTGCGACTCCGATGCTCTCGTACGCGAAAAAGTATCCGGTGCGCCCGAGCCCGCATTGAATCTCGTCGAAAATGAGGGCTATTCCGCGCTCCTCTGTCAGGACACGAAGGCGGCGAAGAAAATCAGGATCGAGTACGCGGACTCCACCCTCACCCTGGATCGGTTCGACGATCAGCGCGGCGACTGTCTCTCCGTCGAGAGCGGTATCTAGATCACGAAGGTCTCGCTCGCAGATGGAGACCCCGCCGGCAAGCGGCCGGAACGGCGCGCGATAGGATGGACGGTCTGTCGCCGCGAGCGACGCGAAGAGCCGGCCGTGAAAGCTCCCGCGAAGAGCGATGATCTCGACCTTTGAATCGGTTCCCGTTTTCCGAGCCCAGCGTCTGGCGAACTTGAACGCACCCTCGTTCGCCTCCGCCCCTGAGTTGCAGAAAAAAACTTTCGAGGCGAATGAACGCTCGACCAGTTTGGCGGCCAGCTCTTCACCGGCTGCGGTCTGATAGAGGTTCGACGTGTGAATCAACCCCGTGCTCAGCGCTTCGTTGATCGCCTGCGCGATTCCGGCATCTCCGTAGCCGAGCGCATTCACGGCGATCCCGCTCGCGAAATCGAGATAGCGCTTGCCATCGGAATCGATGAGCTCTACCCCTTCTCCCCTGACAAGCTGCATCGGTGCGCGCTTGTAGGTTGGAAGGAGGGGAGATGCATCCGCAGAAGGAACGGTCACGACTTCCTCGTCAACGGGCAAAGTGGCGGTGGTCATAGGACAACGCTCTGAGATTGAATTATGAGAGTGCCGCGCTCGTCATCGCCAAGACCGGCGAGATCGCAAATTCTTACGCGGCCAACTCCGGCAAGGAGTGCAGCTTCGGCCGATTCCAGCTTTGCCGCCATGCCACCGGCGGCAATGCCATTTACAGTCAATTCACGGGCGGCTTCGGTGCTCAGGCTCGACGCGATTTCGCCGCTGTCGCCGCGAACGCCTTCCACGTCAGCGACGAGGAGTAGCTCATCGGCCTCGAGCGCTGCCGCAATAGCCGCGGCGGCATCGTCGCCATTCACATTGAGCGCGCCGCCGTTCGGACTGGTCGCGTCGTATCCCAGTGGTGAGATCACCGGTAAATATCCCGCCTTCATGAGAGTGCGAAGCAGGTCGGCCTTTACGGCGATTGGTCGACCCGCGAATCCGAGAGACGCGGCGTCAATCAGCTCAGCGCCGATCAGGCCGCCGTCTTCCCCCGAAATTCCGACAGCCGGTAACCCAATCGCGAGCAGCGAATTCACCAATCGCTTGTTCACGACGCCAGACAGCACCATACGCAGAAGGTCTATGTCTGCCTCTGACGTGATCCGTCGTCCTCCGACAAATGCCGCTTCCCTGCCGAGCGCGCGCTGCATTGTGGACACCTCGTCACCGCCCCCGTGCACAACGCAAAGCTCTCCGGGATTGGCGTTCCACGCCTCACTCAGAATACCCGCGAATCGAGGATCACCCTGCGCCCGTCCTCCGATCTTCACGACGCGCATTATACCGGCAACCCCGCCTGCTCACTCAAGCCGAGCAGAACGTTCGCGTTCTGGAGCGCCTGGCCCGCTGCACCCTTGACCAGATTGTCGATCGCCGAAATGATGATGAGCGTGGGCTGGCGCACGTTGGCTGCCTTGGAAATGCTCATGCGCACCACGTTCCGGCGGACGACGTCACGGCCACCCAGCTCCTTCGCTACCGCCTGCATTTCGGCGATATGCCTGTGCTCATTCCCCACGGCGTACGCGCGGAAATCCTCCGCAACCTCGGCGAACTGCATGTCTGGACGCGCTGAATAGCCGGCACCGGTAACACCGCTGGCGGCCGATACGTTGATGGTGGCCCCCGGCACTACCCAACCTTCCTTGAGAAGGGGAGCGATGCCAAGAAGTATGGCGGTCGGGTAGCAACCTGGGTTCGCCACGATTTCGGCTCCTGGAATCTTTGCGCGCATAAGTTCCGTCAGGCCGTAAGGAGCCGCCGTTTCACCAACGGCGTTAGCTGCCCCAGGCCTGAAGTCGGAAGACAGATCCACGACCCGTGCCCCAGTCGCGCGCGCACTGCCGACCCATTTGGCGGACGTTCCGTGTGGAAGTGCCGTGAAAACGACTTCGGCGCTGTCTAGAGGTGCGTCCTCCGTCGCGACATATGTCACCTCGGACGCCCCGATACGGACGCGCTGCCCCCGTTGCTCGTTGGCAGACGCAAACGCGAGCTCGAGCCCGGGATGCCGTGCGATCAAGCCGCACAGCTCCCGACCCGCGTACCCACTCGCGCCGAGGACTCCAACTGGAACTTTATGCATAGAGAATGCATAACATTACACTGCCTCCCCGTCAATGATCCTGACATTCGGCTCGCGCAACCTGCTCGCCGGTGCTAGACTCACCTCCGTGGCCAACAAGCGTGAACGACACGACACCATCCTGGAGATCATAGGCGCGCGGGTGGTGAGCAGCCAGGAGGATCTCCGCAAGCTGCTGCTCCAGCGCGGGTGGGATGTGACCCAGGCAACGCTATCGCGCGACCTCCGGGAATTGCGGCTGGCCCGGATCCCGACCCCGGAAGGCGCGCGCTACGCGGTTACTGATGGCACCATTGAGGAAAGCAGAGCCGCGCTCGATACGCTGCTGCCACAGCTCTTCCTCCGCATCGACGGGGTCGGCGAGATGCTGGTTCTGCGGACCGTACCGGGGGGCGCGCAGCCCATCGCGGCCGCTCTCGACGGTGAAGGCTGGTCAGACATCCTTGGCACAGTCGGGGGAGACGATACCATTCTGATCATCTGCCGGTCCGTCGCTGCCCGGGAACGGGTGCTGCGGCGCCTCAAATCGCTCGCCGGAGAACCAGGATAAGGTATTGACGGAACGGCCTAAACCGATTAATTATACAGTCATACTGCATACTTATTGAGGCGCCTGTGATCCGTACGATTGCTCTTGCCTACTCCGGTGGGCTCGATACATCCATAATTGTCCCGTGGCTCAAGGAACGATACGATGCCCGCGTCATCTGCATCGCCGCGGACATTGGTCAGGGAAATGAGCTCGAAGGCGTGCGCGCGAAAGCGATCGCATCGGGTGCCGACGAGTGCTACGTCGAAGATCTGCGCCAGGAATTTGTGGAAAAGTTCGTGTGGCCCACCCTCCGCGCCGGCGCGATCTACGGTCGTAAGTACCTCCTCGGCACCTCGATGGGGCGCCCGCTCATCGCTCGCCGTCAGGTCGAAATCGCGCGTCAGGTTGGCGCCGACGCCCTTGCGCACGGCTGCACCGGTAAGGGAAACGACCAGGTTCGCTTTGAGCTGACCTATGCCGCCTTTGCGCCGGATCTGCCGATCATTGCGCCCTGGCGCGAGTGGGACATTCGAAGCCGCGAGGACGCAATTGCCTACGCCGAGTCCCGCAAGATTCCTGTTGCGGCGACGAGGGATAAGATCTACTCCCGCGACCGGAATGTCTGGCACATCTCTCACGAGGGTGGCGTGCTGGAGCAGCCGGGGACTGCACCGCCGGCTGATCTCTTCATGCTCACGACCTCACCAGAGAACGCGCCCGACGAGCCTGAGGAAGTCACGATCGGGTTCCTCAATGGAACTCCGGTGTCGGTTAACGGCGCCGAGCTCGATGCGGTCGACCTGGTGGTCGCCCTCAATACGATCGGCGGACGGCACGGCGTCGGGCGAATCGATCTCGTCGAGGATCGTCTCGTCGGGATGAAGTCGCGCGGCGTCTACGAAACTCCAGGCGGAACCCTGCTCTACTCCGCCCACAGCGAATTGGAGCAGCTCGTGCTCGATCGGCGCACGCTGGCCGCCAAGGATAACATCGCTCCACGCTACGCCGATCTCGTTTACGAAGGCCGCTGGTGGACGACGGAGCGCGAAGCGTATGACGCATTCGTGAACGTGACGCAGGAGCGTGTTACCGGATCCGTGACGCTCAGACTCTATAAGGGATCGGCTTCCGTGGTCGGTCGCGAGAGCGAGTACGCCCTGTACGACGAGCGCTTTGTCACGTTTGGCGAGGACGACGTATACGAGCAGAGCGACGCCGCCGGTTTCATACGGCTCTACGGACTTTCCGCCCGTGTTCGCGCCATCCGCGATCAGGAGCTGGCGGCGGCCGCGAAGCAAAAGAACGAGACAAAGGCCCAGGAGCCCGTGGCTCTGGCCATAGCTTGACCGGCAAGGAGATCGCTATGTCGGACCATGTATCGCACAAACTCTGGGGAGGGCGGTTCTCGATTCCCCCTGCGGCGGCTCTGGAGGCTCTCAATCGCTCCATAGGCACTGATTACCGCCTCTGGCCGTTCGATATCAATCTATCTCAGGCCTGGGCGGTGGCGCTCTGGGGAGCTGGGGTGCTTACCCTCGAGGAAAGCAAGAAAATCGAGCGTGGACTCGGTCTGGTTGGCCAGAAGCTGGCCGCTGGCGCCCAACCGCTTTCGTCCGATGAGGATGTGCACACACTGATCGACCGCATGCTTCACGATGAAGTTGGCGAGGTGGCGTCAAAGCTCCATACCGGCCGCAGTCGGAATGACCAGGTCGCCACGGCTACGCGCCTCTGGTCCATGGACGCGTGCGCCAAGCTCGACATCGCAGTCCGCACGCTTCAACAAGTAATGTTCGATCACGCCGTTACACTCGGCGACGTGCTGATGCCGGCATACACACATCTCCAGCGCGCCCAACCAGTATCAGCCGCACACTGGATGTTGTCGCACTTCTGGCCGCTCGAGCGGGATCGCGCACGGATTGCCTCGGCGTCACGTGCCGCGGGCGTGCTGCCGCTTGGCTCGGGAGCAGTCGCGGGCTGCGCATTCCCGATCTCACGCGTGCTTCTCCAGGGCAGCCTCGGCTTCGGCTCCGTGTCGCAGAACAGCATTGACGCCGTCGGCGACAGAGACTTCGTCGCCGAGCTGTTGTTCACGGTCGCAATGACGGCGACGCACCTTTCGCGACTCGCCGAAGATTTGATCATCTACGGCTCGAGCGAGTTCGGATTCGTTCAATTCGGCGATGCGTTCACGACGGGTTCGAGCATGATGCCCCAGAAGCGCAATCCCGATGCTCTGGAGCTTGCGCGCGGATCAGGTGCGCGCGCGATCGGAGATCTGACGACACTCCTGGCGACTCTCAAGGGTTTGCCGAGCGGCTACAACAAGGACCTGCAGGACGACAAGCGCGTCCTGTTCGACGCGGTTGATACCATTCTGCTCGTGCTCCCAGCTGTGGCGGGAGCGCTCAAGGAGATTCGATTCAACGCCAGACGGATGCGAGCCGCGCTTTCGAGCAGCATGATGGCGACTGATCTCGCGGACTACCTGGTGGAGAAGGGGGCCACGTTTCGCGAAGCGCATCTGGCAATCGGGTCGCTGATTCGCGAGAGTGAGCGCGAGGATTGCGAGCTCAACGCGATGCCAGTCGCATCCTTCAAGGCTGCGCATTCACTGTTCGGCGACGACGTTCTTGACTGGCTCGAGCCCGCTCGCTCGGTAGCGCGTCGCGACGTTCCAGGTGGCACGGGCCCGACTGCTCTAGCGGACAGCTTCGCTCCGCCAGAGAAGCGCTCCGGCCGGTCACGGATGCGGCGCGCGGGAACGAGCTGGTTCTGCGCGCGGTGTAGCTCGCCGTCCAACAACAAAAAAGGGGGCGCATATGATGCGCCCCCTTTTTTTCCTTCCTGCCAGATCTAGAACATCAACCCAATGGTGATCGGTACGAACTGAAACACGCCACCCTTGGCGGCGTTTCGAGAAATGCTGTGATAGCGGGATTCGAGGAATATTGCCGCTGGGCCAATTCCGAATGTGGTTCCGAGTCCGGCGTTGAAGCCGATATTGTTTTGAGATTTTGCGCCGGTTGTGTCTGCCTTTGAGTTGTAGAGGCCCGCACCGACGATCAGATACGGTTTCGCGCTTGTGCCGGGAAATGCAAAAATCAGATTTGCCAGTACACCAGTTACACGAAAGTCCGAATTGGTCGTGGCTCCGCCCTTGGTATTCGCACGCAGATTGTTGTAAACACCGTCGAAACGGACACCGACGGGCAGCTCAGCTACTGCAATCGCAAGAGCAGCGAGAGCGCTGGCGCCGGTCTTCTGGGTATCAGCGAGCTTGCCTACCGGGATTGCAACACCACCTCCCAGAGCAAGCGCGTAGGTCTTTTGCCCGAATACGGTCGTTGGAAGTGCAAGCATGAGCAAAAGTAAAATGGATGCGACCCCCACGAATTGCTTCATGCGTTTTGTCTGGAAGTAGTTGAAGACGTCAGAACCAATGCGACTGGAGCGGGCAATATAATGACGAGAGCCATTCTGGTAAGCTGAAAAGGCTAATTGCATTAATTATCCTTCCCACTTAGGATAATTAATGGCCCGCGCATACACTATTGCTACTGCTGCACTTACGCTGAAAGTCCAGGCAAAGTGGCTCGACAATACACTTTCCCACATTAGGGTTCCTGGAGTACAACAGAAACGTCAAGGCGTCGCTCGTCGCATTACGATCGATGGAATGGTGATTCTTGGGATCGCCGCTCTACTCATCGATGAGCTCAGTATGCCGCTGGCGACCGCGATCGAAATAGCTGAGGGATTGTCCGACAGCAGCGGAGAGTATACGACCTCGGCGGGCGTGGGGATCCGGCTCAATCTGGAGAGACTGAGATCCACGCTGCTTGAACGACTTGAGAACGCAGTCGAGATCGCCCCGCTTCCAAGGCGTGGTCGGCCCCCAAAAAACAAAACGGGGCGCCTCGATTGAGACGCCCCGCCAGATTGTGCCAGTGAAGCGGACGTGGCTTAACCAGCCTTCGTCACGTTCTCGGCAGCTGGACCCTTCTGACCCTCAACGATGTCGAACTCGACAGCATCACCTTCTGCAAGGGACTTGAAGCCCGAGCCGGAGATTGCGCTGTAGTGAACGAAGCAATCCTTCTGCCCGTTGTCAGGTGTGATGAATCCAAAGCCCTTCGCGTCGTTGAACCACTTCACTTTGCCGGTCGTACGCATTCCCTACTCCTGGAAAATTGTGTCTTGGGGAGCTGAAACACGCCCGACCCTCGACAATCTGATACGCGGGTCTTTACAACCCCGCACTGGACTGAGCCCGTCGCAAAGGCTTTCACCCCTGCCCTGGCTCGACTTGGCGGAAAAATAGCAAGGACCGGCAGAGCAGACAATAGAGAATTCAGGGCGCTGTCCTATGCACCCCCGTAACGAAATACTCGGTCTCTCCAAAGCATGTCGTAGGCACTCCCCGGTGCTGCTCGTAAGTCAGCGACACCTGTTTGCCGGCATTCTGCTCGATCACGTGCGCAACCGAGTCATTGCGGACGGTAAAAGTGAATATCTGAGGCATTGTTCCGGGTAGGTTTGCCATTGCCAACTCGCCTTCCCAAGTCTTACAGAGCCATCCTTTCTTCGAAATCTTCTGGATATAGCCTGCGCGCTCGCCCGACGCGTAACTGTAGCCAAGCGCAATCCAGGCCCAGAGGGCGAAACCGACCAGGGGGACGAGAATGAGAACGAGCAGCGCGACAAGTGCCGTGTTGCGGATTCTTCTTATTGGACTTGATGCAACTGGGGTCTCCGAAGTATCTGCGTTCTCCGGAGTTTCTATTTTCTCCGGAGTTTCCGGGGTATCAGCCATCTAAGCTCCAAAGTAGGGAGTCGCCGTGCCGCTTCATGCACCACCTGGGAGAGGGAATTAGCTTTCAACTTCAACACACGCAAGAACCGTTGACCACTATCGCTCGCAGAAAGACTGCGACTGCCATCGTAGGCGGCGTACCCGTTGGGTCGGCCCATCCTATCGTCGTGCAGTCAATGACGAATACCGACACCGCTGACGCCTCCGGTACGGCCCTCCAGGTCGCGGAACTGGCGAGAGCTGGAAGCCGGCTGGTTCGCGTGACAGTCAACAACGACGACGCTGCCCGTGCGGTGCCGGAGATCGCGAGCAGGCTTGCTGATATGGGCGTCTCGGTTCCGGTGATCGGAGACTTCCACTACAACGGTCATTTACTCCTCGCAAAGTACCCTGCGACGGCCCAGGCGCTCGCCAAATACCGAATCAATCCGGGCAACGTGGGCGGAAAGCGTCGCGACGAGAACTTTCGAACGATAATCCGGATAGCGCTCGACAATGACAAGCCCGTCAGGATCGGTGTGAACTGGGGCTCGCTCGATCAGGATCTTCTCACGACGCTGATGGACGAGAACGCCCGCAGTGCCGAGCCTCGTGAGGCGAAGGAAGTCTACATCGAAGCGATGATCCAGAGCGCATTGCGTTCGGCGTTCATCGCCGAGGAGATGGGACTGGCCCATGACCGCATCATAATTTCAGCAAAAGTCTCAGGCGTTCAGGATCTCCTCGAAGTCTACCGCCAGCTTGCGGCCCGATGCGACTACCCATTGCATCTCGGTCTCACCGAAGCCGGTCTCGGATCAAAGGGTATCGTCGCGAGCACGGCAGCGCTCTCGATCCTGCTGTCGGAGGGTATTGGAGACACGATTCGTGTGTCTCTGACTCCCAGGCCGGGCGGAGATCGGACTGAGGAGGTCAATGTCGCACAGCAAATCCTTCAATCGCTCGAGCTGCAAAGCTTCAATCCGCAGGTAACGGCGTGCCCCGGCTGCGGCCGCACCACCTCGACTTTCTTCCAGCAAATGGCGGAAGACATACAGACCTATCTGCGCGACCAAATGCCGTCGTGGCGCGAGCGATACCCCGGTGTGATTGAAATGAAGGTGGCGGTGATGGGGTGCGTCGTGAACGGTCCCGGAGAATCGAAGCACGCGAACATCGGGATCTCACTTCCCGGAACCGCCGAGGACCCGAGGGCGCCGGTATACGTCGACGGCAAGCTGGCAGTAACGCTCAAGGGAGAAGCGATCGTGCCCGAGTTCCTGAAGATACTCGAGGAATACGTCGACAAGACTTACGGCGTGGGCTCCGCGGCCACGCTCGCATAACGCGAGCTTCAGCCCGCGAGTTGCTGAAGCTCGCCGGAAGTTTTGTCGAGCTCCGCCATGATTGGAGCATCAAATCCGAGCTCATGGAGTCTGTCGTAGACCTGGCGATACCAGCGGCTTGTTCCCGCTCTACCCCCGCCGAAGCGTTTCCAGATCGTCTCGGTATCCACCGTCCTTTTCAGATCCGCGACGATCGATGAGGCGTTGTGGATCTTGTCGGCGGCGCAGACCCACCGCGCTTCTTCACTCGCGCCGGCCAGCCGTTCCAGATAGTCTGCTTTGCGGTCCTCGCCCGACAGCTCCACTCCGTCGTCATCGAGCTTGCGGTAAGTGACGGCCAATACCGTGTCCAGAACCTTTGGGCCGAACTTGTCACCGATCCGCTGCTCCAGCATCTCCCGGGTATAGCCTTCCCCAACGCAATCCTCGATCACATCGTGGAGGATAGCGGCGACGACCGTGTCGTTGTCGCGGCCGTATCGGGCGAGAATCAGCGCCACGTTTGCAGGATGGGTGAGGTAGGGAAGCTTCGTTCCCTTTCTCACCTGGCGGTCGTGGTGCTTGGCCGCGAACGCGAGTGCGTGATTGATTACGTCGGAGTAGCCGGTGACTGTCATTGCTTTGTGGCGAACCAGGACATGAGTCGTTCGAGTCCGTGCTGATCTTCCGCGTTGAATTCGTTCAGCCGGTCAGAATCTATGTCGAGAACCGCGATTAGATCACCCCGTTGATCGAGAACGGGGACGACGATTTCGGACCGCGATCGCGCATCACACGTGATGTGCCCGGGAAACTTTTCGACATCCGGAACGATCACGGTTTTCCTTTCCGCGGCAGCCGTACCGCACACTCCGCGGCCAAACTCGATATCGAGGCAGCCAAGGCTGCCCTGGTACGGCCCGACCCGAAGAAGTTGACCGGGGACAACGACTCGATAGAAACCGGTCCACAGGTGCGCGAATGCGTGATGCACCAGAGCGGCGATCGTGGCCATTGCGGTGACATCGTCATCTATGCCCTCGAGAATGGCATCGGCGTGTCCCTTCAGCTCAGCGTACGCGCGAGCCTTGGGCACGTTTCTCAGATCTGGAATTGTTTCAGCCATTGCCGTTCTACCGCGCGGTCGCGAGCTCCGGCTGAAACGCCTCTGACTGCCGGGTGGCGCCGAGCATTTCTTCACGCGTCTCGAGCTGCGGCATCTCCGCATCCCACAGCACGAGTCCATGAATGCGCATGTCCGCTCCCCGCAGGCTATCCACGGCTGTCTTGAGACCGCCAACTGTCGTGTGCGCGATTCTCGCGCAGAATATCACGTCCGGTGCCGGGATAATGCTGCTCGCGCTCCGCTGGACGTAGATGGTTGGGGCTGCGATGATGATGAAATCATAGCGACGCTGCATGCGAGCCAGCTCCTTGCGAACCTCCTCGACGACGCTCGGCTCCAGAAGTCCGGAACGTCGCGTCCCACTCGGTAGCACATCGAGCGGACGATCGCGGCCGATGGTCGTCGGTACTATCGCTTCCGGCCAAGTGGAATTGCCCGTAATGATTCCGGAAAGCCCCGGATCGGGTTGGATTCGCAGAACGCTGGCGACGCAGCAGGTGGTCGGATCGACATCAACGAGCAGAGTACTTCGCGCCTCATAGGCGGCCGACGCAGCCAGATTCGCCGCCACAGTAGCAACAATGCCCGGATCGTCGCCCGTGATCGTGACTATGGGAACGCTCGCTTCCACCGACGCGATGTGCAGGTAGAGAGTTCGGTAACTCTCCGAAACGACATCGATCAGAGGTGGTGCCTCGACATCCGCCTGTCGGCGGCTTCTCTCCACGACGATTTCCGGCGGCTTGATAACCGTGAGCACTCGCGCACCACTTATCTGTTCCGCCTCGCGCGGGTCGGCGATATGCGGACGTTTGAGCTCCGTTCCGAACGAGGCGGCAAACCCGACCGCAAGCGCAAGCACAACCGCGGCGGCAAGCATCGCCCATGGCGGAGCGCCCACGTTGGCGAGCTCACGTGCATGCGCCGTCTCACGGTCAATGCGCGCATTCTTCTGATTTATCTGCTCCAGTTGCGCTACCGCGGTCGCATAGTTCTTCTGGGCAGTCGCGCTCTGCGCGACAAGCTTGGTCGTATCGACCGTTATGACGGGTTTCACCACCGGCGCGGGAGTCGGGCGTATCAACGCCAGTTTTCCTCGTATCTCACCGCGCTTTGCATCGGCTATCGCCTGAATCTGACGGCCAATCGCGTTCGCTCTCGACGTCAATGACAGATATACCGGATCGACAGTCCCCACCGCGCCGAATGCGTTTCGATCGCGTTCGATCTCCGCCAGAGAGTCGAGCAGAACGCGAACCTTGGGATCGGCGGCAACCGCCGGCGATGCGGCAAGGGCCCGGTAGGATGTCGGAAGCGGCGCGTTCTCGGCTCTGTCAATCAGCCGGTTGAGCGTTGAGAGCTCCGCTCCAAGTGAATCGCGCTGAGCGCGGACAGCCGGCGGAAATGTGTCTATGACTGCTGCCGGAACGGGCATCAGTGCACGCCGTGTTGCATTCAGCACCGAATCCGTCTCGTTGAGTTCCGCGAGAAAGCGATCCCTCGCGGCGACGGTCGGCGTGGAGTCTGTCCGGTTCTCGATTTTCGAGGCTTCTGCCAGGGCTCTTCGCGACGCGTTTCTTGGAACGAGGACGAACGCGATCAATGCCCCGATGAAGACCACGCCGCCGACGATGCCAAACACCATCACCCGTCGAAGCGCATTCCTGGCGCGCGCCGCCATCCAGAGGTAGGCAGAGCCGCCGCTCATCCGTGCAATGCTATGAACGTTCATGCGTCAAAGATTCACCTAGTATGGCGCGCGCGCGAGGGTCCGTTCTGACGGAGGACATTCCGGGCACTACGGACCGAGATCACGTTTCTGCTTCCGTAACCGTTCAACAAACGCAATCTAAGCGCCGTTGGGTCGTGCCGGGGAGCAAAAAAAAACGGCGGAGCCTGGGCTCCGCCGTTTTTGTGCTGCAAATCAGCCTACTGAACCGTGATGACGCCCTTCATGTTCAGCGCAAGGTGCGGAACACAGTGATACGGGTACTGACCGGGCTTGATATTGGCGAACGAGATCGTGACTGACTCGCCGGGGTTCATCTTCATGCTGCTGGAGAGCTCGCCCATCTTGTCGGTGCCCATGTTGGCGTCGAGCTGGGCTTTCACATCGGCCGGGATCGTTGCAGGATCGAAGGCAACATTGTGTGGGCCCATGCTCACGACGACGAACTTGACGCCATCTCCCTGCTTGACGGTGAAGTTTGCGGGCTCGAACCGATAACCTTTTGCATCTCCCACCATGTTCACCGTCTTAATGGTCCCAGTGATCGGAGCCATCGCAACGGCGCCGCCAGTCGGAGCGGGGGTTGTCGTTGCGCCGCCCGTAGTCGTCGTTGTCGTCGAGCTCGTATCCACTGCAACATGTGTCGTGTCACCCGGCTTCTTTTCTCCGCCTGCGCAGGCGCCCAGCATAATTATTCCAACCGCAACCGCAAATCCGTAGAACCGCATCTTTTGAGGCCTCCCAGAGCCGTACAGTAGCGCGCTTACAAGAGTAGTTTATTCACTTCGGAGATTGTGAATTTATTCACAAGCTCGCCAACATGCAATTAATACGGCACTTTCGCCTCATGGTTCGTACCCCCGTGCCGCAGCGCGCTGGATGATCGCAATTCCTGCGCTCGACTTGCGAGGCGGCGCCTGCGTTCAGCTCGCCGCCGGATCTTACGATCAGGAACTCATCCGAATTCCTGACCCCGTCGGAGTTGCCCTTGCCTGGAGGCAATATGGATTCCGGCATCTTCACGTGGTTGATCTGGATGCAGTGGCCGGACGCGGCACCAACGCGCCTGAGATTCAGGCCGTTCTCGGAGCGACCGACGTCGAGGTACAGCTGGGAGGGGGAATACGCAGCAGGGACCTGATTCAGCGCTCACTGGACGATGGAGCGCAGCGCGTAATCATTGGCACCCGTGCATTGGAGGACCCCGACTGGCTCGCGGAGATGAGCAGTCTCTTTCCAGGCAGCATCATGGTTGCCGCGGATGTCCGTGGTCGGAAAATCCTGTCCCACTGCTGGACGCGCACCCATCCGAAGTTCGTGTTGGATCTCATCGAGGAGCTCAACGGGCTGCCACTCGCGGGTGTGCTCGTGACCGCCGTCCACCGGGAAGAAGCCATGCACGGAACGGATCTGCCGCTCATGGAAGACGTCGCCGAGACCGCGGAGTTTCCGGTATTTGCGTCGGGCGGGCTCGGGAGCGTCAACGATCTGCGCGCTCTGGCGGACCGCGGTGTCGCGGCCGCTGTAGTCGGGATGGCGCTTTACAGTGGTGCGATGGATCCGCGGTCGGTGGCCGACGAATTCGCGGAATAGCCGCTATTCCCTTGGCCAACCCGCGCCGATGTCAGAACAGACTGATCGTGCGCGGATTCAGCTTGGACGGATCTCCGACATACGCGAAGCGGAATCCTTTCATGTACTTCCTAGCGACTCTTTGAACCGCTTCGGGACTTACGCTCTTCAGGTCGTCCACAAAGCGATCGGCTTCACGGTAGTCGCCTTCATAGAGCTGTGAGCGCGCCAGGAAGTCCGCCTGTGCCGCGTTGGTCTCATTGTCGAGGAAGTATTCAGTTATGAATTGCTCCTCGAGCTGCTTGAGCCCTACCGGGTCGAGCATCCCCTGCTGAAGGTCGACGATCGCGGCGCGCATCAGCTTCAGCGTCGTATCCGGCGAAGCCGTCGAGACGTAGAGTCCGCCAGTAGTCGCAGCCCGATCGACAAAAGGTGCGTGCACATCGTACGTGAGATTCTGCCGAGTCCGGATTTCCGCGAACATGCGACCGGTTAGAACCGATGTCGCGACCCTGAGCGCCTGATAGTCCTCTCCGCTCGCGAGCGGACCACTGTAGTAGCCAAGTATGTAGTTGGTTGGCAGCTGGCGACGCTCGACTACGACCGCAGTCGGCGCGTCGGGAACGCGCGGAGGCGCGGTCCACTTGTAGCTCCCGCGAGGAAGCTGGCCGATTGACTGGGAAACGAGCCGTTCGATATGCGCACGGTCGACATTCCCTACGACGACCAGCAGCATTCGCGACGTCACGAATTGGGTGCGGTGATAGTCGCGCAGTACCGCCGAGTCGATGGCCTGGATCGATTTTTCGTTGCCGACGACCGATACCGCATATGGATGGCCTACGTAGGTGATGCTGTCAGCGAGATAGTCGGCCAGGGCATCCGGATCATCTCTCCGCTGTCTGATCCCAGACAGATATTGACTCTTCACCACGGTGATTTCCGACTTGGCCAGGTTCGGACGCATCAACCGGTCGGCAAACACAGCCCAGGTGGAATCAAACACTTCGGTGCTCGATCGTATTCCGAACATCGTCCAGTCAGCGCTCGGAGCGACTGCTATCTCGCTCCCCAGCATCGACATCGCCCGGCGCAGAGCATTCTTGGGGTATTTCTGGG
>Ga0193726_1001693_pt1 | contig 16483 bp, 13 predicted proteins | sample H2c1metaG_FD_144928 | JGI IMG/M metagenome (GOLD analysis project Ga0193726, IMG submission 144928) | Soil microbial communities from a riparian zone of the East river system, Colorado, United States - H2c1 | ecosystem: Environmental > Terrestrial > Soil > Riparian zone | place: USA: East River... | reverse complement strand
AGTGCGCGCCGATGTCATCTACGACGTCGGCGCGCACTTCGGCACGTACACGCTCATCGGCGTCGCGCGCGGCGGCCCGCGCACGCGCGTCGTCGCGTACGAACCGTGCGATCTCACACGCGAGTATCTGGCGCGTCACCTGCGCTGGAATGGAGCGGAGCGTCAGGTCACCGTGCGGCCGGTCTGCTGCGGCGCCGCGGCCGGGTCGGCCACCTTCTATTACAGGCCGGATCGCCCCGAGGGGATCAACGGCCTGCTGCCGCAGGACGGCCTCGTGCCGACAACCGTCCCGATGACGACGATCGATCGCGAGGTCGAGGAGCTCCGTCTGGCGCCGGCGATCATCAAGATTGACGTCGAAGGTGCCGAGCTCGAGGTGTTGAAGGGCGCGGCGCACGCGCTCGACACGCACCGGCCGCGCGTGCTGCTCAGCCTGCATCCTCGCCAGCTCGCGCAAGTCGGGCTCGACACGGACACGGTCATCGCGTGGTTGAAGGACCGGCGGTATCAGGTCGACATCGTGGGCCGGGACCAGGAAGTCCACGTGCTCGCGCGGCCGCGGTGATTGCTGATGCGCATTGCGATCACCGTTGATCCCTATCTGCCGGTGCCGCCGACGCACTACGGCGGGATCGAACGGGTCGTCGACCTGGCGGTGAAGGGCCTCGTCGCGCGGGGACACGCCGTCACGCTCTTTGCGCATCCCGGCAGCCGCGTCAGCGTCCCGCTCGTGTCTTACGGAGCGCCGCCGCACACCGGCGCCGGGAATCGGATCACCGAGCTGTGGCAGCTCGGCTCCGCGCTCGCGATCCGCCGGCGTCAGTTCGATGTGGTGTTCAGCTGGGGCCGGCTTGCGGCGTTGCTGCCGATCCTGCCCGACCGCCGCCTGCCGAAGGTCCAACGCTACTGCCGGAATCTCGTGCCGTGGCGCGGCGTGCAGATCGCCGTGCGTCTCGCGGGCGATTCGATTTCGTTTGCGGGCGCCTCGGCGAGCGTCTACAGCGAGCTCCCGGATTACGGCGCGCGCGGCGGACGCTGGCACACGATGTATGACGCGATCGACATGACCCGGTATGACCTGGTGCGTGTCGTGCCATCCGATGCGCCGCTCGTGTTTCTCGGGCGGCTCGAACGGATCAAAGGCGCGCACACGGCGATCGCCATCGCGCGCCAGTCCGGACGGCGGCTCGTGATCGCCGGCAATCACGCCACCGACGGCCCGGAAGCCGCGTATTTCCAGCAGGAGATCGCGCCGCACGTCGACGGCGATCGCATCACCTACGTCGGCCCTGTGGACGATGAGGCCAAGAACCGGCTGCTCGGATCCGCGGCGGCGCTGCTGTTTCCAATCGAATGGAAGGAAGCGTTCGGCATCGTCATGGCCGAAGCGATGGCGTGCGGGACGCCGGTGATCGCGTTTCCGTGCGGCAGCGTGCCCGAGATCGTCGTCGACGGCGTGAACGGGTTCGTGTGCGCGGACGTCGCGGCGGCGGTGGGTGCGGTGTCGTGCGTCTCGACGCTGGACCGCGCGCGCGTGCGCGCCAACTGTGATGAACGCTTCAGCGATCGCGTGCTGGTCGATCGCATGCTCGCGATCATGACGAACGCGGTGGCGCGCGCATGACGGTCGCCGTCAAGGACACCGTCCACGACGTCGAGTTGCCCTGGCTGCTGGCGCGCCTGACCGGCATGCCGTGGCCCGTCAAGCGGTGGATTGCCGCGCGGCCGCTCGCGTGGCGCTACTACACGGCGATCTGCGCCAGAGCGGGGTGGGACGCGCGACGTCTCGGCTGGCATACCCCGACAAATGGACCGCTCGCCGGCATCCGGACCCGGGCGCTGCATACGAATCACGTCTGGGTACCGGCCGGCGTTTATGAAGTTGGCGTCAGCCAGTACCTCATCGATTCGATTCGCGAGTGTGTCGCGCGTGGCGGCAACGTGGACGTCTGGGACGTCGGCGCCAATCACGGGCGGTTGTCGCTGCTCTGCGCACGGTACGGCGCTTCGAAGGTTCTCGCGATCGAGCCGCTCGCGTCCAACATCGCGAGGCTCACCGAGTACTTCGCCGCCAATCCCGAGCTGTCCGCGCGGATTGACGTGCTGCAGGCCGCCATCGCCGACGCCGACGGCGAAGTGGAATTCGTCTCCGTCGACAGCGACGGCGCGGTCGGCCAGATCCGGTCGCACGATGTCGCGGGATACGATCACGCCGGGTACTCCACGTCGACCACGAAGGTGGCCTCGTGGCGCCTCGATTCGCTGCGCGCGTCCCGCCGCGCGCCGGCCGTGATCAAGATCGATGTCGAAGGCGCCGAGGTGCCCGTGCTGCGAGGCGCCGCCGCCGTGCTGCAGCACGATCGCCCCATCGTCATCGTCGAAATCCACAACGCGGACGCCGGGCGCGAGTCGCTCAGGCTGCTTCGGGATGCCGGGTATCGCTGCGAGCAGCTCAACGAGACCGGACGAGCGGTGCCGGTCGGCGCCGAGTTCGCGTACGGTCACGTCGTGGCACGCGCATGACCGTTCCTGCGTCCCTCCGGCGCGTGCTGATGGTCTCGCCGCATTTTCCGCCGGACTCGAACGCGGCGTCTCATCGCGTGCGTTTGCTCGCGCCGCATCTGCCGGCCCACGGCTGGGAACCGATCGTGGTGACTGTTGATCCTGCGAGTTACGAAGGGCAGCTCGATCCGGGCCTGTCGGCGCTGGTGCCGCCCTCGTTGCGCGTGATCCGCGCTCGCGCGCTCTCGCCCGGATGGACGCGTCCGCTCGGGATCGGCGACCTGGGGCTTCGCGCGCTGCCGGCGATGTACCGGGCGTGCGCGAGCGTCGTGCGTCACGAGCCCGTCGATGCGGTGTTCATCACGACCTATCCCATTTACACGGCGCTCGTCGGTCCGATGCTGAAACGCCGATTCTCGGTGCCGTTCGCGATCGATCTGCAGGATCCGTGGGTCGGCGCGTGGGGACGCCAGGTGGGCGGCGCGGCCGACGGCACTCCCGATCTGAAGAGCCGCCTGACACGGGCAGTCGCCGCGCGCCTGGAAGGCCCGGTGCTCGGGAGCGCTTCGGCGATCGTGGCGGTGTCGGCGCGGACCTACGAGGACGTCCTCGATCGTCACCCCGGCTTGCGGGGCACGCGCTGTGCGGCCATGCCGATCGGCGGCGACGTGAACGACTTTGCGAGTGTCGCCGCCAGCGCGAACGGCGCGTCGAACGCATTTTTCGATCGCCGCGACGGCGCGATTCATCTTTGCGCGGTCGGCACGATTCTTCCCATGGGCATGGACACGCTCCGGACGCTGCTTGCGTCGGTCGCGGATCTCCGCCGCCGCCGGCCCGAATTGGCGAATCGCCTGCGGCTCCACTTTTTCGGAACGTCCAATACACGGTCCGGCGATCAGGCACCGCGCGTTGAGCCGCTGGCGATCCGCGAAGGCGTCGCAGACCTCGTGACGGAACATCCGTCGCGGATCGATTATCTCGACGCGATTCGCGTGCAGCTCGACGCGCATGCGCTGCTCCTGCTCGGCAGCAGCGAAGCGCATTACACGGCCAGCAAGCTGTTTCCCGCGCTCGCGTCGCGCCGGCCTCTCCTCGCCCTCTATCACGAGGCCAGCAGCGTGGTCAGCATCCTGCGGCAGTACACGCGCCCGCCCACGGTGCGCGTGATCAGCTACGGCGACGGCGACCCGGTCGCGACTAGAAAAGCGGAGCTCTCGCGCGCCCTCGAAGACCTCGCCGACTCGCACACCTACACTGCGTCGGACGTCGACGATCGGGCGCTGCACGACTACTCGGCCGACACGCTCGCGGCGCAACTCGCCGGGATTCTCGAGGAGATGGTGTGACAGTCACCACGCCATCGACGATGTCGAGCGAGTCCGATCGCCGTCTGGTGAAGGGAGCGGCGGGCTGGCACGAGTGGGCGCCGCACTGGCTGCCGTCGCGCGTGGCGGCGCTGGTCCGGCGCGCGGCCTTGACGCGTTACCGCCGCACCGTGGTGTGTCAGTTGCCGACGGGCCAGCAGTTCCTGGCGGATCCGTCCGAGCTGGTGCAGTGCCTGATCGCCACGACCGGCGGGTGGGAGCAGCTCATTTTCGACGCGGTCGAACCGTTCGTGCCGCCCGGCGGGACCGTGCTCGACGTGGGCGCGCACGTCGGGTACGCGACGGTGCGCTTCGCCGGTTGGGCCGGTCCGTCGGGACGCGTCGTCTGTTTCGAGCCGGTGCCGTCGCACGTGAAGCAGTTGTCGGAAAACCTCCGCGTCAATGGGTTCGAGCCGCGAACGACGATCGTGCCGATGGCGGTGTGCGACGAGGAAGTGGAGCGCGACTTCTTCGACAGCGGACGATCGAACAGTGGGATGGGCTCGCTCACCGGGAGTGCGGGTCACGCGCCGAGCCGCCGCGTCCGTACGACGACGATTGATGCGTGGCTGGCCGGCGCCGGCGTCGCAGACGTGGCGTTGACCAAGATCGACGTCGAGGGGGCGGAGGCACTCGTGGTGGGCGGGATGGCTCGGACCCTCGCCGAGGGGCGCCAACGCGCGGTGCTCGTCGAGCTCCATCCCGGCGTCGTGCCGGACATCGGCCGCGATCTCGTAACGCTGTTCGAGCGCCTCGGCGGCCGTCGCTATGAACTCTACGACTGGCTGCCCGCCGGCCGCTTCGTGCCCGTCGGCCATGGCGACGCCGCGAACTATCTTCTTGCCGTGCGCCGCGATTCGACGCACCTGCTGCCGGCGCCTCCTGCATGAGCCCGATGCGCGTCACCGCCGTTCTCACGCATCCCGTGCAGTACTACGCGGCGTGGTTCCGCTGGATCCACGCGAACGTCCGCGCCATCGACCTTCACGTCGTCTACGGGTCGGCGCCGACGCCGGAGCAGCAGGGCGCAGGATTCGATCGCGCGTTTGCCTGGGACATTCCGCTGACCGACGGCTACACCTCGACAATCGTGCGGGCGGCGCGCCCTTCGGATCGGTTCGACGCGGGCCACTTCCGCGGCCTCGACGTGCCGGAGATCGGCGACGCGATCGGCAGGACGAATCCGCACGTCGTCGTCGTCTTCGGGTGGTACTCCATCACGTTGACGCGCGCGATTCGCGCCGCGCGCCGGCTGCAGGTGCCCGTGCTGTATCACGGGGACAGCAATCTCCAGAGCGCTCCCCCGGGCTGGCGCCGCGTGCCGTGGTTGACCAAGACCCGGTGGCTGCTGTCGCAGTTCAGCGCCGGTCTCGCGGTCGGCGTGCGAAGCGCGGCCTTCCTTCGGTATTTCGGCGTCCCCGACGATCGCATCTTCCAGACGCCGCACTGTGTGGACAACGATCGGTTTGCCGAGGCGGCCTCGTGGCGACGGGATGCCGATCGCCGCGGCGAGATTCGTCAGGCGTACGGGATCCCGAGTGGCGCCTTCGTCGTGTTGTTCGCCGGCAAGCTCGAATCGAAGAAGCGTCCGGTCGACCTCGTGAACGCGCTGACGACCCTGGCGGCCATGCCGCCTGTGCCGCACCTTTTGATCGCAGGGTCCGGACCGCTGGAGCCGGCCGTGCGCGAGGCTGCCGAACGATTGGGCGTGGCCTGCACGCACCTGGGCTTCGTGAATCAGTCCGACATCCCGCGTGTGTACGCCGCGGCCGATTGCCTGGCGCTGCCGAGCGACGCGCGTGAAACGTGGGGGCTGGTCGTCAACGAAGCGCTCGCGGCCGGACTGCCGTGCGTCGTCTCCGATGAGGCGGGCTGCGCTCCCGATCTGGCGGGCGCGGCCACCGGCGGTGTCTATGCCACGGCGGAACCGACCGAACGCGTCCCGAACCTGGCGGCGGCGCTGGCGAGCGTCCGCGATCGGCTGCGTGCGGGCCATGACTTCACCGCGGCGTGCCAGACTCGCGCGGCGTCGTATTCGTTCGAGCGCGCGGCAACCGGGCTCGAACGCGCGTGCACGGCGGCGATCGAGCCGCCTGGGGCGGCGCCAGCCTCCCGCGGCGCGGTGCGCGTTGTCGCGTGCTGCGGCGGCATGGTGCTCGTCGGTGGCCTGGAGCGGATGACGTTCGAGATCCTTCGCGTCCTGCGCGAGCGTGCCACGCCGGTGCACTGCGTCGTCAACGGGTGGGACAACTCGCGGATCGTGGCGATGGCCGACAACATCGGCGCGTCGTGGTCCACAGGCTTCTACTGGCACCTGTTTACGTGGCGCATTCGGCGTCCGCTCATCATGCTTCGGATGGGATGGGACATGGTGCGCACGAGCGCCGGTCTGTTGCGCGACGCGTGGGGCTTCCGTGCGTCGCACGTGTTCGTCTCCGATCACATCACGACGCTGCGCAACCTACCCGCGCTGTGGCTGCTCAGGCTGTCGGGCCGGCGCGTCATCCTCAGGCTCGGCAACGCGCCCGATCCTGGCCGCTTCTACCGGTGGGTCTGGCGCTACGGCGTCAGCCCGGCCGTCGATCGCTTTGTCTGCAATTCCGCGTACACCGAGCAGGCGCTGGCGGCGCACGGGATTACCCAATCGAAGCGACAGACGATCCCTCATACGCCGCCAACACGCCCGCCGGCGCCGGCTTCCGCGAATGGCCACGATCCCAGGCGGCTGATCTACGTCGGTCAGGTGATACCAGAGAAAGGGCTCGACCTGCTGCTCGACGCCGTGGGGTTGCTGGTGGCCGGCGGCCGCGACGTGCGCCTCGACGTCGCCGGGCGCATGGACGGGTGGGCGCCGCCCGCCAACCTGCGCCATCGCGAGCAGCTCGTCGCGCGCGCGGGCGCGCCGGATCTCGCCGGCCGCGTCAGGTTCCTCGGCTATCGCGAGGATGTGCCGCAGCTCTTGGCGGCAGCGGCGATTCACTGCGTGCCGTCGCGCGCCGAGCAGCGCGAGGCGTTCGGCGTGGTGGTGGTCGAAGCCAAGCAGGCCGGCATCCCGTCGGTCGTGATGCCAAGCGGCGCACTGCCCGAGCTCATCGCGCACGCCGACAACGGCTGGATCTGCAGGGAGTACAGCGCTGAGGCGCTGGCCGACGGCATCGGCTATTTTCTCGACGCCGATCATCTGCAGCGCGGCATGGCGTCGGCGCGCGCGTCGGCGGCCACGTACAGCCGCGAACGCTTCGAGCAGGCGTGGGGCTCGGTTTTCGACGAGGTGAGTGAGTAATGGCTCGCCGCCTCAAGATCAGTTTCTTCGTCCATGACCTCGCGGCGAATCCAATCGGGCGCGTCGTGCCGATTGCGTCCGCGCTCGAACGCGACTTTGACGTCGAGGTGCTGGGGTTTCTCCTCAGCGGCCCCGACGTGTACGCGCCGTATCGAACGCTGTTCCCCTATCGCGCGGTCCGCGTGAGCCGCGATATCCACCGCGTGCTCGCCGCGATCCCGGCGCTCGCTCGCCAGGCAACCGGCGACGTGATTTATGGCTGCAAACCTCTCCTCACGAGCTACGGCCCGGCACTGGTCGCGAGTGGATTCGGCCGCCGCAAGCCGCTCCTGCTGGATGTTGAAGACGATGAGTGGATTCCGTTCGGCACGACAGCAACGGAGTTTGTGTACCGTGATGTCATCAAGGGATGGCGTCACGCGACGGCGTGGAAATACACTCGCATGCTCGACCCGCTGATCCGATGCGCATCGGGCGTGACGGTGGTGAGCAGCCGGCTCGAGCGGCGCTATGGCGGCCGGCGCCTGTTGCACGGGCCCGACGAGTGCCAGTTCGATCCTGACCGCGCGGATCTGGCCCCAGGGGACTGCCGCCAGCACTTTCAGTTGCCGCCCGATCAACCGATCGCGCTTTTCAGCGGGCTTCCGCAGCCGCACAAAGGATGGGACGTACTCCTCGACGCGCTGCAGGCTGCGCCGGCCGCCGACTGGCTCCTGGTGCTCGTCGGAGATGCTGAGCATCCGGAGTTCGTTCGCGCCCAGGAGCGGCTTGGCGAGCGCTGCAGGCGGCTCGGGTTCGTTCCGTACGCAGAACAGCCGCGGCTCCTTGCCGCCGTGTCGGCGGTCCCGGTGCCACAACTCGATGTTCCGTTCGCGCACTCGCAGGTGTCAGCCAAAGCCCTCGACGCCTTGGCGATGCGGTGCCCCGTGATCGCGTCGCGTGTCGGTGATTTCGTGGACGTGCTCGCCGGCAACGGCGAGCCCCGCGGCTGGCTGGTGAAGCCGGGCGATTCCGCGGACCTGGCAGCAGCATTCCACGCTGTCGTTGCCGACCCTGCCGAGGCGTTGCGGCGGACGAGTCGCGGCCGAGCCTGGTTCCTTCGCGAGGCCAGCGCATCAGCCATTCGCGCACGCGTCACGGCGCTGCTCGCGGACATCGGCGTCCTCGGGCCGGAAGCGATGCCCGGCGAGGCTCCCCGTGCGTGATTCCACGCTGAAGCGCGCACTCGTCAACGCCTACTTCAACTGGAAGGAGGTGTCGGGAGCCGTCGCAGGCATGGCGCGGCCGCCGGCGTTTGGCGAACGGGTCGACAGCTACGACACGTACTGGAGGCACCGCGCGCCCGGCACGCACCAGCCGCGCTTCTCGATCATCGGCGACGACGTGTCGCCCGGCGCGTCGGTCCTCGACATCGGGTGCGGCGATGGCGTGATGCTGCAGTTCCTCATGGAGACGAAGAACGTCAGGGCGCTCGGCATCGACGTGAGCGCCGAAGCGGTCAGCCGCGCGTGCGCCCGCGGCGTCAATGCCCGCGTGCAGATGCTCGGCGATCTCGCCGCGTCGGGCCAGACCTTCGACCACGTCGTCATGAGCGAAGTCGTCGAGCACGTCGCGGATGCCGAGCGATTCGTCGCCGACGCGTGGACCCTCACTGGACGGACGCTCTGGCTGACGTTCCCGAACATCGCGTACTTTCCGCATCGTCTGCGGCTGGCGGCAGGGAAGGCTCCGGTGCAATGGGCTGTGTTTCCCGGCGAGCACCTGCGGTTCTGGAGTGTCCCCGATTTTCGCGCATGGATCACCAGCCTCTCGCTGCCGCCGCCGACGATGACCGCGAGCAACGGTTTCACCGCGCTGGCATTGCACCGCGTCTGGCCCAATCTCTTCGGCAATCAGATCGTCGTCCGCTGCGATCGATCAGGGGATGTGCCGAGTGGACGCTGATCGTCCCGTCGTCGCGCAGCAGCTCGACGGAGCGGATCCGCATCTGCTGGCCGACGGGAGCAAGCCAGGCCAGGAGATCCTGCCCGGCGCGTCGGACAAGCGCGCCCGCCTGATCGCCGGCTTGACGTGGAACATCGTCTATCAGGGCGTCGAAGTGGCGCTCAGCCTGGCGGCGATGCTGCTGCTCGTGCGCATCATCCCGGCCCGCGACTACGGGCGCGCCGCGGTGGTGGTCGGCGTGCTCGGCATGCTGAGCGCGCTCAACTCGCACGTGTTTCTGGAAGCCGCCCTTCAGCTTCAAGAGGGCGAGACGCCGGACTGGTCCCTGCACTGGACGTTTGGCTTTTACCTGCAGGCGGCACTGGCGCTGGTCTGTCAGCTGATCGCGGGACTCTGCTGGTTGTGGCCCGCGTACGTGCCGATCGCCAAGCTGCTGCATCTCGCCGCCTTCGGCATCCTGTTCGATTCGGCCAACGCGCTCGGCGCGACGATGCTGCGCCGCGAGCTCAATTTCCGCCGGTTGAAGATCGTCGCGGCCTGCGGCATGAGTGCGCGCTTGATCGTCACCGTGGCGCTGGGGTTGACGGGCGGCGGTGCCTACGCGATCGTCTTCGGCGGCAACGTCATCACGACGCTGCCGTTCGGTATCGACTTGTTCCTGATCCGCGGCTGGCGCCCTGATCCTGGTTGGTGGCATCGCTTCGACCGCCGCCGCCACGCGGCCGCGATCCAATTCGGGTTGCAGCGGATGGCGGCCGGTCTGGTCGGCGGCGTGCGCGACGGGATCGAATCGGCGATCCTGCCCGGCACGATCGGCTTCGCGGGCATCGGGCTCGTCAATCGCGCCCAGGCGCTATTCGGCACAACCGTCGGCCGGATGGGCACGGTGCTCGCCGACACGGTGTACCCGTTCCTGCCGCGCGAAAAGAACAACCGCGAGCGGTTCGCGTCGCAGGCGACGCTGTACCTGCAGGTCATGTCCTTCATCGCCATCCCGGGCGCGCTCTTCATCGGCCGGCACGGCCCAATGCTGTCGCGCGTGCTGTATGGCAACAAGTGGGCAGCGGCGGATCCGTTGATCTGGCCCGCGGCGCTGATCGGCCTCGGCCTCGCGCTGTTCAGCATTTCCGGAGAGATTCTGCTCGCGTCCGGCGCGCTCCGCACGTGCCTCACGCTCGACGTGATCGCCGCAGTCAGCGTCGTGCCCGCGTTGAGCGCGGCGTGGATGACGCATCTCGCGCTGCCGTACGCATGGACGGTGGCTGCGGTCCAGTTCTCAATCGCCACGGTGGCGCTCGTGTGGGCGTCTCCCCTGCTCGAGCGCGGGTGGTGGCGCACCACGGCGGCGCCGGCGCTCGTGGCCGCGCTCGCCGGACTCGGCGCAGGATGGCTGCTGCCGACGAACGGACAACATTTGAAGATCCAGCTCGCGATTCGGGCCGCCGTGTTCGGCGTGGCGGCGACGCTGGCGCTCAGAATGCTGTTCGGCGCCGTGCTCCAGCGTCTCGTGGCTCGGGTTCCAGCCGGCCGCTACGTGCGCCGGCTGCTGTTCCTGGCTCCGCCGTCACTCGCCGTTCAGACACAAGAGAGCGAAACATGAGTACCGCGCGAGCTCGATCGTCCGGCCACTGGGTCATCTGCGCTGCGGTGGCCGGCGCGGCCGGATTTTACGTCGGCGACTGGGTGGCGGCGGCGGCCGTGTGCGGGTTCTGGGCGATCTGGACGTTCATCTACGACGATTACGGTCTGCCCATCATCAACTTCGCACTGACGTTTCAATGGGCGCAGGTGACGTGCGGCATGTGGTACCACGCCTTCACGGGCCGGCCCGTGCGGACGATGCTCCTGAGCGATTACCGGCCGATGGTCATCATCGGCATCGGCTGCGTGTTCGCGCTCACGTGCGGCCTGAGCGCCGGCATGGCACTCGTCAGGCGTTCACAGCGCGGCGAGGTCCTTCACCAGCAACGGGGCCTGCCCATCGGATGGGTGGGTCTTCTCGCGGCGTACGCAGCCGCTCTCGGGCTGCAGGGCGCCGTCAGCCAGTTCGCCTACGAGTTGCCGGACTTCACGCAGGCCATCCTGACGTTCCGGTTCATCCATCTCGCGTTGCTGTTCCTGATCCTGCGCCGCTTGAGCCGGCCCAGGCCGCAGTGGCACTACATCGGCGCGATCATGGCGTTCGAAATCGTGCTCGGCGTGACCGGATACTTCGCGGGATACCGCGAGCCGATCGTGATGGCGCTGATCGCGCTGTTCGAGGTGTTCAACCCGCGCCGCGTCCAGCAGTGGGTCGGCCTTGCCGCCATCGGGCTGGTGCTCGGAACGCTGAGTCTGTTCTGGATGAGCGTCCGGGTGGAGTACCGTGCCAGCTTCGACAACGAGACCTTCGCCAGCTCCCAGAGCGCGCGCCTCGATCGCATGTCGCAGCTGTCGAACACGTGGCTGACCGATACGCATGACGTATGGAACGACATGGACGCACTCATCGATCGCATGTGGGTGGTGTACTACCCGGCGCTCGCGGTCGAGCGTGTGCCGGCGCAGCTGCCCCACACCGACGGCACGATCATCTGGGCCGCCCTCCAGCACGTCCTGAGCCCGCGCGTGTTCTTTCCCTCGAAAGCGGAGCTCGCGAACGACAGTGAAATGGTCCGGAAGTATTCCGGGCTGTTCGTCGCCTCAACGGAGCAGAACACGAGTATCGCGTTTGGATACGCCGGCGAGTCCTACATCGACTTCGGGCTGCCGTGGATGTTCGTCCCGGTGTTTCTCTATGGCATGCTCGCGGGCGCGGCCTATCAGCTGCTGAGCAGAAGCCTTCATCACGAGGAGCTCCGATCGGGATTGCTGGCGGTGATCTTCTGGCTCTCGTTGTATCTGTTCGAGCGTTCCTGGGTGAAGACCATCGGCCTGTTCGGCACACTGGCCGTGTACCTCGGCGGACCGGCGCTGCTGCTCGACTACTACCTGAGCCGCGGCGACGTCATCGTCCAATACGAGGAAGATCCGCCGGAAGAGGGCCAGTGGACCTGAGCCTGCGCGCGGGTACTCGCTGATGCGGATTGCCCACGCGACGCCGTACTTCGCGCCGGCCTTCTTGTACGGCGGTCCGCCGCGCAGCGTGCTGGGCCTGTGCCAGGCGCTGGGCCGCGCGGGCGCGGACGTCCAGGTGCTCACGACCGATGCCAACGGCGACGGCGAGATCGCGCGGGCGATCGTCGAGAAGGGCGAGTACGGCGGCATCGCCGTGCGCTACCTGCCGCGCGCGTGGCCGCGCGCGTATTTCGGCGCGCGTGGCGTCACCGCGGCCGTCGAGAGCCTCGCCGGCACCGTCGATGTCGTGGCTGCTGGAACGTGTTCAACTGGCGGGTGGCGCGCGTCTGCCGCCGCCGGCGCATTCCGTACATCCTGTCGCCGCGGGGCATGTTGACCGCCTGGTCGTTCGCACACAGCGGTCTCAAGAAACGCGCCGCCTACTGGATCGCCGAGGGTCCAACGCTTCGCGGCGCCTCGGTGCTGCATGCGACCAGCGAGGACGAGCGCCGCGAAATCGAGGCGCTCGGCCTGTCCGTGCCCATCGCCGTCATCCCCAATGGCATCGACTGCATGGATCAGCCTGTCGATCCGCGTCAGGCCGCCGCGTTCCGCCAGCGTCTTGGATTCTCTGAGCGCGACGTCGTCGTGTTGTACCTCGGGCGCCTCCATGCGAAAAAACGCGTCGATCTGCTGATGGACGCGGTGATCGCGGCGCGCGCGAACGCGCCATCGCTGCGGCTGCTCGTCGCCGGCTCCGGCGACCGCCGGTACGAGGACGAACTTCGCGCGCGATTTCACGCGTCGATCAACGACGGGTCGATCGTGTTCGCCGGACGGCTTGACGGCGACGACCGGCGCCTGGCGCTGGCATCGGCAGACGTGTTCGGGCTGACGTCCCAGTCGGAGAACTTCGGCCTCGCCGTCGCCGAGGCCATGGCCTCCGGACTGCCCGTCGTCGTCAGCCGGCATTGCCCGTGGCCGCAGATCGAGGAGTGGGATGCCGGTTTCTGGCTGCCGAACGACATCGCCGCGGTCGCGAATGTCCTGACATCGCTCGCGGGCGACCCGGCGTTGAGACGCCGTCTCGGCGACAACGGCCGCGCGGGCGTGCGCCGGTATCTCGACTGGAACGGAATCGCCAACGCCATGCTGACTGTGTATCAACGCGCGCGATGACGAGCCCCGAGTCTATCGTCGTCCTCGCGACCGAATTCGGCGCGCCCGGCGGCATCCAGGCCGTGACGCGGGACGTCATCACGACGCTGGCGGCTGGATCCGCGCCGGTGCGGGTCGTGTCGCTGGTGGATCGGCCCGAGGCGCGCGCGCTGCTGCCGCCGAACATCCGCGTGAGCGGGGCGTCCGGCGGACGCGTGCGCTTCTGCCTCGCCGCGTCGGCGGCCGCGCTGCACGCGAACGCGCGCACGCTGGTGGTCGCCTTGCACGCGCACGTGGCGCCGCTGGCGCTGCCAATGGTGGCGCGTGGGGCCGAACTGATCATCTTCATATATGGAGCGGAGATCTGGCGTCCGCTGACCACGGCGGAGCGCGCCGCCTTCCGCCGCGCGACGCGCCTGGTGGCGATTTCCGCCTATACGGCCAGGCGATTCCAGGAAGCGAACCCCTGGTTCGACGGGCCGATTCACGTCTGCCACCTCTCCGCGAGGGAAGACGCGCCGGAACGCTCGGCGATCGTCGATCCCCCGCGCCCGGATCGCGTGACGGGATTCGCCCTCCTCGTCGGCCGCATGAGCGACGAGGAGCGCTACAAGGGGCACGATCTCCTGATCGACTTGTGGCCGCGCATCAGGCGCGCCGAGTCGCAGGCCGTGCTGGTGATCGCAGGCGATGGCGACGATCGCGCGCGGCTCGAGCAGAAAGCGCGTGACGCCGGCCTGGGCAAGGCCGTGCGGTTTGTCGGCACGGTCAGCGACGCCGTGCTGCATCGCCTCTATGAGGACAGCGCGTTCTTCCTGATGCCGAGCAAGGGCGAGGGCTTCGGCCTCGTCTTCCTGGAATCGATGCGCGCCGGCCGTCCGTGCATCGGCGCGGTCGGCGCCGCGTCGGAAGTCATCGAGGACGGCGTCACGGGGTTCGTCGTCGACACCGATCGGCCCGAGGATCTCGAAAGCGCGATCGTCCGCCTGTTCGCGGATCCCGCACTCCGCCGGCGAATGGGCCAGGCGGGACGCGAGCGATTCCTGCGCCTCTTCACGTTCGAACAATTTCAGCAGCGCCTGCGCGGCGCGATGGGCACGGCATGATTATCGTCGGCCTCAACGCCTACCACGGAGATGTCTCGGCGGCGCTCGTCCGCGACGGACAGCTGATCGCCGCAATCGAGGAAGAACGCTTCCGCCGCATCAAGCACTGCGCCGGATTTCCGCATCTCGCGCTCGCGGAGTGCCTGCGCATGGCGGGCGCGACGCCCGCTGACGTCGACGTCTTCGCCGTGTCGCGCGATCCCCGCGCGCATCTGTGGCGGAAGGCGCTGTTCCTCCTGCGCCATCGTCCCCACAACACGGTGGGCGACCGCGCCAGGAACGTCCTGCGCCTCCGATCGCTGCCCAACACCATCGCCGCATCGCTCGGTCTCGATCCGGACCGCGTGCGGCGCAGAACGATGACGGTCGAGCATCACCCGGCGCACCTGGCGAGCGCGGCGTACGTCAGCGGGTTCGACAACGCCGCGGTCTGCGCCATCGATGGCTTCGGCGACTTCGTCAGCACGTCGTGGGGCGTGCTCGACGGCACGCGGGTCAACGTCCGCGGCCGCGTCTACTTTCCGCACTCGCTCGGCATGCTCTATCTCGCCGTCACGCAGTACCTCGGTTTTCCGAAGTACGGCGACGAGTTCAAAGTGATGGGTCTGGCGCCGTACGGCGAGCCGTCCTTCACGCGCGAAATCGGTTCGCTCGTCAACGTCCGCGACGACGGCCGCTTCGAACTGGACCTGTCGTACTTCCGCCACTGGTCCGAAGGCGTCTCGATGACGTGGGACGACGGGGAGCCGACGATCGGCACCGTGTTCACGCCGAAGCTCGAGGCGCTGCTCGGCCCGGCGCGAAAAGCGTCGGAGCCGCTCACCGGCCGCCACGAAGCGCTCGCGGCGTCGCTGCAGGCCGTCTTCGAAGACGCCGCGATGAAGGTGCTGAACCACGTGCAGCGATCGACCGGGCGGACCCGGCTGTGCTACGCCGGCGGCTGCGCGATGAACAGCGTGGCCAACGGCAAAATCCGATCGCGGACGGGGTTCACCGACGTGTTCATCCAGCCCGCGTCGGGCGACAACGGCACGGCGCTCGGCGCGGCGTTCGAGGCGTGGTACCGTCATTCGAAGGCGCCGCGCGCGTTCGTCATGGAGCACGGCTACTGGGGGCCCGAGTTCAGCAGCCCCCAGATCGCGGCCGCGCTCGACAGCGCACACGCGCAGATCGAGGCGTCCGGCTGCACGCGGCGCGAGTTGCCGGATACGGCGTCGCTGACCGAGTGGACCGCCCGCCAGATCGCCGACGGCCGCGTGGTCGGCTGGTATCAGGGACGGATGGAGTGGGGCGCGCGCGCGCTGGGCAACCGCAGCATCCTCGCGGATCCGCGCCGTGCGGACATGCGTGAGATCATCAACACGCGCATCAAGTTCCGCGAGCGGTTCCGGCCGTTCGCGCCGTCGATCCTCGAGAGCGCGGTGCAGGAATACTTCGTCGATGGCGTCGTCGATCCGTTCATGCTGCACGTGTACCCGATTCGGCCGGAGAAGCGTCCGCTCGTGCCGGCGATCACCCACGTCGACGGGTCCGGCCGCCTGCAGACGGTGAGCGAACGGACGAACCCGCTGTATTTCGCGCTCATCACCGCATTCCGGAAGCTGACCGGCGTGCCGATGCTGCTCAACACGTCCTTCAACGAGAACGAGCCGATCGTGCTGACTCCCGCCGAAGCGCTGGATTGTTTCCTGCGGACGAGCATGGATGTGATCGTCCTCGGGCGCCACGTGCTGGAACGCGCGCCCGTCGCCCCCGGCGCCGGGACGCCGGCCGTGCGCGCGGGAGCCGCATCATGACCGACCTCTCGAACAAACGCGTGCTCGTCACCGGCGGCAACGGCTTTCTGGGGCGGCACGTCGTCGCCGCGCTCCAGCGCCGCGGGTGCGGGACGATCCTGACGCCGAGGCGCGCCGAGTACGACCTCACGATCGACGCGGACGTCCGCCGCCTGTACGAGGAGTTGCGGCCGCAGGTCGTCATCCACCTCGCCGCCGTCGTCGGCGGCATCGGCGCGAATCGCGACTCGCCGGGCCGCTTCTTCTACGAGAACGTCATGATGGGCGCGCTGACGATGGAGCATGCGCGGC
>Ga0193726_1001692_pt1 | contig 16487 bp, 14 predicted proteins | sample H2c1metaG_FD_144928 | JGI IMG/M metagenome (GOLD analysis project Ga0193726, IMG submission 144928) | Soil microbial communities from a riparian zone of the East river system, Colorado, United States - H2c1 | ecosystem: Environmental > Terrestrial > Soil > Riparian zone | place: USA: East River... | reverse complement strand
CAAACTGATCAGGGAGCACAAGGTCACTCATTACTGCGGCGCGCCGATCGTGCATTCGACGCTTCTCAATGCCGATCCGAAACTGCGCGAAGGCATAGCGCACAAGGTGCACGCCATGGTCGCTGCCGCGGCCCCGCCCGCCGCCATGATCGAAGGCATGGAGCGCATGGGCTGGGATCTCACCCACGTCTACGGGCTCACCGAGGTCTACGGACCGGCCACCGTCTGCGCCAAACAGGAAGAGTGGAAGGACCTGGACATCGGCAAGCGCACCGAGCGCAACGGCCGCCAGGGCGTGCGTTACCTCATGGAGGAGGGCCTGACGGTGATGAATCCTCAGACGATGCAGCCGGTTCCCGCCGACGGTGAGACCATGGGCGAGATCATGTTTCGCGGCAACATCACCATGAAGGGCTACCTGAAGAACCGCAAGGCGACCGAAGAGGCTTTCGCCGGCGGATGGTTCCACTCGGGCGACCTCGCGGTGATGCAGCCCGACGGCTACGTCAAGATCAAGGACCGCGCCAAGGACATCATCATCTCGGGCGGGGAGAACATCTCCTCGCTCGAGGTCGAGGATGTGATCTACCGCCATCCCGCGGTGCTCGCGGCCGCGGTGGTGGCCATGCCCGACCCCAGGTGGGGCGAGACGCCCTGCGCCTTCGTCGAGGTGAAGCCGGGGGCGACGGTCACGGAAGAGGACATCATCGAGCACTGCCGTGTGAACCTTGCGCGCTTCAAGGCGCCGCGCCACGTGGTGTTCGGCGCGCTGCCCAAGACTTCGACCGGCAAGATACAGAAGTTCGTCCTGAGGCAGCAGGCGAAATCCGCTCAGGCGATCGAGTGAAATGGCTGTCACTCCCGCGAAGGCGGGAGTCCAGCGCCATATTGAGTGAAGTCCCTGGATTCCCGCTTGCGCGGGAATGACGGAGGAGACAATGAACGCTCCATCCAAAACCGAAGTCGAAGCGCCCTACGTTCTGCGCCAGGACGCAGGCGGCATCGCCACGCTCACGCTGAATCGCGGCGACCGAATGAATCCCTTGTCGACCGCGATGCTCAACGCACTTCAGGCCGAGCTCGATCGTCTCGCCAAGGATCCGTCGGCTCGCGTCGTGGTGCTCGCCGGCGCGGGGAAGCACTTCTGCGCCGGACACGACCTGCGCGAGATGCGCGCGCATCCGGACAAGGCCTGGCAGAAGTCATTGTTCGACCAATGCAGCGCGATGATGCTGGCCTTGACGCGCCTGCCGCAGCCCGTGATCGCGCGCGTGCAGGGCGTTGCGGTCGCTGCCGGCTGCCAGCTCGTGTCGATGTGCGACCTGGCGGTTGCGAGCGAGCTCGCGCAGTTCGCGCTGCCAGGCATCAAGAGCGGAATCTTCTGCACCACCCCGGGGGTCGGCGTGGCGCGCAACCTCGCGCGCAAGCACGCGCTGGAGATGCTTTTTACCGGCGATCTGATCGACGCGAACACCGCGCTGTCCTGGGGCCTCGTGAACCGCGTCGCGTCGCTCGCGGATCTGGACGCCGAAGTGGACAAGCTCGCGCAAAAGATCCTCGCGCACAGCGGCGCGGTCGTGAGTCTGGGCAAGAAATTCTTCTACGAGCAGGTGGAAAAGGATCTCGTCGGCGCCTATGCACTCGCCGCCGAAGGCATGGCGTGCAACATGATGCTGGAGGACGCGGCCGAAGGCATAGACGCGTTCATCGCCAAGCGCAAGCCGGACTGGAAAGAAAAATAGTCCGCAGCGTCCGATGGCAGAAGACATCATTCTCGAAACGCGCGGCCTGACCAAGGATTTCAAGGGCTTCGTCGCGGTGAGCGACGTGAATCTCAAGGTGCGGCGCGGCAGCATCCATGCGCTCATCGGCCCGAATGGCGCGGGCAAGACCACGGTGTTCAACCTGCTCACCAAGTTCCTGACTCCCAACGGCGGCAGGATCCTTTACAACGGGCACGACATCACTTCGGACAGGCCGGGGCAGATCGCCCGCCGCGGCATCGTCCGCTCGTTCCAGATCTCCGCGGTGTTTCCGCACCTGAGCGTGATCGAGAACGTGCGCATCGGGCTGCAACGGAAGCTCGGCACGTCGTTCCATTTCTGGAAGCCGCAACGGAGCCTCGACCGGCTCAACGACCGGGCGATGCAATTGCTCGCCGAGGTCGGGCTCGAGTCGCTCGCGCAACGCATCACGGTCGAGCTTCCCTACGGGCGCAAGCGTGCGCTGGAGATCGCCACGACGCTCGCCCTCGATCCGGAGCTCATGCTGCTCGACGAACCGACGCAGGGCATGGGCCACGAAGACGTGCACCGCGTCACCGAGCTGATCAGGAAGGTGTCCGCGCACCGCACCGTCCTGATGGTCGAGCACAACATGAGCGTGGTCTCGAAAATCGCCGATACCATCACCGTGCTGCAGCGGGGCTCGGTGCTCGCCGAGGGTCCCTACGCGCAAGTTTCGGTGAACCCCCAGGTGATCGAGGCCTACATGGGCACCGCCCACTGATGGTCCGGCGCCGATGAGCGCAGGCGAGCGTCCGGTGGCGCTGAGCGTGCGCGATCTGCACGCCTGGTACGGCGAGTCGCACATCCTCCACGGAGTCGATTTCGAGGTGCGGCGCGGCGAGGTGGTGACGCTGCTTGGCCGCAATGGGGCCGGGCGCACCACCACGCTCAAGGCCATCCTCGGACTCACCGGCAAGCGCTCCGGTTCGGTGCGCGTGAACGGTACCGAGACGGTGGCCCTCGCGCCGCACCGCATCGCGCGCCTCGGCATCGGCTATTGTCCGGAGGAGCGCGGCATCTTCGCCAGCCTGTCCACGGAGGAAAACCTGCTGCTGCTGCCCGAGGTCGGCACGGACGGGATGCCGATCGAGGAAATCTACGCCATGTTTCCGAACCTCAAGGAGCGCGCCCGCAGCCCGGGCACCAAGCTCTCCGGCGGCGAGCAGCAGATGCTGGCGATGGCGCGTATCCTGCGCGCTGGCGCGAATCTGCTCCTGCTGGACGAAATGACCGAGGGCCTGGCGCCGGTGATCGTGCAAAAGCTCGCGGAAGTCGTCCGCCGCCTGCGCGAGAAGGGCTATACCATCGTGCTGGTGGAGCAGAATTTCCGCTTCGCGGCGCCCCTCGCGGACCGGCATTACGTGGTCGAGCGCGGGCGCGTGGTCGAGACGGTGAGCAAGGATGAGCTTTCGGCAAAAACCGGGATGCTGGACCGGTATCTGGGCGTCTGAGGGGCGGGTTTTCAGGGTATTCTTGTCGGGGATTTTTACGAGGAGGAAATGCAATGAAATTCAATTCGAAAATGATGCGGGCGCTGGTCGCCGCGGCGCTGTGCGCCTCGGGCGCGGCCCGCGCCCAGGTGTCGGACGACGTCGTCAAGATCGGCGTGCTGACCGACCTTTCCAACATCTACTCCGACGTGGCGGGCCCGGGTTCGGTCCTCGCCGCGAAGATGGCGGTCGAGGACTTCTCCAGGGACGGCACCGTTCTCGGCAAGAAGATCGAGATCATCTCGGCCGACCACCAGAACAAGGCCGACATCTCCGCCAACATCGCGCGCGAGTGGTTCGACAAGGACAAGGTCGACGCCATCGTCGACCTGGTGTCGACCAACACCGCGCTCGCGGCGATGGAAGTCGCCGAGCAGAAGAACAAGATCACGCTCGTATCGGGCGCCGCATCGCTGCCGATCACCAACGAGAAATGCACCGCCGGCACGGTGCACTGGGTCTACGATACCTATGCGCTGTCGGTCGGCACCGCCCAGTCGCTGGTGAAGCAGGGCAAGAAGACCTGGTTCTTCCTCACGGCGGACTACGCCTTCGGCGCGGCGCTCGAGCGCGACGCTTCGGCGGTGGTCGTCGCCAACGGCGGCACGGTGGTCGGCTCGGTCAAGGCCCCGTTTCCGAACAGCGATTTCTCCTCCTTCCTGCTCAAGGCGCAAGCCTCCAAGGCGGAGGTGATCGCACTCGCCAACGCCGGCGCCGACACCATCAACTCGGTGAAGCAGGCCGCGGAGTTCGGCATCATGGGCAGCAAGCAGTCGGTCGTGCCGCTGCTGATTTTCATTTCCGACATCCACAGCCTCGGCCTGAAAACCACCCAGGGCATGTACGTGACCGAAGGCTTCTATTGGGATTTCAACGACAAGACGCGCGCCTGGTCGAAGCGCTTTTTCGAGCGCCACAAGCGCATGCCGACGATGGTGCATGCCGGGGTCTATTCCTCGGTGCTGAATTACCTTAAGGCAGTGCAGGCGGTGAAGACTGACGACACGGCCAAGGTGATGGCGCGGCTGAAGAGCGAGAACATCGACGACGGCCTGTTCAAGGGCAAGATCCTGCCCAACGGCAAGTTCAAGCACGACATGCTGCAGATGCAGATCAAATCGCCCGCTGAATCCAAGACACCGTGGGATTACTACAAGAACGTCACTGTGATCCCGGCGGACGTCGCCACCCAGCCGATCGAGAAGTCGGTCTGCAAACTTCTGAAGAAGTAGCCCGGCGCTGATGCTAGAGGCCGGCCGGGTGCCCCCGGCCGGGCCGCGCGCGCAAGGATAGCCAAGATGTTCGAATGGCTGGGCATCACCCCGCAGGCGCTGCTTGCGCAGCTGCTGGTCGGCGTGATCAACGGCTCGTTCTACGCCGTCCTGAGCCTGGGCCTGGCGATCATTTTCGGCCTGCTCAACATCATCAACTTCACGCACGGCTCGCAGTACATGTTGGGCGCCTTCGTCGCCTGGCTGGGTTTGACGCGCCTGGGCCCCTGGCTGGGCCACGACGACTGGGCGGTCAACTACTGGGCCGCGCTGGTGCTCACGCCTCTCGTAGTGGGCGCCTTCGGCATGCTGATCGAGCGCACCATGCTCAGGCGCCTGTATCACCTCGATCACCTCTATGGACTGCTGCTCACGTTCGGATTGGCGCTGGTCATCGAGGGAATGTTCCGCCAGTGGTTCGGCATTTCCGGCGAGAGCTACGACGTTCCGGAGGCGCTGTCCGGGGCGATCCGGCTGGAGGATCTCGACATCATCCTGCCGAAGTACCGCATCTGGGTGGTCGTCGCCTCGCTCGCTGTGTGTTTCTCCACCTGGTGGGTGATCGAGCGCACCAAACTGGGCGCTTATCTGCGGGCGGGTACCGAGAATCCGCAGCTGCTGCAGGCTTTCGGGGTCAATGTGCCGCTGATGATCACGCTCACCTACGGCTACGGCGTGGCGCTGGCGGCTTTCGCCGGCGTGCTGGCCGCGCCGGTGTTCCAGGTCAATCCGATCATGGGCTCGAACCTCATCATCGTGGTCTTCGCCGTGGTGGTGATCGGCGGCATGGGATCTATCCTCGGAGCCATTGTCACAGGCCTGGGTCTCGGACTGGTCGAAGGCCTGACCAAGGTCTTTTACGCGCAGGGCTCCGCGGTGGTGATTTTCGTGATCATGGCGGTGGTACTGCTGCTGCGCCCGGCGGGCCTGTTCGGCCGGGAGAAGTAGGCCTTGGACCGCACCCGGCTCGTTTTCGCGGTGCTGTTCGGTCTCGGGTTGCTGCTGCCGTTCCAGAATTTCATCTACGTCGTATTCGCGATGAACGTGCTGTGCTTCGCGCTCTTCGCCTGCGCCTTCAATCTGCTGCTCGGTTTCACCGGCCTCTTGTCCTTCGGCCATGCCGCTTTTTTCGGCAGCGCGGCCTACGTCACCGCCTACGCCTGCAAGGAATGGGGCTGGACTCCCGAGATCGGCGTGCTCGCCGGGACGGCGCTGTCCGCAGCGCTGGGCTGGATCTTCGGCAGCCTGGCGATCCGCCGCCAGGGAATTTATTTCGCGATGATCACGCTGGCGCTTGCGCAGATGGTCTACTTTCTCGCGGTGCAGTTTCCGTTCACGCATGGAGAGGACGGCATCCAGGGCGTGCCGCGCGGCAAGCTGTTCGGGCTGATCGACCTGTCCAATGACACCGCGATGTACTACTTCGTCTACGCCGTGTTCGTGGCCGGCTTCGCGCTGATCTACCGCGCCATCCATTCGCCCTTCGGCCAGGTGCTGAAGTCGATCCGCGAGAACGAACCGCGCGCGCTTTCGCTGGGCTACGACGTCCATCGCTTCAAGCTGCTGGCTTTCGTGCTCTCGGCCGCGCTTTCCGGCCTGGCCGGCTCGACCAAGGTGCTGGTGTTTCAGCTCGCCTCGCTCACCGACGTGTACTGGCACATGTCGGGGCAGGTGGTGCTGATGACGCTGCTCGGCGGGCTGGGCACGATCTTCGGCCCCATCGTCGGCGCGGCGATCGTCGTCGGCCTGGAGAACTATCTTGCCGGCATCGGCTCCTGGAGCACCATCGGCACGGGGCTGATCTTCGTCGTCTGCGTGCTCGCGTTCCGTCGCGGCTTGATCGGAGAGTTGGGACGTTTGTTGAACAAAGCCCTATAGAGCCTTCGCGCAAGAACTTCCGAGCTTTCGGGAGACTGACGAGGTTTCATTTGCGCGCCACGCTCCATTGTGTTGGTTGATGCGCCGCAGAAAATACGGCGCCGTTGCAATTCGGATGCCCCACGCTGCGCAGCTTGTGACAAAATGCGGGCGTCATCGGATTGTAAGCAAAAAACGACCGCTGGCCGCCACGGCCCGCGGCAATATCAGGAGGCAACGATGCGCAACGCAATGAATCTATGCATCGCCGTGCTCGCCGCCGCACTGATCGCGGCTTGCAGCGACAACTCGAGCAACAACACCGGAAGCACCGATAGCAGTGGCGCGCGCGGTTCGCTGATGCAGAATCCGCCGGTACGGGTTGCGTCGCTGACCGCTGCAGATTTCACTGCGGAACTGAACGCGAGTCCTTCCGGTCAGCAACTGCTCCAGGTCACTGGCCCGGCGAGCTGTGGCGTCGATTTTCACTACATCCAGTACGGCACGGTCGGCGGCGCCGGCGAAGGCACTTCGGCGTCGGGCGCCCTGATGGTGCCGACTGGCACGGGTCTCACCGACAAGGGTGTCCCATGCGGCGGCCCGCAGCCAATTTTGCTATACGCGCATGGCACCGCAACCGATCGTGGCACCAACCTCGCCGACATCACCAACCCGAACAACGTCGAGGGCGTGCTGATCGCCGCGACGTTCGCCGCGCACGGCTACATCGTCATCGCACCGAACTACGCCGGGTACGACAGCTCGCCGCTGCCCTATCACCCCTTCCTGAATGCCGTCCAGCAGTCCAGCGAAATGATTGACGCGCTGACCGCGGGACGCAAGGCGCTCGGCAACATCTTCGCGGCCGGTACCACCGACAACCATAAATTGTTCATCACCGGGTATTCGGAGGGCGGGTACGTCGCAATGGCGACGCATAAAGCGATGCAGACGGCGGGGCTTCCCGTGACCGCCTCGGGTCCGATGTCGGGACCGTATGCGCTGGAGGCCTTCGGCGACGCGGTGTTCCTCGGCGACGTCAACATCGGCTCCACCATTTTCACGCCGCTTATCGCGACGAGCTACCAGCGCGCGTACGGGGTCCCGACAGCCGATCTATTCGAGGCTGCCTACGCAACCGGGATCGACACGCTGTTTCCGAACACCACGCCACTGGCGACCCTGTTCGCGAACGGAAGATTTCCGCAGACTTTTCTGTTCAATAGCACGGCGCCGGTCATGGCTGATATCCCGGGAACGACCCCCGGGCCCGTGACCACAGCGCTCCTTGCTTTGTTCCCTACCATCACGCCGCCGCTAGCCGTGCCACCTATTACGGCCGGGCAGGCGGCGATATTTGCGCTCGGGTTCGGTCCAACGCTGACCAACCCGCAAACCAACCTCGTCAAGAACAGCTATCGAGCCGGATATCTCGCGGATGTACTGACTAACCCGGACGGCGCGGTTCCTGGGCTTGGAACGAATGGCCTGCTCGCCGCGACCCCGGCCCATCCGCTGCGGATCGCATTCAAATTGAACGACATGCGTACCTGGGTTCCAGCAACTGCACCGGTGCTGCTGTGTGGCGGGCACCAGGACCCGACCGTGTTCTACGCCAACACGCAGGTGATGCAGGCGTTCTGGGGTCCTCAGTTACCAGTGCAGTTGCCGCTCACAGTGATCGATGTCGATCCGGTACCGAACCCGCCCGTCGGCCCTCTCCAGAATGGATTCGCGACGGCCGTGAACGCCACGTCGACCGCTGCCTTCAACACCGCGTTCAACGCCGACATTGCCGCCGGGTTCACAGTGCCTGACGCTACCGCGGCGGCCACTGCGGCCGCACAGAGCGCGGTCGTCCAGAACTACCACGGCACGCTGGTGCCGCCGTTCTGCGCGGCCGCGGTGCGCGGCTTCTTCGCCAACTTCTAAGGGGAGAGTCCGATCATGAAAATAACAACACCGATCGCAATGCTCGCCGCGCTGCTTGCGCTGGCGGCTTGGACCGGGCGCGCCGGGGCGGCGGAGGGGGAGAGGAACAACTCGCTCCGGCTCGGCATGTACTTCATCCACTATCAAGCGAGCGCCGACGACTTGTCGGGTCCCTTCGTGCCTGCGGGTGCGAACCTCGATGTCAGGGACACCCAGACGCCTTACTTCGCCTATGTTCGCCGGCTGTCGCGAGAGTTCGAGCTCGAGTTTGCGGCGGGGCTTCCGCCGACAACGGAAACGGTGGGCAGGGGTCCGGCGACGCTGGGCTCGGTGCCTTTCAACAACCAGGTCATCGCGACCGCGAAGTGGTTCTCGCCGACACTGTTGGTGAATTACAAGTTCTCCGAAGGATCTTCCGGGTGGAATCCCTACGTTGGCGTCGGCATCAACTACACGCACTTCTTCGACAGGAAATCGACCGCGGCCGGCGATGCCGTCGGCGGCGGCCCGACCACGCTCTCCCTGTCGAACTCGGTCGGACCTGCGGCGACGATCGGGGCCAGCTACTACTTGCAGGACAACTGGAACATGTACCTTTCGTACTCGGTGAGCCGGGTCAAGAGCAAGCTCGAGGCCAATACCTCGGGCACGGTCCGCTCCACGACGATCAATTTCAATCCGAGCGCGCTGGTGCTGTCCTTCGGGTACTCGTTTTGATGGGCAGGTCCCTGAGGACCGCGATCGCGGTGGTCGCCCGGCCAAGAGGGTGCGCCGCAGCTAGATGATCTTTCTCGCGGCGAGCTGATCGAGTTCCTCGCCGCGCATCCCGAGCAGGTCGCCCAGGACCTCGCGGGTGTGCTGGCCGAGCAACGGCGGGGGGATCTTGTATTCCACCGGCGTCGCGGAAAAACGCATCGGGCTGGCGACGGTGGGAGACGGAACGCCTGCCGGGTGAGGGATCTCGACCTTCAATCCGCGGTGCCGCACCTGCGGATCCTCGAACACTTCCCGGTAGTCGTTGATCGGCCCGCAGGGCACGTTGGCGGCCTCGAGCTCCGCGAGCCACTGCCTGCTCGGGCGCCGGCTGAATATCTCGCGCAGCAAGGGAATCAGCGTGGCGCGATTCGTGATGCGTCCCGGCATGGTGGCGTAGCGGGAATCCAGGGCGAGCTCCAGCCGGCCGGCGGCCTTGCAGAAGCTCGTGAACTGGCTGTCGTTTCCGACCGCGAGGATGACGTGGCCGTCGGCGGTGGCGAACACTTCGTACGGCACCACGTTCGCATGCGCATTGCCGTAGCGTCCCGGGACATTTCCGGAAGTGAAATAATTCAGGATCTGGTTCGCGCCGAAGGCGACGATCGAATCCAGCAGCGCGAGATCGATGTGCTGTCCCACGCCGGTACGCTCGCGGTGCGCGATGGCTGCCGTGATGGCGAGGCTCGCGTACATCCCGGCGAGAACGTCGGTCACAGCGATGCCGACCTTCTGCGGACCGCCGCCGGGCTCGCTGTCGCGCTCGCCCGTGATGCTCATGAGGCCCCCCATGCCCTGGAAGATGAAGTCGTAGCCGGGCCGATGCGCGTGCGGCCCGCTCTGTCCGAATCCCGTGATCGAGCAATAGATGATGCGCGGATTGATCTTTTTCAGGTCTTCGTAGGCGAGCCCGTATTTTGCGAGCCCGCCGACCTTGTAGTTCTCCAGTAGCACGTCGCACTTCGCCGCGAGCGCGCGCGCGATGCGCTGGCCTTCCGGACTCGAGATGTCGAGCGTCACCGATTTCTTGCCGCGATTCACTGAAAGAAAGTACGCCGCTTCGCGCGTTTCCCTGCCGTCCTTGTCCTTGAGAAAGGGCGGGCCCCAGCTTCGGGTATCGTCCCCCGAGCCGGGACGCTCGATCTTGAGAACCTCCGCGCCGAGGTCGGCGAGATTCTGCGACGCCCATGGCCCGGCGAGGACGCGCGAGAGATCGAGTACGCGGATGTGGGAGAGCGGGCGCGACATGGCGGGAGCAGTCAGGGTTCGGCGGATTATATCGGTGAGCGCCGGGAGCCGGGGGCGGGGAGCGCCATGGCTTATAATCCGCCAGTGTTTTCAACGGGAGGCGGTGAGTGAAAATACTGGTTGCGGTCAAGCGCGTGGTCGATTTCAACGTCAAGGTGCGCGTCAAGGCCGACGGTTCCGGCGTCGAGACGGCCAACGTCAAAATGTCGATGAACCCCTTCGACGAGATCGCGGTCGAGGAAGCGATACGCCTGAAGGAAACCGGGACCGCAAGCGAGATCGTGGCAGTGTCGTGCGGCGTCCAGGCTTGCCAGGAAACATTGCGCACCGCGCTCGCCCTCGGCGCCGACCGCGCGATCCTGGTCGAAACCGACCTGGAGTTGCAGCCTCTGGCCGTGGCGAAGCTCCTCCACGCGATCGTGCAGAAGGAAAATCCGCAGCTCGTGATCCTCGGCAAGCAAGCGATCGACGACGACTGCAATCAGACCGGGCAGATGCTCGCGGCGTTGCTCGGCTGGCCGCAGGCGACGTTCGCCTCGAAGCTCAAGCTTTCGGACGCTCCGAACGGAAAAACGGCTGAGGTGACCCGCGAGGTGGACGGAGGCCTCGAGACGATCTCGATCAGGATGCCGGCGGTGGTGACCACCGACCTGCGCCTGAACGAGCCGCGCTACGTCACGCTGCCCAATATCATGAAAGCGAAAAAGAAGCCGCTGGAGACCCTGAAGCCCGACGCACTCGGCGTGGACGTCGCCCCAAGGCTCAAGATCTTGAAAGTGGAAGAACCGGTCAAGCGCAAGGCGGGGACCAAGGTGCCCGACGCCAGGACGCTGGTTGCGAAGCTGCGCGGCGAAGCCAAGGTGATATAACGCCGTCGTCCCCGCGAAAGCGGGGACCCAGCGACGTTGCCTTAGAGACACTAGATTCCCGCTTGCGCGGGAATGACGGACAAGGAGAATAGATGTCAGTTCTGGTCATCGCCGAGCACGACAATCAGTCGGTCAGGTCGGCGACGCTCAATACCGTTGCCGCGGCGGCCGAGGTAGCAAAAAGCGCGGGCGGCGATATCGCCGTCCTCGTCGCCGGCTCGGGCTGCGGGGCGGCTGCAAAGGCCGCGGCAGCGATCGCCGGAGTCAAGAAGGTCCTGGCGGCGGACGCGCCGCACTACAAGGACCAGCTTGCGGAAAACATCGCACCGCTGGTCGTGGGTCTCGCCGGAGCCTACACGCACATCCTCCTGCCGGCGAATTCCTTCGGCAAGAACCTTGGCCCGCGCATCGCCGCGCTGCTGGATGTCGCGCAGGTCTCCGACATCGTCTCCGTGGCCGGCGCGGACACCTTCGTGCGCCCGATCTATGCCGGCAATGCTCTTGCGACCGTTCAATCGAAGGACAAGATCAAGATCGTCACGGTGCGAACGACGGGCTTCGACGCGGTCTCCGCGAGCGGCGGCTCAGCGGCGATCGAAAATGTACAGGCGGGCGCGGATTCGGGTCTGTCCTCGCTCATCGGGCGTGCGCTGTCCAAGTCCGAGCGCCCGGAGCTGACCTCCGCGCGCGTGGTGGTGTCGGGCGGGCGCGGCATGGGTTCGGGAGAAAATTTCAAGATGCTCGAACCGCTCGCCGATAAACTGGGCGCGGCGATGGGCGCTTCGCGCGCGGCGGTGGACGCGGGATTCGTGCCGAACGACTGGCAGGTGGGGCAGACCGGCAAGATCGTGGCGCCCGAGCTCTACATCGCGGTCGGCATTTCCGGCGCGATCCAGCATCTCGCCGGCATGAAGGACAGCCGCGTCATCGTCGCCATCAACAAGGACGAGGAAGCGCCGATATTCCAGGTGGCGGACTACGGGATCGTCGGAGACCTGTTCAAAATCGTTCCGGAACTGGTGAAAGAACTGGGCTAGCTTCTGCAGAGGGACACATGAGCGAATACAAAGCACCGCTGCGCGACATGCACTTCGTGCTCCACGAGTTGGCCGGCCTCGCCGAGATCGCGAGGCTCCCCGGCTGCGAGGAGATCAACGCCGAGCTGGTCGACCAGATCCTCGAGGAGGGCGCCAAATTCGCGAGCGGCGTGCTCTCGCCGCTCAACAAGTCCGCCGACGCGGAGGGCTCGCACTGGGACAAGGGCAAAGTCACCACGCCCAAGGGATTCAAGGAGGCTTACAAGCAGTTCGTCGAAGGCGGCTGGAACGCGCTGCAGGCGCCGGCCGAGTACGGCGGGCAGGGGCTGCCGAAGATCGTCTCGACGCCGGTCATAGAGATGTGGAAGTCGGCGAATCTTTCTTTTTCGCTCGTGACCATGCTTACCGCGGGCGCGGCCGAAGCGCTGATCCTGCGCGGCACCGAGCAGCAGAAGAAGCTGTACCTGCCCAAGATGATCAAGGGCACCTGGACCGGCACCATGAATCTCACCGAGCCGCAGGCGGGCTCGGATCTCGCGCTGGTGCGGACCAAGGCCGTGCGCGAAGGCGATTATTACCGCGTCTCCGGGCAAAAGATCTTCATCACCTACGGAGAGCACGACCTCACCGAAAACATCGTGCACCTCGTGCTGGCGCGCGTCGAAGGCGCGCCCGAGGGCGTGCGCGGCATCTCGATGTTCCTCGTGCCGAAGTTCCTGGCGAATGCGGACGGCTCGCCGGGGCAAAGGAACGACGTGCAGTGCGCTTCGATCGAACACAAGCTCGGCATCCACGCAAGTCCAACGGCCGTTCTCGTGTACGAGAACGCCGTGGGGTATCTCGTCGGCGAGGAGAACCGCGGCCTGGAGTACATGTTCATCATGATGAATCTCGCGCGGTTCGCGGTCGGCCTGGAGGGCCTCGCGATCTCCGAGCGCGCCTACCAGCAGGCGCTGGCGTATGCAAAAGAACGCGTCCAGAGCCGCGACGTGGCGGGCGGCGGCAAGGCCGTACCCATCATCCGCCACCCGGACGTGCGCAGGATGCTGATGAGCATGAAGGCGAGCATCGAGGCCATGCGGGCGCTCGCCTACGTCGTCGCCGCAGCGATGGACAAATCGCTCAGGCACCCGGACAAGGAAGAGCGCACGCGCAGCCACGCCTTCGTCGATTTCATGATTCCTATCGTCAAAGGCTGGTTCACCGAGACCGGCATCGAGGTGGCTTCGACCGGCATCCAGGTGCACGGCGGCATGGGCTTCATCGAGGAGACCGGAGCGGCGCAGCACCTGCGTGACGCGCGCATCACCACGATCTACGAAGGCACGACCGGCATCCAGGCGAACGACCTGATCGGGCGCAAGATCGCGCGCGAGGGCGGGGCGACCGCCAAGGAGCTCATCAGGGTGATGCGCGCGGTCGAGGCTGAGCTCGGCAAGGCGGCGGGCGAGGACATGGCGGCGATCCGCGAGGCCTTTTCCGCCGCGCTGACCGCCGCCGAGGAATGCGTTTCCTGGATGGTCATCACCTACGGCAGCGACATCAAGGCGGCGCACGCCGGCGCCGTGCCCTTCCTGAAGTTGATGGGCATCGTCTGCGGCGGCTGGCCCATGGCGCGCGCCGCGCTGATCGCGCAGCAGCGGCTCGCGGAAGGCAAGGGCGACAAGTCCTTTTACGAAGGGAAGATCAAGACCGCGCGCTTCTACGCCGATCACCTGCTCACGCAGGCGCCCGGGCTGAGGAACGCGATCGTCCACGGCGCGGTGGGGGTAATGGCGCTCACCGAAGAACAGTTTTGAGCGCTCTATCGGCGTAAGCTGTTTCCCCGCCCGAAGTTTCCTCCAGAGCGCGCCTACCGTTCTACTACCTGAAACATTTTTTCACAGCTATCGGGCGGTCGCTCCGGATATGATCTATCGAAACTTCGAAGAAGGAGACCAAAAATGGAAATGTTCCTATCGAGATCGGCACGAGCGGCGGCTGCTTTGCTCGTTATGGTCGTTTGCGTTTCTTCGGCGTATTCGCAGGTGCGCCGCGAGACGCGCGTGGTCGAGCGCGAACGCTTTCATACCGATCACTGGGCATTCGATCACCGGTTCAACCACAATCACTACTATCCACAGTTCGGGTATGGGATTCGCGCGCTGCCGCCGGGCCATGTGGCGCTGACGTTTCGGGGAGAACCGTTTTTCTTCCATTCCGGCGTGTGGTATCGCCGCGGCGGGCCGGGTTTCGTCGTTGTGAGGCCGCCGGTAGGAATAGTCGTCCCGATCCTGCCGCCCTCGTATTCGACCGTGGTCGTCGGGAGCGTGCCCTACTACTACGCGGACGATACCTACTACGAACAGGCCCCCGGAGGATACGCCGTCGTTTCGCCGCCTCCGGGCATGGTCGAGGCGGACACACAGGCTCCTGCTCCGTCTCCACAGGCTGCCGTGCCGGGCGCTGCGCCCGCAGCGGGCGCCACCTGGTACTACTGCGAATCGTCGAAGACTTACTATCCGTACGTCTCCGAATGCAAGGAAGGGTGGCGCGCTGTCGCGGCTACCCCGCCGCAGGTTCGCTAAGTTGCAAGCGCGCTAGTTGCCCGCGACGGCGCGATGCGCGTCGATCAGCCGTTCCAGAGCGTCGCCTGCGCGCTCCAGCGCGCGGGCATCTCCGAGCAGCCTGAGGTCGTGATGGGCCGCGAGGACGATCCCGAAAAGCTCGAAGGTGAGCTGCCAGGGATCGGTCCGAGGTTCGAGATGTCCCTCGTCGATGGCAAGGCGGATCGCCTTGGCAATGGCGCCGCGCAGCTCGCGCTGCCCGGCGACGAGCAGGTCGCGCACCGCTCCGGGACGATCGTCATACTCGACGGAGGCGGCGAGCATCAGGCAGCCGCCCGGCAGGTCATCGTTGCTTTCGAGCCACGCGAGCCAGTTCGAGAACAGGGTCCTGAGACGCGGCAGCCCTTGGGCCTCTTTCAGCGCGGGGGAGACTACTTGCTCGAGGAAAAGCTCTTGCGCCCGTCTGAGCGTGCGGACCTGCAGGTCTTCCTTGGAACCGAAGTGAGCGAAAAGCCCGCTCTTGGACATGGCCAGCCGTCCGGCGAGGGAGCCGATGCTCAATCCCTCCAGGCCGACTTGACTTGCGAGGGCGACGGCCTCGTTGAGAATCAAGGTACGCGTGTGCTCGCCTTTTCGCATCCGCGCACATTAGTACGAACGTTCGTGTTACGCAACTATTCTTTTCTTCCAGTCGGTTAAGGCGAATCTCGCTACATGTTTGGGTAGTTCGGCCCGCCACCGCCCTGCGGTGTGACCCAGACGATGTTCTGGGTGGGGTCCTTGATGTCGCAGGTCTTGCAGTGGACGCAGTTCTGCGCGTTGATCTGAAGCCGGTCTGCGCCGTCGCCGCTTTTCACGAATTCATACACCCCCGCGGGACAGTAACGGGCTTCCGGCCCGGCGTACCTCGCGAGGTTGACGCTCACCGGGACGCTCGCATCTTTCAAGGTGAGGTGACAGGGCTGGTTCTCCTCGTGGTTGGTGTTGGAGATGAACACCGAGGAGAGGCGGTCGAAGCTGAGCTTGCCGTCGGGCTTCGGGTAGTCGATCGGTTGAAATTCCGAAGCGGGCCGCAAACACTCGTGGTCCGCGTGCCGGTGATGCAGGGTCCAGGGAAATTTTCCGCCGAGCAGGTACTGCTCGACTCCGACCATCGCGGTCCCGGAGTAGAGGCCCCTGGACATCCACTGCTTGAAGTTGCGCGCGCGGTGCAGTTCGTCGAACAGCCACGAATCGCCGAACGCGGCGGGATAGGCTTCGAGCTCGTCCGCAGTTCGTCCTGCCCGCAGCGCGGCGAACGCCGCCTCCGCGGCGAGCATCCCCGATTTGATCGCCGCGTGACTGCCCTTGATGCGCGAAGCATTGAGGAATCCGGCGTCGTCGCCGACCAGCGCGCCGCCGGGAAAGACGAGCTTCGGCAGCGACATCAGGCCTCCCGCGGCGATCGCGCGCGCACCGTAGGCGACGCGCTTGCCGCCCTCGAGAAATCTGCGGAGAGCCGGATGGGTCTTGTAGCGCTGGAATTCCTCGTACGGATTGAGATAGGGGTTGGCGTAGGCGAGTCCCACGACAAAGCCCACCGAAACAAGATTGCCTTCCATGTGATAGAGGAACGACCCGCCGTAGGTGCGCGCGTCCAGGGGCCAGCCGGCCGAATGAATGACGAGTCCCGCACGGTGCTTTTTCGGTTCGATCTC
>Ga0193726_1001691_pt1 | contig 16496 bp, 16 predicted proteins | sample H2c1metaG_FD_144928 | JGI IMG/M metagenome (GOLD analysis project Ga0193726, IMG submission 144928) | Soil microbial communities from a riparian zone of the East river system, Colorado, United States - H2c1 | ecosystem: Environmental > Terrestrial > Soil > Riparian zone | place: USA: East River... | reverse complement strand
AGCTCGGCGGAGGCGAAGCGGCCCGACCGGGCCGTCTCGGCATGCCGGGCGAGCTGGGCGCTGATGCCTTCAACCGGAAGGCTCGCGGCGTCCCGCACGACCGGGACATACAGCCCGCGGCCCACGTCGACGGTGACGCCGACGGCATCGGCGCCGGGCGGGTCCCCGTCCACGAACAGCGCCGGGTGGCGGCGGTACAGCGTCCCGATGATCTTGAGCAGGGTCTCCAGCGTGCCCGGCACCGCCCGGCCCGCGGCCGCCAGGTCCTGTGCCATGGCCCGGTAGGGGTCGGCGTTCAGGTGGGCCAGCGAGTAGGCGGCCGGGATCTGCGCGGCGGCGGTGACTGTGCGGGCCACGCCGCCCTGGCCGCGCGGGCCGCGGGCCGTGACCGGCGCCGGCGCGGGGGCCGGCTCGGGCGCGGGGGGTGGCTCGGAAGCGGGCGGACCGGCCGGGCCGAGATCGGGGTCGCCCGGCGCCAGGGCCGCCAGATCCCGCACCCGGACGACCCGGCGGCCCAGGCGGGCGATGGCCTCGGCGCTGATCCCGTGCTCCTCGGCGTGCCGGGCGGCGGCGGCCGTCAGCGTCGGCCCGGCCGCGGCCGCGGGCGGGCTGGGGTCGGCCGGGGCGCGGTCGGCCGGGCGGCGGTCGGCCGGGCCGCCGGCGGCCGGGGCGCCGGGGACCGTCCCCGGGTCCCCGGCGGCCGCCGGGGCGGGGGCCGCGGCCGCCGGGGCCGGGCCGGCCGCCTCACTGGCGGACGACACCGTGGCAATCAAGTCGCCGGGCGCGCACTCCTGCGCCGCGCCGCGCAGCTGCCGGACGACGCCGTCGCCCGGAGCGGAGATCTCCTCGATCGCCTTCGAAGTCTCGATCGACACCAGCGGGTCATCCGCCCGCACCGCGGCACCGTCGTCCGCGTACCACTCCAGGACGAGGTAGGTGTCGTCATTGTTATTCAGCTTCGGGACCCGGATCTCATGCATGGGCCAGCTCCAGGGCCTGGGCGACAATCCGGTCCGCGGTGACCGACACCGCCTGCTCCAGGTGCGCGGCGCTGGGGATGATGCTGTCGGGCGCGTGCACCAGCGCGATCGGCGCGGCCAGGTCATCCCAGGCCCGGCCGGTGCACTGGCTGGCGACCTCGGCGCCCCAGGTGCCGCCCGCCGTCGAGTCCTCGACGATGACGACCCGCCCGCAGGCCCCGATGGCCTCCAGCACCGGGGCGGTGTCGACCGGGTACAGGGTGGCCGGCGTCAGGATCTGGGGCAGCAAATCGTGCTCGAGCAGCAGGGTGCGGGCCGCCTGGACCGCCCGGTGGGCCAGGCCGCCCGGCGCCACGAGCGCGATGTCCAGGGCCGCCTCGCCGTGCGCGGCGACGCGCACCCAGTCGCCGTCCCCGACGGGGGCGTACCCGAACAGGTCGTCGATCACGCCGTCGCGGAACGCCCGCCGGGCGTACAGCTGCTTGTCCTCGAACAAGATGGCGGGCCGGCCGAGGTCCAGCAGCCGCTCCAGGAGCCAGCGCAGGTCATGGAACGGCGACAGCTCCGCCAGGACCAGGTTGGGGAATCCCACGAAGTGCTTCTGCAGGCTCTGGCTGTGCGTGGGCCCGTAGCCGCGGCCGCCGCCGACCGGGCACCGCAGCACGGTGCTCAGCCGGACGGGCCGGCCGTACATGGTGGCGGACTTCGCGGCGAAGTTGCAGATCTGGTCGACGGCCAGCGTGATGAAGTCGCCGAACATGATCTCCGCGATGACCTGGTCGCCCGCCAGCGCGAACCCGTTCCCGATGCCGACGATCGCCGACTCGCTGATGGGCATGCCCATGACGCGGTCCGGGAACAGGGTCGACAGGCCGCGCGTGACCCGGAACGCGCCGCCGTACGGGTCGAGGATGTCCTCGCCGATCAGGTAGAGGTCGGGCCGGCCGGCCATCACCTCGCGCAGGGCCTCGTTCAGCGCCTCGGCCACGCGCGGCGCGGTCATGCGCCGACCGGGCCGGGCGCCGGCCAGCCAGCGCGCTGCTCCGCCGCCGGCCACTGCGAGGCGGGCCGGCCCAGCACGTCGCGCACCACGGCCGCCACCCGCTCGGCGGCGGCCCGGTCGGCGTGCTCGAAGCGCTCGCCGAGCAGCTCCCGGTAGCGGCAGTACCAGCCCCGCCGCTCCAGCGCGGCGACCTGCCCGGCATCGCGGGTGTCGTCTCCCTTGCTGTGCGGGCCCAGCCGGTCCACCGCGACCTCGATGATCACCGGGCCGCCGCCCTCCCGGGTCCGCGCGACCGCCGGCGCTATCCGCTCGCGCAGCAGCCCGAGATCGTCGTGCGCGCAGTGCAGGTAGCGGCAGCCGAACGCCCGTGCCCGGCCCTCGATCGTGCCGGCCAGGCTCGCCGCGCTGGGGGTGCTCTGGGCGATGCCGTTGTTCTCCACGATGACCACGAGCGGCGCGGCGAGCAGCACGGCGGCGTTGAGCGCCTCGTAGACGCTGCCCTCGCCCCAGGTCCCGTCGCCGATATAGGCCAGCGCCAGGGCGTCCGGCCGGCGCCGGCGGGCCGACAGCGCCACCCCGACCGCGACCGGGATGCTCTCGCCCTGCACTCCGGTGGACAGGTAGTTGTCGCGGTAGATGTGCTGGCTGCCGCCCACCCCGTGGCAGACCGCGCCCTGCCGCCCGGTGATCTCGGCCAGCAGCCCGGCCGGGTCGTCGAAGCGGGCCAGGTAGTGCCCGTGGCCGCGGTGGTTGCTGAAGACGAAGTCGTCGGCGGCGAGCAGGCCGCTGACCGCGACCGGCACCTGCTCCTGGCCCAGGCAGGTGTGCGTGGTCCCGCTGAGGTACCCCTGGCCGAACAGGTCCAGCAGCGCAAGCTCGAACTTCCGGATGAGCAGCAGCTGGGCCAGGTCGGCGTCGGTGACCAGGCTGGCGCTCTGCTCGGCGGCCTTGATGACGGTCATGTGCAGCTCCCCTCAGGACGCCCGGGAGACCGGGCCGGCCGGGGCGGCGCTCGCGCCGGAGTCCGCCGCGACCAGCCGGACCCGGTGCACGGCCCGGTCGGTGACTAGGTCGTGGATCTGGTTCCTGAATTCCTCGTGCGCCTCGCTCTGGCTGAACTGCCGGAAGTCCGACAGGTCTGACCACCGGGTGGTGATCCAGTACCGGCCCGTGACCTCGGGGTCGCTCCACAGCGCGTCGCCCTGGTGCCCGGCGGCCCGGGTGGCGGCCCGGGCCAGGCCTGACCACGCGGACTCGAAGCGCTGGCGCTCCGCGTCGCCGCCCCCGACGTCCAGCCGCAGCAGGACCATGGCCGGGCTCACGGCCGCGCCTGGCCCGCGGCCGCGCCGGCGGTCCACTGGTAGAACGGGGCCGCGGCCGAGCTGGCCATCGTCCCGGTGGTCGAGGTGTAGCCGCTGAGCAGTCCGGCGAGCTGGCGGTCGACGTCCCGGAACAGCGGGTGCGTCGTGGCGCGGTGCAGCCGGGACACGAAGTCAACGTCGCTCTCCGCCAGGTGCAGGTACAAGTCCTCCAGGTGGAAGAGCGTCCGCCGCTGCACGCCGATCAGGCCGGGCAGCTCGGACTGGTCATGCTCGGCAAAGATCTGCGCGACGCGGGCGGCGTCGCGCGGATCGAAGCGGCGGACCATCAGGGCCTGGTAGCGCATGTCTTCGATCACCTCAGCAGTCCTGAGCCCCGGTGCGGGCTCATGTGGCGGGTCTGCCGTCGAGGCTGGCCGGTCCCGCTGAAGCCTGAGTGGAGCGACGCTGGCCTCTGGCCCGGCCCGGGCGGCCGATCGTTTCAAGCGGGCTCGACCAGAGCTACAGGACCGGCCCGGACAGTCGGTGAGGTCAGCACATCCCGACCCGCCACCGGAGGAACCGCCATGACCGCTCGGACCGAGGCCGGGCCGACCTACGACGGGCTGTTCACGCCGTGGGTGCCCGTGACCGACCTGGACCGGTCGATCAGCTGGTATGAGCAGGTGCTGAACCTGCAGCTGGTGTTCCGCGCCGATCAGATCGGCTGGGCGGAGCTGCGCACCGCGACGCCCGGCGCGGTGATCGGGCTGTTCCGGACCGGCGCGGCGGCGCCGCCGGCCTCCGGGAGCCCGGGCGCCACGCTCACCCTCGGCGTCCGCGACCTGCAGGCCGAGCGCAAGCGCCTGGCTGACCTGGGCGTGGAGTTCGGCCAGTACGACCGGGTCATCGAGTCGCTGATCGCCTTCGTCAGCTTCGCCGACCCGGACGGCAATCCCCTGATGTTCTGCGAGGTCCTGCACTCGCCCCGGACCGAGGACGAGATCCAGTGGCGCCCGTCCGGGCCGGCCGGCTCCGGCCCGGACGCGGCCGGGACCTGAGCCGCACTGCCGAGTCACTGAGGAGAGTCATGCCCCCTTCCACCCATGCCGTGATCCCGGTGAGCAGCGCGAAGCCGGTCCGCCGGCAGGGCGGCGAGTTCCGTTTCGCGATCACGCCCGCGACCACCACGACGACCGGCGGCCTGATGGGCGACCTGACGCTGCAGGCGGGCGAGGAGCTCATCGAGCACTATCACCCCTTCACCGACGAGTACCTCTACGTCGTGGAGGGCGAGCTGACCGCGACCGTCGAGGGCGACCGCGTGGTGCTGCCGGCCGGGAGCTGCCTGTTCATCCAGCGCGGCGCGCATCACAGCTTTGCCGGCGCGGCCGCCGCGCGGACCCGGGCGGTGGTCGCGCTGTCGCCGCTGGCGCCGCGACCGGAACTCGGCCATGTCGACTGCGCGGAGCCGGCCGTGGCCGCCGAGCAGCCCGAGCCGGCCGGGAGCCACCGGTGAGCCAGCGGCGGGTGGCGATCACGGGCATCGGCCTGGTGGTCCCGGGCGCGGTCGGCCGGGAGGCGGCCTGGGAGATGCTGATCGCCGGCCGCAGCGCGACGCGGGCCACGAGCTTCTTCGACGCCGCTCCGTTCCGCTCGCGGATGGCGGCCGAGTGCGACTTCGACCCGGCCGCGGCGGGCCTGTCACCGCAGGAGCAGCGCCGGATGGACCGGGCCGCGCAGTTCGCGGTGGTGTGCGCCCGCGAGGCGGTGGCCGACTCCGGGCTCGACCTGACCGCGACCGACCCGACCCGGACCGGGGTCAGCATCGGCAGCGCCGTCGGCTGCACCACCAGCCTGGAGCGCGAGTACGTGGTGGTCAGCGACGCCGGCCGGCTGGACGTCGTCGACCCGGCCTACGCGGTGCCGAACCTCTACGACTTCCTGGTGCCGAGCAGCCTGGCCGTGGAGACGGCGTGGGCGACCGGGGCGCAGGGCCCGGTGGCCATGGTCTCCACCGGGTGCACCTCGGGGATCGACGCCGTCGGCCAGGGCAGCCAGCTGATCACCTCCGGCCGCGCGGACGTCGTCATCGCCGGGGCGACCGACGCGCCGATCTCCCCCGTCACCGTGGCCTGCTTCGACGCCATCCACGCCACGTCGCCCAGCAACGACGACCCCGAGCACGCCTCGCGGCCGTTCGACCTGAACCGCGACGGGTTCGTGCTCGGCGAGGGGGCCGCCGTGCTCGTGCTGGAAGAGCTGGGCCGGGCCCGGGCCCGCGGAGCGCACGTCTACGCGGAGTTCGCCGGGTACGCGTCCCGCGCGAACGCCACCCACATGACCGGCCTGCGGCCGGACGGCCGGGAGATGGCCGAGGCGATCCGCAACTCGCTGCGCGCCGCCGGCCTGCCCGCGCAGCGCATCGACTACATCAACGCCCACGGCTCCGGTACCCGGCAGAACGATGTGCACGAGACCGCGGCCTTCAAGGACAGCCTGGGCCAGCGGGCCTACGAGGTCCCGATCAGCTCGATCAAGTCGATGGTCGGCCACTCGCTGGGCGCCATCGGGTCGATCGAGATCGCCGCGTGCGCGCTGGCCATCGAGTGGAGCACCGTGCCGCCGACGGCCAACCTGACCACGCCTGACCCGCAGCTGGACCTGGATTACGTGCCGGTGCACGCGCGGAAGGCCGACGTGGCCGCCGCGCTGTGCGTGGGCAGCGGCTTCGGCGGCTTCCAGAGCTCCGCGGTGCTGACGAGGCTGGAGCCATGAGCGCGACCGCGCTGCGCGAGGACCAGGCCGTGATCACCGGCGTCGGGGTCATCGCGCCGACCGGCTTCGGCCTCGGGCCGCACTGGGAGGCCACCCTGGCCGGCCGCAGTGCCATCCGCCGGATCACGCGGTTCGACCCCTCGGTCTACTCGTGCCAGCTGGCCGGCGAGGCCGCCGGCTTCAGTGTCGAGGAGCACCTGCCCACCCGGCTCGTCACCCAGACCGACCGGATGACCCACATGGCGCTGGTCGCCGCCGACCTGGCCATCGCCGACGCGGGCATCGACCTCTCCGGGCTCGACGAGTTCGAGGCGGCAGTGATCACCGCGAACTCCTCGGGCGGCTTCGAGTTCGGCCAGGACGAGCTGCAGCGGCTGTGGACCAGGGGCCCGCGGTCGGTGAGCGCCTACCTGTCCATCGCCTGGTTCTACGCGGCCTCCACCGGGCAGCTGTCGATCCGGCACGGCCTGCGCGGGCCGTGCGGCGTGGTCGCGACCGACCAGGCCGGCGGCCTGGACGCGGTGGCCGCGGCGGGCCGCGTGCTCGCCGACGGCGTGCGGGCAGTGATCACCGGCGGCACCGACGCGTCGCTGTGCTCCTGGGGCTTCGTCACCCAGATCCCCGGCGGCCGGCTGTCCCGGGTGGCCGACCCGGACCGCGCCTACCTCCCCTTCGACGAGCAGGCCAGCGGGTACGTGCCGGGCGAGGGCGGAGCGATCCTGATCGTCGAGCGGGCCGATCACGCCGCGGACCGCCAGGCGGCCGGCTACGGCGTGATCCTCGGCCACGCCGCGACGTTCGACCCGCCGCCGTGGTCCGGGCACGGCCCCCGGCTGGCGGATGCCATCCGGCTGGCCCTGCGCGACGCGGGCCTGGAGCCGGGCGAGGTCGACGCGGTCTTCGCCGACGCCGCCGGCATTCCGGAGGCCGACGAGATCGAGGCCGCGGCGCTGCGCGAGGTGTTCGGCGCGGGCCAGGTGCCGGTCTGCGCCCCCAAGGCGATGACCGGGCGCCTGTACGCCGGCGCCGGCGCCCTGGACATCGCGACCGCGCTGCTGGCCATCGCGAACGACACCCTGCCGCCCACCGGCGCCGCGATCCGCCCGCGGGCCGACCACCAGATCGACCTGGTGACCGGCGCGCCCCGGCGCGCCCCGGTGGGCACCGTGCTGGTGGTCGCGCGCGGCCACGGCGGCTTCAACTCCGCCCTGCTGCTGCGCGGGATGTGACCGCCGCGCGCCGCCCGCGGGCCGGCGCGCCAACCAAGGAAGGGAAGACACGATGAAGGAATTCGACCTGGACGACCTGCGCGGGCTGATGAAGGGCTGCGCAGGCGTGGACGAGGGCGTCGACATCGACGGCGACATCCTGCACGTCCCGTTCGAGCAGCTGGGGTACGACTCCCTCGCGCTGCTGGAGATCGCGCACAAGATCGAGGATCAGATGGGCGTGATAATCCCGGACGGGTCGGTCGAGAAGATGCAGACGCCCGTCGAGATCATCGTCTACGTCAACTCCGACGTCCTGAAGGCAAGCTGACATGGCCGGGCATACCGATAACTCCGTCATGATCGCGGCCCCGGTCAGCGTCGTCTGGGACATCACCAACGACATCCCGTCCTGGACCAAGCTGTTCACTGAGTACGCCGAGGCGACGGTGCTCTCGCCGACCGAGAACGGCTTCCTGCTCCGGCTGGTGATGCATCCCGACGAGCAGGGGCAGGTGTGGTCGTGGGTCTCGGAGCGGTGCCCGGACCCGGCCGCCCGCCGGGTCCGGTCGCACCGCGTCGAGACCGGCCCGTTCCAGTACATGAACCTGCAGTGGGAGTACACCGAGGTGCCCGGCGGGACCCGGATGCGCTGGACCCAGGACTTCGCGATGAAGCCCGGCGCCCCGCGCGACGACGCCGCCATGACCGAGCATCTCAACACCACAACCCGGGTGCAGATGGACCACATCAAGAGCGTCATCGAGGCCGGGCACGCGGGTCCCGGCGGCGGGGACTAGCCATGGCCGCCACGGAGCCCAGGGCGCGGCCGCTGAGTGCGGCCGGGCCGGACGCGCACGCGCAGCGGCTGCTGCTGCTGGCCAGCAGCGGCCGCCTCGGTGCCATCGTCGGATGCCTCGCCGAACTGCGGGTGGCCGATGAGATCGCCGACCAGCCCCTGCCCATCACCCAGATCGCCCGCCGGGTGGGCGCCGAGCCGGCCGCACTCGAGCGGCTGCTGCGCTGCGCCTGCGCGGTGGGCCTGCTCGAGTACGTGCCCGGCGATGACGGCGTCGGGCTCACCGAGCTGTCCCGCGGCCTGGTCAGCGACAGCCCCGACAGCATCCTGCCCCTGGTCCGGTACAGCACCAGCGAGCTCGTGGCGGCGCCGTACCGGCACCTCGCCGACGCGGTCCGCTCGGGCCGCCCGGCCTTCGCCGCGGCGTTCGGCGAGCCGATCTGGGAGCACCTGTCCCACGATGCCGAGCACGGCCAGTTCTTCGACGCCACGATGAGCCAGATGTCGGGCCGGATGATCGGGGCCTACGTCGGTCAGATCGCCGACCCGGCCATCGCCACGATCGCCGACATCGGCGGCGGGACCGGCAGCTTCCTGCGCGCCTACCTGGCGGCCAGCCCGGCCGCGCGCGGCATCCTGGTGGAGCGGCCCGAGGTGCTGGCCGGGGTGACCACCCCGGCGCAGCGGCTCGAGCTGCGGGCCGCTGACATCTTCAGCGATCCGCTGCCGGCCGGGTGCGACGCCTACGTGCTGATGACGGTCCTGCACAACTGGCCGGAGGATCGCGTGCGCGGGCTGCTGGACTCGGTCCGGCGGGCCGCCCGGCCGCACAGCAGGCTGTTCGTCTGCGAGCACGTGCTGGCTGAGGGCGGGGGCTGGGATTTCGGCCGGCTGCTCGACATCGACATGATGCTGCTGTTCGGCGGGCAGGAGCGGACGGCCCGGCAATGGCAGCGGCTGCTCGCCGACTGCGGCTTCGAGCTCGACGACGGCCTTCCGGCGGCGGGCTGGGCCGTGCTGAAGTGCCGCCCGGCCGCGACCGGCGGGCCGGTCAGCGGCGGCACGGTCAGCAGCGGGCAGGTGCGGCGATGACGGCCACGATAGAGCGCGCCGCGTCCGCGCTGCCCGTCACGCTGTCGCCCGCCTGGCGCCTGTGCCCGGGCTGCCGGGCCCTGCTGTACGGCGAGAAGGTGATGCGCAACGCCGGCGTCTGCCCGGAGTGCGGGCATCACTTCATGCTCACCGCCGCCGAGCGCGCCGCGCAGCTGTTCGACGAGGGCTCGGTGGCCCTGCTCGACGTGAGCGCGCCGAGCCGGGACGCGCTGAACTTCGTGGACACGATGCCCTACCGGGACCGGCTGGCCAGGGCGCGCCGCAGCACCGGGCTCAGCGAGGCGGTGCTGTGCGTCGAGGCGGCCATCGACGGGAAGCCGGTCGTGTCCGCCATCATGGACTTCCGCTTCCTCGGCGGCAGCCTGGGCGCCGGCGTCGGCGAGCTGATCACCCAGACCGCCGAGCACAGCCTGCGGACCGCCACGCCGCTGCTGCTGGTCTGCGCCTCAGGCGGGGCGCGGATGCAGGAGGGCATGCACTCGCTCATGCAGATGGCCAAGACCGCGGGCGTCCTGGCCGACCTCGATGAGGCGGGCATCCTCACGATCGCGCTGATCACCGACCCCACCTACGGCGGCGTGGCCGCGTCCTTCGCCTCGCTGTGCGACATCACGATCGCCGAGCCGCGGGCCCGGCTGGGCTTCGCCGGGCCGCGGGTGATCGCCCAGACCACCGGCGAGAAGCTGCCGCCGGGATTCCAGACGGCGGAGTTCCTGCTGGAACGCGGGCTGATCGATGTCGTGGCCCCCCGGCCCGAGCTGCGCCCGGCCCTCAGCGGCCTGCTCACCCTGACGTGCCCGGGCCAGCCCGGCCCCCAGCCGGCCCCCCAGCCGGAGCCGCCGGCGGCGGCACCGGACGCCCCCCGGCCGCTGCCCGCCGAGCCGTGCGCGGATCCCTGGCTGGCGGTCGGCCTGGCCCGCGACCTCGGCCGGCCGCGCAGCGCGGACTTCCTGGACTCGCTGCTGAGCTCGTACCTGCCGCTGCGCGGGGACCGGGCCGGGGCGGACTGCCCGGCCATCCTCGGCGGCATCGGCATGCTCGGCCGCCAGCCCGTCGCCGTGATCGCGCAGCAGAAAGGCCGCACCCCGAAGGAGCTGATGGCGCACAACTTCGGGATGGCCTCGCCGGCCGGCTACCGCAAGGCCGGGCGGATCATGAGACTGGCCGCGAAGCTCGGCATCCCGCTGATCACCCTGATCGATACGCCGGGCGCCGCGCCGGGGGTCGACGCGGAGGAGACCGGGCAGGCGATGGCCGTGGCGGAGAGCATCCGGCGGATGCTCAGCCTGCGGACGGCCACGCTGGCCGTGGTGATCGGCGAGGGCGGCAGCGGCGGGGCGCTCGCGCTCGGCGTGGCCGACCGGGTGCTGGCCCTGCAGAACGCGGTGTACTCCGTCATCAGCCCGGAGGGCTGCGCGGCGATCCTCTGGCGCGACGCCGCCGCCGCCCCGCAGGCCGCCCGGGCCCTGCAGGTGGACGCCGGCTCGCTGCTGCAGCACGGCATGATCGACGGCATCATCGCCGAGCCGCCCGGCGGCGCGCATGCCGATCACCAGCTGGCCAGCGCGCTGCTGAACACGGCCCTGCGCGAGGCGGTAGCCGACCTGGTCAGCCAGCCCGTGGAAGACCTCGTCCGGCGGCGCCGCAAGCGGTTCCGCGAGTTCGGTGACGCATAACAGCGCCGCCCACCAGGAGGGAGGTGCGGTGGAGCCCGCTGAGTCACCGCCTGTTCTGGCCGACGTCGAGGCAGCCGCAGGCCGGCTGTGGGCCGAGCTGACGCCGGCGCCGGCCGCCGTGACGGTGCGGCACGGCGGCATCGAGGTGCGGCTGGAGACCGCGCCCCCGCCTGCGCCGGCCGCGCCGGCCGGGCCGGGGCCGTCCCCCGCGCCGGCCGTGCCATCACCCGCGCCGGCCGGGCCCTCCCCCGCGCCGTCGCCCGCGCCAGGGCCGGCCGCCGCCGCGCCGCCGGCCTCCGGACCGGCGGGCAACGGAGCCGCCGCCGGCCCGGCAGCGGCCAAGCACGTGCGCGCGCCCCTGGTGGGCGTGTTCTACCGGACGCCCTCGCCCGGCGAGCCTCCGTTCGTCGAGATCGGCGACTGGATCGAGCCCGGCCAGCAGGTCGGCATCATCGAGGCCATGAAGATGATGGTCCCGGTCGAGAGCGACATCGCCGGCCGGGTGACCGAGATCCTCGCCGAGCACGGCGAGCCGGTGGAGTACGACCGCCCGCTGGTGGCGGTGGCCGGTGAGTGATCACCGGCTATTCCGCACCGTCCTGGTCGCCAACCGCGGCGAGATCGCCGTCCGGGTCATCCGGACCTGCCGCGAGCTGTCCATCCCGGCCGCGGTCGTGTATTCCACCGAGGACCGGGACGCGCTGGCCACCCAGATGGCCGATCAGGCCGTGCACATCGGGCCCGCGCCGACCAGGAAGTCCTATCTCAACATCGCGGCGATCATGGAGGCCGCGGCCCAGTGCGGCGCCGACGCCATCCATCCCGGCTACGGCTTCCTGTCCGAGGACGCCGACTTCGCCACCATCTGCCAGGACAACGGCGTGACGTTCATCGGCCCGCCGCCGCAGCTCATGAAGACGCTCGGCGACAAGGCCGCGGCCCGCTCCCTGCTGGCCTCGACCGGGCTGCCCGTGCTGCCGGGCGGCTCCGGCGCGGACGCTACCTTGCGGGACGCCGAGGAAACGGCGAAGCAGACCGGCTATCCGCTCATCATCAAGGCCGCCGCCGGCGGCGGCGGCCGCGGGATGACCGTCGTCCGCTCGCCCGGCGAGCTCGCGCCGGCATTCCGGTCGATCGTCGCTACGGCCCAGCAGCTCTTCGGTGACGGCTCGGTCTACCTCGAGCGCTACCTCGACCGGGCCAAGCACATCGAGGTCCAGGTGCTGTGCGACCAGCACGGCCAGGCAGTGTCCCTCGGCGAGCGGGACTGCTCGGTCCAGCGGCACAAGCAGAAGCTCATCGAGGAGACGCCCGCCGCGACCCTGCCGCGATCCGCCGCCCGGGTGCTGGGCGAGCAGGCTGCCCGCGGCGCCGAGCAGATCGGACTGCACGGGGCCAGCACCTTCGAGTTCCTGGTCGACGACGCGGGCCGCCACTACTTCATGGAAGTCAACTGCCGGATTCAGGTCGAGCACCCGGTCACCGAGATGGTCAGCGGGCTGGACATCGTGGCCGAGCAGATCAGGATCGCCGCCGGGCACCGGCTGAGCGTCCGCCAAAACCAGGTCGCGCTGAACGGGCACGCCATCGAGTGCCGGATCAACGCGGAGGACCCCGGGCACGGGTTCCGGCCGACGCCCGGCCGCCTGACCGCGCTGCGGCTGCCGGCGGGCCCGTTCACCCGCGTGGACTCGTACGTATCGGCGGGCGACTCCGTCTCGCCGTCCTACGACTCGCTCATCGCCAAGGTCATCACCTGGGGCAGCGACCGCGAGACCGCTCGCGCCCGGATGGCGCGGGCGCTCCGCGAGGTGCGCGTGGAAGGCGCCGGGATGCGAGACACCAGCGAGTTCCTGCGCGGGATCATCGACCACCCGGATTTCCGGGCGGGCGAGCACACCACCACCATGATCGACTCGCTCGCCGACGGCCGTCCGCGTCCCTAGCGAGCGCGCCCGGTTCATGACCCCGGCCGCGGCCGCCCAGGGGTGAGGCCGCGGCCGGGGTCGGTTATGAGCCGGAGGCCGCCGCGGTGCGTGACTGGGAACGCACCGCGGCGGCCTCCGGCCCTCCTCACCAGGTGCCGGTCGAGCTCGCGGACCGCTTCGGGATCACGAAGACCAGCGCCAGGGCCACGACGACGAGGCCGAGGCTGTACAGGCTGGCGACCTGGGTGGCCTGCGAGTAGTGCGCCGCCGGCGACCCGGCCGACTGCCGGGCCAGCTCGCTGGACAGCGCGGCGCCGACGATGGCCACGCCGAGCGCCTGGCCGACCCGCTGCGCGGTGTTGAGGATGCCGCTCGCGGCCCCGGCGTCCTGCCACGGCACGTGCTCCAGCACCAGGCTGACGTTCGGCGCGATGACCAGCCCGGAGCCGATGCCGCCGAACCCGAGCGGCGCGATCAGCTCCCAGCCGAGCAGGCCGGCGCCGCGGGCGCGCAGCACGAGCACGGTGACCGCGATGCCGACCGCCACCATGCTGCAGCCCAGCGCCAGGACACCGCGCCCGAGCCGCTTGGCGAAGCCGTCCGAGACCGCGGCACCGAGGAACGTGCCGAGCGCAAACGGCAGGATGATCAGGCCCGCGATCAGCGCGGTCTTGTGCAGCCCGGACTGAAGCATGAGCGACAGCAGGAAGAACAGGCTGATGAAGCCCGCGAAGTAGGCCAGCCCGATGCCGACGCCGGCGCTGAACGCGCGGTTCCGGAACAGGTTCATGTCGATCAGCGGGCTGCCGCCGCGGCGCCCGGTCCGGACTTCCCATCCGATGAACGCGGCCAGTGCCACCGCGGCGCCGCCGAAGCTGATCCAGGTCCACGCGGGCCACCCGGCGGCCTGGCCCTGGATGAGCGGGATGGACAGCAGCAGCACGGCGGCGCTGACCAGGAGGATCCCCAGCGGGTCCAGCGAGCCGGCCCGGCCGCGCGTCTCCTTGACCAGCCGCAGCGTCATCGCGATGGCGACGATGCCCACCGGGACATTGATCAGGAAGATGGGCCGCCAGCTGGTGCCGTCGATGTTGGCCTGGATCAGCGCACCGCCGAGCACGGGACCGAGGGCGACGCCGATGCCGCTGACCGCGCCGTAGATGCCGTACGCCTTGCCGCGCTGGCGGTCGGGGAAGGTGAGCTGGATCACCGCCAGGACCTGCGGGTTGAGGATGCCGGCCATCGCCCCCTGGAGCACCCGGTAGAGCACGAGCTGGGCGGGACTCTGCGCGGTGGCGCACAGGACCGACAGGACCACGAAGCCGGTCATGCCCACCAGCAGCACCATGCGGTGCCCGTACCGGTCGCCGACCCGCCCGGCCGGTATCAGCAGCAGGCCGTAGGCCAGCACGTACCCGCTGATGACCCATTCGATGCTGGCGTAGCTGGCGGACAGGTCGGTCTTGATGACCGGGACGGCGACATTGATGATGGTGCCGTCGAGCAAGATCATAAAAGCGCCGGTCAGCACCGCCGCCAGCGCCCACCAGGCACGCCGGTCAACGGGAGCATCTGCCTGGGCCTGACCCCAGGAACTATCGACTTTTTCGGCCATGACCAACTCCCACGCCCATCGGGAAACGACTCTTACTTGACTACTCTATCTAGAGTATCCACTCTGGAGCGGCGAGATGGGTGATTTGTGATGCGCCCGTGCGACAGCCGGGTGCTGAAGCGCAGGTACTGCCGGACGACGAGCGGCACCTCGTAGCAGGGCTCGGCCGGGAGGGCCGAGGCGAACGCCGGAGGGCGCTCGATGACCAGGCCGCACCGGAGTATCCGGTCCATGGCCGAGGCCATGGCCAGCGTGCTCACCGACAGCGCGCTGACCAGGTCCGGCAGGGTCGGCGGCCGCCCGGCCGCGCAGAGGTACTTCAGGGCTCGGAGCTCGTTCTCGTCTAAGGAGGCGATGGCTTCCCGGAGCCGGCCGACCAGCCGGTCGTGACCGCCGCACAGCCGCCACAGGGTCCAGCTGTCCTCGGCCAGCAGGCCGGAGACGTACGACAGGTCGTAGCTGGGATTGCTGGCCAGCAGCGAGCCGATCTCGGCAATCAGGCCCGGCAGCCAGTCGCATCGGCTCACGACCTTCTCGGCCGCCGACGACATCCGGTCGGGACCGACGTAGTCACGCAGCAGGCTGATCGCGGCCTGCTCGTCCAGCCCGGTCAGCCGGATGTCCTCCGAGCCGGGCGACCGCGGCAGGGCCATGACGGAGGTCACCACCGACCCGCATGCCGGCCCGGCCGGCAGCAGGCTCTCGAGCTCGTGCTGATTGGCGACGTTGTGCAGGACGACGAGCACCCGGCGGTCAGCCGTCCAGCTCCGGAACAGCGCGGCCCGGCCGGTCTCGCTGGCCGGGATGCGGCTGGCCGGGATGCCCACCGCCTGCAGGAAGCCCTCCAGCGTGGCCGACACCCCGACGCGGTCGACCCGGTCGAAGAACTGGCCATCCGGGTAGCTGCCCTTGACCAGGTGCGCCAGGTGCGTGGCGAACCAGCCCCGGCCTGCGCCGGGCGGGCCGCTGATTCGGACCAGCGGCGGCACCTGCCGCTCGTCGGGCGGGGTCTGCAGCGCGGCCCGCGCCCGGGCCAGCGGCTCCGCGTAGCCCTGGAAGCGCGCGCCGTCGGGCAGCAGCTGAGCCGGCCGGGGCAGGCTGGCGGCCAGGATCTGGCCGTCCTGCTCGACCACGTCCGACCGGGCCGTCAGGATCGCCTCGTGGATCTGCTCCAGCTGACGCGACGGGTCCAGCCCCAGCTCGTCGGCGAGCCGGGTGCGGATCGCGCGGAAGTGACCGAGCGCCTCGGCCCGGCGCCCGGACCGGGACAGCGCGAGCATGAGCTGGCGCTGGAAGGCCTCGTGATCGGGATACCGGCTGGCCAGGTCCTTCAGGCTGGGGATCAGCGCGGCCGCCTGGCCCTGCGCCAGCCGCGCCTCGTTATAGCGCTCGACGGCGCGCAGCCGCCGCTCCTGCAGGTAGGTCACGTAGTTGCGCAGCCGGCTGCCCAGGGCCACCCCGCTCAGCGCTTCCCCGCGCCACATGTCCAGGGCCCGCGACAGCATGCTCGCGCTCTCCGCCGGGTTGCCGTTGTCGAGCGCGCGGCTGCCGTCGTAGACGAGCTTGCTGAAGATGGCGACGTCGAACATCTCGTCGGGCACGTGCAGCACGTAGCCGCCGTGGCTGGTGACCAGGGTCGGCCCGTCCTGGCCCGGCGCCTTCAGGCCGCCCAGGAGCTTGCGTAACTGGTAGATGTAGGTCTGCAGCGTATTGGCGCCGCTGGCCGGGGGCTGGTCATCCCAGACCTCCTCCATCAGCGCCTCAGTCGAGACGACGCGATTGGCGTTGATGAGCAGCAGCGCGAGTACGACGCGCGGCTTAGTGGCGGACAGGGTCGACGAGCCTTGTCCATGACAGATCTCGAGTGGGCCGAGCGCTTTGAGCAGCATGACACCCCCGTAGAGCGAGCAACTTCCTCTTGGGCGACTCTGACCGTTTTAGGATACATCGGCTTGAGCACTCGAACTTGAGTAGGGCGCTCCCGGAGGAGAGTATTAACTACCTGGTAACGTGCGCTCTACACACGCCAGCGGCAGTAAAGCCGGGTCCGGGTCAGGACGGCCCGTCGCGCTTGCGCAGGTATTCGGGCAGCGCGGCT
>Ga0193726_1001690_pt1 | contig 16521 bp, 16 predicted proteins | sample H2c1metaG_FD_144928 | JGI IMG/M metagenome (GOLD analysis project Ga0193726, IMG submission 144928) | Soil microbial communities from a riparian zone of the East river system, Colorado, United States - H2c1 | ecosystem: Environmental > Terrestrial > Soil > Riparian zone | place: USA: East River... | reverse complement strand
AAGCCGCTCGTCTTGAAATCGTGCATTGACGGCATGGGATTGTTCCGCATGGTTCGAGACTCTAGAATTCGAACGCATGCCAATTTTTTCCTCTGAGTTATTCGACAAAGCTGACTCTTACCGCAAGCAGTTTGATACTGCGAAACCGTTTCGCCACGTCCTGATTCCACAGTTTTTTGATCCAGCTATCGCTGAGGCAATGCTGGCCGAGTTTCCTGTTCCACGCGAGAGCGAAATGATAAACGAGTTCGGAGTAAAGAACCGAAAGTTTGCCTGCCGTGATGTTCGTTCGATCGGGCCGACCTATTGCTTAGTTGACGATTACATTTCCTCGCCTGAGTTCGCCCAAATCATGGAGCGCATCACTGGAATCCAGGGCTTGCTGTATGATCCGGTATATCAGGGCGCTGGCACCCATGAAAATCTATCCGGACAGGGTATGGATACGCACGTTGATTTTAACCTGCACCCAGCGACCGGGTACCATCGCCGGTTCAACGCGATCATTTATTTGAACAAGGAATGGAAAGAAGATTGGGGAGGAAATTTGGAACTTCACACCAATCCGTGGGACTTTGAAAAAGACCAGATCGTTTCTTATCCTCCGCTGTTCAATCACTGCATTCTTTTTGAAACAAACGAGCACTCCTGGCACGGTTTTCAAAGGCTTCAAATGCCTGACGGCCGTGAAATATCACGCAAGTCTTTTACTATTTACATGTATACCAAGGAGCGCACGGCGAACGAAATCGCGCCCAGGCACGGAACGATATATGTTCAGGCAGGTCCGCCCAAACGTTTCCAAGCCGGATATACTCTCACTGCCGACGACATACAGGATCTCAAGATAGCCTTTGTGCGGCGCAATGGGTTTCTCCAGGGGATGTACCAGCGTGAATCGCAACTGCTCACGCAGATCGACAACCTGACAAAGGCGGTGGAGCACCTAAAAAAAGTGCAGCAGTCCGCGGCTCTGCAAGCAGCCCGAAAGTAAGGTCGAGAAACGCGAAGAGGAGCCGTTCAGGAATTCGCGGCGGGAAACCTAGGTATGCCAGTTAGCCAGCCTGCATTAGCTCGCGATGGGTCCTGCAGAGAATATTATCGGACTTTGAACGAAGGCTGCGAAAAGTTCGCTGGCGAACTGAAACAGTTTCGGCGATAAAGGCGCACTGCCATGGAACCCGCGTCTGGGAACACAGTTCTGATCATCGAGGATGAACGCGATGTGGTCGATCTTCTCGCGCTCAACTTGCGCAAAGCCGGTTTTACCACCTCGACGGCGTCCGATGGCGCTGCCGGACTCGAGAAAGCGCGCAGCAACAAACCAGCTTTGATTATTCTTGATCTGATGCTCCCGAAAATGCCCGGGCTGGAAGTTTGCAAAATTCTGAAAAGCGACCCGGGAACTCGTCATGTCCCGATTATGATGCTCACGGCGAAGGCGGAAGAAATCGACCGGATAGTCGGTTTGGAATTTGGCGCGGACGATTACGTGACAAAGCCGTTCAGTCCGCGGGAAGTGGTGCTACGCATTCGAGCGATCATGCGCCGCGGCGAGGCGAAACAGGGCGATGAACGCTTGACAGCCGGTCCCATCACCGTTGATCCGGCACGTTATGAAGTTTCTGTCAGCGGCAAGCGAATCAATCTCACCAGCCTCGAATTTAAACTTCTGTGCACGCTGATGCAGCGACGCGGTCGTGTCCAGGCGCGTGACCGCCTGCTCAACGACGTATGGGGTTACGAAAGTGTCATTGACACGCGAACAGTGGACACGCACGTCCGGCGGTTGCGCAAGAAACTTGGCAAAGCTGCCGATGTGATTGAAAGCGTGCGGGGTTTCGGCTATCGAATGAAAGAAAAGTAAGGCCAGATGTATTGGCTAATCCTCGGCGTGCTCTGCGCTCTGTTTGCAGTGACAACGCTGCTTCTCTGGCAAAAATGGGCCGCGCCGTGGCCACAAATTGAGCAACTCGTTTCCCAAATCGCCCGCGGTGAACGTCCGTCGACGTTTCTGATAAATGGTGGGCCTGACCCGCAGCGGGTCGGTCTTGCGTTGGAGACTATTTCTGCGCACCAGCAGGAACTCGAACACCAGATCGCCGGGCGCGAATCCGGCACGCAAACAATTCTCGGCGCGATGGAGGATGGCCTGCTTGTAGTTGACGCGCGCAACAGCATTACGCTTATGAATCCGACTTTTCAGAGACTGTTCGATCTGCGCGATCCGGCAGTCGGCGTTCCTTTGGTTGAAGCTGTCCGTCACGCAACGTTAGATCAACTGATTGCGGAAACGCTGCTTACTGGGGAAGCGATGCGAGGGGAGTTGAGTCTGGCCGATTCGCGAACCCACAGCGAGCGGCATATCGAAGTCAGCGCCGTCCCAATCAAGGACTCTGACGATGAAGTGAGTGGTGCTGTCGCGCTTTTCCACGATATCACTGAGTTGAAGCAGCTGGATCAAATCCGGAGAGACTTTGTGGCAAATGTTTCTCACGAGCTCCGAACGCCGTTGTCGATTTTACGCGGCTACATCGAGGTATTGTTTGATGAGCCGCAGACCTCACGGGAGGAACTCACACGCATCCTTTCGATCATGGAACGGCACTCCAAACGACTCCAACGGTTGGTGGATGATCTGCTAAGCCTCGCACAACTGGAGTCGTCCCAGGCTCAGCTGGAGCTCAGCGTCGTGCGGATGGATGAGTTATTTAATAACCTCATCCGTGATTGGAAAGAAAAACTCGCCGGAAAGCATTTGAAAGTGATTGTCGATTTGCCTTCGGAGACATTGATGCTCCGCGCCGATGGAACGCGCCTGGAGGAAGTGCTCCACAATCTGCTGGACAACGCGGTGAAATTTTCACCCGAGAACGGACAGATTCGCCTCCGAGGAGCTCGTTGCGGTTCTAACGTCGTACTGAGCGTCGTTGATAATGGAATCGGGATCAGCAAAGAACATTTGTCGCGAATTTTCGAGCGCTTTTATCGCGCTGACAAGGCGCGCAGTCGTGAGCTGGGAGGCACAGGTCTGGGATTGGCGATTGTTAAACACATCGCTCAATTACACGGCGGCCGTGTTGAGGCTGAGAGCGAGGTTGGGCGCGGAACCACAATCCGCGTCGTGCTGCCGGGAAATGACGAATGACGAATGTCCAATGACGAAGGAATGTCGAAACCGGGATGACAAAAGGAAGGGTCGCTAGCCTTTTTTTGGCGTTTATCATTCGAACTTCGTTCGGCACTGGCGGCTGGAGCGGCGGTTGGTCATTCGTTCGTCATTCGACTCCTGTCACACAAAAGTAACATTAAAAATTTTGACGCTTCGGCGCGCGCTACGGCAGGCTGGCAAATCTATGAAACGTCCCAAACTTGCTCACAAAATTCTCGCGACAGTGCTGATAGCCGGAGTCAGCGCGACCGCCTCTGCGCAAATGTTGATTAACGGAGCAGGGGCGACTTTCCCCTATCCCATCTACTCGAAATGGTTCGATGAGTACGTGAAAGTCGATCCGTCCGTCCGGTTCAATTATCAATCCATCGGATCTGGCGGAGGCCAAAAACAGATCCTCGCGCAGACGGTCGATTTCGGGGCATCCGATGGTCCAATGAGCGACGAGAACCTTGGCAAAGCGCCGGGGAAAATTCTCCACATTCCGACGGTCGCCGGTGCGGTTGTGCTGACCTACAATTTATCGGGCAATCCGAGCCTGAAACTTGATGGAGATACCATCGCCGGAATCTTTCTCGGCCAGATAAAGAAATGGAATGATCCCAAGTTGGCGGCGTTAAATTCCGGCGCAAAATTACCCGATCAAGACATCGTGGTGGTACATCGATCGGATGGCAGTGGAACCACATTTATTTTTACCGATTATCTGAGCAAAGTGAGCAGCGAATGGAAGGAGAAGGCCGGCAATAATACATCGGTTAATTGGCCGACTGGCATCGGCGGCAAGGGAAACGAGGGTGTGTCGGGGCAGGTAAAGCAAACGCCGGGGTCGATCGGCTATGTGGAACTGATTTACGCGACACAGAACAAGATGCCGTACGCAGAGGTGAAAAATTCCACAGGACAGTTCGTGAAACCGACGATTGATTCAGTGACTGCTGCGCTTGCAACGGCCGAGATCCCGGATGACTTCCGATTTTCAATAACAAACGCGCCGGGAAAAGACGCCTATCCCATTTGCGGTGCGACCTGGTTGCTCGTTTACGAACAGCAGAAAGATCCTGCGAAGGGGAAAAAGCTCGTAGAGTTTCTAAAATGGGCTGCGAAAGATGGTGAAAAGATGGCCAAAGACCTCGATTACGCTCCTTTGCCGCAGACCGTTCAAGAGCGTGTCTTGAAGCGGATCAACGAAATCAAAATGTGATGTGAGGAAGCATGGAGGTTTCTACAGCTCCAGCCTCGAAAGCTTTCGGGGCACCGGGTGAGCACCGATCCGCGGCCCAGGTGATGACCCGGCCTTCGCGCTTTGGCGACAAAGCGTTTGAGTGGCTCACATGCGCCATGGCGCTCTCGGTGGTTGTGCTGGTGATTCTGACCGGGTGGGAGCTGTGGATCGGGTCGGTGGGAGCTATCAAAAAATTTGGGTTCCATTTCCTGGTCACATCCACGTGGGACCCAGTCGCGGACCAATTTGGCGCTCTCCCATTTATATATGGGACACTGGTTTCTTCTCTAATTGCGCTGTTGATTGCGGTCCCGTTGGGCATCGCAACGGCGGCGTACCTTACAGAGCTCGCGCCGCTTTGGATTCGCCAACCGCTCGTGTCTTTGATCGAAATGCTGGCGGCAATTCCGAGTGTCATTCTCGGGCTATGGGGCATTTTCGTAATGATTCCGTGGTTGCGCGATTATCCCTTCGCATGGCTCAAACGGTTCTTCGGTTGGACACCCTTGTTCAGTGGGTCGATTTACGGTCCGTGCATGCTCGCCGGCGGGATTATTATCGCGGTTATGATTTTGCCGATCATCGTTTCGGTCTCGCGCGAGATTTTGCGCAGTGTTCCGGATTTGCAACGAGAGGCCGCCTACGGTCTCGGCGCGACCCGCTGGGAGGCAACGCGCATTGCGGTGCTGAGTTACGCAAAGAAAGGGTTGTTCGGCGCCGTGATTCTTGGTCTGGGACGCGCTCTGGGCGAAACGATGGCCGTAACGATGGTAATAGGCAACACCCCGCAGATCGTCGCGTCACTGTTCCAGCCCGGATACACCCTTGCCAGCGTGCTTGCCAATGAATTCACCGAAGCGACAACTGATATTTATCTGCAGGCGTTGTTCGAAATTGGGCTGGTTCTTTTTGGAATAACCATCTTGGTCAACCTTCTCGCCCAATTGCTCTTGCGGACGATCTCTGTCAAATCAGCAACCCGCGCGGTGCAATAGCTATGCATTTGGCACGAACACAGAATCACACCTGGCGCAAAATCAAAAGCGCACTGGCATGCGGGATCGCCTTTGTTTCTGCGGTTCTTGTAATCACGCCTTTGGGGCTGGTCTTCTTTCATCTTGTCATCAATGGCGCCAGTTCCGTCAACTGGGACTTTTTCACAAAATTACCGGCGCCGGTAGGAGCCGTTGGGGGCGGCATGGTGAATGCGATTGTCGGCTCACTCGAATTACTCGCACTTGCTGGTGTCATTGGGATACCGATTGGCGTTTTGGGCGGAGTTTATCTGGCGGAATACGGCTCGGCGCGGCTCAACTCTATTCTCCGTTTCTTGGCTGATGTGCTCAACGGCGTTCCGTCGATCACCTGGGGCGTCGTGGTTTATGGTTTGGTAGTTTTGCGCTTCAAAGGCTTCTCGGCGTACGCCGGCGGGCTCGCGCTTGGTCTAATCATGATTCCACTGATCCTGCGCACGACAGAAGAGGTTGTTCTGCTGGTACCGAATGGTTATCGTGAAGCCGCCCTCGCGCTGGGTGTTAGCCGGTGGAAAACAATTGTCCACATCGTGATGAAGACCGCGTCCAGGGGGATCATCACCGGGATTTTGCTAGCCCTCGCTCGCATAGGCGGCGAAACGGCTCCGCTCCTTTTCACTGCTTTCGGCAATCATTTTTGGAATCACAGCCTGAGCCAGCCCATCGCTGCGCTCCCATTGCAGATTTTTACCTATGCGATCTCTCCCTACGACGACTGGCACCGCCAGGCTTGGGCCGGCGCGCTTGTGCTCGTCACCGGAATTTTCTGCGTTAATGTGCTTGTAAGAATCCTAACTCGCGGACGCGGCGCGCCAGTCGTGTAGCATCCTAAAAAATGGTTAACGTCATTATGACAACACCCGAACAAAGCGTCACGGAGCGCATCGAGCGGCCTGCCCAGCCGCCCGTCAGCGCCGAGCCTGCACCAAAGTTAACTTTTGAGACGAAGAATGTCTCGATCTGGTACGGGGAAAAGCGGGCCATCGAGAATGTGAGCCTCGACATCGCTTCCAATGCCGTGACAGCGATCATTGGGCCTAGCGGTTGCGGAAAATCAACGTTTCTCCGGGCCCTCAATCGGATGCACGAACTGGTGCCAAAGACGCGGATGGACGGGACGGTCCTTCTTTATGGCGAGGATCTTTATTCCAAAACCGTTGATCCCGCAATTGTTCGACGCCGAGTTGGCATGATCTTCCAGAAATCGAATCCGTTTCCGACCATGACGATTGGCGAAAATGTCATCGTCGGCTTGCGATTGAACGGAGTGCGCAATCACAAATTTCTTAATGAACGCCTGGAAAAATCACTGCGCATGGCTGCTCTTTGGGACGAAGTTAAGGACGATTTGCACAAGCCAGGCACCAGTCTTTCGGGTGGCCAGCAACAGAGGCTCTGCATCGCGCGCTCGCTGGCCGTGGAGCCGGAAGTGATCTTGATGGATGAGCCTTGTTCGGCGCTCGATCCGATCGCCACGGCGAAAATCGAGGAACTGATCCACGAACTAAAAGCGAAGTACACCATTGTAACGGTGACGCACAATATGCAGCAAGCCGGCCGCATTTCGGATTACACCGCCTTCATGTACCTCGGCCGGTTGATCGAGTTTGGTCCAACGACCAAGATTTTCACAAATCCAACCGAAAAACAGACGGAGGACTACATTACCGGCAGGTTTGGTTGATGAGTTAACGGAGTGTGTACAGGAGTATACGAGTGAGAACAGGAGCGAGAGCGAAGAAAGGTAAAGGTCGATAAACGATGGTCGCAAACAGGCATATACTTGGAACATTTGATGAATCGCTGTCGGCGCTGCGCAACAACGTGCTCATGATGGCGGGGTTAACTGAGCGCAGTCTGGAACGGGCAATGAAGGGTTTGGTCAATCGCGACGATAACATTTGCGCACATGCAATCGCCGATGACGAAGAAATAGATCAACTGGAGAAACAGATCGACAAGGACGGCGTCGATATTCTGTTGCGCTTTCAGCCCGTTGCGTCCGATCTGCGCCGCGTCGTCTCGGCAATGAAACTGTCATCCAACTTGGAGCGCATGGCCGATCAGGCGACTACAATTGCGCGACGCGCGCGGAAGTTAAATCAGCATCCGTCCTTGCCCGAAGTCGAACTGATCAAGCCGATGTACGACCATGCCATGTCGATGTTCAAGGACAGCGTGGACGCTTTCGCACGCGAGGATGTCGACCTCGGCCGAGCAGTGGTTCCCCGTGACCAAATCCTGGATGACTTGAACCGCGCGGCCGGTCATAAACTAGTCGAGCGCATGGCGCAGGATCCTGATCAATTGCGCGGTTACCTAAATCTGATCTTCATTGGCCGCTGCCTTGAGCGCGTTGGTGATCACGCTACCAACATTGCCGAAGACGCCGTTTACGCCGCCGCTGCTGAAGATATCCGGCATCCGTCGCTCGCTGCCACAACGTGAGGGAACATTGGCAGGCGCGGCCGCTCTTGCCTAACTTTCCAAGCAGTGGTTGCTTGAATGATGCAGGCAACCAAGAGTGAAAGCGGTCTCTTCCGATCTATGTGAGACTGCGAATGACAGAAACGCACTACTTACGGGCTAGCCATCCAACAACGATCTAAGATGCCTACAACGGTCGCAAAAACGGATGTTACCGAGGAGCCCTCTGCCAGGGTCGAGCTGCTCCAGAAGGAGGGTGCTCAGGAAGCGCGTTTGTCGGATCCTGGAAACTTCCTCAACCGCGAACTAAGCTGGCTTGAGTTCAACCGGCGTGTTCTCGAGGAAGCACAGGACCCAACGCAGCCCCTCATCGAGCGAGTCAAGTTTCTTACCATTTTCAGCTCTAACCTGGATGAGTTCTTCGAAATTCGGGTGGCTGGGATAAAGCAGCAAATTAAAAGCGAAACAAGCGATATCGGACCGGACGGCTTAAGCCCCACCGATACATTCGATCGGATCCAGAAGACCGTGCGCAGGCTCGTTGCAACTCAATGTGCGCTTTGGAAAAATGAACTGCTGCCCGAGCTTGCAAAAAACGGGATTTACGTGCGCGAAATGGCGGAACTTTCGCCAAAACGCGCCGCTTGGGCGCATCGTTATTTTCAACAGGAAGTTCTTCCAATGCTGACACCGCTGGCGGTAGACGCCAGCCATCCATTCCCGCATCTTTTGAACCGAAGCCATAACTTGCTGGTGCAGGCGAAATTGCAGCGAGGTGGCGAACCGCTGCACGCCATCGTGCAGGTACCCAGGGCAGTGTCGCGTCTGATTCTCCTGCCACGCGGTAAGAGCGCCGATGAACCCTGGGAGTATATTTATCTCGCCTCTCTCATCAAACAGCACATTGGCGAATTGTTTCCCGGTTTGATTCTGGACGAGGTGCACGCGTTTCGGGTCACGCGCAATAGCGATCTGTATATCGACGATGAAGAAGCAGAAAACCTGCTGCGCAGCATCGAGCAGGAGCTGCGACGCTCAAGTCGCGGAAACGCCGTCCGGCTGGAGGTGGAAGCGGATTGTCCAAAGGGTGTTCTGGAATTGCTGCTGAGGTTCTTCGACCTGACCGAGGCTGATGCTTACAAACTCGACGGCCCACTTACCATGACGCATCTGATGCCGCTCGTGACCAATGATGCGTTTGCAAAGCTGAAGGACCGGCCATTTCAGCCTGCGCGCGACCCGGCGCTTCCGCCGCACGTTGATTTTTTTGAGGTATTGCGACGCCAGGATGTGCTGCTTCATCATCCTTACGATAGCTTCGATCAAATTGTCGAGTTGATAGAAGGTGCTGCGCGCGATTCGCAGGTGCTAGCGATCAAAATTACTCTATACCGAACAAGCGGTGATTCGCCTATTGTCGAAGCGCTCATCGAAGCCGCCAACGCGGGGAAACAAGTCACGGCCATTGTTGAGCTTCGCGCGCGTTTTGATGAGGCGAGCAACATCCAGTGGGCCCGGCGCCTGGAGGAAGCCGGCGCGCACGTCATCTATGGAGTAGTTGGCCTCAAAACGCACTGCAAGGCGCTGTTGATCGTTCGCCGCGATGCAGACCAAATCCGGCGCTACGTGCAGCTGGGCACTGGCAACTATCACCCGCGCACTGCACGCATTTACACCGACTTTAGTTTGCTCACCAGCGAACCCAAGTTGACGGAGGAAGTGGCAATCGTCTTCAACACCCTCACTGGCCTGGCCGGTTATCCGGGACTCAAGAAATTGATGGTTGCGCCGTTTGATATGCACAGCCGCCTCATCGGGTTGATCGAGCGGGAACGTGACCACGCTCGGGCAGGTAAACCGGCCCGCATCGTCGCGAAATTGAACGCGCTGGTCGATCAGGAGATCATCGAAAAACTGTACGAAGCTTCGTGCGCGGATGTAACCATTGATTTGATCGTCCGCGGGATCTGTTGTTTGCGGCCAAAAATGCCCGGCTTGAGCGACAATATCCGTGTGATCAGCATTGTCGGCCGCTTTTTAGAACACAGCCGGATTTTTTATTTTGAAAATGCCGGACAGCCCAGGGTTTTTCTTTCCAGCGCGGATTGGATGCCGCGAAATTTTTTCCGGCGCATCGAACTGGCGTTTCCAGTCGAAAACCCGGCATTGCGCGACCAGATCATCAATGAAGTGCTTCCCAGTTTTCTGCACGATCGCGTCAAGGCGCGGGAACTGCAGCCTGACGGAATCTATCGTCGATTGAAACCTGAGGGAGCGGAGCAGCGTGCCCAGGCCCAGTGGCATTTCCGTGAAGTCTCTCGCGAGCGCGTGAAAAAAATGACAAAGTCGAAGAAGAAATTGCGCGCCGACAAATTAGTTCCGATCACCGTTGCCACCGAACCCGGCAGCGCGAATCCAGAAACTGACAGCGGTCAAAAGTCGGCGCCGTCAGACACGACACCGCCGGCTTCACCGACGCCAGCGACAACTCGAAAGCAATCTTGAAGAATAAAATCCTCGTTATCGACGTCGGCGGCTCAAATGTGAAGCTGATGATCTCGCGCGGGGAGAGAAGAAAATTCAAGTCGGGCCGGAAGTTGACGCCGCGCGCGATGGTGAACGAAATCAAACCGCTGGTAGCCGATTGGAAATTCGCCGCGATCTCACTCGGGTTTCCTTCCCCGGTGCGCAACGGCAAAATTGTAAGCGAGCCGAAACATCTTGGCCGGGGCTGGGTCGGATTCAATTTCAAGAAAGCGCTGGGCAAACCAGTGCGCATCATCAACGACGCATCGATGCAGGCGCTTGGCAGTTATCATGGTCGCCGAATGCTCTTTCTTGGACTTGGGACAGGACTTGGGTCCGCCCTGGTTTGGGATAATTATGTCCTCTCTCTCGAACTAGGCGACTTGCCCTATCGCAACGGCAGCATCATTGAGGATTATCTGGGCGAAGCTGGCCAGACACGGCTCGGCGAGAAAACCTGGCAGCGCGATGTTCAGCACGCCGTCGTGCAACTCAAGAAGTCGCTCATTGCCGATTATGTCGTACTCGGCGGGGGAAACGCCAAGGAGTTAAAGAAGATTCCGAAGGGAATTGAACTTGGACATAATCGGAACGCTTTCCTGGGTGGAGTTCGTCTGTGGCAAATTGATTCACGCACACGACGACCGAAGTGGCATATTCTTTGAGGCAGTTAAAAAATGTCAAAAGACTTACAAAGTTAAATCGTCTGCCATCAAATGCTTTCTTCTTTCTAACTTTTTAACTCTGTTAAACATGAAACTTTATTTTCTAAGACATGGTGAGGCCGATTGGCCAAACTGGAAGAAACCCGATGACGAACGGCCGTTGAACAAGCGGGGAAAAAGAGAAATGCGCGAAGTAGCGAAATTTTTGGACCGCCTGAAAGTGCGACCCGACTTAATTGTGACCAGCCCATTGCCCCGCGCGGCACAGACCGCCGAAATAGCGGCCGACTACCTCAAAGCCAAGGTGCGCAAGGATGAATCGCTCGCACCGGGATTTGGCAGAAGTAAATTGCGAACGGTGGTGAAGCGGCATCGGGCAAACATTCTGATGCTTGTCGGTCACGAACCGGACTTCACAAATGTGATTTCAGGATTAACCGGGGCGTCGCTCAAACTCTCCAAGGCTGGCGTCGCGCTGGTCGATGTAGATCCCGAATCCGAGCAAGGAAAACTTCTGTGGCTCCTTCCGTCGAAGATCAGCAAAAAATAGGTGCGGTTCGCTAATGTGTCACTGCGCGAGCAAATAAATTGCAACTAGCGCGACCAGAAAGTAAGGAACAAGCACCGCCGCGCCGGCGTAATCCTTCGCCATACGTTGTCCGACGAACAATGCAACGATTGCAACGGCTGAAATAACAGCGCCGTAAAACGCCAGGGTCGTTTCTCGCGAAACGATGATTGTGATGCACCCAATCGCGCTCAACGCACCTGCTGCAATTTCGAGAATCGTGATCGCTGCCAACAGAACGGACACAACTCCGGCCAACTGGCTTTTGGCAAAATGCCCCTTTAGCCATTCGAAGTTACCGCGGTGATCGATGATTTTATCAATTCCAGATTGAAGGAAGAGAATCGCCAGAAAAGCTGAGCCGAAAATCTGCAGCAAATAAATTGCTCCCGTGAGTGTGTGCAAAGATGGCATGGCTCACGAATCTTAACTGGATGAAGCCAGCCTTGTCGATTCTTCTGTGGCCTGATGCCGTCACAATCCTAACTCCTAATCGCCTTGAGCAGCTGCCTCAGCAAACGCCACGTTGCCGGCTTTCATATCCATATCGGCTTCTGCTGATGTACCGAACACCCGCGCGCGTGCGTCGTCGAATTCGCCCTCCCATCGTGCGACCACGATTGTTGCCAGACAATTGCCGATCACATTCACGCAAGTGCGGCCCATGTCCATCAATTCATCCACGCCAAAAATGATCGCAACGCCGATCGGCCCCAGACCTGACGGCAAAAAACTGTTCAGCGTCGCGAGCAAAATAACCAGCGACGCACGCGGGACTGCCGCGACGCCTTTGGAGGTGAGCGTAAGCGTTAGCATCATCACAATTTGTTGACCGAAATCCATGTGCCAACCCATGGTTGTTTCGGCAGCTTGCGCCACGAACACGGATGCGAGCGCGAGGTAAAGGGTCGAGCCGTCGAGATTAAATGAGTATCCCGTCGGCATCACGAATCCGACGATGTGCGCCGGCACGCCGAAACGCTCCATCGACTCCATCGCTTTTGGCAAAGCCGATTCGCTGCTCGTGGTCGCGAATGCAAGCGTCGCGGGCTCGCGCACGGCTCTGACGAATTGCCGCAACGGAATCCGAGCGATCCAAATCACCAATCCGAAGACTAACAAGATGAAGATCGCGAGAGCCAGATAAAGTGAGCCGATCAATTTGCCGAGATTCACCAGGACGCCGAGACCCTGCGTGCCAATCGTGTGCGCCATCGCTGCGCCTACGCCAATCGGCGCGAACAGCATCACGTAATTCGTAAACTTGAACATGATCTGGGCGAGGCTCTCCATCGCCCGGACAATTGGTTTCCCTTTTTCACCGACTGCTGAGACAGCGATCGCAAAGAGCACGCCAAAGATGACGATTTGCAAAACGTCACCACGCACCATGGCTTCGACGATGCTCGAGGGAAACGCATGGACGATCGTTTCGACCAGAGTCTTCGGATGACTTTGCTCGATTGTTTTAATTACGTTGGTGTCGGTGGCCGCGAGAGTTACACCTATGCCGGGCTTCGTGAAATTGACTACGGCCAATCCAATAAAGAGCGCCGCAGTCGTGACGATCTCGAAATAGATGAGCGCCTTCGCGCCCATCCGTCCCACTTTTCGCAACGCTCCCGCGCCTGCAATTCCGACCACGATGGTCGAGAACACCAGCGGCGCGATGATGGATTTGATCAGGTTAATGAAAATGTCGCGCAAAAAATAAACGGCATTTCCCCAGTCTGGCCTCAGCCATCCGATCACGCCCCCGACGACCAGGCCAATCATGATCTGGATCGTCAAAGAGGGCCGATACCAAGGGCGGCGCATCTGTTGAGATTCCCTGGTAATTACCGCCATGGTCAGGCGAACAAGATGTCTGCGTTACTCTTAATCGATCAGGCGCCGATTGATTTCGCCGTAAGCATCCACGCGACGATCCCGCAAAAATGGCCAGTGCGTGCGCTGCTCGTTTACACGGCTCCAATCCACGTCGGCAATCACAATCTCTTCCCGGTCGACGGAACCCTTTGCGATGATTTGGCCGTCCGGGCCGCAAACAAAGCTTTGTCCCCAAAATTCAATGCCCTCGCTGCCCGCAGGCGCTTCATGACCGACGCGGTTCGGGACTGCGATATAGCATCCGTTCGCGATTGCGTGACTGCGCTGGATGGTTTCCCATGCGCTATGTTGCGCCGCGCCGAACTGCTTCTTTTCCGAAGGGTGCCAACCGATTGCTGTCGGATAAAAAATAATCTCCGCTCCGTGTAACGCAGTCAGGCGCGCCGCTTCCGGATACCATTGGTCCCAGCAGACGCAAACGCCGATCTTGCCCTGCGGTGTTGGCCACGCCTGAAACCCAAGGTCGCCGGGCGCGAAATAAAACTTCTCATGATACAGCGGATCGTCCGGGATATGCATTTTGCGGTATTTGCCGAGCAATTTTCCGTTCGCGTCAATGATTGCGGCGGTGTTGTGATAAACGCCGGCGCCGCGTTTCTCGAAAAGTGAAGCGATAATTATCGCGCCAGTTTCTCGCGCTACTTCTCCCAACGCAGATGTTGATTTGCCCGGAATTTCCTCGGCCAGGTCGAAATTCTTGTGGTCTTCCGTTTGACAAAAATATTGCGATCGAAAAAGCTCCGGCAGACAGACGATCTGTGCACCTTTTTGCGCGGACTCGCGAATGAATTCAATCGCGCGCGAGAAATTCTCGTCTGGCCCCGGGCCGCAACGCATCTGGATGAGAGCAATCTTTGTGTTCACCGATTCAGTTGGCATTGAGAGATGCAGCGATTGATGACAAGCAACCCTGCCAGTCTCGGCCGACATGCTGCCAGCATGTCGAAGATCGGGCAAGCTGGCAGCCGGACCTCCGTTCCTCTACTTCAGGGAGTTCGCCGGAACGATTTTCACGCTTTCGATTACCACCCGTTTCGTCGGCTTGCTCATTTCGCCCTGTGCATTTCGCTCGATCGACGTGTTGCCGATCTTCTCCAGAACGTCATCGCCTTTGATCAATTTGCCGAACGTCGTGTATTGCCCGTCGAGTCGCCGAACGGGTGCGAGGCAGATGAAGAATTGCGAACCGGCTGAATCTGGGTTAGGCCCCCGCGCCATCGAGAGGACACCGCGATCGTGGGAATGATTGTTAAATTCGGCTTTGATTTCGTATCCAGGCCCGCCTTGTCCGTAAGCATCTTCTTTTGCCGCGTCTTTTGAATTCGGGTCGCCGCCCTGAATCATGAATCCTTTGACGATGCGATGGAAAATGGTTCCATCGTAGAAGCCTTGACGCGCCAGCTTCTTAAAATTCTCGATCGTGTTTGGCGCGGCATCAGTCCAAAACTGTACCACCATCTCACCTTCGTTAGTTTTGATTACAGCGACTTCGTTTGAGTTACTCATAGTAGATATTTCTTTCTTTTCTTCGGCAGCGAATGCCGCTGCAACAAGCGTAGACGCGATCACGCAGCAAAATAGAAGTTTCATGTGTAGCAATGGTAACGCTCAGCGGTGAACGTTCAACAGGTGTAAAACGCGCGCTCATGCTGAACGGAGTGAAGGATCCCACATCAGATCATGCAAGTAGCTGGATCGGCATCACGTCATCTGTGGTATTCCTGCAGACTACGCACCTGAACTTTCCGTTTTTGCAGTGACCGGATTCCGTTTGCGCTCGCCAGCGCAGCCCGCACGGTCGTCATGATGGGAATCTTCGCGGCCAGCGCCGCATTGCGAATGACCACCTCGTGCTCGCGCGGAATTTTCCCACTGGGCGTGTTGATAATGAAGTTGATGTCGCCATTCTTGATGCGATCCAGGACGTTTGGGCGTCCTTCGTGAATTTTGAAGACCTTGGTGACCTTGATCTTCGCTTTTGTAAGGGCATCCGCAGTGCCGCTTGTGGAGATGATTTCGAAGCCGAGTTTCACAAACTCCCGTGCGACCGGGATCACCGCATCCTTGTCTGCATCCTTAACGCTAATGAACACTTTTCCCTTTTTCGGCAGCGGTGGCGGCGCAGCCATCTGCGATTTGGCATAAGCGAGGCCGAGATCGACATCTATGCCCATTACTTCGCCGGTCGATTTCATCTCCGGACCAAGCGAAATATCCAGGCCTTCGTAGCGCAGAAACGGGAACACGGCCTCTTTCACGGAGAAATGCTTCGGCACGATTTCCTCGGTGAAACCGAGCTGCCGCAATGATTTTCCAGTCATCACTTTGGCAGCGAGTTTTGCAAACGGCACACCGATTGCCTTGCTGACGAATGGAACCGTGCGCGACGCGCGCGGATTGACTTCGAGGACATAAACGTTATCGCCCTTCACGGCGAATTGCACATTCATGAGACCTCGCACGTTCAACTCCCGAGCCATTGCCTTCGTTGCCGTGGAAATCTCATCTAGAACTTTCTGCGATAACGAGAACGTGGGAATCACGCAGGCGCTGTCGCCGCTGTGAATGCCTGCTTCCTCGATATGCTCCATGATTGCACCGATCACGGTCGTTTCACCATCTGAGATGCAATCGACATCGACCTCGATGGCATCTTCGAGGAAACGATCGATCAGCACGGGACGATCCGGCGTCACTTCGATTGCGCTCGCCATGTAACGCCGAAGATCTTCTTCATTATAGACAAGCTCCATCGCGCGCCCGCCGAGGACGAAGCTCGGCCTAACGAGCGCCGGATAGCCGATTTTCCTGGCGATCGCCACGGCCTCTTCCGTGTTCGTCGCCGAACCGTTCGGGGTTTGGCGAAGGCCAACTTTGTCGAGCATGTCCGCGAATAAGCGTCGATCTTCAGCCGTCTCGATGCTTTCGGGCTGCGTGCCAAGAATCGGTACGCCTGCAGCTTTCAATCCGCTCGCCAGATTCAGCGGGGTTTGACCGCCAAACTGGACGAACAC
>Ga0193726_1001689_pt1 | contig 16525 bp, 12 predicted proteins | sample H2c1metaG_FD_144928 | JGI IMG/M metagenome (GOLD analysis project Ga0193726, IMG submission 144928) | Soil microbial communities from a riparian zone of the East river system, Colorado, United States - H2c1 | ecosystem: Environmental > Terrestrial > Soil > Riparian zone | place: USA: East River... | reverse complement strand
GCTCGTGACCATCGTGTCGATCTATCGCGAGGGAGGCATCCTGAAGCGGCTGCGCGCGACGCCGCTGCGGCCGCAGACGATCCTCTCCGCGCACGTCCTCGTCCGGCTGCTGATGTCGGTCGCGACGCTCGCGCTGATGATGGCCGCCGGCCGACGCTACTACCCGGTCGCGACGCACGCGCCGCTGGTCTCGTTCACGTTCGCGCTGGTGTTCGCGACGCTGAGCATCCTGTCGATCGGATTCCTGATCGCCAGCGTCGTGCCGACCGCGCGATTCGCGCAGCCGGCGGCGACGTTCCTCCTGTATCCGATGCTCGGCCTGTCGGGGCTGTTCGTCCCGATGGCCACGTTCCCGCCCGCGCTGCAGCAGATCTCGCGCGTGCTGCCGCTGACCTACGCGGTGTCGTTGCTGCGAGGCATCTGGGCCGGCGAAGGATGGCTGGCGCACGGCGGCGACGTCGCCGCGTTGCTCGTCGTGATGGCCGTGTTCACCGCGCTGTCGGCGAAGTTCTTCCGCTGGGAATAGCCTTTACCACTTCGCTGAGCGCGTCTCGGAAGCGGGCGATCTCGCCGAGGGTGTTGTAATGCACCAGCGACGCGCGGACGACGCCGCCCGGCATGAGGCCGAGGCGCGTCATCAGGCGCGGTGAGTACATGTGGCCGCTGCGGATCCCGATGTCCCGCGCCGCCATGCCGTCCGCGATCGCCGTCGAATCCACGCCCGCGACGCTGAAACAGAGCGTCGGCACGCGTTCGGCGAGCCGGCCGCGATCGGTGACGCCGTGCACCGTCGCGCCGTCGATGTTTTCGACGGCGTCCAGCAGCGCGCCCGACAACGTCCGTTCGTACTCCGCGATTGCGCGCATCCCGCGCTGCAGCACGGCCGTGCGCGACTCGCCGCGCGCCGCCGGCTCCACGCGCTGCCCGAGCTCCTCATCCCGGCGATGTTCTCGTAAACCTGCGTGCCGGCTTCGAGCTTGTCGGGCGTGACGTCGGGGATGAACTCCTCGCGAAACGTCGGCAGCCGGTTGATCGACTCGCGCCGGGACCACACGAATCCCATGTGCGGCGCGAAGATCTTGTAGCCGGAGCAGACGAGATAGTCGCAGTCGATCGCCTGGACGTCGATCGGCCCGTGCGGGCCGAAGTGCACCGCGTCGAGAAACACCTCCGCGCCGACGCGGTGCGCGCGCCGCGATACGTCGGCGACGTCGACGAGGCTGCCCGTCGCATTCGACGCCACCGCGCACGCGACGAGGCGCGTCCGCTCGGTCAACAGCGCGTCGAGGTCCTCGGTGTAGAGCCGCCCGTCCGTCCGGGGATGCCACCAGATGACGCGGGCACCAGCGCGCTCGAGTGCGAGCCACGTCGCCACGTTCGCTTCGTGATCCGCCTCGCTGACGACGACCTCTGTGCGCGATCCGAGCGTCTGGCCGATCGCGAGGCTGATGGCGCGGATGAAGGACGTCGCGTTGAGGCCGAACGCAATTTCGTCCGCGCCGCGGGCGTTGACGAAGGCCGCCACGCTTTCGCGCGCCCGCGCGATCGTCGCGTCCACTTCGCGCGAGTGCCGGTACGGCCCGCCGCGCTGGACGTTGCGCGCGACGAGATGATCCGTCACGGCGTCCAGGACGCGCTGCGGAATCTGCGCGCCGGCGGCGTTGTCGAAGAAAATGAAGGCGCCGGCGCGATCGAGCGCGGGAAACTGGCGGCGGAGATCGTCGACGGGAAATGTAGACATAAGATCACGATCGGGCCGCGTACACGATCGACATCACGAGCAGGAACGGCAGAAACGACACCACCGTCCACTGCAGGCCATCGACGAAGAACGTCGTCACGGTGATGGCCATCAGCGAGATGATACCGAATGTCGCCGCGGCGCGGTGCGCCGGCATCCTGATCGGCAGGCGCGCGACGGCGGCGGGCGTCAACGCCGCGCGGAAGCGCAGGTACGTGAAGAGGATGACGATCCAGATGAACAGCATGCCCGCGACCGCCGTGCCGTAGAGCGCCAGGAATGCGCGGCCCGGCTCGTAGATCGCCAGCAGGATCGCCACTGCCATCCCGGCGCTCGCCACCGCCACCGCGCGCAGCGGGACGCCCGACTCGTTCACAGTCGACAGCCAGAGCGGCGCATAGCCCGAGCGCGACAGCGAAAACAACATCCTCGTCGTCAGGTACAGATTCGAATTCGCGCTCGAAAGCGCCGCGGAGATCACCACGAGGTTCATCACGCCGGCCGCGTACGGAATGCCGATCGTCGCGAACGCGCGCACGAAGGGACTGCCGGTGATGCCTCCCCCGCCTTCGCCGATCCGGTTCCACGGCGTCATCATCAGCATGATGCTGATCGCCAGGATGTAGAAAATAATCAGCCGCAGCACCATCGTCCGCATCGCGCGCGGAATGGACGTCTCGGGATCCTGCGCTTCACCTGCCGTCACCGCCACGACTTCCACGCCCATATAGCTCGTGATGACGAGCGTCAGCGCGAGCCACACGCCCTTCCACCCGTTCGGCAGGAATCCGCCGGGGCCGTCGGTCAGATTGTGAAAGCCGGTCGCCGGCCACGGACCGATGCCGGCGACCAGCAACAGGCCGACCGCGATGAAGGCGAGGATCGCGACGACTTTCACGAGCGCGAACCAGTACTCGACTTCGCCGAACCGGCTGACCCGTGCGGTGTTGATCGCGATGAGGACCACGGACGCGCCGGACACCCAGATCCACTGCGGGACGGCCGGAAACCAGAACGTGAAGTAGATGGCGACCGCGGTGACCTCCGCGCCGATCGCCACGATCTGAATGAAGCCGTACGTCGCGCGGACGACGAAGCCGAACCAGGGGGAGAGATAGCGCTCGGCGTAGACGCCGAAGGAGCCGGCCTGCGGGTGGACCACCGCCATTTCGGCGAGCGCGTAGGCCATCACCAGCGCGATGGCGGCGCCGATGACATAACTAATGATGACGCCCGGGCCCGCCAGCCGGATGGTGACGGTGCTGCCCAGGAACAGGCCCACGCCGATCGCGCTGCCAATCGCGATCATCGTGAGCTGGCGCGGCGTGAGCCGCCGCTGCAGCCCGTCTTCGTTCACGTTGGAGATAATACGCGCATGGACATCCACGAGGCCACCCGGCGCTACGAAGCCTGGATGCGCCGCCACATCGACATCGTCCCGGCCGACCTGCGGCTGAAACACGAGCGCATGAAGGAAAGTCCGTTCGTCTTTCTGCGCGCCACGTTCTATCGATGGCTGCAGCTCTGGCCGGAAATCTGCGCCGACCTGCAGGCGGCGCCGCGCGTGCTCGCGGTCGGCGATCTGCACGTGGAAAACTTCGGCACGTGGCGCGATGCCGAAGGACGGCTGATCTGGGGCCTCAACGACGTGGACGAAGCGTCTCCCCTGCCGTACACGCAGGATCTCGTGCGCCTCGCGGCGAGCGCGCTCCTGGCCATCCGCGGCGGCCGCTTCAGCAGCTCGAGCGCGGACGCGTGCGACGCCATCCTGGAGGGATACGCCGAGTCGCTCGATGCAGGCGGCCGTCCGTTCGTCCTCGCGAAACGCCATCGATGGCTGCGCGACATCGCCACGAACGATCTCCGGGATCCGACGGTCTTCTGGGAGAAACTCGCGGCGCTGCCGCCGGTACGCGGGCGCACGCCTGCCGCGGTGCTGCGTGCGCTGATGCCCCCGCAGGCGCAGCGCTTCCGGGTCGCGCGTCGCGTCGCGGGCGTCGGCAGCCTCGGCCGCCAGCGATGGGTGGCGCTGGCCGACTGGCGCGGCGGGGCGATCGCGCGTGAGGCCAAGGCGCTGCTGCCGTCCGCCGCGGACTGGCTGCGCCCGCGATCGAGCGGCACGATCCACTGCGCCACGCTCGTCAGCCGCGCGGTGCGCGCGCCCGATCCGTTCTACAAGGTCGGATCCACGTGGATCGTGCGGCGCTTAGCGCCCGACTGCACGCGAATCGAAATGGATGCGCTGCCGAAGAGACGCGACGAGCTGAAGCTCCTCCAGGCGATGGGCTGGGAGACGGCCAACATGCACCTCGGGACGCGGGCGGTCATCGCGCGGGACCTGGCGAGGCGGCCCTCGCACTGGCTGGAGCGAGGTGCGTCCGGCATGGTCGCGGCGCTGACCCAGGATTGGCGGGACTGGCGGCGCTGAAGGCCCTTGTTACCTGGAGGGGCCGGACCGGCTATACTTGAGGCCGCTTCCCCGCGCAGATTGCCAGGTTCCATGCGCCGATCCGTCCTCGCCACGATGACCGTCGCCGTGTTGCTCGTCTGCACGCCGTTGCGCGCCGACGACCTGGTCTTTCGTCTGTTCGGGGACTATCTCGAGGCGCTGCGGGCGCAGTCCGGCATCCCCGGCCTTTCGGCCGCGGTGGTCGGCGACAACGACATCCTCTGGGAGCGGGCGTTCGGCCAGCAGGATCTGGACCGCTCGATCGCGACCCGGAGCGATACGCCGTTCCACGTCGATGGGCTGACGCAGATCCTCACGGCGTCGATGGTGCTCCGTTGCGTCGAGGACGGCCAGCTGTCGCTGGACGATCGCGTTGCGCAGTTCAGCCCCGCGAGCCCGGACGCGGCCGCGACGCTGCGTCAGATCCTCACGCACACGTCCGGCACGTTCGACAATCCCATCTTCTCGTATCACCCCGAGCGCCTCGCACCGCTCGCCAACGCCATCCAGTTGTGCACCGGCACGACGTACCGCACCGCGCTGACCGCACTGCTCGAGCGCTTCGCGATGATCGATTCTGTGCCGGGCCCGGACGCAGTGAAGGTGCTCGTGCCGCCGGCCGACGACACGCCGACGCAGGATCAACTCGATCGCTATGCCGGCGTGCTGCTCCGCCTCGCGAAGCCGTACGCCGTGGACCTGAAGGGCCGCGCTGCCGCGTCGCAGTACTCGACAACGGCGCTGACGCCGGCCGGCGGACTGATTTCGACCACGCGCGATTTCGCGAAGTTCGACCTGGCGCTTCGAAAGGGCGCCATCGTGCGGCCCGAGACGCTGGCGGCATCGTGGCAGCCGCCCATCGGGCGCAACGGCCTGCGCCTGCCGCATGCGATCGGCTGGTTCGTGCAGTCATACAAGAACGAAACGGTGCTCTGGCAGTTCGGCCTGCAGGACAACGCCTCCTCGTCTCTGGTGATCAAGTTGCCCGGGCGCGGGCTGACGCTGGTGCTGCTCGCGAACGGCGACGGACTGGTCAAGGCGTTTGCGCCCACGGCGGGCGACGTGACGATCTCGCCGTTCGGGCGCGTCTTCCTCGGGCTGTTCATCCGGTAGGCATGAGGCTGCCCCACGGACGAGCCGGGCTGACGGGAGTCGCGCTGCTGCTCGGGTTGGTGTGCGTCCCGGCGCGTGCGTCCGCGGAATGGCAGATCAAACCGTTTCTCGGTGTCACGTTTGACGCGGCGACGACGTTCACGCTTGGCAACGACGTGGGGCACTCGAGGAAGGCGGTGGGCGTGAGCGGCATGCTCATCGGCGAGATTTTCGGCGTCGAGGGGGACATCGGCCACACGCCGGACTTTTTCGGAACCGCCAACGGGCTGGTGCTGAGCAGCGGCGTGACGACGATCACCGGAAATATCGTGGTGGCCGTGCCGCGGCACTTGACGAGGTATACGCTTCGGCCGTACGTTGTCGGCGGCGCGGGCATGATGCGCGTCAAGATCGAGGACTATGCCGAGGTGCTCGGCGGCGACAATCTGCCGGCGGTCGACTTCGGCGGTGGCGTGACCGGCTTTGTGACGAACCACGTCGGCGTCAGCTGGGACGCGCGGTACTTCCGCAGCCTCGGCGGTCAGCCGGTCGTCGGCGTCAGCATCGCCCCTGAGCAGCTCTCTTTCTGGCGTGTGAGCATGGCGCTCGCCGTTCGCTTCTGAGGCGGAATGAACGTGACGCGGAACATTCGAACCAACGGCGCGCTCGCGGTCTTCGCGGGCTGCATCTTTGCGGCTGGCGCGATCGCGCTCGCGGCGGAAAACATCCGCATCGTGCCGATCGTCTCGAACAACCAGGTGCTGGTGTCGGTCGACATGGCCGACGCGTACACGGACGGCGTCCGCGAAGCGGTCTCGAGCGGCATGCAGACGACCTTCACGTACGACGTGGAGCTCAGGATGATCGTCCCGTCGTGGGTGGATCGGACGATTGCGACGTCGGTGGTGAGCACCAGCGATCGCTTCGACAACCTGACGCGGCAGCACAACCTCGTGCGGCTCGTGGACGGGCGCAGCGACGAAACGCTCCTCACCGAGGACGAAGCGGTCGCGCGGAAATGGCTGACGTCGCTGAACCGCCTGCCGCTCTGCCGGACAACGAAGCTCGAAGCGAACCGCGACTACTACGTCCGCATCCGCGCGCGCTCGAAGCCGTCGGGCGGATCGCTCCTCGGCTGGATGAGCGCGATCAGCGGCCAGGCGAAGTTCACCTTCATCCCGTAGTGGCCGACCCGGCGTCGGCGCAGTGGCCGAGCTTGCTCGGCCTAGCGCGGCGGCGCCAGAACGAGAATCTGCCCGCCCATCGCCGGCTGGTGCATCGCGCAGAGAAAATCGAACAGCCCTTCCTTGTGAAACGTGAAGACGAACGACGTCTTCCGCAGCGCCGGCAGGATCACCTTCATCAGCACCTCGCGTCGTGAATCCCACAGCATGAAGTCGTGGTCGTCGTCGGGCTGCAGGTTCCAGAATTCGATCAGCGTCGGTTCGTCGCGGTGCACGATGATCGTCGCCGGCGCGAAGGCGTAGACCTCGCCGAAGGCCTTGACGGTCTCCTTCGGCCCAGTTTCCTTGATCGCCGCGCCGTGCGTCTGCACCACGACACGCGCCCGCGCCTCGCCGGGCTTGTCGGCGAGGGTCACCGTGACGATGCGCGAGTTGGCGGCGTTCGGAAGATACGTCACCGGCGGGGGATCAGGCATGGCGGCCGACACCGCGGCCACCAGCGCCCAGGCGAGCAGCGTCATCGCACCACCTCCATGCCGCTCGCCGTGATCATCGGGATCATCTTCGCGCTCGTCAGGAATGCGACCAGCTCTTTCGCCGCGGCGGCTTTCGCCGACGCCGCGGCAATGCCGGCTGACATCACGACCGGCACCTGAAACTCCTTCGGCAGCGGACCGAGGATCTGGATGCCGGCGACGCGCAGTTCGCTCAGCGGCGCGAGCACGATCTCGTTCTCCCCGTCCATCACGCTCTCTGCCGGACGGCCGGAGACCGTCTGCAGCACCGTCTTTGCCGCCATCTGGTCCGCGATGCCGAGACGGCGCATCATCTCGAGCAATGCGGCGGTCGACGCGCCTTCCTTCGAGAACGTGATCGTCTTCGCCGCGAGCAGCCGCCGTTTGATCGCGTCGGCGGTGCCGACGTCGACGCGCGGCGCGCCCGGGCGGACGCCGATGCCGAGAAACGTCTGCGCGATATCGGTGTGCGTGCCGTCGGCGATGATGTGCTCTTTGATCAGATCGTCGATCGCACCTGGCGTGAGAATCGTGACGTCGAAGGTCCGGCCGCCCTCGAGCTCGCGCTTGAGCCCCGCGGTCGTGCCCCAGTCGACGGTCACCTTCCGCCCTGACGCGCGCTCGAACTCCGGCAGCATCTTCTGAAGTGCGCCACGGATGCCGATCGAGCTGATGACGTGCAGGTCAGACCTGCCAGCGGCCGGCGTCGTACCCGGCGTCGCCGCCTGCTGGCGCAGCATGACCTTCTGCACCCGCCAGTTCGCGGTCTCCGCGGCGTAGATCTCGTGGTCCGACGGACACGCGAGGGCGTGCGCGCCGGAGAAGGTCTTCGGCTGGCGTCCGGATTTGCCAATGACGCCGAGCACCTGACCATCGAGAGCAACCTTGAAGATCCGCCCCGGGTACGTGCTCTCGCCGACGAACATCACCTGATTCGGCGCCGGCGTGATGCAGATCGAGTTCGGCTGCCCGCTGACGGCGGCAAGCGCCGCGCCGGTCGGCGTGTTGCCGTAGACCGCGCGTGTCGCCGGATCCGGAAGCACGTCGATCGTGAACATCCGCAGGAGTGTTCCCGCGGTGTCGAACACCTGAATGCGGCGATTCGTCCGATCGCCAACGTAGATGTTGTCGTGGCTGTCGATCGCGATGGCGTGCGGCAGGTTGAATTGCCCAGGTCCGGTGCCGTGCTCGCCCCACGACGTCACCCAGTTGCCGTCCTTGTCGTATTTCGCGACGCGCGAGTTGATGTAGCCGTCGGTGATGTAGATGTTGCCGGCGGAATCCCACGCGACATCGGTCGGCTCACGGAACAGCCCGTCGATCGCCGGGAGCGGTGGATTGCGGTCCCGCTGCCAGGGCTTGGAATCCTCGTCGACCGATTCCTTCCGGCGGCCGAACACCAGCATCACGCGCCCGGCCGGGTTGAACTTGACGACCATGTCTGACCCCTTGTCGATGGCCCAGATGTTGTCGTCCTTGTCGATGCGCACGGAATGCGCTTCGGCCCAGGCATAGAGGTTCCGTCCGATCTCGCGCATGAACGCGCCGTTCGGGCCGAACTCGAACAGCTGCGCCGCGGCGGGCATGAACGCCGAGCCGCCGCCGCTCGGCGCGCGCGTGAAGACGAAGACGTGGCCCTTCGAATTCACCGCCACGCCGGGCACTTCGCCGAAGTTCATGCCGGCCGGCAGCTGGAGAAACTCGGGGTCGGAATCGAACGGCAGGTCCGGCGGCCGCTGCTGCGCAAGCGCGGACGGCGCCACCAGGGCGAGCATGACGAACAGGACGGCCAGTCGGGTTTTCATGCCGGTGATTGTAGCCGCTCTGGATGGAGACGCTCGCGCGTCAGGTGATCCGCGTCTGAAAGTCGTCCGGCGCCGGTGCGGACCGCGCCATGCGCAGGGCGTTCAGCACCGCGACCAGATCGATCGCCTCCTGCGCGACGGCGCCGGCAACCGGAGTCAGGAGCCCCGCCGCCGCGAACGCCATGCCGATTCCGCTGAGCAGCATCCCACCGACCGCGCTCTGCAGCGCCACGCGCCGCAGGCGATAGCTCAGGTGAATGAGCGCGTCCACGGCCGACAGCGACGAGTCGATGATCACCACGCGCGCGGCCTCGGACGTGACGTCGCTGTGCTGCCCGAACGCGATGCCGACCGTCGCCGCCATCAGCGCGGGCGCGTCGTTGATCCCGTCGCCGATGAACACGGTCTTCGCGTGCGCCGTCTCCTGCCGCACGATCGCCACTTTTTCTTCGGGCGACGCGCCGGCGTGCACCTCACCGATCGACACGGCTTCGGCGAGCCGGCGCACTTCCTCTTCCCGATCGCCCGAGACGAGCAGCACGCGCGTGAACCCGTGCGCCGGCCCCAGATGGACGACAAAGCCCGAGCTGTCGTCGCGCGCCACGTCGTGAAAGCGCAGGCAGGCGGCAAAGCGATCGTTCAGAATGACGATGCACTCGAGCCCGGTCGGCTGGGCCGGCGGCAGCTCGAACCGCTCGGCCGTCAGCGCGCGGCTGGTGACGAGCGCGATCGTCTCGCCGATTTTGCGGCGCAGGCGGGCGCCCGCCTCTTCGCGAATCCATTCCACGTCGGGCAGGTGGTAGCCCGCGTCGGCGGCGGCGCGCACGATCGCGTTCGCCAGCGGATGCCGGCTGTGGCGCTCGAGCGCAGCCACGATCGGCAGCACCGTGGCGCGCGTGTACGCGCCGCCGTACACCTCGTCGCTCACCGTCGGACGCCCGTACGTCAGCGTTCCGGTCTTGTCGAGGATCATCGTTTTGCAGAGCGTGAGCTGCTCGAGCGCGGCGGGATCCTTGACGATGATCCCGCGCCGTGCCGCCGTCGAGATCGCGCCGATGATGGCGACCGGAATCGCGATCAGCAGGGGACACGGCGTCGCCACGACGACGACGCTGAGGAACCGGTCGGGATCGCCTGATATCCACCACGCAGCCCCGGCGATGGCCAGCGCCAGCGGCGTGTACCACGCGCCCAGCTGATCGCCGATCCGCCGCAGCTCGGGGCGTCGCTGCTCCGCTTCCTGCATGACGCGCATGATCCGCGCGTAACGCGAGTCCGCTGCGACGCGGGTCGCGCGGATGCCGAGCGACGAGTCGCCGTTGACGGATCCGGACAGGACCATGGCGCCAGGGCCCTTCGAGATCGTGAATGGCTCGCCCGTCAGGTAGGACTCGTCCATCGTCCCGCGGCCGCGCACGACGACGCCGTCCACAGGACAGATCTCGTGCGGGAGAACCGACACCTCGTCGCCGACGGCGAGGTCCGCCACCGGCACGTCTTCGAATGCCTCGCCGCGCCACCGGTGCGCGAAGGTGGGGACGCGCTTGGCGAGCGCGCGCAGGACGGAGGTCGCCTCCGACACGGCGTACGCCTCGAGCGCTTCCCCGCCGGAGAGCATCAGGACGACGATCGCACCGGCGAGGTACTCGCCGAGGATCGCCGAGGTCACGATGGAAATGCCGGCGAGATGATCGGAGCCGAAGCGGCCGCGCAGTGCGTTCCAGATCAACCGCGTGACGAGAGGAACGCCGCCAATCACGAGGACGGCGAGGAGCGGGAGCGAGGCGCGCGCGTCGGTGAGGCCCGCGGCAAAGCGAAGCCCCAGATGCGCGGCGATACCGCCTGATGCGAGGAGCGCGACGATCGCGTCGGCCTTCGCCGGCGCCGGCCTGATGATCATCGGGTGCCCCGGCACGGAAAGTGGCCGCTCAGGCCCGCGGCGATTCGTATCGGACGGAGCGGTAACGCGGAAACCACATCGCGCTGCGGACGGTCTCCTCGAGGCCGTGCATCAGCGCGGGCTCGGTGTGCTCTTCCACGACCGCGCGGCGGATCACCGCGCACGCCACGGCGTGCGCGCAGTCGCGAATGCGCGTGACGTCGGGGTACACGGCGCCGGCCGCGAGGTCGGCGTCCGATACCTGCGCCGCGAGCGCGCGCGCCGCATCGAGGAACATCGAATCGGTGACGCGGCGCACGCGTCCCACCCAGAGACCGAGGCCGACACCCGGAAAGACGAACACGTTGTTGCCCTGGCCGATGCGGTACGTGCGACCGCGATAGGACACCGGCGCGAACGGACTGCCGGTCGCGATAATCGCCCGCCCGTCGGACCAGCGCACGGCTTCTTCGGCCGTGCATTCGCTCTTGCTGGTCGGATTCGACAGCGGAAAGACGATCGGGCGCGCGTTGATCGACGACATCGCGCGGACCACCGACTCGCTGAAGACGCCGGCCGTACCCGACGTGCCGATCAGGATCGTGGGCTTGAAGTTGAGGATCGTCTCCTCGAGCGTGATGTGCTGTGGATCGCTGCACCTGTAACCGGCCAGCTCGCCGGCCGGACGCGCGTACGTGGCCTTGAACGACTCCATCTCCTGACGATCGCTCGCCACGAGCCCTTGGCTGTCGACGGTGGCGATGCGCGCCCGCGCCTGTGACAGCGTCAGCCCGTCATCGCGCAACGCCGCGACAAGGAGATCGGCGATGCCGTGGGCGGAGGCTCCGGCTCCGGCGATCACGACACGTTGAGCGGACATCCGATGCTGGGTGATCCGCAGCGCGCCGTAGACGCCGGCGACGACCGTCGCGGCGGTGCCCTGAATGTCGTCGTTGAACGAGCAGAGTTGGTCCCGGAAGCGCTCGAGCTGCGTGATCGCGTTGGCCTTGAGGAAGTCTTCCCACTGCAGCACGGCGTTCGGCCACAGCGTCCGGACCGCGTCCACGAACCGATCGACGAAGCTCTGGTACGCCGCGCCGCGGATCCGAGGGTGCCGCATCCCGAGGTACATCGGATCGTTCAGCAGATCGCGGTTATCCGTGCCGACGTCGAGCATGATCGGCAGCGTGCGATCAGGCGGGATGCCGGCGCACGCCGTGTAGAGACACAGCTTGCCGATCGGAATCCCCATGCCGCCGACGCCCTGATCGCCGAGGCCGAGGATCCGCTCGCCGTCGGTGACAACGATGATGGCCGGCGATCCGGCGTGGTTGGCGAGGATCTCCGCAATGTGGTCCCGGTGCTCGTACGAGATGTACAAGCCGCGAGGCCGGCGGTAGATGTGGGAGAACTTCTGGCACGCCTCGCCGACAACCGGGGTGTACAACACCGGAATCATTTCCTCGATGTGCTCGAGGACGAGGCGGAAGAACAGCGTCTCGTTGCGATCCTGCAGGCCCGCCAGGTGGATGTATCGCTCGAGCGGCGTCTGCTTCGCGCGGAAATTCTCGTAGACCCGCGCGAGCTGCTGCTCGATCGTGCACACCGCGGGCGGCACGAGGCCGTCGAGGTGCAGCGCCGCGCGCTCGTCGGCCGAAAACGCCGTGCCCTTGTTCGCGACCGGATCCGCGAGCAACGCCGGCCCGCTGGTACTTACCGTGATCGTATCGTCCATGGGTTCCTACTTCGCCTGCAGCGTCTCGAGATATCGCACGAGCCAGGCGATCCGGGCGGCCGCATTCTCCGGGCCTGCGCTGTCACTCGATTTCGCGAACACGTCGCCCCACGCCGGCATGTCCTGAAGGGCGTGCGCCGGATCCGGCTTGAGGCCTTCAACCGTCTTGAACACTCTGTCGGCCGGGAACACGCCGTTGTTCTTGAGGGTGAGCTGCGTGAGATCGGCTGGCCGCTTTTTCAGCGATTTCGAGACGATGCCGTCGCCGTGGCCTTCGGCGCCGTGGCACGACGCGCAGAACACCTGATAGTCCGCATTGGTCGAAACCGGCTGCGCCTGTGTCGCCGCGGCGCCCGAGACAAGCGCGCACGCACCAATCAACATCGCCGCCGCCAGTAGTCCCTGTACCTTCATGATGACGTCCTCCGTGTGCCGAACCTCCGGCACGCTCGACAAGGGATCCGCAACTCGCGTGCCCGCCACGGCAAGGGGCGGCGCGCGGGTATTGCCGGAAATCCGTCAGCTGACGGCAGGGCGTGAGGCAGGAACGAGCGGAGCCTGCACGTAGACGAAGGGAATGCCGCTGCGGAGGTAGTTGTCAACGCGCTTGAGCGGGGCCGAATCCTTCAGCCACGAGGGCCCGGTTTCGAGCAGGCGGGCTTCGATGAGCGTCGAGAGCTGCTCGAACCCGGCGCCGCTGGCGCGCTCGCGCACGGCGTCGAGCAGGAGGTTCTCGAGCGCGGCGGCGTTCTGCACGCTCGGCAGCGTCGCCATCGCTTCCAGGAAGAACGTGTTGTTGTCGCCGAGGTGCGGATCCGCGCTCACGCCCTCTTCGTTGTGATTCTCGAGCGCGCTTCCGAGCGCGTACCCGACGATGCGCCCGGAGACGCGGTCGCGCAACGCGATCCCAATCGCCCCCGGATTACCCATCGTCGTTTCGAGCGTCTCGAGCGGGAACTGCAGCAAGGGCCGGCGGCCGGCCCTGAGGACGTCCGGTGGATACGGGACGGCCGGTCCGTAGCGCTCCTGCTCCACGGCCAGGATCTGCAGCTTCAGCGTCTCGAACTCCGCGGCGGTGAGCGGGACGATATCGATGGTGTCGATCGGGATGTCGATCGTGCCGACGCGGACCTTCGGCGCCGGCGGACCCGGCGTGGCGGCCTGCGCCGGTGGCACGTCGGCCGCCGCGCGGCCGCCCACGAGATCCTCGATCGCCGCCCGCAGAATCGCCAGCGCATCGTCGAGCGCCGACGGCTCGGTGTCGTAGCGCGGATAGAAGCGGACGCCGCGGTCGCCGGCCGCCAGGAGGATCAGTCCGCGGCGGAACGCGCGGTCGAGCAGCGCGTCGCACCAGTCGGCGCGGGCGACGTCGAACGCGAGCATGACGCCGGCGCCGCGGACGTTATCGATGATCTCGCGGTAGTCGCGCGCGAGCGCCTCCAGGCCTGCGCGGGCCTGTTCTCCGGTTCGCCGCACCTGGTCGAGGTCGAGCGCGTCGAGCTGCGCGAGCAACCGCACCATGCCGACCGAGTCGCCTTCCCACGTCGTGTTGAACTTCTTCTCTTCCTGGAAGAAGGTGGCGAGCGCCTCGCTGACGAAGAGGATGCCGTTCTGCGCTTTCTTGGCCCACGTCACCACGTCCGGCGGGCACGGCAGGTCGAAGAGCTCGTGCGCCCACATGCGTCCCGTCATGCCCCAGCCGGTCTGGACCTCGTCGAAGATCAGCGGGACGTCGTAGATCCGCGTGAGCAGGCGCAGCTTGCGCATGAAGCGCGCCGAGGTCTGGCGCACGCCGCCTTCGCCCTGGATCGGCTCGACGAGCACGGCGGCCACGCGCCGCGCGCGCTTCACGATGTCCGGCGTCAGCTCGCCGCGCTGCGCGAGCACGAATTCCTGCACGTCCGGTTCGCTGGCCGCCGCCGGCCGCTCGAGGAAACCGTCGAGCGCGTCCATCTCGCGGCGGAAGGTGTCGCGGCTCCTCTCGGCGTGCGGCAGCCGGCCCGACACGAGCAGATCCCACAGCTGCTTGAGGCTGCGCTCCTCGCGCCGAAGCGTCCCCTTCGGCGATCCCGGATCGTCCACGGGGAACGGCACGTGCGGCCAGTCGAACGTCGGGAAGCCGAGCCGCGCCCGCTTGCGGTGCGTCACGGCGAGCGCGCCGAGCGTGCGGCCGTGGAACGCGCCGTCGAAGGACACGATGAAGCCGCCATCGCCGTCGGGCGACGTCATCACGCGATTCATCAGCGCGGCCTTGATCGCGTTCTCGACCGCCTCGGCGCCGGTGTTCACGATGAAGTACCGCGGCGTGCCGGCGGGCGCGATGCGCGTCAGCTCCGCCTTCAGGCGCAGCGAGAGGACGGTCTGGTATTCGGAATGCGCGTAGCGCGACACGACGAACGGCAGCGACGCGAGGATGGCGCGGACCGACGCGGGATCGTTTTCACCGAAGCCACGAGTCGCGATGAGCGCACCCATGTCCAGGAAGCGGTACGGCCGGCCGGAGGCGTCGCGATCGACGACGCCCAGATACGGACCGATGGACTCGGCGGGATCAAACGCAACCGGGAGTGAGTAGAACAGCCCGCGCGACGCGGCCTCGAGCGCGCGGTGCGACGCCGGGAGATATTCGGCGACGAGCTGCTCCAGCGGACGCTCGCCGTCGCGCAGGCCGTCGGGCACGTACGTTTTGATTCCGCCGGCTCGATATTGCGCGTGGAGTTCTGCGGCGTGCGCCAGGAATGCTTCGGCGCCCGCCAGGCCCGCATCGGTCTCGTCCATGCTCCTCCCGACCGTTGATTCTGTCACGTGGTGGCACGGAATGAAGCGTAGAATGGATCACCGACTCGACAAGCGAATCTGGGGGATAGAGACGATGGCCTACGCCGGCTCCCGCGGCGATCGCTCGTCACCGTCGCAGTCTCTCCGATGGCGCGTGCCCGCGCTCATCTGCGCGCTCTTCGTGCTCGCCCTGGCCGTCGTCCTCTTCGCGTCCTACCGCGAAATGAAGGCCACGCTGCTGCAGACGGGCAGCGATCGCGCCGGGAACGCCTCCTCGCAGATCTCCGCGCTCTTCGGGCGAGCCACGCAGCAGACTGGTGATCAACTGCAGCGCGCCGCTCCGGCGGTCCGCTGGTACTTGACCGAGCCGACGGCGGAGCGCCTCGCCGCGGCTCGGGGCGCCCTGACCCCGCTCGTGGCACCGCCAAGCGTGCGGCGCATCACCGTGTGGAACGCGGCCGGCGAGGCGATGTTCGAGGTCGTCAGCGACACCTCCATAGCGGGCTGGCAGATTCCGCCAGTCACGCGTCCGGCGCCGGCCGGCATCGGCAGACTGCAGGCGATGGACGACCACGTCTTCGCCGACTCGGGGTCCCTCGTGCCTGGTGAGCCGTCGGCGGCCGGCAACGCGCCAACGCTCGGTTCCATCACGGTTCGATCGACGTTCAATGTATCCCCGCCTGGCGCCCTCAACCGTCTCGTCGGCAGCGACGCCAGAATTCAGCTCGGCAATCGGGCCGGCGGCGCATGGACCGATTTTCTTCACGTCGTGCCTGCGCCGGCCGCCGAGCTTCTCGCTGCGGGTAGCGGTGAAGCGCGTACTGCGACAGGCGAACGGCGGGTCGGCGCGCTCAGTACCATCACCGGTACGCCCTGGGCGGTCTGGGTGGACATCTCCCGCGCGAGCCTCCTCGCGCCGGCGCAGACCTTTCTGGAGCGGATGGCCGCCCTGGGGATCGTTGTCGCGGCCCTGACCGTACTGATGGTCCGATCGATCACCGAACGACTGCTGACGCCGATGGCCGACATGACCGTCGCGGCGGAGGCGATTGCCGCGGGGAACTATTCGCAGCGCGTACCTGACACGCGCCACGATGAGATCGGCCGCCTGGGCCGTGCATTCAACGCCATGACCCTCGAAGTGGCGCGCGCGTACGGGCGGCTCGAGCAGCGCGTGCAGGAGCGGACGCGCGAACTGGACAACGCCCTGCGCACCCTGAGTCGCCAGAGCCAGGGCCGCGAAGCCTACTTCGCCTCGATTGTCGACAGTTCCGACGACGCCATCATCGGCGAGGACATCAACGGCATCGTGACGAGCTGGAACGACGGTGCGGAACGGCTCTTCGG
>Ga0193726_1001688_pt1 | contig 16539 bp, 18 predicted proteins | sample H2c1metaG_FD_144928 | JGI IMG/M metagenome (GOLD analysis project Ga0193726, IMG submission 144928) | Soil microbial communities from a riparian zone of the East river system, Colorado, United States - H2c1 | ecosystem: Environmental > Terrestrial > Soil > Riparian zone | place: USA: East River... | reverse complement strand
CGGGTGATCTTCAGGTACAGGCCATCGTCGAACAAGGCCGTGTTGAGCAGCACCCAGCGCCGCTGATCGGCATCCGAAGCGGCCGGGAAGAAGCGCGCCAATGACTTCGGATCTGCTTTAGATAATGCCTTTATACTACTGATTTCAATACCATTAATTGATGTCTCATCGGCATTCAATGGCAGGCAGCCGTTGATCATGACCAGGGTGACGGCATGCTGACCGGCATCCACCAACGACAGAGCAGCGTCGCGGTCAATGTCGCCACGGGTTTCGCAGGGGGCAGCCTCGAAGCTCTGCGCCGCGAGGCCGCGAAGATCGGTATAGCGCCAGGTTTCATCGCGCTGCGTCGGCAACCCGAGCTTCAAGAAGCGCTGCATCGCCTGTTCGCGGATGGGCTGCAGCGCGTCCGCGGCGCGCGCACGCCATTGCGCCTCGAAGGAGCGCAGGGCGGCGCTCATGCGACTTGGGCTCCCATCACCCAGTCGTAGCCGCGGCGCTCGAGTTCCTGCGCGAGCGATTTATCGCCGCTCTTCACGATCCGCCCGCCCGACAGGACATGCACCTGATCCGGAATGACGTAGTCCAACAACCGCTGGTAGTGCGTGACCAGCACGACCGCGCGCTTCGGATCGCGCAGGCTGTTCACGCCCGTGGAGACGACTTTGAGCGCATCGATGTCGAGCCCGGAATCAGTCTCATCCAGAATCGCGAGCTTGGGTTCGAGGACCAACATCTGCAGGACTTCGTTGCGCTTTTTCTCGCCGCCCGAGAATCCTTCGTTGACGCCGCGGGTGAGAAACGACTCGCTCATTTGCATGAACTTCATTTTCTGTCTGATCAATGCCAGAAAATCGTAGGCGTCGACCTCCGGTTCGCCGGCCGCCTTGCGCTTGGCGTTCAACGCGGCCTTCAACAAGTACACATTGTTGACGCCGGGAATTTCCACCGGATATTGGAATCCTAGAAACAGGCCGGCGCGCGCGCGCTCCTCGGCGCGCATCCCCAACAAATCGCGGCCCTCGAAGGTCACCGAGCCGCGAGTCACCTCATAGTCCTCGCGGCCGGCCAGCACCTGCGCCAGCGTGCTCTTGCCGGAACCGTTCGGCCCCATGATGGCGTGAACCTCGCCGGCATTGACCTCAAGGTTCACGCCGGTGAGTATTTCTTTGCCCGCGACGCGGGCGGATAAATCGGAGATAACAAGCAAGATATTTTCTCTCTCTAAAGGCCGTTTAACCGACGGCGCCTTCCAAGCTCACGCTGAGCAGATTCTGGGCCTCGACGGCGAATTCCATCGGCAGCTCCTTGAACACGACTTTGCAGAAGCCGCTGACGATCATATTGACGGCGTCCTCGGCGGAGATGCCGCGCTGCAGGCAATAGAACAACTGGTCCTCGCCGATCTTCGAGGTGCTGGCCTCGTGTTCGACGGTCGCCGTGGGATTTTTCACCTCCATATACGGAAAGGTGTGAGCCGCGCACTTGGGGCCCATCAGCAGGGAATCGCACTGCGTGAAATTGCGGGCTCCCGCAGCGCTCGGCAGGATTTTCACCAACCCGCGATAGGTATTTTCCGCATGCCCGGCCGAAATGCCTTTGGACACAATGGTGCTCTTGGTGTTGCGGCCGATGTGGATCATCTTGGTGCCGGTATCGGCCTGCTGATAATTATTCGCCACCGCGACCGAATAAAATTCGCCGATCGAGTTCTCGCCCTTCAGCACGCAGCTCGGATATTTCCAGGTGATCGCGGACCCGGTCTCGACCTGAGTCCAGGAGATCTTGGAATTACGGCCGCGGCACTCGCCGCGCTTGGTGACGAAGTTGTAAATGCCGCCGAGGCCGTTTTCATCGCCCGGATACCAGTTCTGCACCGTCGAGTACTTGATCTGCGCATCATCGAGCGCGACCAGTTCAACGACCGCGGCGTGCAGCTGGTTCTCATCGCGCATCGGCGCGGTGCAGCCTTCCAAATAACTCACCGACGCCCCCTCGGCGGCAATGATCAGCGTGCGTTCGAACTGGCCGGTCTTGGCGGCGTTGATGCGAAAATAAGTCGACAGTTCCATTGGGCAGCGCACGCCGGGCGGCACATAGACGAAGGATCCGTCCGAAAACACCGCGGAATTGAGCGCCGCAAAAAAATTATCGGTCGTCGGCACGACGGTGCCGAGATAGCGTTCGATGAGCTGCGGATGATCGCGAACTGCATCTGAAAACGAACAGAAAATCACGCCCGCCTTGCCGAGCTTTTCCTTGAAGGTCGTCGCCACGGAAACGCTGTCGAAGACCGCGTCCACGGCGACGCCCGCCAGGCGCGCGCGCTCATGCAGTGGGATGCCCAGTTTCGCGTACGTTGCGAGCAGCTTCGGGTCCACCTCGTCCAAGCTCTTCGGCGCATTGGCCGGCGCCCGCGGCGCGGAATAATAGGAGATGTCCTGGTAGTCGATGGGCTTGTAGTGCACGTGCGCCCAGTTCGGCTCCTTCATGGTCTGCCAATGCCTGAACGCTTTCAGGCGCCAGTCGAGCAAGAACCTCGGCTCGTGCTTCTTTTTCGAGATAGCCGCGACCACGCCCTCGTCGAGGCCGGGCGGCAAGCTATCCGAGTCGATATCGGTGATGAATCCATGGCGGTATTTCTGACCGACCAGGGCTTCGACGTCTTGAGATTTGGTGGACACGGTATTCCGGATGACTAAGGGCTTAAATTAGATGGGGTCGAATCTTCAGGATTCACGCGAATTTCCGAGGCCAGATCGGCCACCCGCACGCCGGCAGAATCCAGCCCCGCCAATTGATGCAAGGTCACGTCTTCCAGGGCGCGGCGTATTGCAGCATTGACGCGCTGCCAGGCGGCGCCTACGCGGCACAGCCGTTCGATTCCACATTGGCTGGACGCTCCGCTGCATTCGGTAATGGCGATCGGCCCCTCGAATACATCGAGGATTTGCGCCGCGGTAATCTCCTCAGGAGGCCGCGCCAGGCGATAGCCACCCTGTGCGCCGCGTGAAGAAATCACCATACCGGCACGCTGTAAACCTTTGAGTACCTTGCTCACCGTCGGCCTTCCCAGGCGCGTGCGCTCGGCCAATTCCGTCGCGGCGCGATGGGTCGCGGGTTCTTGCGCTAGACTGGCGAGTACGACCGTTGCGTAGTCCGTCATTTTTCCCATACGCAGCATAAATGTGAGGCCCCCGACAGAAAGCTTGATGTGGGACTATTTTAGTCCTATTTAACCGTATGTCTAGCCGGAGGGCGGATCGAGCCTGGGTTTGTTATCCTTGGCTTAAGTTAACAGTCAATATCAGTGGGATAGGTCAGTTATGAATATTGGAGAGCTCAACGCCACCGCACGCGCCATGGTTGCCAAGAACCGCGGTATTCTCGCCGCCGACGAGAGCAGCAGTACCATCAAAAAGCGCTTTGACACCATCAAGCTGGAGTCCACGGAAGAGAATCGACGTGCCTATCGCGAGATGTTGTTCACCGCGCCGGGTGCTCAGGCGTATATCAGCGGCGTGATCCTGTATGACGAGACGCTGCGCCAGAAGACCAAGGAAGGCGTCCCGTTCCCGGCCTATCTCGCCAAGGCGGGGATGATCCCCGGCATCAAGGTGGACTTGGGGGCCAAGCCGCTACCGGGTTTTCCCGGTGAGACCATCACCGAGGGCTTGGACGGGTTGCGCGAGCGCTTCGCCGAGTACCACAAGCTGGGAGCGCGATTTGCCAAATGGCGCGCCGTGATCAACATCGATTCAAGCATCCCCAGCCGCTACGCCATCGACGCCAATGCGGAGGCGCTGGCGCGGTATGCGACGTTGGCCCAAGAAGCGGGAATCGTACCCATCGTCGAGCCGGAAGTGCTCATGGATGGCGCTCACCCGTTGGAGCGTTGCGAGGAAGTGACCAACGTGGTGCTGGACAGCGTGTTCAGCCATCTGTTTGCCGCGCGCGTGATTCTCGAGGGCATGATCCTGAAGCCGAACATGGTGATTCCCGGCAAGAAATGCCCTGACCAGGCGAGTCCGGAGCGCATCGCCGAAGCGACCATTCGCACCCTGAAGCGCCAGGTTCCCTGCGCGGTCCCTGGGATTGCGTTCTTGTCCGGCGGCCAGAGTCCGACGGATGCCACGTTGCACTTGAGCCTCATGCATGCGGCGGGGCCTCTGCCCTGGGGGCTGACATTCAGCTACGGACGCGCGCTGCAGGAAGATGCGCTGAATGCCTGGGAGGGCAAGGCGACTGGATTTGCGGGCGGACAGAAGGCGCTGGCGAAGCGCGCCAAACTCAATGGCTTGGCGGCAGTCGGGGAATACAAACCCGCCATGGAATCGTCCGCGGCCTAAACCCCGCGCTACGCCGCGTCCTTTAAGACGCGACAGCCGAACCATTGAATCAGCGCGCCCCCATAGTTGATATTCGGAATCTGGACTACGCGGTAAACGCGCGTCCGGTATTCGCCGGCCTGGACATTCAGATACCGCGCGGCAAAGTCACCGCGGTGATGGGCCCCAGCGGCACGGGAAAGACGACCTTGCTGCGTCTCATCACGGGCCAGGTGGCGGCTGACAGCGGCGAAATTCAAGTAGCGGGCGAGAACATGCGGGCGCTATCGCGCGCGCAGCTGTACGTGCTGCGTCGCCGGATGGGGATGCTGTTCCAAAATGGCGCGCTGCTGACGGACTTTAGCGTGTTCGAAAACGTCGCTTTTCCCTTGCGCGAGCACACCGACCTGACGGAGCGGCTGATTCGCCAATTGGTACTGACAAAATTACAGGCCGTGGGACTGCGAGGCGCCGCGGAATTGATGCCGGCAGAACTGTCAGGCGGCATGAGCCGCCGGGTCGCGCTGGCGCGGGCCATCGTCATGGACCCGGAATTGTTGATCTACGACGAACCCTTTGTCGGCCTGGACCCCATCTCGTTGGGAGTCATTTTGCGGCTGATTCGCCGCCTGAACGACACCCTCGGCATTACCAGCATCGTCGTCTCCCACGACGTGCAAGAGATTTCCACCGTCGCCGATCAGGTGTTTCTGTTGTCGGGCGGCAAAGTGGTCGCGGGCGGTACGCCGCAGGAGCTGAAAACCAATCCGACCGAGATCGTCAAGCAATTCGTCGGGGGTCTGGCGGACGGTCCGGTGCCATTTCATTTTCCCGCCCCCGATTATTTCAGCGAACTGATGTCGCGTCGCGAGGATCTCTAGCGCATGTTCCGCGAGCTGTGGGAAAGTTTCACCGAAGCCTTGGAAGGCTTAGGTTCGGTCGTTCACTTCCTGTTCCGGCTGCTCGTCAACTCGCCGCGGGTTTTGTTGCGATACAGTTTGATCTCGCAACAGATCTTCAACTCCGGCGCCTTGTCGCTGGTCATCATCATGCTCTCGGGGCTGTTCGTCGGCATGGTGCTGGGTCTGCAGGGGTTCCAGCTTCTGCAACGCTTCGGCTCTGAAGAAGCGCTGGGCACCGCGGCGACCATCGGGCTGGTCAAGGAGTTGGGCCCCGTGGTGACGGCCTTGCTGTTTGCCGGCCGGGCCGGCACGGCGCTGGCATCGGAGTTGGGGTTGATGCGCGCGACGGATCAGATATCGGCCATGGAGATGATGGCGGTCGATCCCATCCAGCGCGTGGTCGTGCCGCGATTCTTGGGCGGCGTGATCGCCATGCCTCTGCTTGCCGCGATATTCAGCGTGATCGGCATCTACGGGGCGCAGCTCGTGGGCGTGCAGATCATGGGCGTCGACTCGGGCAGCTTCTGGTCGCAAATGCGTTCTGCGGTCAGCTTGTCGGATGTCACCGAGGGCATCGTCAAGAGCTGTGTATTCGGCGTCGCCTGCAGCCTCATTGCCGTCTACCAGGGATACTATGCAACGCCCACTGCGGAGGGCGTCGGCAGAGCCACCACGCGTACGGTCGTCACGTCGGCCGTGGTGATTTTGTTTTTGGACTATTTGATTACCGCAGCGTTTTTGTAGGAGTGTTGCAATGACCAAGTCACGCACGTTGAATCTAGGCACCGGCTCGTTTGTACTGCTGGGCTTTGCGGCGCTGTTTTTCCTGACGACCCAGACGACGAGCCGCGGGCTGGCTTTCTTTGGCCCGCCGCACTACGAGGTGACCGCCAAGTTCGACAACATCGGGGATCTGAAAGTAGGCGCCCCGGTGTCGATGTCCGGCGTCGAAGTCGGACGCGTCACGAAAATCGACTTCGATTCCAACGAATACAAGGCGGTGGTTCTGTTGCGGTTGAACGAACGCTTCAACAAGATTCCCGTCGACAGCGATGCGAGCATTTACACCCAGGGCCTGCTGGGCGGCAAATTCATCGGACTCACCGCCGGCGGCGCCGATACGTATCTGAAGGACAAGGGTCAAATCGATTTTACGCAATCGGCTTTCGTGCTCGAGAATCTAATCGGTCAGGTTTTGGCGAACTTTACGAAATCAAAGGCGGACTCCCAGACCCCCGCGCCTGCGGATCCGAAACCGACGGAGAAAACGAAATGATCAGAATTATCACGGCAATGCTGATTTCCATGCTGGCGATCGGCGCGCATGCGGCCGACGCACCGGCGGCCCCCAACGCCAGCACCCTGAGTCCCCAGGAACTGGTGGAGAATTCAGCGAAAAAAATGCTCGCGGAATTGGACGCAAATCGAGCCATGTACAAGAGCGATCCGAAGAAGCTGGATGCACTCGTGGGCAATGTGTTGCTGCCGAATTTCGACACCGAGTATTCGGCCCGGCTGGTCTTGGGCCAAAGCTGGCGCACGGCGACACCTGAGCAGCGCAAGCGCTTCGTCGACGCGTTCTATCATTCGCTGCTGCGAAATTACGGCGCGGCGCTGATCGATTTTACCGGCGACCGTTTTGTCGTCCTGCCTTACAAGGGGGACGCCGGCGATACAACCGCCACCGTCCGCACCGAAGTCAAGAGAGGATCTGGCGACAAGGTTCCCGTCAATTTCAGTTTGCGAAAGACGCCTGAGGGCTGGAAGGCCTGGGACGTCGTGATCGAAGGCATTTCCTACGTGAAGAGTTTCCGCACCGATTTTGCATCCGAGATCCAGCAAAAGGGGCTGGATGACGTGATCACGCGCCTCGAGAAGGAGGGCAAGGTCGGGCCTAACAGCGCCGCGGTGAGCAGCCATTGAGTAAGATGAGTAAAATGCATTGGCGCCGCAGCCAGCGCACATTGCTCAATAGTACCGTGCACACGGCTGCGTTTGAGATACAGGAGGGTGAGCGCTCGCGCGTCACCGGCGTGCTGCATTTCACCACGGTGACCGCATTGCTGAGTGAAGGCAGCGAGGCCATCGGCAATGGGCGCGCCGCCGTGATCGATCTGGTGGGCATCAAGGACAGCGACAGCTCAGGCCTCGCATTATTGATCGAGTGGCTGAGCGTCGCCAGAGCCTCGCGCCGCAGCCTGCGCTATGAAAACATTCCCGCCCAATTGCATCAGCTGGCGCGCCTGAGTGAAGTGGAAGATTTGCTGACGGTAAAGTAGGACGGTTTCGTCGGTTGCCTTTCCCAGGGCCGACAATCCACCGAACCAGGCGAGGCCGCTCGCGGCTCTTGAGCCTCGCTTCAGTTCGGTGTGTCGGGAGGCGTGGCGGGTTGCGGCGGCGGTGCAGCGGAGTCCGGCGGCTCGTCAGCGCCCGGATCCACCAGCACTTCGTCCGGTGCCTTGCCATCGGACACGAGGTACGCGCGGCGCTGCAAATAGGCATCGCGAACGAAGGCATACGGGTCGAAGACCTTTTGCAAGGTATCGTCCAGCGACAACAAGTTCGCGCGCGCGTCCAATGCACTGACGCCATAAAGTCCATACGAGACCCAGTTGTTGTCGATGTAGTGCGTAGGACCCGTAAATATATCCACAACTCGTCCTGAGCCATCTCGCGCGTCTGATGGCCCCAAGACGGGAATTTCTACAAAGGGTCCGGGCGGAACGCCCCAATGACCCAAGGTTTGTCCAAAATCCTCATCGTTCTTGTCCAAGCCCATCTGCGAAGCGGGGTCCAAGAGACCGCCGACTCCGACGGTTGTATTAACCACGAAGCGCGCGAGATCATTGGCCGCCGCGCCGAATTTGCCCTGCAAAGCATCGTTGACCATCACGGTGGTGGTGTGCAGATTCGCGAAAAAATTGCTGACGCCGGTGCGCGCAGGTGCCGGGACCGCCCGCACATAGGTGCGCGCGATGGGCTTGACGACGGCGCGGTCGACCTTGTCGTTGACCCTGTATACACCGCGATTCCATGATTCCCAGGGGTCTTGCGGAGGCGGCTTGTGATTGGCGGGGAGGGTGACGCAACCGGTCAGGGCCGCGGCCAGTGCCATCCCGAGCACCATGCCTGGCTTTACGCTGAGCATATTGATTCTCTCCCGACTCCGATTGGACATCGGCTAACGATACCATGTCAGGGAGATTCAGCGGGAGACTCAGAGCAGGTCAGTATTGACCATTGGCCGCGCCGTTGCGATTGCTCCCCGCGACCGTGTCTTTGTTCCTGTCCTTCTTGGGCATGGCTGCTCGAATCTCTTCGAGACGAGCGCTGTAGCGCGCTCGTTGCACAGCGTCCAATTCCGGCAGGCTCAAGGCCATTTGCAATTGATTGGATGCCATATTGAGATTGCCGGTCATCAGGTAAAACTCTGCCATATAGCTGTATGAGTCCGCATAGTCGCCGGCGGTGTTGGCCGCTTTCGCAATGAGCCGGGTCTGATCCGGCGTGGGCTCGACGCTATTGAATAAATCCAATAACACCAGGTGCGCGCGTTTGTTGTCGCCGGAGCGCATCAGCGTTTCCGCGAGCCGGATCGTGATGGGCACGTTGCGCGGGAACAAAATCATGGCTCTTTCGAGCACCGCAGCCGACTCCTTGAACTGATTGTTCACCAGGTACGCCTGGCCGAGAGCGCCGTAGAACTGCGTTACTTTGGGATAATCGCGCACCAGTTCCAGAAGATCGGGAATCGCGGCCGCGGGATTTCGCGTCGCAATCTCCGCGACGTCCTTGCCGTAGCGCTCCTCAATGCTCTTCCCGCCGCCATTCTTGAGCAGGTTGACGTAGTACTGGCGAGCCACCTGCGGATCGGCGGCGACGGAGCGCAAGCGTTCCTTGACGAGCCGGTAACTCAAAGAGTCTTCGTGACGAATTCGACCGATCTGGTCCGCGCGGTCACGCGCTTCCGCCACGCGATCTGAAAAAATCGGGTGATCGATGAGAAACTGTATGGCATTGACGCGACTCGGCTCCGGGCCCGAGTGGCCCATCCAATCAAAAAAGCTGGCCATCCCCAGAGGATCGTATCCAGCCTCCGCCATGGTGCTGATGCCGATTCGGTCGGCTTCGAATTCGCTGCTGCGGGTGTAGTTGATCTGGTGCTGAATCATCGCGCTCTGGCCCGCCAAGATGGCGCCCTCCACCGCATCGGGAGAGCCGCGCCCCGCAGTCGCGCCCAAGAGCACGGCTGCCAACATCGCTGCGGAGGCCAGGAGCCCTTCATGGCCCTGGTCTATGATCTGGCGCACGATGTGGCGCTGAGTGACGTGCGCGGTTTCGTGCGCCAGTACGCCTGCCAGCTCATTCTCATTGCGTGTCGCCAGGATCAACCCGCTTTGAATCGCCACGAAGCCGCCGGGGACCGCAAAGGCGTTGACAACCGGGTCGCGCAGGACGAAGTAATAGAACTGGTGTTGGCCCTCTTCAGCGTGGCTCGAGAGGCTGTGGCCGATTTCCTGAGCGTACTGGCTGACCTCAGGGTCGGTGAGGATCAGGCCGGTGTTGCGAATCTCGTTAACGTAGGAGAGACCCGCGTGGTACTCATCGTCAATCGAGATTGCGGCATTCGCAGGACTGCCCAACTCGGGAAGATCCTGATTCGGACCTTTAACGCCATCCGCATAACCCACACCAACGCTGCCCGTGACCGCCGCAGCGGCCAGGAATGCGGATATGGACTTCAGAGCTGACATGTAAGCCTTTGAGTACCGTCGGATTCCAAAGTTCGCTCAAAACAGAAGCAAAATCAAAGAACTTCGGAGGCATAGTCGGCCAAGCGTGAGCGCTCGCCGCGAACCAGCGTGATATGTCCCGAAAACGCCCATCCGTGGAATCGGTTTACGACGTAGGTTAGGCCGGTCGTGGTCTCAGTCAAGTAAGGGGTGTCGATCTGCGCGATATTGCCCAAGCACACCATTTTGGTGCCCGGCCCCGCACGGGTGACCAGGGCCTTCATTTGCTTGGGCGTGAGATTCTGGGCCTCATCGATAATAATGAAGCGGTTTAAAAATGTACGGCCCCGCATGAAATTCAATGAGCGAATCTTGATGCGGTGCCTCAGTAGATCGTTGGTCGCGCCGCGTCCCCACGTGCCGCCGGCCTGGCTCTGAGTCAGCACCTCCAAATTGTCCATCAGCGCGCCCATCCAGGGCTCCATCTTCTCCTCCTCGGTGCCCGGTAAAAACCCGATGTCTTCCCCCAAGGGGATGGTGACGCGAGTCATGATGATCTCGCTGAAGCGATTGTGATCCAGTGTTTGCGCCAGCCCCGCCGCCAGGGTCAGCAGCGTCTTGCCGGTGCCGGCGGGACCCAGGACCGTGACGAAGTCGATTTCCGGATCCATCAACAAATTCAACGCCATATTCTGTTCGCGGTTGCGCGCCGTCACGCCCCAGACATTGTTGCGCTCGGTGCGGTAGTCGGTGGTGAGTTCCAATATCGCCGATTCGCCCTCGAGCTTTCGCACGATGGCCTCGACGCCATTCGCGCCCGGGTCGTAAACGAACTGATTGGTCTTCCAATCGCGTACCAGAGGTCCACGCACCCGATAATAAGTACGGCTCTGTTGCTGCCACGATTCCATGCCTTTGCCGTGCTTTTCCCAAAAATTCTGCGGCAGCTGTTGCACGCCGCTGACCAGCAAATCCGCATCCTCGATGGTTTTGTCGCTCGAATAATCTTCCGCATGTACGCCGAGGATCGCCGCTTTGATCCGCAGGTTGATGTCCTTCGACACCAGCGTGACGCGGGCATTGCGAAACTTCTGCTGCAGCGCCAGTGTGTTGGCCAGAATCGCATTGTCGGCACCCTGGCCGGGCAGGCTGTCCGGCAATACCGACTCGAGCAACTGGGTCTGGAAGAACAGCCTGCCGCCGGGCGGACGCTTGCCGTGGTTGATGGGCACGGCGGTGGGCAAAGCGAGGCCGCGGTCGATTTGCTTCTTGGTCGCGCCTTGCATCAACTCATCCAGAAAGCGGCTGACCTGGCGCACGTTGCGGGCCGGTTCGGAGAGGCCTTTCTTGCCGGCGTCGAGTTCCTCAAGCACCGTCATCGGGATATAGATGTCGTGTTCTTCGAAGCGGAAGATTGCCGTGGGATCGTGCATCAGCACATTCGTATCGAGCACGAATATGCGGCGCACGGCCTTGCCGTGACGGCCCTTCAATAGCGCGGCCCCCAAGGGCCGCACGTTGCCGGTCACAGTGCCTTCACCGCCGCCAGCACAGCCTCGGCGTGATTTTTCACCTTCACTTTGCGCCACTCGTGCCGCAGCACGCCCTTGGCGTCGATGAGAAACGTGCTGCGCTCGACTCCCATGTATCTCCTGCCATACATGCTTTTTTCCTTGAAAACTCCGTACAAATTGCACACTTTCTGATCGGGATCGCTCAGCAGGTCGAAAGCAAACGACATCTTTGCCTTGAATTTCTCGTGCGACGCCACGCTATCGGGCGAGATCCCGAAGATCTGCGCCTTGGCCTTTTTGAACTGAGGGTGCAGCGTGGAGAAATCCAAGCCTTCCTGGGTGCAGCCCGACGTGTTGTCGCGCGGATAGAAATAGATCACCACCGCGGTACCTTTCCCGTCCTCGAGCGACCATGTTCCGTGGGTGCCTTCAAGGGTGAAAGCCGGCGCCTTTTTGCCGATTTCGATCTTGCTCATGGGCGGCTAACTCTTCACGGGTTCGAAAATGGCGTCAAGGTTGAGGTGATCGCAGAAGTCCATGAACTCTTCGCGCAATACGCCGATATGCAGCCGGCTCGGGACATTCACGATCATCTGCACGGAGAACATGGGAGCGCCGGTGTGCGCGGCAGCGTAAGAACGCGTCGACAGCTCTGCGATGTCGACGCCGCGCTGCGAGAAGAATCCCGACAGCCCCGCCACGATGCCGGTCTGGTCGAGGCAGACCACGTCGATGGAATAGGGCAGCATGTCATTGCGCGCAGACCTCTCCTCCGTGCGCCGCAGCTGAATGTTCATGCCCGTCGCATCGGCGAGCTTCTTGAATTCGCCTTCAAGTTTGGCGAGGGTATGCCAGTTGCCGTTGACCAGAAGCAGCATGGCAAACTCATTGCCGAGCGAGGTCATGCGGCTTTCGCTGATGCTGCCCCCACAATCGGCGATGGCCTTGGATAGTTCGTGGACCATGCCGACGCGGTCCCCGCCGACCGCCGAAATGACGATATGTTGTTTCATCGGCGCAAATTCTACCGGATGGGCGCTTGCCAGGGTGTATCTCAGGCACTTAAGGTAGCGATATTTCCCCGCGGAGTCCTTCGATGTTTTCCGGAAGCATGGTCGCAATGGTCACCCCAATGAGCGCCGATGGGGCTTTGGACTGGTCCGCGTGGGACAGGTTGCTGGATTTTCACCTGCAAGAGGGCAGCGACGGAATTGTAGTTGCCGGCACAACGGGCGAATCGCCCGTGCTTTCCCCAGCCGAAATCGAAGAACTGACTCGCCGGGCCGTGACTCGCTGCCGCGATAAGCTCAAAGTCATCGTTGGCGCGGGCCTTCACGCAACGGATGCCACGGTGGCGCGAACGCGTACTTTGTCCCGGCTTGGGGTCGATGGCGTGATGCTGGTGACGCCGTACTACAACAAACCTCCGCAGGAAGGTCTTTACAGGCACTTTATGGCCGCAGCGGACGCGTCCGCGGTCCCTGTTATTCTGTATAATGTCCCGAGCCGAACGGCGGTGGATCTCTTGCCGAGCACCGTCGCGCGTCTAGCGCGGCATCCTCGTATCGTGGCAATTAAAGAGGCAACGGCATCGTTGAGCCGGGGGCGTGAGATATTGAGTGCTTGCCCCCCGGAATTCGTACTGCTGTCGGGGGACGATGCCACGGCCATTGATTTAATGAGCGTCGGCGCGCGCGGCGTGATTTCTGTTTCGGCGAATGTCGCGCCGCGCAGGATGCACGAGGCGTGTTCCGCGGCGCTGTCGGGCGATTTAACGGCAGCGCGGGCGATCGACGCGAATTTGCAGCCTTTACATAAGGATCTGTTTGTCGAAGCGAGCCCGATACCCGTCAAATGGGCGGTAGCGAGGATGGGGCTCATTGGGAACGCAATCCGGCTTCCAATGGTCGAACTCGCGACGGCGCACCACGAGACCGTGCTGCGTGCGATGCGGGCTGCCGGAGTTACCCTTGAGGACCAAGCTGCATGAGCCTTGATCGAGTTCTAATGTTGATTGCCGCGAGTGCTCTGATGAGCGGCTGCCACTTGTTCACCAAGCTGAACCCCGACTGCCACACACGGCAGGAGTATCAGCACGCCTTGTCGGCCGCGCCGCTGAAAGTGCCGGCGGGATTGGATACGCCGAATACGGCGGGTGCCTTGGTCATTCCTCCGGTCAGCGACGCACCGCCGCCCCCTGGGCCCAAGGACACGTGTTACGACGTTCCGCCGCGCTACCAGCCGGCACCGGCCAACAAGGCGGCCAGCGGTTAGATTTGATCGCTTAGGTCCGCTCCGGTACCCTTGCGGCCGCGAGGAGAGGTGGCCGAGCGGTCGAAGGCGCACGCCTGGAAAGTGTGTAACACCTAACCGTGTTCGTGGGTTCGAATCCCACCCTCTCCGCCAAAATTTTTCTGCAGAAGATCGCGTTTTATCGGCTAGACTGATTTTGTGTATTTGATAGTGGAGGTGGGGTGCGAACCCAAGGGTTCGACAAAATCGCCGGGAGCGATTTTGGACGACGCGCAGCGTCGGCCCGAAGGGCTGCGGCCCAGGATGGGGTCGCAGCAATCCACCCTCTCCGCCACGCATCAGTTTATGGTGGCTCGCGTTTGCATCTTCGCGACGACTGGTCACGAACCCCGTCAGGCCCGGAAGGGAGCAGCGGTAGAGGCTTTAAGTCGGGCGCCGAAGTCCTGCTGGCGCGGGCCGCCTCCTAAAGTGAGGCGCGCCTAAAAGGCGTGCGACAATGTACGTTATGAGCTACGTCGTATTAGCGCGCAAATGGCGCCCCAAAAAATTTGCCGAAATGGTCGGGCAGGAGCACGTGCTGCGCGCGCTCAGCAATGCCTTGGACAGCGGCAAAGTACATCATGCGTTCCTGTTCACCGGCACTCGCGGCGTCGGCAAAACGACGGTCGCGCGCATATTGGCGAAATCGCTCAATTGCGAGACCAACGGGGTAAGTTCCAATCCCTGCGGCGTGTGCGCCGCTTGCAAGGAGATTGACGAGGGGCGATTTGTGGATCTCATCGAAGTGGACGCGGCTTCGCGCACCAAGGTTGATGACACGCGCGAGTTGCTCGACAACGTCCCGTACGCCCCGACTCGCGGCCGATACAAGGTGTACCTCATCGACGAAGTGCACATGCTGTCGAATCACTCTTTCAATGCGCTGCTCAAGACGCTCGAGGAACCGCCGCCGCACATGAAATTTTTGTTGGCGACGACCGACCCGCAAAAGTTGCCCGTGACCGTGCTGTCGCGCTGCCTGCAGTTCAGCCTCAAACGCCTGCCCGCCGCCTTGATCGGTGAGCGCTTGAAATTCGTCGCAACCGAAGAAAAATTGACGTTCGAGCCTGCGGCAATCGCGCTGCTGGCCCGCGCCGCCGACGGCAGCATGCGCGATGCGCTGAGCCTGCTGGATCAGCTCATTGCATTCGGCGGCGGCACGGTGAACGAAGCCAACGCGCGTTCGATGCTCGGCACCATTGACCGCGGCCATGTGGGGAGGCTGATCGAAGCGCTATCCCGCGGCGACGGCGCGGCGCTGTTGGCCGAAGTGCGAGACCTCGATCGCGATGCGCCGGACTATGATCGCGCACTGGTGGAGCTGGCGGCGTTGCTGCAGCGCATAGCCATCGTGCAAATCGTGCCCGACGCTGCGCAGCTGGATGAGGAATTCGACTTCGCGCTTCTGAGCAAGCTCGCACAGGCGATATCCCCCGAAGATGCGCAGCTCTACTATCAGATTGCGCTCGGCGGTCGCCGCGATTTGAACATGGCGCCGGAGCCGCGCGTTGGTTTCGAAATGACCTTGCTGCGCATGCTGGCCTTTCGGCCGGAAAATGCCGCGCAAGCTGTCAAAGCGGGGCGGCCTGCCGCGGCCGCCGCCGTCGATTCGTCATCGTCCGGCGCTGCCACGGCCGGCGCATCGGCGGTCAATTTCTCGGCGCCGGGGGCATCCTCGCTCGAGGCTCGGCTGACCAGCATCGATGCCGCCAATTGGTCCACGGTGGTCGAGGCCGCCGGTTTGAGCGCGATGGTGCGTCAGCTCGCGCTGAATTGCGTCCCGGCGCGTTTCGAGAACAACCTGCTGACCTTGAAACTCGATCAGGCCGCGTCGGATCGGCGCACGCGACCCATCGAGGAGAAACTGGTGCAAGGACTGTCCAAATATCTGGGCCGGGAGATACGCGTCGCGTTCGAGACGGCAGACTCTGCGTTGAACTCGCCGGCACGCCAGCGCGTCCAAGCGGAACAGGACCGCATCGCGCGCGCCGCGAGCGCGTTCGAGTCGGACCCGGCTGTCAAGGGGCTGCGCGAGCGCTTCGGTGCCGATGTGGACTCATCCTCGGTCAAACCAACCAGCTGATTACGGAGGCCCGACTATGATGAAAGGAGGATTGGGAAATCTGATGCGTCAGGCGCAGCAAATGCAGGAGACGATGCAGAAGGCGCAGGCGGAATTGGCCGATCTTGAAGTCACCGGAGAATCCGGTGCCGGCATGGTCAAGGTGACGTTGAATGGACGGCACGAGGCGAAGAAGGTGTTGATCGAACCGAAGCTGCTCGGCGAGGATAAGGACATGCTCGAGGACCTGCTGGCGGCGGCCATCACCGATGCGGTGCGAAAGATCGCCGCGCACAGTCAGGAAAAATATTCGGGTCTCATGTCGGGCCTGAATCTTCCGCCGGGCATGAAACTGCCGTTTTGATTTAAGGCCCAGATGAAATACACGCCGACATTAGCTCGCCTGATCGATTCGCTGCGATGCCTGCCGGGCGTCGGTCCAAAATCAGCACAGCGCATGGCGTTCTACCTTCTCGAGCGAGACCGCGATGGCGGCAGAACCTTGAGCCAGGCGTTGGCCGAGGCGCTGCAACAGGTGGGCCACTGCAAGCGCTGCCGCATGCTGACGGAGAGCGAGCTCTGCACGATTTGTGCTTCCACGCAGCGCGATCTGGCGCAGCTCTGCGTCGTCGAATCGCCCGCGGATGTCGTGGCCATCGAGCAGTCGGGCGGATTTCGCGGGCGCTATTTCGTGCTCACAGGACGTCT
>Ga0193726_1001687_pt1 | contig 16554 bp, 23 predicted proteins | sample H2c1metaG_FD_144928 | JGI IMG/M metagenome (GOLD analysis project Ga0193726, IMG submission 144928) | Soil microbial communities from a riparian zone of the East river system, Colorado, United States - H2c1 | ecosystem: Environmental > Terrestrial > Soil > Riparian zone | place: USA: East River... | reverse complement strand
TCCATTTGTGCCTGTGAAATCGATAGGTATGTCCAGCACGTCCGAAATGGTGATCTCGCAGTGAAGTTTCAGCGAATGGGCAACGCAATCTGTTCGATTGTGTGTGCCGTTGCTCCTTGCAACTTTGTCTGCCAACGACGGACTGTAGGCAATCTGCTCCCGCTTCACGATTTCGCTGGCTACGACGACTTCAACCGGCTCAGCTCGCGAACAGTCTATGCGGGCACAGCGCAGAACTTTAGCTACGTCTATGATCGCTACGGAAACCGTTGGCAACAGAACGTCACGGCCGGATCGGGTCCATCGCCTCAACTATCCTTCAATACGGCGACCAACCGGATCAGCACGAACGGCTACGCCTATGATGCGGCGGGCAACTTAACGAATGACGGCTTCCACACCTATACTTATGATGCAGAGGGCAATATCACGGCAGTGGATGGCGGCGGCACTGCACAGTATGTCTACAACGCACTGAACCAACGGGTCCGCACGGTCGTGGGCAGCACGCCTACAGAATTCGTCTTCAACTCCAACGGACAACGGGTCTCGGTCTGGAACGGAAGCACGCGAGCAGCGATTCGTGGTCAATACTATTGGGGCGCCGCACCCGTGGCCTACCTGGCAGGTGGCGCGCTACAGTTCCAGCATCAGGACTGGCTGGAACCGAACGCTTGCGGACCACGGTGAATGGCAGCGTGCAGGGCACGTTCACCTCACTGCCATTCGGCGATGGGTTTACGGCAACAGGAACGGACGGCGATCCCTATCACTTCGGCACACTCGATCACGACTACGAGACCGTCACGGATCATGCTCAATTCCGGCAATACTCGAATACGCAAGGTCGATGGATGATGCCGGACCCTGATGGCGAGAGCTACGACCAAACAAATCCTCAGAGTATCAGTTTTCTCGATCCCTTAGGTCTTGCTGTAACCTGCCAGGACGTTCTTGTTCAGAAAGTGCGTTGGCTCGACCAACAGACAGGTCAATGGGGCCCGTGGATTTCCTTTTATAAAGAGGTATGCGTCGACGACGGCACGGGCGCAGGAGGAGTCGGTGGTCCAGGAGCAAGTGGAGGAGTTCGTGGAGGGAACGGTGCCGCCCCAAATAACGGTCCAGTAAGTCCTCGTCAGTCGTGCCTCGATAGTTTTAACAACTCTACGACTGGGAAGATCGTTAATTTTCTTAGTCCGGCCTCTATTTTCATAGGTCCCAAACCTCTGCATAGTGTAGGAGAATATGCTGTCGGAATTCCCATGAAGGTCGGTGCATATAGTCTTCTAAGGTACCAGCAAACTACAAACTTCTTGCCATACCTCGCTGAGGGAGCTGCAGACTTAATGCACTTTGTGGCTACAGATCTTGCTGGCCCAGTATCCGGAGCGGCTGCAGCTTTGCAGATATACGCTCACGCTAGCTGTGGCACTTTAGGAAACAATAGCTCCGCTACTCTTGGTCAAACTTTTTCCGACGAAAGTAACCCCGCAGATTGGGGGGTGATGTACTGAGTCCATGTGGTCGGACTCTTGTTTTGGAGTCTATCAGGAGACGAGGATGGGTTGGTTAGTCATCGACATTTTTATAGCCTTCGTCATAAAGTCGGCTATTCGTGACCGCGCCTTCATCAGGAGTGAGCGATGGAGTCATACCGCTGCCCGCGTAGTCGGTGTGGTGCTTCTCGACCCGGGGTTGGGATGCCCCTCGGTAGGAGTGGACTACGAAGTGATTTCAAATGGCCGTACTCTGAAGGGACGAGAGGAGATTCCGTTCTTTTATCTCAGGAAAGCTAAACGATATGTTGAACTGCTCTCCGACAATCCCGTTGTGATTGTTCGAGTCAATCCCAATAACCCCGAGGAAATGCGTTTTTGTGAGACTGACCAAGAGCGCTCCAAGTAGCGGTCTTAATTCGGTTTTTCGGCACTGATACCTCGGTGCTTTACGCCTAGCAAGCCAGATTGTGAAGATCGACCACCGTCACGAGGAACTCAGCGCACGCTTACTCTGGCCGCAAGGTGACCTGCCCCCATTTTCCGCACACCTCTGACCACCTGGTGCAAACCCAGAGGGTCGACCCGTCTAGCCGAAATGCGAAAGGACACACATTGAGGAAGTTCCGTTGCTGGGCTAAAGGTGGGAAATCTCTGACGTAGTCGAAATTGATCCTCAAGGATCCTCACAGAACACCAGATTCCACAAACCTGCCGCTGCAACTTGCTGATTCTAAGTGATCCGGTAGATCTACTAAATAGAAGCGCGCGTTTATCGGGATTGATCCTCGAGAAATCCCCCAAGAAAATGCTAGATGAGCGCTTTGCCTATTCTCAACAAGTGAAATTCCTGATTGTCGAAAAGGTCTCCCAATTTACGGGGACTACGCCCTGGAGACAGGTTAGCCCGGACTGCGTTCACCACCACACACTCGTGGCCTGATTTCTCCGAGGAAACTACGGTCCCGCAATATCAGGATGCTCTTTGAGCCAGTTCAGCAACTTCAAACCATCAGGACTTCCCCAGCCCCCAACCGGATTCCACCCGGGACCTGCAAAATACCCCTCCACAGATTTAACGCCATTATGCCCTTTTAATATCGGATGCAGGATCCCCGCCGGTCCAATTGCTTGGTAGAGCCGCGGATTTAGAAAGCCGAGATCGTTGTTCAAGCCTTGATTGATTCGCGCAATCAAGCCCGCCCAGATCGCCGCTGAAACTGTTGTTCCCCCAATGGCCGCTTTGTAACTCCCGAAGCTGACGAGAACCAGAGTATTCCAGGCCACTGCCGACACGTCGGGGACACCGCGGCCAGCAGTTCCGTTAGCTCTGCGTGGAACCTTGACCGACGACTGCCAATCAGGACAATCGAACAGTTCGCTTACGCCACCTCCGGTAGCTCCCCCGTCGTCGTTCCAAGCTACCTCCGAAATGAAGCGACCAGATTTTGATTGCAGCGATGTGCCGCCAACTCCAGTTACCCAAGGACTTGAAGCGGGAAAAGTGACATGGCGGAGACCATCATCGATACCGTTGGTCGTGCCTTGATCTCCGGCTGCGCACACCACAGTGATTCCGCTCAAGGCAGCCTGCTTGAGCGCGTCGTTGATATCTCTGACCTCTTCAGCTTTCCAGGTGCACTCCGCACCACCCCAGCCAATTAGTAGTACCGATACCTTATCCGCGGTTGCTTTTCGAATGGCACTCACCCAACCTGTAGAAACGTAGGGCGCGAAGTAGATTCGCAGTGCAGCTTGCGGGGCAATCGCCGCGACGATCTGAATGTCAGATAAGACCTGGCCATCAACAGATGCACCGCCGGGTGAATTCTTCGCACCATCGACTGAGATGTCCACTATTTTGGGCGTGGCGAGGTGCTGAGATGAAAAGTGTTTGTCCAGGTCTTTTTGCCGATAGCCGCCGCCGAACTCAAGAATGCCGACGTGCTGTCCATTCCCGAGCAGCCGATCCGGAAACCCGTAAATACGCGATAAGTCTGAGGGCGGAACTGACTTTGACCTTGAGTGCGATGCAGCGCCTGCCGACGGCAATACAGGGTTGAACTGGTTTAGCGCGTGGCGAATGCTTCCATTTGAGTCTTCCAGTAATCCTGCCCCAATGAAAAAGTCAATATTTCTTTCCGCAATCTTTGAGTCGTCGGTGGCGATCGCTTGCAAGATCAAATTGAACTTAGCTTTCGTCCGTTCAAGAGCGAGATCATCGTCTGCTTTCATCCTCGACTGTTTAATCGAAGCCCGATGATTAAAATAACCGATCACAATGTTGCCCAAGATGGTCAGGATCGCGCCAAGGACTGCGAGGGTCAGAGGATCCGCACGCTGCCACCAGGAAGCAACCACCGAAACGCTGCCAGAATTCACTGCTGCGGTGACGCCCCGTACAGATACACCGGGATTGGCCGCGTAGGCACGCGGAAGGATCACTAGCATCAATGATGACGCAAGTCGGGTGAACAAACTTCTACGGACGGTCGTTCGTTTCCTAAGAGACCGCGTCATAGGAATTCTTCCTCCGACAGACGTCAATCGCATTATCCCTCGCTCTGCTTCACTCGTACAACGGGAGATAGACAGCTGCAAGCGCGATTTCAATCGTAATCTAAGCTCCCGACTGGGAGAGCAACTCTTCCGAGATCACTCAGGGTTTGGTAGAAGTTCACAACGAGTGCATAATCGCCAATGCACTCACTGAGAGCGGATAGGTCTTCGAAAGTCGGCTTTGTCGTGATAAATCCCCTGGTCCAACACCAGGTTCCCCAACCGGTTTCCTTAGGTCGCTCCGAACTCAATACAGTGTTGGATGTAGCGAGCTCGTTCCTCGGCTAACGGAGCAGTGCGGTGACGTGCCAGCCCTTGTTCACTCTTGAAAAGCGCCTCAAACATGATGTACCCCCTTGCAAGCATGTTGGGGTACTTGGGTGGCCTCAGAGTCTATTTATGTTGTCTCAATCTGAGGTCAGAGTCGGGTAGAAGCCGCCTTCCAGAAGGTCACGCAACATAACCAATCACGCAACATAACCGGCATTATGTGGCGCACCACATAATGCCGGCTTTCATCATCTCTACGGCAACCATATATATGAGGCAGCCTGCTGGGCCCATGCTCGCCGCAAGTTCCACGAGATCCATGTCGTCCACGCTTCACCGACAACGACAGAAGCTCTGGCCAGGATCGGCGCTCTCTATGCCATCGAAGAAGAGATACGCGGCAAGCCTGCCGATCTCAGGTTGAGCATCCGCCGGTCGCGTGCCAGGCCATTGCTCGATGAACTGCGATCCTGGATGGAGAAGGCACTGAGCAGGCTGTCTTCGAAAAGCGAAACCGCCGGCGCGATTCGTTATGCGCTCTCGCGCTGGCGTGCTCTTACGCGCTACACCGAGGATGGCTTGCTCGAGATCGACAACAGCGCGGCGGAGCGGGCGCTCCGGGCTGTCGCCCTTGGACGGAAAAACTTCCTCTTCGTCGGATCCGACTGCGGCGGCGAACGTGCCGCTGCCATGTACTCGCTCATCGGTTCGGCCAAGCTCAACGGGCTCGATCCGGAACTGTACCTCCGCACCGTGCTGGCGCAGATCGCAGATCATCCAGTCAGCAAAATCCATCATCTGTTGCCTTGGAACCTGGCGCCGTCTCTTCAAACCCACGCATCTGAAGCCGCCTAAGACACACTCATCAGGTGTCCACCACAAAAACAAGCGGACACCTCATGACACACTCTTCCTCTCGTCAAGAGGGACTCGGCATACGCTTACAGTGGATCGGCGAGCGAACCAAGTCCAAGCGATGGCGCGTAACTCCAAATCTGGGTACCCAGACCCCAGTCTTTGGAGCCTGGGATTGCGCTTACGAAGGGAAGTCTGTAGTTAGGACGCCGCCAGCTCATGTCGCGTCAGGGCAGCGTCCCCTCTTACCGGAAACTATCGCGGCGAACAATGGGATCCGGATTAAGACCTCTACTACTTGCGCGAAAGACATTACAACCCGCTCACTGGCAGGTTCATGGGGGAGGGATCCGGAGGACGGAGTCCCGAGCGATCCGCTGAGACGTTTATCGCAGGAGCGGCATCTCCCGCAAGACGGAGTAATCCTTGAGGTCAGCCTTTTCAGCACGAAAATAGTTCTCCCAGAAAATCCGGAGACTTTGCCAATATGCGGCGGTTCGTGCCGCCCCATCGGCACCCTCTATATAGACCTTGACGTTCCTCAGATATGCGAACGGTCCGCATCGCGCTCCAACCAATGATCGTTGCAAAACATTCGATGAAGACTCTAGATTCAATTCAATGGTGTTCTGCCGCATATCCGAAAAGATAACCAGCGTTCTAGCAGCTACGCTCGGTTCTTCGGCAAGAATCTGGTCTGCTAGCCGTAAAGCGCCGAGAACATCAGTGTGACGAAAATTGGAGTTGAGCCGGCCGCTTCGAACCTTCCACGCTTGGACCAGTTGATTCCGAGCCATGCTGAGCCGTTCTCCAAAGTACCCAGGCTCGCCGGACGTCCGCGCCGACAACAATATATATGGTTGCGAGAAGCTGTGGTCGGTAATGCCAATGATGGTGATCCGGGACCCGGCGGGGACCTGCGAGAGAACTCGCGACACGCCGTCTACATTCTTTTGAAATTCGCTCTTGCCGTCCGGGCCTTTAACCGCGACGGATTGGGTGAGGTCGATCGCAATGACTAGGTCTAGATGGTCCCCAGCGTCCGCATGGCCCGAGGCGCAAATGCTCACGGCAAGCACAAGAATGAGGAATTTTGTAAGGGCGCTTCGCACGGCGTTTGAGAGCATGGCACGATAGAAGTCACGCCAGAAACGTGCAGCAAAGATGCCGGGTTCGTTGTGAAGATCCACCATGGTCCGCATGGTCACGGCTTTCCGGCCTCGGATTTGGCGCAATTCGTTCCGAAGGGCTCTCCAGTCTTCCGAAGAATTGGGCGAGGACCGGCGTGCTTCGAGAAGCGCGAGCCCTGCGCCGACTTCCATGCTGAATGCGATGAGCAGCATAGCGGCCTCGAGCAGTTGGGTCGACCGGTCGTAAAAGTCGTTGACAGGCGCTTGTGTCGGCTGGGAATCGTCGATCACGACCGCCTGTTCCTGGCTCTGCCGAAGTTGTTGCTCGAGCATGTTTCCGCGAACATCTGCAAGAAGCATGAGACCTGCGACCGCCGCAGCCGTTGCAACCGCAGTTAGGACCTTAACCAGAATGTCATTGTTTTCAAGTAGCTTCTCGACGAGAAATGGCGTGAGGACTGCGATGCCAGTCGCGAAAGGGCAACTCATCAAACCAAGCTGGAACGGCGCAAGAGTGAGAACCGTGAAGGCGAAGCCAGAGAGCGTAAGGATCGCGGTAAGCGCCCAGCAGAAGATCGCCCTGCGGCGAAGGCGGCGCAAGTCTCCCGATGGCGGGGCTTGATGGAGCAGAGCTTCGACCCGGTGCTCTTCTTCGCTAAGCTGGTTGTGCTCTTCTTTGAGGGCAACGATCGTGCCCTGATTCGTGAGCTCGATGTGCCGCTGTTGGTAGTCGCAGATGCGCTCGGCATTCGCGACCAGGTTATCGACACCGCCCGCACCGAGTTGATGGGCTACTGCCTCAGGTTCCACTTCATGATTGATCATGACTGCCTCCCCAGATGAAGTCCGATTAACAAAAAGGAGCCGGCATGGTGCGGGCTCCTAGGTTTGAGGGTTATGTGGACTCGAGAACCTTGCGCGCCTGCTGCAATTTGGCAAGCTCGCGTTCTTCCTTTGTGATCGCTTCGCGCATCTCGGTGACCTTCTCTTCCTGTTTCGTGATCTGCTCGAGGACCACCTCGACGGGGGTCTTCTTGATCCAGGGCTTGCGGCTGGTGGATGTTCTGGTTGTCGTTGACGGCGGTGGCGCCGCAGGTGCAGGCTTCACCGCCATTGGTGCGGAAGATACTTTCCGTGGTGTCATAACGTCTCCTTGTTCTGGTGGTTGTGAAAGAGCTGAGCGCCTGCTTACGGGAGCAGGAGCAATAGACTGCGCAGAGTTGCGAGCCTCTGTTCGAGTCCATCAAGTCCGCCGAGTGCGGCAAGATGGGCTCCCGCTTCGAGATCGGTGGCAACGGTCGAGAGCCGGGACAGAATGTTCGCGTTGATGGTTTTGGCCCGTTCGAGGACGCGAAGGCGCAGCTCCTTGTCCTCCTCATGCGGCTGTGATTGGTCGTTTGGTTTGGTCATTCGATTGATCCTCCGATTCCGGTTGTTTGGCGTTCTGGTTGGTTGTTGACGAATATTCTTCAAGTTCAAGTGCTTTGAGAGAGTCCATCTTCTCTGCGTGCCACGTATCGAGTCGGTGAATTGCATCGCGGAGAGTAGGCAATTCAATGTGGGTGTAAATCGATTGCACGTCGCCGCCACGGCTGTGGCCCATGAGCTCTTTTCGAACGTCGGCGATGATGCCGAGATCGCCGAGGCGCGAATTGAAGGTGTGTCGGAGGTCGTGAAAGCGGTAGTGGGGAAGGCCGGCACGGCGGAGCGCCCCAGCCCACCCGGTTTTAATGCGGCGAATCGGCTGGCCTTCAAAGGTGAAGATCACCCCGGTGGGTTTTTGCAAGGCTGCGAGCAACTCGAGGACACGGCTCGTCATGGGGACCAGCCGATGCTCGCCTTCGGCGGTTTTCGAGTGCGAGACGGAAATGACATTGCGGTCAAAGTCCACGTCCTCAAAGCGCTGGTTTAGGAGCTCGCCCCGACGCATGCCGGTGTCGAGCGCCGTGATGACAATGGGTCGAAGATGGTGGGAACACGCGGCGAGCAGTTTCAACTCGTCGGCGAGCGGCATCACCGGGCGGCGCTTCCCGCGTTCGCGCACCATGCGGATGCGGGCGATGGGGTTTGTGGGGATGAAGCCTTCGTCCGCTGCCCAAAAGAGCAGATGACGAATGACTTCGATATCCCGGTTGAGCGTTGTTTGCGAGAGCGGCTTGGGGTCCTCTGAACCCTGGCTCCGTAGGTAGTCGGACTGACGTTGCTTGCGGTAGCGCAGGATGTCGTTTTTCGTTATCCGGCCAATGGGCATCTCTGCCAAGTACGGCAGAAATTGTTTGGCGCGCTCCCGGTGATAGACCTTGACATCCCCTTCCGCCAGAAACCTGGCATAGAGTTCCGCCATGAGCATCTCGGGTTTGAAGTTTGGGAGTTGGAAGCGCATGGCGTGCAATTCATCCCGCCACTTCTGCTCCAGGGTTTCTGCCTGGCGGCGATTCGAGGTCTCAAGCGAGCGCATGTTGCGTACGCCGTCGATCCAGATCGCCGACCAATACACATTGCCTCGCTTGTAGATACTCATTTCACTTACCTCCTTTCTGTTGCCGAAGAATCCAAGCAACGACCTGATTGCGGTAAAAGATGAGCTTGCCTGCTGGTCCGGAACGGAAGCAGGGCAAGCCTTGGGGCAGATGGCGTTGCCGGACTGTCCATGCGGAGCAGCCAATCAGTCGAGCGACCTCGCGGATTGTGAGCGGTGCGCCCAGCGGGCTGACGTCGGGGCGATCAATCGGCAAAGCGTTGGCGTCCTGGAACTGCGGGTAATGCTGCGGGTAGCTCTGCCCTAGGCCGGAAGCGGAAAAGGCGCGTATTTCGAACGATTTCGCGTTCGCGGCCAAACCCGATACTGCGTCTCTCCTCATCTGTCGCCATCGTCCCTCCTTTTGCGCTTCACGAAATTGCGCAGAATGTCTTGGAGCCAGTCCGGCAGCTTGGACCAGACCAGCCATAGGGCAATGAGGAGCAGGGCAAACGCGACCAGACCCTGCTGGAACTCAGTCGTCTTTGCGACAGCAACGAGGAACGAGAGAGTGACATAGAAGAGGAAAAGTCCGAGACCGAGCCGGATGATGATGGCAAGGAGCTTCCACATGACAGGCACCTTTGGTTGAGGCGTGGAGAGTTCGCGGCTCCCGCATTGGGAACACACGTCGGCGCTACGGGGATTTGCGTGGTGGCGCGGACAAAGCTTCACGTCGTAACTGCGGCCGCAGTAATTGCAGTAGAGGGGCTCGCCCGGCGTGATGTGTCCGCAGTTGTAGCAGTAGTTCATGGCAATTGCTCAAAGAGTGACTCTGGTTGATTGTTGAGAGGCTTCGTCCAAATTGGTCCAAAGAATTCCTTGCGTGCGTTGTCGAGAGTAGCGAACCGGAAGATTTTGTCGGTAACAGGCGCGATGGCTTTGCGGATGGATTCCAGGCGCCGTTCTGAATTCACAGTGACGAGAACGCGAAAGCGATCCTTGCCGAAGACTCGATGGAACGTCCCCGTGAGAGCGAGTTGGAGGTACTGCCGAGTTTTCTCCCGCCAGACGGCAAGGCTCTCGGTGCCAAGGTCGACTTCGAGAAATGCCGCCGTCACTCCGGCCGTGGAAAGGAATTCGACGAATCCATCAGGGATTAAGCGCAGTTCCGGTGCAATCGTTTCGTGAAAAGCCAGCCACCGATGGAAGGTCACGCCGGGTACCGCGATCTTTCCGAACTTGACCGTGCAGTAGATCGAGTTGATCGCCAACTGGTGTTCCACAAACGCGTCTGCGACGAGCATTGCGCCTTGCGACCGGCGAGGGCCGCGCGCAGGAGCATCTGCCACGAGAGAACCTTTTTCTGACAGAGTGTAGAGTGCCTTCCGCCCTCCTCCGGATCCAAGGAAGAACCGCCGGACAAGTCCTGCGCGGGTTAACTTGAGGAGCCTCGCATTGGCGCGCGTTGTCGATCCGAACCCGGCAACGATTTTTGCTTGTTCCCGATCAACGACCCGTAGAAGGGAAAGCTCCTTCAGGAATTGCCGGTCTCTTGGTTGCACAATCATGCGATTAGTCCCATCCATGAAGCACCTCATCTGTGGTTTGGTGGACGAGCGCATGACGATCTTTGATCTCCTGTTCGACATCGGCACGGGGTCGTGCGCCTTGCGCATGAACCCGCTTCAGCAGATCGGCATAGCTCCCTTTCGGATCTTCCACATTGTTTGCGGCAACCTCCATCCAGCGCTCTGCGCCGGACTTCATGACAAAGTGTCGCTGTGGCAGGTTCTTCAGCCGCTCCGTGAGGGACTTACCTCCGTCGAGCGCCTGCGAAACGTTGCCTGCGTCCGTAGCTGAAAGCTGGAAAAAGACGTGCGTGCCGACGGAGAGGATCGCCGCACGCATCGATGCGGGGTATTGGTCCAGGAATTGGTTGGCCGAAACGACCGAGACACCGAACTTACGTGCCTCCGAGAGCACTGTCTCAATGCCGCTCTCGAACGCCACGAGGTTCTGAATCTCGTCTGCGTAGATCGTGAAGAGTGACCTGCGCTCGCGAGTGAACAGCGCGCTTTTGACGACCGTGAAGAGCAGGCTTGCCAAAGTCAACGCTTGTTCGCCAAGCCTGCCTTTGTCGAGGTCGGCAATGACCCAGTAGCCCCGGTCCATCGCTTCTCGCATCGAAAAGGTTGAATTCCGTTGGCCGACGATGTGACGGAAGTTGGGATCAGCCGTGAAGGCAGAAGTTTTATTCAGGATCGGCTCGCGCATGACGGCGCGCATTGGCTCGCTTGCCTGTCCGTAGCGGAGTTCGAAGTACTGGCGCACTTCCGCGTTTTGAACTTTTTTGAGGCATGCGGTCCGGAATCCTGTGTGTGTGAGAAGCGGCTCCAATTCGAGGAGCGTCATCTGATTTGCAGCGAGGACGTACAGGGCGTTGCGCAGGAGTTCGTCGGTCCGCGCACCGAAGTGGTCGAGATTCCAGCGTTGCTTCAAGATCGCTGCGAATTCAGCGATCCGGACGAAGTCTGGAGTCTCTTGCTGAAGAGGATTGAAACCAACGGAGACATCGCGGTCAGACGGCGAAATCAATACAACGCGATCACTCAGATGGCGCTGTAGCTTGCGTTCCTGGGCGGCGATCGACCGGAGGAGAAACGGGGTCGCATCGCCATGCAGGTCGAACCAGAAGAAACCGCGACCAGCCGCGATGTCCTGCTGGCCCATCGAACGGAGAAGGGAACTCTTGCCACTGCCGGTTTTGCCGAGGATCGCCACGTGCATCGTGCGACGTGTGGGGCTCAGAAGGGCGGCCCGGCGTGTGGCAGCATCATCGGTCACCTGATGACCGAGCGAAAGCCCCGAGACTTCCTGCCGTGCATTGCTTCGCCGGTCGCGGATGCGGTTCCAGAAAGAGCTGAAGAGATGTTCGAGGAAGTTTGCCATTTCGAAGTGATCTTGAAGGGTGTGAATACAGAATCGGTAACAGCTTCCGGCGATTGCGGGATGAGCGTACTGATTTCTAACGGGTTAGGTCTCAGAAAATATTGCGAAAAGATTCTTGACCGGGCTTTAGAAATTTGTGATCAGCACTTCCCGGAACCGCCTACCAGCGACTTTCTGGGCGGTGTAAGCAAGCTCGATGCTCTTCACCTTGAATCTGCGAAAGATCTCCCGGACCTCGGGCGTGTCGTTGAGCGACAGCACGAATTTTCCGCGCAGATGAGCCAGTAGCTCTGCCATTTTCACGAAATCGGTGTGGGTCAAGTTGTAACGGTAGAGCTTCCGGGCGTAGTACGGCGGGTCGAGGTAGAAAAGCGTCTGCGGCCGGTCGAACTTCTCCAGGATCTTCTCGTAAGGAAGGCACTCGATCTGCACTCGCGCCAAGCGCTTGTGAGTCTCTTCGATGAGCTGTGGCATGCGCTCCGGGTTGAACCCCGGTGGCTGAACGACATGGCACTTATAGTTCAGGCGGAGCACCAAGCTCGCGAAACTGTTCTTGAGAAGATACAGATGCCGGGCTGCTCGCTGCACGTCGGTGAGGGTCGCGGGATCTGTCGCCTTCAACAGCACATGCCAAGTACGACTCACGACCATGAACTGCAGATAGCGAACCAGCTCCTCGAAATGCGCCTGGCAGATCCGAAAGAAGTTCACAATCTCGCCGTCGAGATCATTGATCACTTCGACCTTTGAGGGTTCCTTGTGGAAGAGAACCTGGGCACCTCCCGCAAACACTTCGACGTAGGTCGTATGTTTCGGAAAGGTGGCGATGATCTGATTGGCGATGGCGCGTTTGCCGCCGATGTAGCTGAGAGGCCCGATCATGTGGGGCGTTGGGTAGGGATTCGCTGGAAAGAAAGCACCCCGATTCGACCTTTAGGGATCGGAGCGTTCCATCACCTTACATCGTCCATACCAAAATAAAAGGTGCGCTTTCCCCTGCCCGAGCGAGGGTTAGCGCACCTTGAGGGTGGCCCGTTCACCGAGTAACCTTCTCTGATGAATGTTCAAGCGTGGCGAGGACTCTATCCCGGCCTTACCGAGGCGGAGTTGCTCATCGCATCTGAAAACATCGATGCTTATCTGGAAATCGCATGGGAAATCTTTGAAGATTTATCAGAGCGCAATGGTGCAGTTGACCACGAACTGAATGAGCAATAAGATTTTGGAAAGGTCGATTCCTCAATAAACTAATCCACTACAAATCTGAACGAATACTTTGGATACATCCGGGTTTCAACCACCAAGCAGGGCGAACGCAGCGTTTCGCTGCCGGAGCAAAAAAGTGCCATCGAACGCTACGCTGTCCGCTCGGCTGCTGAGTCAAGTACTTTATTGCCCCAAGTAGTCAACACCTGTGCACTCCAGACGTGTTCAGTTTTAATATCAAAATGGGTTCGACATTGATAACTGACGAGTGGGGCGGTTACAAGGGGACTGATCTCCAGCACGAGATTATCAATCATGCAGAATCTTATGTACGTGGACAGATACATACCAACGGCATTGAAAACTTTTGGAGTCTTCTCAAGCGTGGCTTAAACGGAACATACGTCAAGGTCCAATCCTTTCACTTGTTCCGTTATATTGACGAACAGGCGTTCCGCTATAACAATCGTGCGACGCCAAAGAATCCTCTCCGTGACGGTGACCGCTTCAACATGGCTGTTCGCAACGCACATGGACGGCGGCTCACTTACAAGCAACTCACTGGAAAAGACGCCTAAAATAAAATCACCTACCCAGCCTGTACGAGTGGGTAGGCGAAAGAGGCGATAGCCACATGAGCAATACAAATGGACGCTTTTCTGAGCGTCTGACTGCGATTGTGAATTGTGGATCAGCAGTTTTGAAGTTCCTGCTATTGGTACTTCAATTGCTTGGCCATATTCACTAATTAAAGCAGTCTTGTAACAACCCCCTGACGGGACGACCCGCATCAGGGGGATTTTCTTTCTACTGCCTTTGGGTATCTTTTACCCTTTTTGGCTTTCTTCGCAGCCTTTAATCGTCTGTCTAGTTCCTCTTTGGAAACAGACAGAATCTTGTCCATAGCTTTGTCAAACTTAGCGAACTCTTCAGAGCATTTTAGTGCCATGTTTACCGAACCTCGAATGACGCAAAGAGGATTAAGGTGTTAGAGCAACAAGTCTTGATTTTGTCGTTCGCGTGTTTGATTCTCCTAATTGAATTAGCGTGGGCGTCAATAGCACGATTCATCTCCTGTGATACTCCACGACTGGCTTCAATTAGTGTCAAGTACCGTTGCATTACAGCCGAATTGGCTTCCAGAGTCTGCACAAATGTCTCCATAGGTTTCTGCAACGCTAGAGCAACCGCGCTGCGGCTATCCTGCTTCGATACCCATGTCGTCCATCCGGTAATTCCCTCTGTCAGAGAATCTCCAACTTTTTCCTGCTTGGTACACTCGGTATCCAATTTCGCGGAGGAACGATATAGTATTCGCGCTAATTGTCCGACCAACTTTACCTGCACTCTCGTTCTTGACGCGGGGCCACTCTTAAACAATTTGTTCGTGTACAGGTCAACAGAACGACCCACCTCTTCAGTTATCTCTGTTATTGCTCCGAGGACCGGAACTAGTTTCTGCATTCCTTCTTCGGCCTGCATCTTGTAATCTAAGAATCCTTTGTCCTCGGCTGGAGTATTTAGCGCGTTGCGCTTATCTACAGTCTTCTTGATTCTTTGGAGCAGCAACAAAAACAACATCCCCACCACAACGCACACACCGCGCTGAATCCAAGGAGATTTAAGCAAGACCTCTGAATATCGAAAGAGCGTGTAACTGATCGCTTCTGTAGCTGCTCCCTCTTTACTCTTTGGCCAGACTAAGAAACCGAAGGTAACAATAGATAACGCCATCAAGCCAAGACCGACTACTCTATGGATGAAGCCACCATTTGTCACACATGGTATCTGCGTGACCGGATGGAAAAGTACTACTCCCAGCGCCACCAGAAGAACTCCTGTCAAACTTGGAGTCTTTTCAACTAGGAACAAAACTATCGCCAAGGCCGCACCCAACAAAGACAAGACAACGTCTGAAATGAATTTGCGCGACTTGAAATCTTCTGGCATATACCAAATGGTCGCACCTCTTGAACGTGACACGCAAATTTCACAGGCTGTCTCCTACTTTATGGCTGTTTTTGGGGGCAGAATTGCCCCATCCCGGCAGGAGACCTGCTGAGTCATGTACTTTATTGCCCTACTTGGTTATTTCCGGGTTGACGGTGATCCGACCGCGATTCCAACGATTGCATTTTTATTCAGTTGGCAGACTTGGAGCATGGTCCAGAGTTGGGCAAGCGTTAGTTCCGTAGATTTTGGCAGCTGACTGATCCTTGCTCCACCAACGTCGCCACTCTGCCTGCAATTTGGAAACATCTCCCGATCCGTCACACCAACTCATGTGCGTCAGACTCAGAAGCGAACCACAAACGCTGTTTTGCACTTCGCCGTTCGAGTCTCCGTACATGCCAATGAGGATTGGGATCGCCTTCCGCGACTTTCCACTCGCAAGTGCGATGGCACTTACAGATCGAGTGCGCGGGGATGCCTCTGCCCCATGGATGCTCAGAAACTGACGAATGACTTCTACTCCATGATCGCCACCGACTCGGCCCAAAGCGAGAATTGCGTACTGTCGAATTTCGTCCTCAGCGGAAGAGACCTGTCCCGGCAGGAGGCTTGCAAAGAATTTCAGTTGATCTCCACTGTTCATCTCTGCGAGCGCGTGAACAATCGACCCGCGAATCCCCAAATCAGATGTGCGGTCGAATAGATCAACAAGATCATTGCGGGCTTCCGCCGTATCAATTCTGCTTAGTCCCCGTGTTGCAAATCCCGCTCCATCTTGGTAGTTGGCGAAGCCTAAGATCGCCTTTTCAAGAAAAGCAGGAGCCATCTCACTAATTGCATCGCGTGCTTCGTAGCCACGATCAAGCGAGCCGGTGGATGCCTCGGCAATGTAGGGCCCATACGCCCTGCGAAGTTCACTCTCGGTGCCAACACGTAGTCTGAGCGCAAGGGTCTGATTGAAATCAGCCCCGGGAACGGTATCTCCTTCGTGGAATCTTCGAGTGCGCGAAAGGTGATTATCCCCATAGAATTTCCACCGAACACCCGCTCGTCCCGAGGCGCGTAAGGTGTACTGACCCGAGTGCAACTGATAGTCGCGCAATAGGTATTTGAATTCGGTGGAAGCAGCTGGTAGGAGAAGTGGCGGGTGATCAATTCCTCCGGCACCTGCACTCCGCCCTTCCCCCGCAAAACAGCCCCAAAGGTTTGGAGGTACTGGCCTTTTCTCCTGACCTTCAACCTCAAGTGCAACATGGCCAGAGCCTTTTTGATAAGCCACTGGATCAGATCCGACGTTCGTGATCTTAACGATCACTTCAATGGGCTCGCCTTCCAAGTATTCTGCCTTCGTAAGGCTTGCTGAAACGCGCACCTGACACGCAGTCTGTACAGTAAGCGACAACATCATCAGGATCAGGCAGGTCACTCTCATGCTTTGCTCACTCGCTCAGAATCAAGTCCGAATCAACGTGCCGCCTCATCGGAGCCAATGATCAGCATAGGTCAATGTCGCACCAAACAAACGGGGAATTCTGTCGTTCCGGGCGAATTGTTTGAATGATAAGTCGAGGAGGAGCACGAGGGTGTTACAAAGGCTGAACTCAGCTGCGCGCTGATTCAGAGAACTACCCACGGAGGCTCCTCAGAGACATATGTATTACATCGGACTTGATGT
>Ga0193726_1001686_pt1 | contig 16558 bp, 14 predicted proteins | sample H2c1metaG_FD_144928 | JGI IMG/M metagenome (GOLD analysis project Ga0193726, IMG submission 144928) | Soil microbial communities from a riparian zone of the East river system, Colorado, United States - H2c1 | ecosystem: Environmental > Terrestrial > Soil > Riparian zone | place: USA: East River... | reverse complement strand
ACCAGGGCTATCGCATGTGGCGATCTCCGTCGTCTCGACCAAGGCCCGAAGGGCCGCGCGGAGAGACCTTCTATCCCCGATTAGCTGCTTATCGTTGAAGCAAGGTCTCTCCGCTCCGCGCTTCGCGCTCCGGTCGAGACGACGGAATTGGCACATGCGATAGCCCTGGTATGAAGGGGGAGGTAAGAGCAAAGGCGGTGCGGTCATTTAAGCCCGCGCTCTCGCCTTTTCTTCGTTTAGCACGCCCATCTCCCGCAATACCTCGCGCAGCGCCGGCCGTTGCGCCTCGGGCAGCGGCAGGCGCGGCGCGCGCGGTGGGCCCATCGGCATGCCCATCATCTCGAAGCAGGCCTTGGTGCCCGAAACATAGCGCGGCCCGCCGACCCACCACAGCAGCGGCGTCATCTTCTTGTAGAGGGCGAGCGCTGCGTCCATGTCGCGCTTGTCGGCGACCAGCTCGAACAGCTCGGCCGACCAGCGCGGGATGACGTTGGAGCACACCGCGACCCAGCCCTCGGCGCCGAGCCAGAACGATTCGTAGCCCAAAACGCCCGCGAACACCGTCATCTTGTCGCCCGCGAGGCGAATGATGTCGCGCACGCGCGTCGGATCGAGCGTCGATTCCTTGACGTACTTGCAGTTCGGGATCTGCGCGATCCTGGCGATCAGCTCCGGCATCATGTCGACATTGGCCGTTGCCGGGTTGTTGTAGACCATGATCGGAATCGAGATGGCGTCCGACACTTTCTTGTAGTGCGCGTAAAGCTCGTCGTCGGTCGGCACGCTGTAGAAGGGCGGAATGATCATCACGCCGTCGGCGCCCATCGATTCGGCCTCGCGGCTGGTGCGCACGACCTCGTCGCTCCATTCTGCGCCCGTGCCGATCAGCACCGGCACGCGGCCGGCGGCCTGCTTGACGACGATCTCGACGATTTGCCGCCGTTCGTCGGGCGTGACGCTCAAAAATTCGCCGGTGCTGCCCAGCGGGATCAGGCCGTGGATGCCTTCGTCTATCTGGAAGTCGACCAGGCGTCGGAGCGCTGCTTCGTCGACCTTCCTGCCATCGGCGCTGAAGGGCGTGATCAGGACGGTGTAGGTGCCGCGAAACTTCTTCATCTCAAACTCCCATTGGCGTCGACCCAGCGACCACCTCATCCTGAGGAGGCGCGAAGCGCCGTCTCGATCGCGCGGGGTAATCCCCGCGCTGTGATAGGCAACAAGCAAGGCGCGCGCGCCCACCCTTCGAGACGCGTCCCTGCAGGACGCTCCTCAGGGTGAGGTTTGTTGCTGGTGTTCTAATCCGCAGCGTCATTGTAAACCTTTTGCCATGCGCCTGAAGCACCCCGACATGCGGCCGACCGGCCCACCGGTCCGCCTCCGCTTCGACGGTCGCGAGATCGAGGCGCTGCCGGGCGAGACCATCGCTGCCGCTCTGGCGGCCGCTGATGTCGTCGCCGTTCGCCAAGCGCGGTCGGGCGCACCGCGCGGGCCGTTTTGCGGCATGGGCGTCTGCTTCGACTGCCTCGTCACCGTCGACGGTCGCCCCAGCCAGCGCGCCTGCCTCACCGAGGTGCAAGCGGGCATGGATGTCCGCTCGGCGCCGCTCGCGACGCCGCATCGAGCAGAGCCCGCGGCGCCCGTTGAGGAGATCGCCTGCGATGTGCTGGTGGTTGGGGCTGGTCCCGCCGGCCTGTCGGCCGCCCGCAGCCTCGCTTTGGCCGGTGCCGACGTGATCGTGGCCGACGAGCGCCTGCATGCCGGCGGGCAGTATTTCAAGCCGCTGGCGCCCTCGCACCAGGCCGATCCGTCGACCCTCGACCGCCAATTCCGGGACGGCGCCATCCTGCGCCAGTCCGCGCTGCTGGCCGGCGTCCGGATCCTGAGCGAGGCGACGGTCTGGGCGGCGTTTTCACCGCACGAGGTCGCCGCCATCGTCGCCGGCCAATCGACGCTGTTCCGGCCGAAGCGCCTGGTGCTGGCGACCGGCGCCTACGAACAGTCGCTGCCGGTGCCGGGCTGGACCCTGCCGGGGGTCCTGACCGTGGGTGGCCTGCAGACCCTGGCCCGCTCCTACCGCGTGGCGCCGGGCCAGCGCATCGTGATCGCCGGCAACGGCCCGCTTTGCCTGCAGACCGCTGCCGAGCTTTTGGACGGCGGCGCCAATGTCGTCGCCGTCCTGGAAGCCGCCAGCCGCCCCGGCCTCGCCCGCTGGCGCGATCTTTTAGCCGCCGCTTCGGCCGCGCCCGGCCTGCTGGTCGAAGGCATGGCCCTCGCCAACCGGCTGCGCGGCCTGCTGCAGTGGGATCGCAAGGTGACGCGCCTCTTGGGCGAGGGCCGCGTGCAAAGGGTCGAGGCCGGTGATTTATCGATCGACGCCGATATCGTGGCGCTGGGTTACGGTTTCGCCTCTTCGTCTGAACTGGCGCGCGCGCTGGGCTGCGCTCATCGCTTCGTGCCGCGCGGCAGCGGTTCGATGGAAACGCTGACCAACTCGGAGGGCCGCACCAGCGTCGGCGAGGTCTTCGCCATCGGCGACGGCGCACGCTTCGGCGGCGCGCAGGCCGCGCGGGCGCAGGGCATGGTCGCCGCGGCCGCGATCGCGGCGGACCTCGGACTGAAGGCGCCCGAGCCCGCGGCCGCGCGCCGCATGCTCGGCCGTTCCGCGCGCTTCCAGGCGGCGCTGTGGCGCCTGTTCGACGCGCCGCCCTTCGAGCCCGGCGCTATCGACGACAGCGCCATCGTCTGCCGCTGCGAGGAGGTGACAGCGGGCGAACTGCGCCAGCATATCGCGGCCGGCTACGACACGCCGGCTGGGCTTAAGCGCAAATGCCGGGTCGGCATGGGTCGCTGTCAGGGCCGCTATTGTGCGACCGTGATCGCGCGCATGACGACCGCCGAGGTCGACGAATTCGGCCTGTTCGCGCCGCGCCCGCCGGCCAAGCCGGTGCCGATCCATGCGCTCACGGTCGAACAGGCGGAATGGAGCGGCCACAAGGATTTCGTGCCGCCCGACATGGCGCGGCCGCGCGAGACGGCGCCATTGCCTGTGGAGACGGTCGATACGCTGGTGATCGGCGGCGGCGTCGCGGGCTCCTGCCTCGCCTACTGGCTGGCGCATGAGGGCATCGAGGCGCTGGTGGTCGAGCGCGACGAGGTGAACCTGCAGGCCTCCGGCGCCAATGCGGGCTCGCTGCACGTACAGCTTCTGGCGTTCGACTTTGCCCTGGGTGCGCCGCCCGCCAATCGCGCCGCCGACACGCTGCCGCTTGGCCCGGCCTCGGTGGCGCTGTGGCAGGAGATCCAGCGCGACACCGGAGAGGACCTCGAGATGAAGGTCTGCGGCGGCCTGATGCTGGCGGAGAACGAGCGCGACATCGAATTCCTGAAGGGCAAGATCGCACTCGAGAAAAGTCGCGGCATCGAGGCCGAGCTCCTGGGCACCAACGAGTTGCGCGCGTTGGAGCCCTGCATCGGCGACGTCGCCATCGCCGCCGAATGGTGCCCGGGCGAGGGCAAGATCAATCCGCTCAAGGGTACCTACGCCGTGGTGGCCAAGGCCAAGGCGATGGGCGCGCGTTTTCGGCGCAGCAGCAATGTCACGGCGATCGAACGGGACGGCACGTACTGGAAGGTGACGACCCGCCGCGGCGAGATCCGCGCCAAACGCGTCGTCAACACGGCGGGACCGTGGGCGGCCGAGGTCGCCCGCATGGCCGGCGTCGACATTCCCGTGCGCGGCGCGCCTTTGCAGATGGTCGTCACCGAGCCCACGGCGCCCACGCTGTCGCGCCTCGTCGCCTACGCCCATCGTCATCTCACCCTGAAGCAGATGGGCTCGGGCGCCTTCATGATCGGTGGCGGCTGGACGGCCGGCCTCGACGAGCAGCACAGGCTGTCGCGCGCCTTGCGGGACAGTATCGAGGGCAACCTCTGGATCGCCAGCCGAGCGGTGCCGGCGCTCGCCCAGCTGCACGCCATACGCATCTGGGCCGGCATGAACGTCAATATCGACCGTGCGCCCATCCTGGGCGAGGTCCCGGGCCTGCCCGGCTTCTACAACTGTGTCAGCTCCAACGGCTATACATTGGCGCCGGTGCTGGCGCGGCTGACGGCGGAGATGCTGGCCGGCCGTTCGACCAGCCTGCCGGTGGCGCCATTCTTGCTCAGCCGATTCGGCTGATTTCTTGCGACGAGGCTGCCATGGAAATGTCGAACAAGACCGCGCGTGAACTCTATGAGGCCGTGAAAGCCAATCCGAACCGCCAGCGTTTCGGCTTCGGCCGCAAGCCCGCGTTGGTCAATGTCGATCTTCAATGCGCCTATACGCGGCCGGCCGAATTCATCACGGCGTACGAAACGGATCCCAGGCAGATCGACTACGTGAACCAGCTGGCGCGGCTGTTCCGCGCCAACCGCTGCCCGGTGGTCTGGACCTACGTGGCCTACCTGGACTCGGGCGAGGATTGCGGCGTCTGGGGCACGCGCAGCGACACGCCGGACTCTCTGCAGAACATCAAGGCGGGGTCGCGCCGCGCTCAGCTCGATGAGCGCTGCGAGATCGACCGGTCCTACGACATCGTGTTCAACAAGCGCATGGCCTCGGCCTTCTTCGAGACCAACCTCGGCTCGCTGTTCACCTTCCACAAGGTCGACACCGTGATCGTCACCGGCGGATCGACGTCAGGCTGCGTGCGCGCCACCGTCGTCGACAGCCTGTCCAGAAGCTTCCGCACGGTCGTCCCGGAGGAATGCGTCTCCGACAAGCACGAGAGCCCGCACTACGCCAACCTCTACGACATGGCCTTGAAATACGCCGACGTCCTCCCGGTCGCCGAGGTTGTGTCGTTCATGGAGCAGTACAAGCCGGCAAACTAAGGTCTTTGCTGGGGGCGCGCCAATCCGGTAGCGCGATCTTGCTTGCGTCGACGAAAACGCGCGACTGGAGTCGCACGCCCCCAGCAATGATCAGTTAAAGATCGACGGATCGATCAGGGGCTTGCCGCGTGGCCGTGCCGCCTCCGGCCGGTCGCACTTCTGGAAAAGCCCGCGGCCGGCCGAACCGCTCATCTTCGCCTCCTCCATCACGACCTCGCCGCGCGACAGGGTCATCACCGGATAGCCGGTGAGCTCGCGGCCCTCGTAGGGCGTGTAGTCGCAATTGTGGTGCAGGATCGAATTGGTGAGGCTCACCTTGCGCGCGGGATCCCACAGCACGATGTCGGCATCGGCGCCGACGGCGATCGTGCCCTTGCGCGGATGCAGGCCGTAGATCTTGGCGGCATTGGTCGAGGAGATCGCCACGAACTGCTGCAGGGTGAGGCGGCCCTTGTTCACGCCCTCGGAGAAAAGCAGCGGCAGGCGCGTCTCGACGCCCGGCACGCCGTTGGGGATCTTGCGGAAGCTTTTATCCGCGCCCGGCAGCTTCTTGCCGCGCACATCGTCGTACTTGAAGGCGGCGTGATCCGACGACAGGACATGGAAAGTGTTGGCTGAAAGCCCGGTCCAGATGTGCTCCTGGTTGTCGGTGCCGCGCGGCGGCGGCGAGCACACGCATTTGCTGCCCTCGTCGCCCGGCTTCTCGAAATCCTCTTCGCTCAGGAACAGGTATTGCGGACAGGTCTCGCCGTAGACGCGCAGGCCACGCGCCTGGGCGCGCTGGATCTCGTGCATCGCCTCCTTGGAGGAGACGTGCACCAGCAGCATCGGCACGTCCAAAAGCTCGGCCAGGGAGATGGCGCGGTGCGTGGCCTCGCGCTCGACCACGAAGGGCCGCGACGTGGCGTGGAACTTGGCGGCCGTCATGCCCTTGAGCTCGAGGCGTTCGGTAAGCCAGGCAATGCAGTCGGAATTCTCGGCATGGATCATCAGCATCGCCTGCTCGCGCCGCGACGCCGCCAGGGCGTCGAGCATCTCGCGGTCGGTGAGCTTCACGTCGTCGTAGGTCATATAGACCTTGAAGGAGGTGTAGCCGTCGGCCACCAGCGCCGGGAAATCCTGGCCCATGATCTTCTCGCTGGGGTCGGACAGGATGACATGAAAGGCATAGTCGATCAGCGACTTGCCCTCGGCGCGCTTGTGATAGCGGTTGACGGCGTCGCGCAGCGACTGGCCGCGGCTCTGGTAGGCGAAGGGGATGATGGTGGTGGTGCCGCCGGCCGCCGCCGCCCGGCTGCCGCTTTCGAAATCGTCGCAGAACACCGAGCCGTCGGCGGTGTCCTGGTCGAAATGGACGTGGGCGTCGATACCGCCCGGCACGGCTACAAGCCCGGTCGCGTCGATCTCCTTGTGGCCCTTGTCCAGCCGCTCGCCCAGCGCCACCACCCGGCCGCCCACGATACCGATATCGCCCTTCACGACGTCCGCAGCCGTGGCGATGGTGGTGTTGCGGATGACGAGATCGTATTCGGCCATGGATTTCCTCCACGCAGTAAGACTAGGGCGATCGGACAGCGCCAAAATAGCAAGTCCCATGCCGCGCGGGGAGAATACAGGCAAAGGCGCGGGGGCCGCTTGACAAGACTGAGCAATGTTGTGGCGTATCTATGCCGGAACTCACCCAGGAGGATCGGCTTCATGTTCACGGACGACGCGGCAGCGGAAACCTCGGAAACCTCCGAAACCCGAAACCTCCGCAACCTCCCAAACCTCCCAAACCTCCCAAACCTCCCAAACCTCCCAAACCTCGAAATCGGGGTTGATCGCGCGCAGATGGCTCCCCGCCTAGACCCGGCCGGCGAGCCGGGCCACACTCTGGCCAACGAAAAGGGGACCGTCATGAATCGCTGGATCGGACCGCTGCTTGCCCTGTTCGCGGCCTGTGCATTGGCCGTACCTGCCGTGGCGCAGACCGCCATCAAGCCCGCCATCGTCTACAGCACCGGCGGAAAATTCGACAAATCCTTCAATGAAGGCGTGAGCATGGGCGCCGAGAAATTCAAGAAGGAAACAGGAGTCACCGTCGCCGAATTCGAACCCACCAACGAGACGCAGTTCGAGCAGGCGCAGCGGCGCTTTGCCCAGCGCGGGCAGGATCCCATCGTCGCCGTCGGCTTCGCCCAGGCCGTCGCGCTCGAGAAGGTCGCCAAGGAATTTCCCAACATCCACTTCACCATCATCGACAGTGTCGTCGACCTGCCCAACGTGCAGTCCGTGGTTTTCAAGGAGCAGGAGGGCTCGTTCCTGGTCGGCGTGCTGGCGGCGCTGGCGTCGAAGACCGGCAAGATCGGCTTCGTGGGCGGCATGGACATCCCGCTGGTGCGGAAATTCCAGTGCGGCTTCGAGCAGGGCATCAAGTACGCCAACCCGAAGGCCGAGCTGATCAGCAACATGACCGGTACCACGCCCGCCGCATGGAACGATCCGGGCCGCGGCGCCGAGCTCGCAAAGGGCCAGTTCGACCGCGGCGTCGACGTCGTCTATGCCGCCGCCGGCTCGACCGGCATCGGCATTCTTCAGGCCGCCAAGGATCGCGGCAAGCTCGGCATCGGCGTCGATTCCAACCAGAACTACCTGCATCCCGGAACGATGCTGACCTCGATGCTGAAGCGGGTCGACCTCGCGACCTACAACAGCTTCAAGGCGGCGCAGGCCGGCACCTGGAAGGGCGGCACGCAGGTGCTCGGCCTCAAGGAGGGCGGGGTCGACTGGGCGCTCGACAAGGACAACGAGAAGCTGATCACGGCCGACATGAAGGCCAAGGTCAACGCCGCCAAGGCCGACATCGAGTCGGGCAAGATCGTCGTCCACGATTACATGAGCAACAATTCCTGCAAGTGACGTCGAGATAGTGTCTTCGTCCGACGCGAAACGACCTCACCCTGAGGAGGCCGCGAAGCGGCCGTCTCGAAGGGTGCGCTCGAAACGAGCTGGTTGCCCATGCTTCGAGACGCTCGCTGCCAAGCGCATCAGAATGCGCCGACTCGCTCCTCAGCATGAGGCTTGTTATTGATGGCAGCCATCCCGGCGATCGAGCTCCAGGGCATCCAGAAATCGTTCGGCACCGTGCATGCCGTGCGCGGCGTATCGCTGCGCATCGAAAAGGGCGCGATCACCGGCATCGTGGGCGAGAACGGCGCCGGCAAGTCGACGCTGATGAGCATCCTCTACGGCCTCTACAACGCCGACGCGGGCGAGATCCGCGTCGAGGGCCGCGCCGTCCGCATGGAGAACCCGCGCGACGCCATCGCGCACGGCATCGGTATGGTCCATCAGCATTTCATGCTGGTCGGCACCTTCACGGTGCTGGAGAACTTGGTGCTGGGCGCCGAGGGCGGACCGTTGCTGGCGGGCGGCCTGGCGGCGGCCCGCGCCGAGCTGGCCCGGCTGGCGCGCGAGTACGGACTTACCGTCGATCCCGACGCGCTTGTCGCCGATCTCTCGGTCGGCGAGCAGCAGCGGGTCGAGATCCTGAAAGTGCTGTTCCGCGGTGCGCGCATCCTGATCCTCGACGAGCCCAGCGCCGTGCTGACGCCGCAGGAGACCGACCAGCTCTTCCGCATCCTGGCGGCGCTCAAGCAACGCGGCGTCACGGTCGTGCTGATCACCCACAAGCTGCGCGAGATCATGGCCGTCACCGACCATGTCTATGTCATGCGCCAGGGCGAGATCGTGGCCGACCGCCGCACGGCGGACACTAGCCCCGAGGAGCTGGCCGAGCTGATGGTCGGCCGCAAGGTGCTGATGCAGCTCGACAAGGCGCCGAAGCAACCGGGCGAGGTCCTGCTGCAAGCCGAGCGCTTGACCCTGATCGATGACCGCGGCGTGCGGCTGGTCGACGATGTCGACCTCGCGCTGCGGGCCGGCGAGATCGTGGGCATTGCCGGCGTCTCGGGCAACGGCCAGACCGAGCTGCTGCAGGTCCTGTCGGGCATCCGCGCGCCGACCGGCGGAAAGCTCGTGGTCCGCGGCCGCACGATCGACCCGCGCCATCCCACCGACCCCGCCGAGATGCGCGATCTTGGCGTGGCGCATGTGCCGGAAGATCGCCTGCGCCAGGGCATGGTGGCGGCGTTCCAGGCATCGGAGACGTCGATCCTGGGCTACCAGGAGCTTGAGCCTTTCTGCCACCACTACCTGATGGATGGGCCGGCGGTCGGCGCGCATTGCGCCCAGCTCATGGAACGCTTCGATGTGCGACCACGGTCGCCCGGCCTGCGCTCGTCGAGCTTTTCCGGCGGCAACCAGCAGAAGCTGGTGCTGGCGCGCGAGATGGCGCGCGAGCCCAAGGTGCTGCTGGTCGGCCAGCCGACGCGCGGCGTCGACATCGGCGCCATCGAATTCATCCATCGCGAGCTGTTGAAGAGCCGCGACCAGGGCTGCGCCGTCCTCGTGATCTCCGTCGAGCTCGACGAGATCCTGGCACTCGCCGACCGCATCCTGGTGATGTTCGCCGGCCGCATCGTGGGCGAGGTGCCGGCAGGGCGCGCCGACGAGCGCGCACTCGGGCTGATGATGGCGGGAGCGGGAGCGGCATGAGCGCACCGCGCCGGCCGTTGCCTGCCTGGGCGGAGATCGTGGCGCTGCCGCTGATCAACATCGCGCTCGCCTTCGTCACGGTCGGCATCATCGTGCGCATCATCGGAGTCGATCCGTTCCACGCGCTTCGGCTCCTGGTGCTGGGCGCCATCGGCTCGTCCGAGGCGATCGGCTACACGCTCTACTACACGACCAATTTCATCTTCACCGGGCTCGCCGTCGCCGTCGCCTTCCATGCCGGCCTGTTCAACATCGGCGGCGAGGGCCAGGCCTATATCGGCGGCCTGGGCTGTGGCCTCGCCATCCTGGCCTTCGACCGCTTCCTGCCGGCCTGGCTGATGATCCCGCTCGGCATCGCAGCGGCGGCGCTGTTCGGCGCGGCGTGGGCCGCCGTGCCGGCCTGGCTGCAGGCCTGGCGCGGCAGCCACATCGTCATCACCACCATCATGTTCAACTTCGTCGCCTCTGCGCTGATGGTCTACCTGATGGTGAACGTGCTGATCGCGCCCGGCTCGATGACGCCGCAGAGCCGCAACTTCACGGCTTCCGGCAAGCTGCCCTCGATGCAGGAGGTGCTGGGCGCCGTCGGCATCCAGGTGGCGCCGTCGGCGCTCAACCTCTCGATCGTGCTGGCGGTGTTCTGCTGCGTGGGCGTCTGGGTGTTCCTGTGGCACACGCCGTGGGGCTATGAGCTCCGCACCATGGGACACAACCCCGAAGCCGCGGTCTATGCCGGCACCAGCCTCAAGCGCATGACCATGCTGGCCATGTGCCTGTCTGGAGCGCTGGCAGGCTTCGTGGGCGTCAACGAGCTGATGGGCGTGCACCAGCGCATCGTGCTCGACTTTCCGGCGGGCTATGGCTTTGCCGGCATCGCCGTCGCCCTGATGGGCCGCAGCCACCCGCTGGGCATCGTGCTGGCGGCGTTGCTGTTCGGGGCGCTGCAGCAGGGCGGCGCCGAGCTCGCCTTCGACATCCCGACCATCACCCGCGAGATGGTGGTGGTGATCCAGGGCCTGATCATCCTGTTCTCGGGTGCGCTGGCGCACCTGCCGCGGCCCTGGCTGCAGTCCCTGCTGGCCCTCTTCACCTCCCCACGTAGTGGGGAGGTGCCCGCGAAGCGTGCGGAGGGGTCATGAGCGGCCGTGCCGTTGTCCATGACCCCTCCGGCCTTCGGCCACCTCCCCACTGCGTGGGGAGGAAGTGACATGGACGATCTCCTCTCCTTCGTTTTCCTGATGTTCGCCGCGACCCTGCGCGTGGCCACGCCGCTGGTGCTGTGCGCCATGGGCGGGCTGTTCTCGGAGAAGAGTGGCATCGTCGATGTCGGCCTCGAAGGCAAGATGCTGATGGCGGCGTTCTTTGCCGCCGCGACCGCCGCTGTCACCGGCTCGGCCTGGCTGGGCGTGGCCGCCGCCATCGCCGCCGCCGAAGCGATGGCGCTGTTGCACGGTTTTGCCTGCATCACCTGGCGCGGCAACCAGGTGGTGAGCGGCGTCGCCATCAATATCCTGGCGGCGGGCCTCACGGTCGTGCTGGGCGCGGCGTGGTTCGCGCGCGGCGGCCAGACGCCGGCGCTGGAGAGCGACCAGCGTCTGATGCCGCTCTTCTTCCCGCGTGCGGGCGACAGCATCCTGGTCTACCTGGCGCTCGCCTCGGTGCCGCTCACCTGGTGGCTCATCGAGCGCACGCGCTTTGGCCTCAGGCTGCGCGCCGTGGGCGAGATGCCGCTCGCCGTCGATGCCGCCGGCATCTCGGTGGCGTGGCTGCGCTACCGCGCGGTGCTGCTGTGCGGCCTGTTTGCCGGCCTGGCCGGCGCCTATCTCTCGATCGCCCAGAATGCGGGTTTCAGCCGGGACATGACGGCCGGGCAGGGCTTTATCGCGCTGGCCGCCATCATCTTCGGCAAGTGGCGGCCGTTTCCGGCCTTCGGCGCCTGCCTGATCTTCGGCCTGCTCGATGCCGTGGCCATCCGCCTGCAGGGCGTCGAGATGCCGGGCATGGGCGAAGTGCCGGTGCAACTGATCCAGGCTTTGCCCTATCTTCTCACCATGTTTCTGTTGGCCGGCTTCATCGGCCGCGCCGTGGCGCCCAAGGCGGCCGGCGTACCTTACGAAAAGGAGCACTGATGGACGACCTGCTGCATCTGGCGCGCCGGATGATGCTGCACGCCCACGCACCCTACTCGAAGTTCCATGTCGGCGCGGCGGTGCGCGGCGAGGACGGCTCGATCCATGGCGGCTGCAACGTCGAGAACGCGGCCTACCCGCAGGGCCTGTGTGCCGAGGCGGGGGCCATCGCGGCCCTGGTGGCGGCAGGCCAGAAGCGCGTCCTCGAATGCGTCGTCATCGGCCCCGGCCCCGAGGTCATCACGCCCTGCGGCGGCTGCCGCCAGAAGCTGCGCGAGTTCGCGGCCGACGACCTGCCGATCCATCTCTGCGGCCCCGACGGCCTGCACCGCACGGTGACGCTGGGCCAGCTCCTGCCGATGTCGTTCGGCCCGCACAATCTTCCCAAGCCATGAATGAGGTGATCGCCTCGATATTGACGGCAAAGGGCGCCGCGGGCTTCCGGCCAAAGGTGGCCGTGGTGCTGGGCTCGGGCCTGGGCGGCTTCGCCGCCGACGTGAAAGCCATCGCCATCATTCCCTACGGCGAGCTGCCGGACTTCCCCGTGACCGGGGTGAGCAGCCATGCCGGGCAATTGGTGCTGGGCCATGTCGGCCCGACGCCGGTCGCCGTGCTGCAGGGCCGCGCGCATTACTACGAGCGCGGCCGGGCCGACGAGATGAAGGGCGCCATTCGCGCCATGGCGGCGCTGGGCTGCGAGACCGTGCTGCTGACCAACGCGGCGGGCAGCCTCCGGCTCGACATGCCGCCCGGCTCGCCGATGGTGATCTCCGATCACATCAATTTCACCGGCGTCAATCCGCTGTTCAGCGAGCCGCCAGGCGAGAGCCGCTTTGTCGACATGGTCGATGCCTACGATCCCAAGCTGGTCGAGCAGATGCTGTCGGTGGCGCGGGCTGCCAACATCATCTGCCACGACGGAGTTTATATCTGGTTCTGCGGCCCGAGCTTCGAGACGCCGGCCGAGATCCGTGCCGCCCGCATCTTGGGCGCCGATGCGGTCGGTATGTCGACCGTGCCGGAGACGATTCTCGCGCGACAGGCCGGCATGAAGGTGGTGGCGGTCTCGCTGATGACCAACTTCGCGGCAGGCCTCACGCACGACAAGCTCGGCCACGAACAGACCCTGGCCGTGGCGCGCGAGGCGTCGAGCAATGTGCGACGTCTGTTGCGCGCCTTTCTGGAGGGCTACAGGTAAAAGATTATCTCACTGCATCGCACTTGCCTAGGTTGATGCGCACTATTCATGCGCATATATAGTGCTGTAGGATGCGCAGTGACGAAGGAGTGCCAAATGCGCCGTCAAGGCTCGGGAGCAATTCCAAAACGCGCCACGAATGTCAGCGTGCGCAGTGACCTTCTTGCCGCTGCACGGGAGGCCGGGGTCAATCTTTCCGCTACGCTCGAACGAGCCTTGATGGAAGAGCTTGCCGAAGCGAAGCGTAAGAAGTGGCGCCAAGACAATCGCGACGCGATCGCCGCCTACAACGAGCACGTAGAGAAGCACGGCATGTTTTCTGACGGCGTGCGGAGCTTCTGAGTGACGCAGTTCGCCGTTTACCGGAACAAGGATCCACGCAGCAGGACGACGTTCCCTTTCCTGGTGAACGTGCAATCGGACCTTCTTGACGAGCTGCAGACCCGGGTCGTGATTCCACTTACCAAGGCAGCCGCGCTCACGAGGAAGCCCGTGGGCCATTTGATGCCTACGGTGCAGTTCGAAGGCGAGGCCTACGTCTTGATGACTCCACAGCTCGCCGGAGTTGCGCGAAGCGAGCTGGGCCCTCCCGCTGGAAACCTTGCGGGGCGGCGGGACACGATAGTCGCGGCAATGGACTTTCTGCTGTCGGGATTCTGAAGTTGAAGATGACCAGTCTTGGGCGTCCAGACGCGAACGTACAAGCCAACGCCAGATAGACCCATGCTGCCGCAGGAGATCATCCGCAAGAAACGCGACGGCGGCGAGCTTTTAGCCGAAGAGATCGCCTTCATCGTCCACGGCATCCATGACGGCAGCCTGAGCGAGGGTCAGGTCGCGGCCTTCGCCATGGCGGTGTTCTTTCGCGGCATGACGACGGCCGAGCGGGTGGCGCTCACGCTCGCCCTGATGCGGTCCGGCGCACGGCTCGAATGGAAGAGCCTGGCGCTGCCGGGGCCGGTGATCGACAAGCATTCGAGCGGCGGCGTCGGCGACAAGGTGAGCCTGATGCTGGCGCCGATCGTGGCGGCCTGCGGCCTCTTCGTGCCCATGATCTCCGGTCGAGGACTGGGTCATACCGGCGGCACGCTCGACAAGCTCTCCGCCATCTCCGGCTACGAGACCCAGCCCGACATCGCGACCTTCCGCAAGGCCGTGAAGGAGGTCGGTTGTGCCATCATTGGCCAGACCGACGATCTGGCGCCGGCCGATCGGCGGCTCTACGCCACGCGCGATATCACGGCGACGGTCGAATCCATCCCGCTGATCGTGAGCTCGATCCTGTCGAAGAAGGTCGCCGAGGGCCTCGACGGGCTGGTGATGGATGTGAAGTGCGGCTCGGGCGCGTTCTGCGACACCGAGGAGATGGCGCGCGACCTGGCTAAAAGCCTGGTCGCCGTCGCCAATCAGGCCGGCCTGCCCACCGTCGCGCTGATCACCGACATGGACCGCGTGCTGGGCCGCAACGTCGGCAATGCGCTGGAAGTCGTCGAGACCGTGGAATACCTGAAGGGTGAAGGCACGCGCGAGCCGCGCCTGCACGAAGTGACGATGGCGCTGGCCGGCGAGATGATCGCACTCGGTGCCCTCGCCCCCAGCGCAGCGGCGGGCCGCGCGCGTGCCGAGGCGGCGCTGGCAGACGGGCGCGCGGCCGAGGTCTTCGCCCGCATGGTGTCGGCGCTCGGCGGGCCGGATGACTTCCTCGAGCACAGCGCGCGCTACCTCTCGCATGCGCCGGTCATAAAGCCCTGCACCGCCCAGCGGTCGGGCCACGTGGTCGGCATGAACGCCCGCGACGTCGGCATCGCCGTGGTCGCGTTGGGCGGAGGGCGCAGCCATGCCGACGACGCGATCGATGCGTCGGTCGGCCTGAGCGACGTCATCGATGTCGGCGCCCAGGTCCGTGCCGGCAGCCCGCTGTGCATCGTCCATGCCGCCAGCGACGGCGATGCCGACGCCGCGATCGACATGGTGCGCCGCGCGATCCGCATCGGCGATGCTGCACCCGGCGAACGGCCGGTCGTCCTCGAGCGAGTCGTGCAGTGAGCGCGCCCGACCTCGACGCCTATGCGCGCGACGGCTTCCTGGTGCTGGAAGGCTTTTTGCCACCGGCCGATTGCGACGCCCTGCAGGCCCGCGCCGCCGAGCTGGTGGCAAGCTTCGATCCCGGACCAGTGCGCTCGATCTTCTCGACGCGCGACCAGGGCCATGCCGGCGACCGCTATTTCCAGGAGTCGGGCGGCGCCATCCGATTCTTCTTCGAGGAGAATGCGACCGACCAGCCGGTGCCGCTGGCGTTGAACAAGATCGGCCATGCGCTGCACGATCTCGATCCGGTCTTCGACCGCATTTCGCGCCAGTCGCGACTGGCCGCACTGGCACGGGCGCTGGGCCTGCTGCAGCCGCTGCTGCTGCAGTCGATGTACCTCTTCAAGCAGCCGCAGATCGGCGCCGAAGTCGGATGGCACCAGGATGCGGCCTACCTCTACACCAAGCCGGTCACGGTCACCGGCCTGTGGATCGCTCTCGACGATGCCGATCGCGACAATGGCTGCCTGATGGCGTTGCCGGGCGGCCATCGCGGGCCGCTGCGTCAACGCTTCCATCGCGCCGGCGACCGCTTGGTCACCGACACGCTCGACGATATGCCGTGGCCACAGACCGCGCCGGTGGCGCTCGAGGCGCGGCGCGGCAGCCTGGTCGTGTTGCACGGGCTGCTGCCCCATGCCAGCGCGCCCAACCGCTCGGCCCGGCCACGCCACGCCTATGCCTTGCACTTGATCGACGGGCGTGCGGAGTATGCGGCCGACAACTGGCTGCAAAGGCCGGACCTGCCGCTGCGAGGATTTGCGTGATTCCCAAGGCCGAACTGCATTGCCATCTCGAAGGCTCGATCCCGCCGGCGCTGGCGCGCGAGCTGGCGGCCCGCAATGGACTTGAGTTGCCGCTCGGCTTGATGAGCGAGGGTGGCCATTACGTCTTGAAGGATTTCCTGAGTTTTCTTGCCGCCTACGACCTCGTCTGCACGACCTTGCGCACCTCGCGCGATTTTGGCGACGTGATCTATTCCTATCTCGCCGGTGTCGCGCAGCAGGGCGCGGTCTATGTCGAGATGTTTTGCTCGCCCGAACGCCCGGCGATGTTGGGCATTTCCTACGGCACCTGGCTCGAGGCGCTCGAAGGCGGCATCGATCGCGCCCGACGCGACTTCGGCATCGAGGGCCGCATCATCATCACCTGCATCCGCCATTTCGGGCCCGAGCGCGCGCTCGCCATGGTGCGGAACATGGTGGCCCAGCCGCACCGCTATATCGTGGGCTTCGGCATGGGCGGCGACGAGGCCCAGTTCACGCCGGCCGACTTCGCGCCGGCCTTCCGGCTGGCCCACGACAAGGGCTTCGGCTGCACCGTCCATGCCGGCGAGGTTCTAGGGCCGGAAAGTGTGTGGGCCGCGATCAACGACCTGCCCGTGACCCGCATCGGCCACGGCGTGCGCTCGGCCGACGATCCGGCCTTGATGGCGGAGCTGGTGCGGCGCGGCATCGTCCTCGAGGTCTGCCCCGGCAGCAACATTGCGCTCGGCCTCTACCCGGACCGCAAGTCCCATCCGCTGCACCGGTTGATCGAGGCTGGCGTCCGCGTCACGCTCAATTCCGACGACCCGCCGTTTTTCCACACCTCCCTTGGCGCGGAGTACGACAAAGCGGGTCTCGGGGAAGCCGCCTTGCGGGGCATCGCGCGAACGACGATCGAGGCA
>Ga0193726_1001685_pt1 | contig 16560 bp, 16 predicted proteins | sample H2c1metaG_FD_144928 | JGI IMG/M metagenome (GOLD analysis project Ga0193726, IMG submission 144928) | Soil microbial communities from a riparian zone of the East river system, Colorado, United States - H2c1 | ecosystem: Environmental > Terrestrial > Soil > Riparian zone | place: USA: East River... | reverse complement strand
CTGCCGTCATCAGACCGCCAGCGGTGTGACTATCGCTGTGACACGTGCCCGGATGCGGGCCTGACCTGGGCGTTGGCCAGACCGACGGCGGAGTGAGGGTTGCCATGACATCCGGGCACGACGGACTGCGCCGGGGCGGGAGTGGCCGGCAGCAGCCCGTTTCGGCGGGCAGGAGGGTCGGTTTACTCCGGGCCGATGGCGGTGCGGGTGATCCAGGCGAGGACCATGGCTTCCTCGCGCCAGGCGTCGTAGCGCCCGCTGCGGCCGCCGTGCCCCGCGATCATCTCGGTTTTCAGCAGGAACGGGCCGCCGCGCGCGGATGCCTGCAGCCGGGCGATCCACTTGGCGGGCTCGCTGTACAGGACGCGGGTGTCGTTCAGGCTCGTGACCGCGAGGACCGGCGGGTAGACCGCACCGGCGTCGATGTTCTCGTACGGCGAGTACGACTTCATGTACCGGTAGACCTCGGGGTCGTGCAGCGGGTCGCCCCACTCTTCCCACTCGGTCACGGTCAGCGGCAGCGACGGATCCAGGATCGTGGTCAGCGCGTCGACGAACGGGACCTGCGCGACGATGCCGCCGAACGCGTCGGGAGCCAGGTTGACGGCCGCGCCCATGAGCAGGCCGCCGGCGCTGCCGCCGCGGGCCACGATCGCGCCGGGGCGGGTGTAGTTCGCCGCCGCCAGGTGCCGCGCGGCCGCGACGAAGTCGGTGAAGGTATTGACCTTGTTCAGCATCTTGCCGTCGTCGTACCAGCGGCGGCCCATCTCGCCGCCGCCGCGGATGTGCGCGATGCCGTAGACGAAGCCGCGGTCCAGCAGAGACAGCCGCGGCACGGAGAAGCCGGGGTCGGCGGAAATCTCATAGCTGCCGTAGCCGTACAGCAGGCACGGCGCGGTGCCGTCGAGCGCGGTGCCGGCCCGCCAGACCAGTGAGACCGGGATCTGCGCGCCGTCGGCCGCGGTGGCCCACTCGCGCCGCTGCTCGTAGTCGGCCGGGTCGTACTCGCGGCCGCCGGGCAGCGGCAGCACGGGGCGGCGGCGCAGCAGGGTCAGCTCGCCGGTGGCCACGTCGCAGTCGTAGACCGAGTCCGGCGTGATCATCGAGACGTAGCTCAGCCGGAACTTGGGCGAGTCGTACTCGGGGTTGGCCAGCGGCCGGACCTGGTACAGGGGCTCGGGAAAGTCGATCTCGTACTCGCTGTCGTCCCCGCGCAGGACCCGCAGGCCGGTGAGCCCGTCCCGGCGCAGGTGCACGACGAGGTGGCCGGCGAAGGCGTCGACGTCGAGCAGGCGGGTGTCGGCGCGGTGCCGGATCAGCGGCGTCCACGTGCCGGGATCTGCGGCGGGCGCGGTGGCCAGCTCGAAGTTCTCGGCCCGCTCGTTGTGCAGGATGAGCAGCCGGCCGGACCCGTCGGCGGCCAGCTGGTGCTCGACTGAGTACTCGACGCCGTGCCGGCGCGGCGCGACCACGGTGAACTCGCCCGTCGGGTCGGCGGCGTCGAGCAGCCAGACCTCGCTGGTCAGCTTGCTGGAGCTGGAGATCATCAGGTACCGCTCGCTGCGGGTCAGGTGCACGCCCACCCAGAAGCGCTCGTCGGCCTCGTCGAACACCACCACGTCGCTGGCCGCCGGGGTGCCGATCAGGTGCCGCCAGACCCGGTTCGGCCGCCACGCCTCGTCGACGGTGACGTAGAACAGCGCGCGGCCGTCGGCCGACCACGCGCTGCCGTAGAACGCGCCGGGAATCTCGTCGGCGGCGACCTCGCCGGTGACCAGGTCCTTTACCCGGACGGTGAAGCGCTCGGAGCCCTCGAAGTCGGTGGAGTAAGCGAACTGGCGGCCGTCGGGGCTGACGTCGGAGGTGCCCAGCGCGAAGAACATGCTCTCGCCGGCGAGCTCGTTGCCGTCGAGGAGGACCTCCTCCCCGTCGAGCGGGCCGCCGTCGGCCGGCACCGGCGGGGTGGTGTCGCCGGGCGCGGCCGCCCGGCGGCACTGCACGGCGTACTGCTGGCCCTCGACCGTCCGCGTGTAGTACCACCAGCCGCCCTTGCGGGACGGCACCGACAGGTCGGTCTCCTGCGTGCGGGCCTTGATCTCGCCGAAGATCGCGGAGCGGAGGTCCTCCTGGCCGGCCGTCAGGGCCTCGGTGTAGGCGTTCTGAGCCTCCAGGTAGGCGATCGTCTCCGGGTTCTCCTTGTCCGCGAGCCAGGCGAACTCATCCACGACCGTGTCGCCGTGGAAGACGCGCTCGCTGGGCTCCCGCCGGACGGCGGGCGGCTGCGGTTCAGCGAAGGCGGCACCGGCCGCCGGCTCGTGCGGGGCGGTCGCCGGCGCGTCCGCGGGCTGTGGGCTCATGACAGCGAAGTCTAGGGGCGCCCTGCCGGGTGGCCGTGATTAGCGCGGCTGGCACGCCCTAGACGTTGAAGCGGAACTCCACCACGTCGCCGTCGCGCATGACGTAATCCTTGCCCTCGATCCGGGCCTTTCCGACCGCCCGGGCCGCGGCGACCGACCCGGCGGCCATCAGGTCGTCGAAGGACACGATCTCGGCCTTGATGAAGCCGCGCTGGAAGTCGGTGTGGATGACGCCGGCGGCCTCCGGGCCGGTCGCGCCGACCGGGATGGTCCACGCCCTGGATTCCTTGGGGCCGGCGGTAAGGAACGTCGACAGGCCGAGCGCGGCGAAGCCGGCCCGGGCCAGCTGGTCCAGGCCCGGCTCGCCCAGGCCCAGCTCGGCCAGCATCTCCGCGGCGTCCTCCGGGCTCAGCTCGGCCAGCTCGGACTCCGTCTTGGCGTCGAGGAACACGGCCTGCGCGGGCGCGACGGCGGCGGCCAGTGTTTCCTGCAGCGCCGCGTCGGCCAGCTCGGCCTCGTCGACGTTGAACACGTACAGGAACGGCTTGGCTGTCAGGAGCTGCAGGTCACGCAGGTCAGCCAGGTCGATCCCGGCCCCGGCCGCGCCGGCGAACAAGGTGGTGCCGCCGTTGAGCAGCTCCTGCGCCGCGGCGGCCGCGGCGGCGGCCCGGTTCCGCTCGGGGTCCTTGCCGGACTTGGCCTCCTTGGCCAGCCGGGGCGCCGCCTTCTCCAGCGTCTGCAGGTCAGCCAGGATCAGCTCGGTGGCGACCGTCTCGATGTCCCGCTCGGGGGCCACGTCACCGTCGACGTGGCTGACGTCGGGGTCGGTGAAGACCCGGACGACCTGGCAGATCGCGTCCGTCTCGCGGATGTGGGAGAGGAACTGGTTGCCCAGGCCCTCCCCCTTGGACGCGCCGCGGACGAGCCCGGCGATGTCCACGAACCGGACCGTCGCCTCAATGATCTTGGCCGAGTCATAGAGCCCGGCGAGCGCGGTCAGCCGCGGGTCGGGGATGCCGACGATCCCGACGTTCGGCTCGATGGTGGCGAACGGGTAGTTCGACGCCAGGACGCTGGCCCGGGTCAGTGCGTTGAACAGCGTGGACTTGCCGACGTTGGGCAGGCCGACGATGCCGATGGACAGGCTCACCCGCCGAGTCTAGGGCGTGTCAGGCGGGAAACTGTCGGCGCGGGCTGCCAGCATGGATCGATATGGACGCGATCTCGCTGTTTGCCGGGCTGCTGGCCGCCCTGGCTCTTGGTGCGGCGCTCGGGTACCTGTACGCCATGCGGCGGCTCGCGGTCATGACCGCCGACCTGAGCGGCGAGGCCCGGGCGGCCGCCGAGCGCGAGCGTGCCGCCGCGGACCGGGCGGCGCTGCTCGAGCGCGCCGCCCAGGAGCGGGCGGCGCTGGTCGACGGCCAGCTGGCGGAGCGGTTCCAGGCCATGTCGGCCGAGGCGCTGGATCGCAGCGCGCGGACCTTCCTGGAGATCGCCGAGGGCCGGCTGAGCGCGGCCAACGCGCGGGCCGCGGGCGAGCTCGACAGCCGCCGGGCCGCCGTGGAGCACCTGGTCGCGCCGCTGCGCGACACCCTGGGCCGGGTGGAGTCCCAGCTGCGGGCCTCCGACGAGGCCCGGCACCTGTCGCACGCGGCGCTGGCCGAGCAGGTGCAGATCGCGCGGCAGAGCTCCGAGCAGCTCCGGGTCCAGACCCAGGCCCTGGTGACGGCGCTGCGGCGCCCCGAGGCCCGCGGCCGGTGGGGTGAGATGCAGCTGCGCCGGGTGGTCGAGCTGGCCGGGATGAGCGCGCGCTGTGATTTCGACGAGCAGGTCACCGTCCAGGTGGCGGACGGGACCTTCCGGCCCGACATGGTGGTCCGGCTGGCGGGCGGCAAGAACATCGTGGTCGACTCGAAGGTCTCGCTGGCCGCATACCTGGAGGCGGCCGAGAGCAGCGACGAGGGCTTCCGCTCGGCGCGGCTGGACGCCCACGCCCGGCACGTCCGCGAGCATGTCGACCGGCTGGCGGCCAAGTCCTACTGGACCGCGCTCAGCCCGGCGCCGGAGTTCGTCGTCCTGTTCATCCCCGGCGAGGCGTTCCTGGCCCCCGCGCTGGAGCACGATCCGGCCCTGCTGGAGCACGCGATGGCCCGAAAGGTCCACATCGCGACGCCGACGACGCTGGTCACGATGCTGCGCACGGCCCAGTACGCCTGGCAGCAGGACGCCCTGTCGGAGAACGCCCGCGCGGTATTCGACCTGGGCCGGGAGCTGTACGAGCGGCTGACCGGGCTGGCCCGGAACATGGACGGGCTCGGCCGGACCCTTTCCAGCGCCGTCACCGCCTATAACCGCGCCGTCGGCTCGCTGGAGAGCCGGGTCCTGGTCAGCGCCCGTAAGCTGAGCGAGCTCGGCGTGACCGACGCCGAGCTGGAGCCGCCCCAGCCGGTCGAGGAGACCGTCCGCGCGCTGTCGGCCCCGGATCTGATCGCGGGGCCGGTCCCGGAGCTGGTGGCCGGACAGGGGGCAGGAGCATGAGCATGGCTGGCCGGGCCCGCACACGGGCTCCCGCGCCGCCCGCGCGCCCGACACCCGGGCACGGACGGCCGCGCTCCAGCGGCGCCGGCCGGGCCAGCGGAAGCGGCACGGGCACCAGGCCCGGCACGCGCCGGGCGGCCGCGGCCGGCCCGCGGCCCGGCCGGGGGCGGTCCCGGGCACGGCTGACCGGGCGGGGCGCGGTGCTGGTCATGCTGGCCGTGTTCCTGGTCGTCGACCTGATCGCGGCGGGCGTGCACAGCACCTTCCTGAACGGCTTCGGCTACGCGGCGGGGTGCCTGCTCGCCGTGGCCTACGCCCGCCGGGAGGCTCTCCTGGTCGTGGCCACCACGCCGCCGGCGGTCTTCCTGGCCGCCCTGCTCGCCGTCAAGCTGATGACTGCGGGCGGCGACACGGTCGTGGCCGGCGCGGAGGGGACGCTGCTGACGCTCGCCGCCATCGCGCCGTGGCTGTTCGGCGTCACGATCGCGTACCTGGCCGCCGCGACGGTGCGCGGCCTGCCGCGCTGCATCCAGGACCTGCGCACGGCCCTGGCGGGCCAGGGCGCCGCGCGCAGCTAGGAGCCGGGCTGCTGGGCGTGCTTCTTGCCGTCGCCGGGCTGGCGCAGCTCGCGCGGCAGGGCGAACACCATCCGCTCCTGCACGGCCTCCACGTCCTCGACGTCGCCGAAGCCGCGCTCGGCCAGCCAGTCCAGCACCCCGTCGACGAGGTCCTCAGGGACTGAGGCCCCGCTGGTCACGCCCACCGTCTGGACGCCCTCCAGCCACGCCGGGTCGATGGCCGAGGCGTCGTCCCGGGTCGAGGTCGCCCGGGACCCGGCGTCCAGGGCGACCTCGACCAGGCGCACCGAGTTGGACGAGTTGGCCGAGCCGACCACGATCAGGAGGTCCGACTGCTCGGCGATCTGCTTGACCGCGACCTGCCGGTTCTGCGTGGCGTAGCAGATGTCGTCGCTGGGCGGGTCGAGCAGCTGCGGGAAGCGCTGGCGCAGCGCCGCCACCGTCTCGTTGGTCTCGTCGACCGACAGCGTGGTCTGGGACAGCCACGCCACCTTCGACGGATCCCGGACCTCGACCGAGTCGCTCTGCTCGGGGCCGTCCACGAGGTGAATGCTGGCCGGCGCCTCGCCCGTCGTTCCGACGACCTCTTCGTGGCCCTCGTGGCCGATGAGCAGGATGTCGTAACCCTGGGCGGCGAACCGGCGGGCCTCGCTGTGCACCTTCGTCACCAGCGGGCAGGTGGCGTCGATGGTCCGCAGGTTCCGGGTCTGGGCCTCGTCGCGGACCTGCGGCGCGATGCCGTGGGCGGAGAAGACGACGACCGCGCCCTCCGGGACCTCCTCGGTCTCCTCGACGAAGATGGCGCCGCGCTTCTCCAGGTTCCGGACGACGTGCGTGTTATGGACGATCTGCTTGCGTACGTAGACGGGAGTTCCGAATTGCTCCAGTGCCCGCTCCACCGCCTGGACCGCGCGCTCCACTCCGGCGCAGTAGCCACGAGGCCTGGCGAGCAGCACTTTGCGGGTTGGCACAGACATGCAACCCATGTTAGGTGATCGGTTTCGGCCCGCCCGCCGGGAGCCGCATCGGGGCCTGCCCTGGCTTTCGCGCGGGGCGGGGCGGGGACGACAATCGAGATCATGCGCATCCCGCCGGTCACCGCCCGCATCCGGGCGGACCGCGTCGCCGGGGCGCCCGCGCAGGCGCTGCGGGCCGCGTTTACCCAGGTCGGCCGCCTGCTGCTGGCCGCCGACGAGCTTCGCAGCCGGATCCGGGAAGAGCAGGCCAACGGCCGGTCGCGGCCGCCGGGGGAGGCGGCGGCGCCGCCGCGGCCCGCCGCGGCTGAGGTGACCGACCCGTCAGCTCTGCCGGTGCCGAACTACGACGGGCTGTCGCTGCCGTCGCTGCGCGCCCGGCTGCGCACCCTGAGTACTGACCAGCTCCGGGTACTGGTGCGCTATGAGCGCGCTCATGCGGGGCGGGCGGGCATCCTGGCCATGTTCGAGCGCCGCCTGGCCAAGCTGGCCGCCAGTGACAGTGCCGGCCGCCAGGATGGTGGGCAGGGCCAGGCGAGGTAAGGCGGGCGGGCAGATGACGAGGCGGCACACGACGGGGACGCGACCATGGCGCTAGAGACGACGGCCGAGGCGCCGGTGCCGGTCCGGACCGTGATGCGGCTGGTCGGCGACTGGGTCGGGCGCCTGGGCCGGGTCTGGGTCGAGGGTCAGATCGCGGAGCTGAGCCGGCGCGGCAACACCGCGTTCCTCACCCTGCGGGATCCGCTGGCGGCGGTCTCGGTCCGGGTGATCTGCACCCGGGCCGTGCTGGAGGCCACCGGGCCGGCCGCCGCCGAGGGGGCGCGCGTCATCGTCTTCGCCAAGCCGGAGTTCAACACGGCCCGGGGCAGCTTCGCGCTCGTCGCGACCGAGATCCGGGCGGTCGGGATCGGGGAGCTGCTGGCCCGGCTGGAGCGGCTGCGGACGGCCCTGGCGGCGGAGGGCCTGTTCGCGGCGGCCCGCAAGCGGCCGCTGCCGTTCCTGCCCGGCATGATCGGCCTGATCTGCGGGCGGGAGTCAGCCGCCGAGCGCGACGTGCTGCGCAACGCGGCGCGCCGCTGGCCGGCCGTGCAGTTCCGGGTGGAGGAGGTCGCGGTGCAGGGCGCGCACGCGGCCGCTGACGTCATCGCGGCGCTGCAGCGGCTGGACGCCGACCGGGACGTCGAGGTGATCATCATCTCCCGCGGCGGCGGGTCGGCCGAGGACCTGCTGCCGTTCTCCGACGAGGAGCTGGTCCGCGCGGTCGCCGCCAGCCGCACGCCGGTCATCAGCGCGATCGGGCACGAGCAGGACGTCCCGCTGCTGGACCTGGTCGCCGACGTGCGCGCCTCGACCCCGACCGACGCGGCCCGGCGCGCGGTGCCCGACGTGGCCGAGCAACTGGCGCTGATCGACCAGCTCCGCGGCCGGGCCCGGCGGTGCCTGGCGGGCCGGATCGACCGGGAGAGCTCGTGGCTGGCGGCGGCCCGGTCCCGGCCTGCGCTGGCCAGCCCGATGCGGGAGATCGACCGGCGCGAGGAGCTGATCATGGCGCTTACCGACCGGGCTCGGCAGTCGGTGTCGGCCCGCCTCACCCGGGCCAGCGACGACATCGGGCATACCCGGGCCCGGCTGGTGACCCTCTCCCCCGCGTCGACGCTGCGCCGCGGCTACGCGATCGTGCAGCGAGCCGACGGCAGCGTCGTGCGCGCGGCCGCCGGCCTCGCCGAGGGCGACGTGCTGACGGCCCGGTTCCCCGACGATCACGTCAGCGTGACGGTGACCGGGACGCCGGAGTAGGCAGCGCCGGGTCGGCGGTCAGGCCGCGTGGGGTGCTATCTGGACGATGAGATCGGCGTCAAGGGCCGCGGAGATGCGGTCGAGCAGCGGAATGGTCGGCACGACGCCGCCCGCCTCGAGTCGGGAGAGCGCCGGCTGGGTCATCCCGGCCCGGCTGGCGACGTCAACCTGAGAGAGACCCAGAGCCAGGCGCCGTTCGCGGACGGCCTGCCCGATCAGGAAGGCGCGCTCCGCCTCGGAGTACCCCTCGCGGAATTCCCGGGCGCTGCGGCGGTCGCGGGCGAGTTCCTCGTAGGACGCATGATCGGCCGTCATATCAGGTCACCTCTCGGTCAAAGGCGTCGTGTGCCGGGCCATGCTCGGCCTCGCACGTCTTCTGCGCTTGTAAGGCCCGAGCCACCTCGGCTGCCTGCGCGCTGCGGGTCTTGCGGAACACCGCCCTGACTGCCCTGGGACGACAGCTAACCCTTTAGCGCGCCGGGCCTGAACCCCGCGGCGGCCGGGCGCCGCTGACAGTGGCCCCTTGTAGGGTGTGGGCGTGGCGAAGGTCCAGGCGAAGGAAGCTTCCCAGCCGGGGGAAGCCCGGCCCGCTTACGAGCAGGCCCGTGATGAGCTCACCGAGCTCGTCAAGCGCCTCGAGGCGGGCGGCCTGACGCTGGAGCAGTCACTGGACCTGTGGGAGCGCGGCGAGCGGCTGGCGGCCATCTGCGAGGAATGGCTGGAGGGCGCCCGCGCCCGGCTGGCGGCGGCCATGGCCGAGCGCGGCGATGGCAAGCGGGCGGGCGGCGGGGCGGCCGGCGCCGCGGGCGAGCCGTTCTGAGCTGCTACCGCACCAGCCCGGCCGCGGCAGGCCGTGCACCGTGCGCCGATAAGGCCACCAGCCGGGACAGGACGCTGATGACGCCGTCGGCGATGCGCTGAGCGTGGGCGCTGTCCTGCGCCCGGGAGACCTTCGCGACGGCGACCATCATGGCGCCGGTCATGACGATGGCGACCGCCTCGTCGAGCGGCTCGCCCCGGCGGGCGAAGAACTCGGTGTTGCGGCCGACCCAGTCGGTCATGTTCTGCTGCGCGGCGTCCTCGAAGCCGGGCGGCCCGTCCCCCCGGGAGAACAGCCGGGACAGGTCCCGGTGGTCGATGCAGGCATCGAGGTACGCGCGCGCCCCGGCCAGGAACAGCTGCATCGGGTCGGTCACACCGGATTCGCCGGCCCGGCGCACGGCGGCCCGGGTCCGCTCGCCCTGGTCGCGGCGCAGCTCCTCGAACAGGGCGAAGTACAGCTCGGCCTTGCCGGAGTAGTGGTGGTACAGGCTGCCGACGCTGGCGCCGGCCCGGGCCACGATGTCGGTCACCCCGGCCTGGGCATACCCCTGGCTGATGAAGACCTCGCGGGCCGCGGCCAGGAGCCCGCTGCGGGTGGCTGCGCCGCGCTCGGAGGACCGCCCGGCCGGCGCGCGGGCGGCCGCCGCGGCCTCCGGCACGCCGGCCTCAGCGACCCCGGCACCGGGGGCATACGGCGGGCGGGCGACGGCCGGATCCTGGTGAGTGGTCATGCGGATCTGCGCTTCCCTTCCGGCGAGCCAGCGCCGCGACGCGGCCAGCCGACCGACCAGATACATAGGATTCCACCATGGCCGACCGATAGGAAAGGCTCATCTCATGACCGAGACTCAGGCGACGGCCAGTCCGGAGCCAGGAAACCAGGCCCCGGACCGGAACCTCGCGCTGGAGCTAGCCCGAGTCACCGAGGCGGCGGCGATGGCCTCGGCGCGGTGGGTAGGCCGCGGGGACAAGAACGGCGCGGACGCCGCGGCGGTCAACGCCATGCGGCTGCTGATCAACACGGTGGCGATGAACGGCATCGTGGTCATCGGCGAGGGCGAGAAGGACAAAGCGCCCATGCTGTTCAACGGCGAGGAGGTCGGTGACGGCACCGGGCCGCTGTGCGACGTGGCCGTGGACCCGATCGACGGCACCCGGCTGGCGGCGAACGGCATGCCGGACGCGATCTCCGTCCTGGCCGTCAGCGCCCGCGGCGCCATGTACGACCCGTCCGCGGTGTTCTACATGTCCAAGCTGGTGACCGGGCCCGAGGCGGCGGACGCGGTCGACATCGAGGCGCCCCCGCGGGCCAACGTCGCGGCGGTGGCCAAGGCCAAGCACTGCTCGTCGCACGACGTCACGGTGATCATCCTGGACCGGCCGCGGCACGCTGACCTGATCGCGGAGGTCCGCGAGACCGGCGCGCGGATCAAGCTGATCACCGACGGCGACGTGGCCGGCGCGATCATGGCCGCCCGCGAGGGCACGGGCATCGACCTGCTGCTCGGCGTCGGGGGGACGCCTGAGGGCGTGATCGCGGCGTGTGCCGTCAAGTGCCTCGGCGGCATCATCCTGGGAAAGCTGGCGCCGACCGACGACGCCGAGCGGGCCCGGGCACTGGAGGCCGGCCACGACCTGGACCGGGTGCTGACCACCGACGACCTGGTCGCCTCGGAGGACGCGTTCTTCGCGGCCACCGGCATCACCAACGGCGAGCTGCTGGCCGGGGTCCGGTACAAGGCGGGCGGCGCCACCACCAACTCGCTGGTCATGCGGGCCCGCTCCGGCACGGTCCGCGCGATCACCAGCGAGCACCAGCTGTGGAAGCTGCGCGCCTACAGCTCGGTGAACTTCGACGGCGACTAGCGGCCGGGACGGCCCAGGCGCCAGCGGGACCGGGACCGGCGGGGCGTCGTCACGCGGATCTTGCCGCCGAGCGTCATCGACCGGATCTCGATGGTCGGCTGCCCGGGCCGCGGCGGCCCGGCGGCCCGCGGCTCAGTGCGCGACCCCCGCGCCCCGCGGACCACCTGCCGGCTGAGCATCGACCGGCCGCTCATCGTGACCACGACGCCCTCGGGCACGATCACCTCGAGCTGCCCCCCGATGACCGTCGCGAAGACCACCGTCCGCTGGCTCTGCAGCAGCGCGTCGCGCAGGTCGAGCACGACTTCCCCGAAGATCGCGGCGACGGGGAAGCTGGCCGGGACGACCCAGCGCCCGTCCCGCTTCTCCCGGGTGAGCACCCCGGCGACGGCCCGGTGGCCGTCCAGCCGGATGGGCTGTGCCCCGGGGGCGGCCAGGTCAACGGTCAGCTCGGCCAGGTCGCCGAGGGTACGGGCGGCGTGCGCCCGCTCGGCCCGGCCGGCGTGCTCCTCCAGCGTCAGCCGGCCGTCCGCCGCGGCCGAGCTGAGGAGCTCGAACACCGCGTCCCGGTCGGCGTCGGAGCAGCGCAGGTCACGGGGCGCGGGACGGGCAGGTCGGGGGGCCACACTGCCGAAGATACGCCCTGCCCCCCGCGGCGGCGTCCAGGACTGATCCGGGCTGGACCGGCAGTTCCGCGGGGCCTGTTAGTTTGTATGTAGCAAGTATCGGCGCGGGCGGAGGGCCAGTTGAGCGAGCAGGCGGACACCACGGCCGGCACTACGCAGGCCGGTCCCGGCGACCGCTACAAGTGGGTCGCCCTGTCCAACACCACCCTGGGCATGCTCGCGGCCACCATCAACGCCTCGATCGTCATCATCTCGCTGCCCGCGATCTTCCGCGGGATCCACCTCAACCCGCTGACGCCGGGCAACATCAGCTACCTGCTGTGGATGCTGATGGGCTACCTGGTCGTCACGGCCGTCCTGGTCGTGACGCTCGGCCGCCTCGGCGACATCTACGGCCGGGTCAAGATGTACAACGCGGGCTTCGTGGTCTTCGGCCTCGGCGCGCTCGCGCTGCCCTTCGACCCGTTCACCGGTGGCTCGGGCGCGCTGTGGCTGATCGGCTGGCGGGTCATCCAGGCGGTCGGCGGGGCCATGCTGATGGCCAACGCCCCGGCCATCCTGACCGACGCGTTCCCGTCCAACCAGCGCGGCACGGCCATGGGCATCAACCAGGTAGCGGGCATCTCGGGACAGTTCCTCGGCCTGATCCTGGGCGGCATCCTGGCCGCGGTCGACTGGCGGCTGGTCTTCATCGTCTCGGTCCCGATCGGCGTCGGCGGCGCCATCTGGTCGTATATGAGCCTGCGCGAGATCGGCGCCCGGAACCCGGCCAAGATCGACTGGCTCGGCAACGCCACCTTCGCGGTCGGCTTGATCGGCCTGCTCACCGCCATCACCTACGGCATCCAGCCCTACGGCGGGCACACCATGGGCTGGACCAGCCCGGTGGTGCTGACCGGCCTGATCGGCGGGGTGGCCCTGCTGGCCGTGTTCTGCGTCATCGAGACGCGGGTGGCCAGCCCGATGTTCGACCTGCACCTGATGCGGATCCGGGCCTTCGCGGCCGGGGTCGGCGCGACCCTGCTGGCGGCCATTGCCCGCGGCGGGCTGCAGTTCATGCTGATCATCTGGCTGCAGGGCATCTGGCTGCCCCTGCACGGCTACGCGTTCAAGGACACCCCGCTGTGGTCGGGCATCTACCTGCTCGCCCTGACCTTCGGCTTCATCGTCTCCGGGCCGCTGTCGGGCTTCCTGTCGGACAAGCACGGGGCCCGCGCGTTCGCGTCCGGGGGCCTGATCGTGTCGGCCGCCGCGTTCGGCGGGCTGCTGCTCATCCCGACGAACTTCAGCTACCCCGAGTTCGCCGCGCTGATCTTCGTCGCCGGCGCCGGAATGGGCCTGTTCTCGGCCCCGAACGCCGCCGGGATCATGAACAGCGTGCCGGCCCGGCAGCGGGGCGCGGCCTCGGGGATGCTGGCCACGTTCCAGAACTCAGGGTTTGTCCTGTCGATCGGCATCTTCTTCTCGCTGATGATCGCCGGGCTGGCCGCCAGCCTGCCGGCCACGATGTCTCGCGGGCTGATCAGCCAGGGCGTGCCCGCGGCGGCCGCACACCAGGTCGCGTCGCTGCCGCCGGTCGGCAGCCTGTTCGCCGCGTTCCTCGGCTACAACCCGATCAAGCAGCTGCTCGGGCCTACCGGCGTGCTGGCCCGGCTGCCGGCCGCCAACGCGGCCCGGCTGACCGGCAAGAGCTTCTTCCCGCAGCTGATCTCGCAGCCGTTCCACCACGGCCTGGTGATCGTGTTCTCGATGGCGATCGTCGTGCTGCTGATCGCGGCCGGCGCGTCGCTGCTGCGGGGCGGCCGGTACGTGCACGACGAGGGGGCGGCGGCCGCCACGGTCGCGTCGGCCACGGCCACCGAGGCCGCGGGCACGGACATCGTCGCCGACGAGGTGGCCCGGGACGCCGCCGACGACCAGGACCCGGCCTCCGCGGCCGGGAACGGCGCGGGCAACGGGCACAAGCCGGCGGTACGGGCGGGTCGCCGGCGTGGTGACTCTGGCACCTGACACCGCCGCCGGCAGCCGCCCCCGACGGCTCTCCGGCTGGATTCCGAACGCTCGTCGCTCGAGGCCTGCCGCCTTCCGCGGACGCCGGCCGACCCTCCCAACGCGCCCACAAGCTGTGCTAAATGCCGGTCAGATGGTGTGCTAAAGTGCGGCTACCAAGTGTGCTAAACGTCGACTGGAGATGGCGCGACGGCGATGCCGGAGTACCTTCCGCGGCTGGTAGACCCACTGCTGACCGAGCTGCTAGCTGATCACCCTGCTGTCTTGCTGACCGGCCCGCGGGCCAGCGGCAAGACCACGACTGGACGCCGGCACAGCACGGGCCGACTGCGCCTGGACCGTCCGGGCGAGGCTGCCGTGGCCCGCGCTGATCCCGACGCAGCACTGGCCGACGGACCGTTCCCGCTGCTTATCGACGAGTGGCAGCTTGTCCCGGATGTACTCGGCGCGGTCAAGCGGGCCGTAGATGACGGCCCGGGGCCAGGGCGCTTTCTGCTCACCGGCTCAACTCAGGCGGATCTCACCGCGGCTGGCTGGCCGGCCACCGGACGCCTGATCAGGGTCGGGATTCACGGCCTCGCCGAGCGTGAGCTGGAGAGCCGGATCACGGCGCCGCCGTTGCTGGACAGGCTCATGGCCGGCGGCCTGGACCAGATCGCCGTGCCCGCCGATGCGCCCGATGTGCGGGGATACCTGGTCAGGGCGCTGCGCGGCGGGTTTCCCGAGGTCGCTGTCATGCCGAGCGACCGCTCCCGGCGCAGGTGGCTGTCTAGCTATATCGATCAGGTCGTATCCCGTGACCTGGCGCTGGTCGGAACGGTGCGTGACCCTGTCCGCCTGCGCCGTTACCTGCAGGCCCTCGCGGCCAGCACGGCCGGGACTCCGACCATGAACACCCTGGCTGATGCTGTCGGCATCGACCGTTCCACGGCAATGGCGTACGACTCGATGCTCGAGAGCCTGTTCATTACCGAACGGCTTCCCGCCTGGTCAGCGAACCAGCTCAGCCGGCTGGTCCGGTTGCCAAAGCGGCACATCGTCGATCCTGCATTCCTTGGCCCGCTGCTGGGTGTCGATCTTCGGGGCGTGATGCGAGACGGCGACCTGCTCGGGCGGATCCTGGACAGCTTCGTGGTCGCGCAACTCCGCGCCGACGCGGAGGTAAGTGAACTGGCGCCGCGCCTGTTCCACCTTCGCGACGCCAACGGACGTCACGAGGTGGACATCGTGGCGGAACTGGCGGACGGCCGGGTCATCGGGATCGAGGTGAAGGCCGATGCCGCTCCCGGACCAGCCGATGCACGGCATCTGCGCTGGCTCAGGGACTCAATCGGCAGCAGGTTCGCGGCTGGCGTTGTCCTGCATACCGGCCCGCGACCCTTCGCTCTCGATGATGCGATCTGGGCTTTGCCCATCTGCGCGTTCTGGAGCTGAGCGCCATCGACCTGGCCAGCGAGGCGGACTCAGCGCGGCCTGACCACGCCGGGGGCTCGCGGATGCGGGTGATGTGGCGGACTATGGAGTCATGAGTGACAGCGAGCCTGAGGTCAGCCAGGAGCCGCTCGAGAAGATGATGGCGGCGTTCACCCGCGCGATGACGGAGCTCGGCGAGGGCTTCCGGGCCGCGGCCGAGGCGCTGGAGAAGATCGCCCGGGATCCCCGGATCCAGGCCGGGATCGCCGCCGACCGGGCGCCCAGCAACGCCGGCTGCCACTGCCTGTGCGAGACCGTGCACCAGGACGCGGCCGGCATCTGCGACGGCGACTCGGTCAGCACGGTCCGGATCAGCGGCATGGACGTGCCGATGTGCGCGCCGTGCCAGGCCGCCCGGGCCGCCTCGAAGCTGTCGCACCCGGCCTAACCCGTCCAGGCCGGGACTCATCGGTCCCGGCCGGCCGGCAGCCCGCCCGGGGCCGGAGCTTAGGATGCCGGCATGCGCTTCAGTATCTGGCCGTCGCCAGCCCGGTCATGGGATGACATCTACGAGCTCACCACCCACTGCGAGCAGGCGGGCTGGGACGGCGTGTACTTCGCCGATCACTTCATGCCGAACGGGCCGGGCCCGGAGCCGCTCGACGGGAACACCCTCGAGTGCTGGTCGATCATCGCCGCGCTGGCCGCGTCGGTCCCCCGGCTGCGGCTGGCGCCCCTGGTCACCAGCGTGACCTACCGGCACCCGGCGGTCCTGGCCAACATCGCGGCCGCGGTGGACCAGGTCAGCCACGGGCGGCTCACGCTCGGCATCGGGGCCGGCTGGCAGGAGAACGAGCACGCCGCGTACGGGCTCACGCTGGGGACGATCCGCGAGCGGATGGACCGGTTCGAGGAGGCGGTCCAGATCCTGAGCTCCCTGCTCCGGGAGCCCCGGACGACCTTCTCGGGCCAGTACTTCGATGTCCGCGACGCGCCGAACCAGCCCGCCCCGGTGCAGGACAAGCTGCCGCTGCTGATCGGCGGCGGCGGCGAGAAGCGGACGCTGCGCATCGCGGCCCAGTACGCCGATCACTGGAACTCCTGGACCACGCCCGACGTCCTCGCGCACAAGGTCTCGGTGCTGCGCGGGCACTGCGCCGACGTCGGCCGCGACCCCGGCGAGATCCACGTCTCCACCCAGGCGCTGCTGTTCCTGTCGACGGACGAGAGCTGGCTCAAGGAGAAGCGCGAGTCGGCGGGTGCGCGGGCGTCAATCATCGGGACGCCGGCCGAGGTGACCGACATCATCGGGCGGTACCGGGAGGCCGGCGCCGACGAGATCATCGTGCCGGACTTCACGCTCGGATCGGTGGCGCGGGCCAAGGACACCTGCGACCTGTTCCTGACCGAGGTCGCGCCGGCCTTCCGCTGACCGCCCGCGGCGCGGGCCCGGCTGGCCGTCCTAGAAGACGACCAGCCGGTTGCGGTCGATGAAGCTGAGGTCGCTGGACAGGCGGCTGTAGCGCTCGCGCAGGTGGGCCAGCCCCTCGTCGCGGGCCGCGTCCAGCATGGCCTC
>Ga0193726_1001684_pt1 | contig 16561 bp, 8 predicted proteins | sample H2c1metaG_FD_144928 | JGI IMG/M metagenome (GOLD analysis project Ga0193726, IMG submission 144928) | Soil microbial communities from a riparian zone of the East river system, Colorado, United States - H2c1 | ecosystem: Environmental > Terrestrial > Soil > Riparian zone | place: USA: East River... | reverse complement strand
AAGCAAGAATCTAACCCCTATATACTATCTACCGGATATTTAATTTTATTTTATTTTTTATAATTTATTCTTTGTTTTTTTTTTAGAAGAAATAAAAAATAATTAATAAAAATAAATTAATTTTATTTTATTTTTTATAATTTATTCTTTGTCTCTTTTTTTTTAAGAAGAAATAAAAAATAATTAATAAAAATAAATTAAAAGAAATTAAAGGGATGGTAAGTTATAAGAAATAGAACATTTCTAAATAGGATGCAAATGAATATACTGTAAAGTATTTAGTTTAGCATTACTAATTTATCAAATAGACTTGATGTTAAAGATTGTTATATCATTTTTCTTATTTTTTAATTAAAGAAAATACAAAAAACTGACTAGAAATATTGTAGAAATTAAGATTATCTTTTTATTAAAATTTGTAAAAAATTTATAATAAAATAAAATAATTAAACAAAATTATTTTATAATTTATTTTTTATTTAAGTAAAAATTTATTGAAATTTATAACTTTATTAAGATAAAATGAAATAAACAGAAACAGACAAGATAAAATAAAATATAAAAAATTTAATCTTAAAATTAAAACAAATTAGTTAATTATAAAAAAAATATAATTTAAGAAAAAATAAAAAAAAAAAAGAAGACAAGAGTTAAGTTTACAGATGGTTCTGTAGTAGACCTGCAAAGTCTATAAATTAAGGGTTCAATTCCCTCTTAACTCTACTATTATAGATACTTAATAGTTTATACTCTTTTTTTTCGATATTCGAAGAAAATTCATTTGTTGTTAATTATAATGCAAATAATTTTAGATAAGAATTAATTTAAAAAATAAAAATTTTTATTGGACTTTTCTTTATTTATTAGATTTAACTATAAAATACCTATTCTTTCTTAAAACTTTATCTTTAGGTATTGTTATAAGTATGGAGCTCTTAAATTTATTATTTAAAATAAAATAATCTTCTTTTTATTTTTTATTAACATAAACGTAGGGACTTTAAATATAAGGGGGAATCTGATAATGGTAATCAGTTGTATTTGCATTACAAATATGATAGTTCGAATCTATCTTTCTCCAAAACAAAAAAGAAAAATAGATAGTTATAGTAAAAATAACTACAGCCTCGGTTGCTTAGTGGTCAAAGCGCTATTCTGAAGATATAGATATGGGAGTTCAATTCTCTCCCGGGGCAAAAATTATATCTTTTATATCAATTTAATAAAGGATCCACATATTGTTGCTTTATTAAGATTAAGCTAAATTTAATTTATAATAATATAAAGAATAAAAATTTATTTTAAAATTTAAAATTACGCATTAAAAAAAAAAAGAAGTAGCAGCGTAGTTTGGGATTATTTTATATTAAAAAAAAATAAAATAGGGCTTTTAATTAAGATAATAATGATGAAATATTATATTTAAAGGATTTAATAATTTGGTACTTTTATTTTAAGGTTAAGAATAAAAGCCTGAATAAAATAAAAAATCTTATTAACAGAGCAGCCGGAATAGTTTAATAGGTAAAACGAATTCCTTGTAAGATTTAAATATTGGTTCAATTCCAGTTTTCGGCATTAATTTATATAAAAGTAAAAGTCCTTATCCTCCCATAGATCTATGATTATTCTTTACGCTGTGTTCTATTTTTTTTATAGTAAACAAAAAAGAATCAGGGATATCTTTAAATAGAAAATAAATTAAATTTTCAATTTGGATATATACATATATGAGTTGTAGTTTAATTTGGAAAAACACCATTTTTTGGTAATGGCTTATATCAGTTCGAATCTGGTCAACTCAGTTTTATTTATTCTGTCGGTATAATAAAAGAGGCTAAAAAAATAATAAATGTAAATTTAAATGAAATTTTATTTCTTTATTTTATGATTTTGTTTGCTCTGATTCTTCTTTTTTGTAGAGAAAAAAAACTTTAGCACTTCGCAGACAAATAGCAAAGGAATAAGTTTTGTCTTAAAAAAAAAATAAAGATCTAATTTATAAAAAAAAGGATAAGGGAGCAGAACTCGAGCGGTTGAGTGTCTCCCTTTTAAGGAGAAAGTCCTGGTTCAAGTCCAGGTGCTCTCATTCAAAAAAACAAAAACTTTGCACTACTTCTTTTTTTAGTTAACTAAAAATAAGAAAAAAAAGAAGAAATAAAAAAAGAGACTAATTTATTAAAAAAAAAATTAAAAATTCGCAGCTACGATTTATTTTTTTTTAAGAGCAACTATGCATATGTATAAAAAAAATAAAGGTGTATTAGTATGTAGCATTTATCATTAAAAAAGTAGATAAAATTTAAAAGGTCATCTTAAAAGAGATATTAAATAAAATTAGTAAGATAAAAAAGTAAAAAAAAAAAGATTTTTTAATTTAATATTTATCAGTCCTAGGACTTTTAAGATTAGGTTAAATTAGAATAAATATTTAAAAATTTACACTAGGGCAGGTGATCCGATTGGTAATGGTGATTCTCTGTAAAAGAATTGGCTGTCTAGCCATAAAAGGTTCGATTCCTTTACTGCTCAAAAATATATAAAAAATAAAAAAATTAGTAGCAAAATTTTTTTTAAATTTTAATTTCATTAGTAATTTTAATTTTGGTTAATTTTAAGTTTAAAACTTTACATGTATTCTTTTTTTTTTACTGTTAATTTTTCCTTTTTATTATTTATAGAATAATAAGAGAAGACTGTAGCATAATTGGTTAATGCAGTCCGCTCATAATGGATATTATAAGGGTTCAACTCCCTTCGGTCTTAATATTTAACAAATATTAATCTTCAAAAATAAAAATTCTAAATATTATCGGTTTTAGATTAAATAAATATACTTAAATCTAATTATTAAAAAAAAAAAAATCAAAATCCTTGGGACTATAAATAATATTTTATTAATAGAAAAAATAGTATTTTGTAACTATTTTCTTAATAATTTAATAAAAGAGAATATTAGTTAAATTATGTATTTATAACAAATAAATATAAAAAAAATAAGGCTATAAAAATTACAGAAAAAATAGGAAAAGGGTACTTGGTCGAGTCTGGTTTATGGCGCTCGTCTTGAAAACGAGAACTTCAAAAAAGTCGTGAGTTCAAATCTCACAGTGCCCGTAAAATTTTAATTTATATTGTGTAGTCATAAGGGGGTAGAGGAGTATATATCAACGATTTATTTTTACTTACATCTTATTTAGAGAGAGAGATATATTTTTCATTATTTTTTATTTAAATATTTACTTCTATAAATTCCAAATGCTAAACTTGGTAATGTTGGATAATTATTAATATTTAATTCATATAAATCAAAAATAAATTGATTAAATTTAATTAATATATCGTATAAAATTTTACAATCTAGATTACAATATTTAATAATTTCTTCTCTTAATTTATTATTATTTAATTCTTCTATTGTTAAATTATTAACTTTATTAAAATCAAATTTACCTTTATTATCAAGTGTAAATGCTTTAGATAATTTATTTAAACTACTTAATAAAATTAAAAGTGAATCTCTAAATGAAATTTTATATCTATCAAAATTAATATTTATATTAATAAATTTACCATCTTTGATTATAGGTTTAATATATACATTTTCATTATTATATTTTAAATTAATAAAATATTTCATTAAAAATATACCATCAAAATTACTTAAATTATGCACATAAATCTTATAACCATTATATTTAGGATATAATAAAATATTTAAAGCTGAATTAAACATTTCTAGTTTATTTTTATAATCTGGTAAATAAAAACTATAATGTGTAATACCATCATAAATAGAAATTAATATGGGTTTAATTGTATTATTAATAACCTGTGTTTCTATATCTAATGTTATAATTTTATTATCTAATTGTGGAATAATTTTTTTTCCAAATTTATTTTCATGAATATTATTTAACTCTAAAAAAGATGTTTTTTTAGGATTAATTCGTAATTCTAATTCACCATCTATAAAATAATATTCATTTGAACCGATATATCTAGTAAAAGAATTTAAATTATTAAATGAAATATTTTGTATATCTTTAAAAGTTAAAAATATTTCATTTATTTCATTAATAGGTAATGATAATGTAACATTATAAGTTAAAGGATTATTATTTATGATTTCAATATTATAAATATATTTACTTCCTTTTTTTCTTATTATTATTTTATTATCATTTTCTTGTATAGAAGATATTTTTGTACCCCATGTATCTAAATCCATTGTATTAGGTAAATTAAAATTAGAATATATAGCAAATAAAGCTATTTTTCTAGCTCCAAAATTATATTGTTTATTAACTGATGATAATAAATTTATTTATAAAGTAAAAGGTTTAAGTCATGATATAGAATTAAATTTTAATGATTTTGAATCATTACTTACACAAAATAATTCTATTGTTAAATCACAAATTAAATGGTTTAAATCATTAATAAATGGTAATATTTCTGTTTCAGAACAAAAAATAGAGAAAGATAAAAGGGGATTAAAAAAAATTAAATTTATGATATTTAATTCTTTTTCTGCGAAGCTGCAAAGTTTTTATTTATAATTTGTTTAAAGTCAAACGAGTGACTGTATAATTTTAAGCTAAAGTTAAAAAAATATATTTATATATTTTTTTAGTCAGTGTAAAAAAAAAAAATACAACAAAATAAATAAAAATTCCAATATTATTGATTTTTTTTATATTGTTAAGATTTGGTATTAAAAAAGTATAAAAAAATTTTTATATTTAAATAAAAATTTTACAAGCAAATATATACAAAGCTCTATTAAATAAAAAAAAAAAAGGGGGTTAATTTAAATAAAATAATAAATTTCTCTTTTTATTCGTATTCTACCTTGTCTCCTCCTATTTTTAGTTAACTAAAAAGAAGTAGCGCTTGTCTACGAAATACGAAGTATTTTTTAATAAAAAAGAATAAGAAGCAAATAAGACAAAAATACATAAGTTCTGTAAAAAAAAAGAATAAAATAAAATACCTACTTACTAGAGTAAATTAGCATTTTAATTCTTATTTCTTATTAATTTTTTTTAATTTTAATTTAAGAGTTCCACCTATAACTATATAATATAGTTATAAAGGTAGGGACTTTATAATCTAAATCTACTGTAGCTATAAAAAAAATTAATAAACAAAACTTAAATTTAAGCTTTTTTACTTAATTTAGTTATGTACATTCTTATTACTTGTTGAAATGTAAATAAAGGTAAAATATATTTAGAAAAAATATAAATTAAAATTAGTAAAGTTAAAAATGAGAAAGATAATTGATTTAAAAAGAAAAAAGGTAATAATTGAGGCATAATTCAAATAAAATAATATAAGGCCCTTAATAAAAAAAGAGCAGTCTCTGTTTTCTAAAATAAAAATATAAAAAAACAATAAATAGTATTTAACTATTTAAAATTTTGAGACTTTGAGGCATATCTTTTTTAAGAATTATTAAAAAATTTTTATTTTGTCAAGAAATTAAAGATCCATAAACTAAAATTTAATAAAAATTTTCTAATAAAAGTAATAAATTAATTAAAAGTAAAAATAAATATAAATAAAAAAATTTTTATAGGTCCAGGAACCGATGGGACTTTTTTTATTTATTTCTTAAATAAAGAAGATATTTCTTGCTCCTCCTATTTTTAGTTGACTAAAAATAAGTAGCGCGTAACGTTGTCTTTTTGGGGTTAACCCCAAAAAAATAAGTAGCTGCGTAGTTTTTGTTTTTATTCTTTTTTTAAATTAATAAAAAAAAAGATAAAAATAAAAAAAACCTATTATAATATAGGTGGAGTGAGAGAAGTAAAATCTTTAGTAAAAGAATTATTATAGAATAGAAATAGGGGTGTTAAAAGTAATATAAGTTTTTCTCCTTAATTTACTAAAATTATTTTTTATTAATTATTTATCTAGATAAATAATAGATTGAAATAGGTACATTTGTTTGTTTTTTTTTTTATTTGTAATTAGTTAATTTTTATCCACAGATATTAATTTAATAGCTCCAGTTCCTATTTCTAATACAAATCCAATAGTTAAAACTATAAAAAATATTAGTGCAACTGAAAAACCAAATGTACTAACTTGGTATAAAGTAACAGCTATAGGAAATAAAAGTAAAATTTCAAGATCAAAAACTAAAAATAACATAGCAACAATGTAGAAATGAATTTGAAAAGTAGATCTAGTTTGTCCATAGATAGGACTAAATCCACATTCATAAGCTGAAACTTTAGCTTCATCAGGTCTATGAGCAGCTAATAAAATATTTAAACCTAATAAAATAACAGATAAAATAGGAACTAAAATAAATAACATAATTAAAGTATTCATTAATAATAAAATAATGATAAAGAAAGTAATTGTGTACTTTTTAATAAAATAGAAGGTTTAAGAACAAAAAATAATATTAATAATGTTAACATTGAAATTAAGAAACTATGAAAATTACTTATTTTAGATTTTAATTCTAATTTTTCTATATTATTAGTATTAGAATTTTTATTTATAAATGTAATTTCAGAATCAGTATGAAGAATTCTAATAATTTTTAAATAATAAGAAGCACTAATAATACTTACTAATATTCCAATTATAGCCATAAAATAATATCCACTTTCAATAGCTGAATATAATACAAATTGTTTTGAAAAAAATCCTATTAAAGGAGGAGTACCCGCCATAGATAATAAACAAATAGTTAAACTTATAGTTATTAAAGGATTAGAGAAAAATTGACCTTTTAATTCAGAAATAAATTTAATATCTTTTTCTATATAAGTAGAACCTTTTTTATCTAAAATAGAATTATTTAAAATATAACCGAAAGCTAAAATAATTAAGAAAGTATTTAAATTACTAATAGTATATTGTAAAATATAAAAAATTAAAGAATCAATAGATTGTTCAGTATTAATAGCTAAAGCTAATAAAATAAATCCTATATGAGATATAGTACTATAAGCTAATAAACGTTTAATTTTAGATTGTGCTAAACCTACAACTGTTCCAATAATAAATGATAATAAAGAAGATATTAATAATAAATTTTTTATTATTTGATTTTCTTGTCCAATAACATTGGTAAAATTAAAAATTTGATTTATTATATTTGTTTGTATATTTGTTATTGAATCTAAAATTTCTAAATTACTATAAATATTTTCAAATTGTCCTAGATGAGTATATATTTCTAATAAAAAGATTAATATTGAAATTTTTGGCATTATTGTTAACCATATTGTTACTATACTTGGACTATCATCATATACATCTGGAGCCCAATTATGTAAAGGAGCAGCCGAAATTTTAAATAAAAAACCAATAAAAATAAAAATAAAACCTAAAATTAAACCTTGAATAATATTATTATTATCTGATACTGAAATTAAACTATATATTGATTCAAAATTTGTTAAACCTGTATAAGTATATATTAAACCTGATCCTAATAATATAATACAAGATGAAAGACTACCTAATAAAAAATATTTTAAACCAGCATTAGTAGCTGATTCTGAATTTCTATATAAAGTTGTTAATATATATACACCAAAAGATTGTAATTCTATACTTAAATACATTGAAATTAAATCTAAAGATGAAATTAATAAACTAGATCCTAAAGTACTAAACATTACTATTAAACAATATTCTTTTGCATTTGAGCTAAGAATATTATTAGTTTCTATTTTTTTATCATTATTTATTTCTATTATCGGAGAAGGTCGAGCTATTAAAATTAGAGCTCCTATTATAAATATAAATATATCTAATACTTGAGATATAAAAGTTACATGGAATAATCCACTATAAATACCTATACCTGATCCAATTGACTGAATATATAAAGCATTTAAAGATAATGCTCCGGCATAAATTAAAATTATAGAAGATAATCTCTGAAATAAGATTGAAGAAATTTGTGTTTTTAGAGAAGGTATGGCCATTACCATAATTAATAATAAAATACTAATAAATAACATTACTCAAGATTTTGAAAAAAAATTTTTTATTTTTTTATTCTCTTCTTTGCTTTATTTGCTTTATGTCTGCTCTTTTTTTGTTTATTTTTTTTAATTAAAAAAAGCCCAAAATTAATAAATGCGAAGTTTTTTTCTCTACATAAAAAAAGAATAAAGACTAAAAGCAAAGACAGAAGTGTGAAGTTTTTTTTTTATTATTTAACTAAAAAAATAAACCTACTTTTAAATATTCTATTTTTCTATTCTTATAATCTAAAAATATATAATATAATATAAAAGAGTAATATATTAAATATAAATTATTAAATAATAAACGAGTATAGTTAAATGGTATAACATCTACCTTCCAAGTAGATTTTATCAGTTCGATTCTGATTACCCGTAATTAAATTTTACTTTTTTATTTTTATTTAAATTAAGTTTTTCACTTACCTTTTTTCCACCTCCATTTGGCAATTGGCAATTGGAGAGGCTGCGTAGAGGAGAGAGACTGCGTAGAGGCGGGCTTTATTTTTTTTAATTAAAAAAACTGCGTAGAAAAAATTAGGGGTTACAAAAAGATAAAAAGATTAAAAATTAAATTAAGTAATAATTAGTAAATTTAAATAAATAAACACTATTAAAACTAAAAATATAAGAAAAAAATTCCAAATTAAAAAATAATTTTGAAATTTTCTTCTATATTGAATAAATTTAGCTAATCTTGGAAATTTAATTTCTAAATTAAAATATTTGATTAATTGATCTCCTATTATTATATTTATTATTGTAAATAAACAAAAAAAAAATTACCATTATACCACTTAATTGAATAAAAGAAAATAATTCTAAAATACTAATACTAGAAAGGTACTCCAAAATAGAATTAATATTATAGTAATTTCCATTATTTTTATTATAATTTAATATGTTTGTTATTATATCTACTATTTTTTCTGATTTGTTAAATGTATTTTGTAATAATTGATTAATTTCTTCTATTATTGAATTTATTTTATCTGGAGTTAAATTAGTATTATCAGTTAAAATATTTTTATTTAAATTTTCAATATTATTATTATTTACATCTACTGCATTTTTTTGAATATTAATTAGTTCAGATTTATTTTTAAGATTTTCCATTTGTTTTTAAATTATAATTTTTTTAATTTATTTTTATTAACTAACACTAAATAATTATTTATTTTTCTTTATTACTATTTAGGTATTTAATTTTACATTTATTTAATCATATACCTACGTTTGATTTTCTATTTTATAGCTGCTCTTAAAAATAAAATAAATGCTTTATTTAATATTAACTTAATAAATAAATATTAAATAATAAAATTAAATATTTAAAGTTGATAATATTTTCTATTATTAATAAAAATATATTATCACAACTACTTTTAAATTTTATTATTTTTTTTTATACTTTTTTACCTTTAGATTACATTGCTAAAACTTTTTTAATTTTAATTAAAGACCTTTTGTGTTCTTGTGCTCTTGTGCTTCTCTTTTATTTTTTTAATAATTAAAAATAAAAAAAAAAATAAGAATCAGTGCTGTGATAAGTTTTTTTTTAAAATCTAAAATAGGGATAATTCTAGTATAAAGGTAATTAGGATAATATGAATAAAAACTAAAATCAATTAGAGATAAAAATCTAATTGAATCAGTGAATTTTTATGCTATTTTTATTTATTATTAAGCCGAAAAAAGGTATTGAACCTTTGTTTTACCGTCATGAGTGGTATGTTTTAACCATTTAAACTATTTCAGCTTATATATTTATAAATTAAAACTTATAATTTTTAATTTTTTATTTTTTTTTTTATTAGAATAAAAATAAAGAGAAAGAGACTAATCTAATTAAAAAAATTATTATCTTTCACTTTATAGTTTAATTTTTCTTATTTTGTAAATAAATAATTGATATAGATAAATGAAATGAATTTTATTTTTTTACGAGCCCTTCCAGATTCGAACTGGGACAACCCTAATTGACAATTAGGTACTCTACCTATTAAGCTAAGGGCCCTTATGACTAAATATTAAAAAAAAAAATTTTTATTTTCTTCTTTTTTTTTTTTTAATAATGTTAATAAAAAAAATACAAATAAATAATTAAATTAAAGAAATTTAAATTTTAGCTTTTAAAAGTTAAATTAATAAATAACAAGAGCGAGGTGATTCGAACACCTACCGACGATTTTGGAGATCACCATACTAACCAATTAATACTACGCTCTTAACTCTTAAATCTAGTAAGATTATAATTAAATGAATAAAAAAAATTTTATTTAATTATTAAGCAAAATCTACTAAAGGTAAATTAATAATATATACTTTAGATTGTTACAAGATAAAATATATATTAACTAAAATTTTTATTTTTATTTGTCTTTATTATTAGACAAAAGTTTTTGTTAAAAAATAGAAATAAAAAAAAATAAAATAAGAAAAAGATAAATAGTCCTTTTTTTAGTTTTATTTTTTAGTTTTATTAATACTTTCTTTTATATTCATAAATTAAAATAAAAAAAATTAAAATAAAAGAGAAGTTAACAATTTTTATTGTTACCATTTAAGCAATCTAATATAAACTATCTATTTTATAAATTACTAATTTTTAGAAAAAAATTAAAAAATTAAATTTTTTTAATTATCTTGTCTTTTTTTGCTTCTTCTGCGTAGCTGCGTAGTTTTTTTAAACAAAAAAGACAAGACTTCGCACTACGCCAAGATGGTTGTCTTTTTTGTTTCTTATTTGATTCTTCTTTTTTTGGTTATTAAAAAAAAAGAGATTACTGCGCACTGCGATAAAATAAAATAAAATAAAATAAAATAAAATAAAATAAAATAAAATAATATAAAATAAGTTTTTGTTTACAAAAAAAAAAACAAAATTTCTGTCTTTGCTTATGCAAAGCGCTACTTTCTCTCTTTTTTTCTCCTCTCCTATAGCCAATAGCCAATGGAGGGGGCTTTTTTATATTTAATAAAAAAATAAAAAAAAAAATAAGAATCAGAGACAATAAGGAAAAATAAAAAAAAAGACACAATTAGTATAATATAATAAAAAATATTTAATCTAAATAAATTAAAAATAAAATAAAAAGTAATAACTTAGATGTCTTGTAAATAAAAAAAACGAAAAAAAATAATGAATCAAATAAAATTAAATCAATATCAATCACATCCTTTTCACTTAGTAGAACAATCACCTTGGCCTATTTTAGTTAGTTTTTCTCTTTTAAGTTTAACAACTGGTGCAGTAATGTATCTACAAGGTCATCCAAATGGAAATTTATTATTATTATTAGGTTTTATTTTAACAGTATCCGGAATGGGATTATGGTTTAGAGATGTAATAACAGAAGGAACATATGAAGGTCATCATACTAAACAAGTACAAACAGGTTTAATAATAGGTTTAGTATTATTTATTATTAGTGAAATATTTGCTTTTTTTAGTGTATTTTGGGCTTTCTTTTATGCTAGTTTATCACCAGCAATAGAAATAGGAGGAGTATGGCCACCATTAGGAATAAGTGCATTAGATCCTTTTAGTATACCATTATTAAATACTTTCTTATTATTATCTTCAGGTGCTTTTGTTACTTATGGTCATCATGCTTTAATAGCTGGAAATAGAAAAGGAGCAATTTTAGGAACATTAATAACAATAATTTTAGCTATACTTTTCACAGCTTTACAATATATAGAATATTCAGAAGCAGGATTTACTATAGCAGATTCAGTTTATGGTACAGTATTCTTTGCTTCTACAGGTTTACATGGTTTACATGTAATTGTAGGAACAATATTTATCTTAATAGGATTTTTAAGAATATTAAATTATCATTTAACAGATACTCATCACATTGGACATGAAGCTGGTATTTTATATTGGCATTTTGTAGATGTAGTATGGTTATTTTTATTTATAGCTGTATATTATTGGGGAGGTATGTAATAATATAAGGAATATAATTATTTAATTAATAATTAATTTATTAATTAATATTAATATTACTCTCCTTTATCCAAAGGAGTGGAGCTTGAGTTAAAAAAGATTTATTACTAATAAAAATTAAACATAAAAAATAAATAATAATAATAAATAAATAATAAATATAAATATTTTATTAGTTAAATTCCTATTTTTTAACCTTTATATACTTTTTTTTAAATTATAAAAAAAAATAACAAAAAAAAATAAAAAATTCAAATATTAAAAGTTACCTTAAGGAATAATACAAAAACATAAATCATGAATCTGTCATTACTCTTATTTTTAATAGGTATATTAGGTTTTATTTTAAATAGAAAAAATATAATCCTAATGATTATAGCCATAGAATTAATGTTATTAGCTGTTACTTTATTAGTATTAATATCAAGTTTTAGTTTTGATGATGGAATAGGACAAACATTTAGTATCTTTATAATATCAATAGCAGGAGCAGAATCAGTAATAGGTTTAAGTATTCTTGTAGCTTATTATAGATTAAGAGGAAATATTTCATTAAGAACATAATGTATCTTTCAATTTTAATTTTACCTTTATTAGGTTCCATTGTTTCAGGTTTATTAGGACGAAAAATAGGTGTAAGTGGATCACATTTCTTAACTTGTCTCTGTTTAATTTTATCTTCAATATTAGCAAGTATAGCATTTTATGAAGTAGGTTTAAGTGGATCGCCAGTAACAATAAAAATCTTTAATTGGATAGATTCCGAATTTATGAATATATCTTGGGAATTTTTATTTGATCAATTAACAGTATCAATGTTAATACCTGTATTATATATTTCATCTTTAATTCATATTTTTTCTACTGATTATATGGCTGAAGATCCTCATAATCAAAGATTTTTTTCATATTTATCTTTATTTACTTTCTTTATGTTAATTTTAGTTTCAGGTGCTAATTATTTTGTAATGTTTATAGGTTGGGAAGGTATAGGAGTAGTATCTTATTTATTAATTAATTTCTGGTTTACTCGTTTACAAGCAAATAAAGCAGCTATATTAGCTTTTACTATGAATAGAGTTGGAGATATGGGATTAAGTATAGGATTTTTTGCTATATTTGCTATGTTTGGTTCATTAGATTTTTCTACTATATTTACTTTAGTACCTTTTATGAATGAAACAGCAATAACTATTATTAGTTTATTATTACTTATGGGTGCTATGGCTAAATCAGCTCAAATACCTTTACATAGTTGGTTACCTGGAAGTATGGAAGGTCCAACACCAGTATCCGCATTAATTCATGCAGCAACCCTAGTAACAGCAGGTTTATATTTATTAATCAGATCTTCTCCTATTTTAGAATATAGTAGTACAGGATTATTAATAATAACATTAGTAGGATCTTCAACTGCTTTTTTTGCAGCTACTTGTGGTTTAGTTCAAAATGATTTAAAAAGAATAATAGCTTTTTCAACAATAAGTCAATTAGGTTATATGGTAATGGCAGTAGGATTAAGTCAATATAATGTAGCATTAATGCATGTTATAAATCATGCTTTTTTTAAAGCTTTATTATTTTTAGGAGCTGGTGCAGTAATACATAGTTTTGCAGATCAACAAGATGTCCGAAGATTAGGAGGTTTAATAAATTTTTTACCTTTTACTTATACAGCTATGTTAATTGGTTCATTATCTTTATTAGCTACACCTTGGTTAACAGGATTTTATAGTAAAGATTTAATAATAGAATTAGCATTTGGACAATATAATTTTAAAGGTACATTTGCATATATATTAGGAAGTGTTACAGCCGGTTTAACAGCTTTTTATTCTTTTAGATTAATTTCTTTAGTTTTTTTAACTGTTCCTAATGGTTCTAAATTTTCTTATTTAAATTCTCATGAAGTTAAATTAGCAGTAATTTTTCCTTTATTTGTATTAGCTTTATTTAGTATATTTTTTGGATTTGTCTTTTCTGATCTTTTTGTAGGATTAGGTACAGATTTCTTTGGAAATTCTTTATTTATTCATCCTAATAATATTTCTATTATTGAAGCTGAATTTAGTTTACCTTTATTAATTAAATTATTACCTTCTATTTTATCTTTAATTGGTGCTAGTTTAGCTGTATTTTTATATCATAAGAGTCCTAATTTTATTATTGAATTAACTGAAACTTCTTCAGGTAAAAAAATTTATACTTTCTTAAATGGAAAATATTTATTTGATATTATATATAATAATTTTATTGTTTCTGTAGGTTTACAATTAGGTTATACCATTTCTAAAGTATTAGATAGAGGAATAATAGAACTTTTAGGACCTCATGGTTTATCTACTGTATTCTATAATACTGGTATTAATATTTCTAAATTAGATACTGGTGTTATTACTACTTATTCACTTTATATTACTTTAGGTTTTCTATCTTTATTATTTTTAATTTTTGCTCCTGTATTAATTGATACTTCTTTATTTAGTGAAATAAGATTAATTATTATTTATCTTGCTTCTTTATTCTTAATTTTATCTCCACTAAAAAAATAATTACAGTAGAAAAACAAAAACTAATTAATATCTAATTGTAATTCTATATTTTAATATAATATGAAAAAAAAGTATACACTTGACTTTTTTGTCTTTTTTTTTTTATTTAATTAAAAAAAAGAAGAAAAAAATAAAAAAAATAATAATTCTTGGTTTAAAATATAATCAGTCTATTAATTTTTCATGCTAAAAAAAAAACAAAATTTTAATTGCAGCATTTTAATTTGTAACCCCTTTGTATTATTTTTTATTTGCTCTGATTTATAAGCTGCTATGCCTATGCTGCTATGCTGTACTGTGATTATCATTTTTTTTTAGATGAATCACTGCTTTGTTTATTTTTTCTCCTCTCCTATTGCCAATAGCCAATTGCCAATAGCCAATGAAGGGAGAGAGACTGCGTAGCTGCGTACTGCGTACTGCGTAGAGGGAGGCTTTTTTTAATTAAAAATAAATAAAAATAAAAATACGTACTTCGTAGACAAGCAAAGAATAAGTTTTTTTATTAAATAAAAAGAAGATAATCTAATTTTAAAATAAAGCCTTAATACAAAATTTTAGATAAAAATAAAAGTTAATTTTCTATATTCTTTATCTCTACTTAAATAAATAAAAATGAAAAAATTAAATATAATATTTAGTTAAATTATATTTATAAAATTATAAAATTAATATTAAAAAAAAAAAAAAAAAAAAAAAAGATAGTTATACAATTTCAATTATAATCATTATTGAAGATTTATTAATTTTTATAGCTCAGAATTGAAATATGTTTTTTTTATATTTAGAATAATAATTATTTTAAAAGAGATAACAAATTAGAAAAAAAAAGTTGGTGTAAAAATCATATTTATTTCTTTTGTTGTAGCTGCGCAGCTACGCAAAAGGTAATTTAGATATTATCATTTATATATTTATTTTCTCTGATTCTTATTTGATTCTTCTTATCCTTTTTTTACAAAAAAGACAATACTTCTTTGCAGAAAAAAAGACTAGACAATACTTCTGTCTTAAAAAGATCCTTTTTTTTATTAGGATAATATAAAAAAAATATACTAATTAAGGCTACAAGGTTTAATTTTTAATTGTAGCTTTATTATAAAAGAAGAGTTAATAAAATGGTAGATGGTAAACTGGTGTGCCGCTCCCTTTGGGTGGGAGACGTATAGCGTGTTCGAGTCGCGCCTACCATAAAATCAGTATCATTAGAAAAATTTACTATAATCATATTTAAATGTATAAAAAATTCCTCTCTATCTCATCTATTAAATAAAAAGAAATTAAAAATAAATAAAAATAAAAATAAAGTTATATTTTTTTTAATAAATCAAACAGGGTAGGCTAATCTTTTTATGGTAATGATAAAAAAAAGGATAGAAAGTAGAATAAAATGACCTTAAATATTTACAAAAAAGTAAAAAAAAAAAAAGAATTTATTTAATTAAAATTTTAATAAATAAATAAAAAAAAGGGTGTCATGGCAGAGTGGTTAATGCGGGGTACTGTTAATACTTTTTTCAGGGGTTCAATTCCTCTTGATACCTTATAATTTTTATATTACTTCTATTCTTTATTTTTTTAATTTGCCTCTTTTTTTGCTGTTGTTCTTATTTGCGTAGTTTTGTTAACAAAAAAAAAAGAAAAATAAAATAAAAGAATAAAATAAAAGAATAAGAAAAATTAAAAAAGAGCGAACATGTTGAAATTTGGTAAACAATCTCCTCTTAAGCAGGAGTGGAAGTAATTCCTTAAGAGTTCGAGTCTCTTTGTTCGTATTCATGTTTCAACGATAGTGTTCCCCTTTGTTAAAAAATTTTTTTTTTTTAATTTCTAGAAGGCGACATAGTGTAAAGGTTTAGCACAGCAGTCTCATTAGCTGCTAGATTGGGTTCGAATCCTAATGGCGCTCAAATAAAAAAAATATTTTTTTTTTTGTCTTATCTTTTTTTTAATTTAATAAAAAAAAAAAAAAAAAAAAAATAAAATTTAAAATTATAAAATTTAAAATAAAAAAAAAAAAAAAAAAAAATTTTATAAAAAAAAAGATCTTT
>Ga0193726_1001683_pt1 | contig 16567 bp, 12 predicted proteins | sample H2c1metaG_FD_144928 | JGI IMG/M metagenome (GOLD analysis project Ga0193726, IMG submission 144928) | Soil microbial communities from a riparian zone of the East river system, Colorado, United States - H2c1 | ecosystem: Environmental > Terrestrial > Soil > Riparian zone | place: USA: East River... | reverse complement strand
AATGTCGTAAATGGCATGCCCGGGAAAATGTATTCGCTGAGCTGATATAACCCGAATTTCTGATTTCTGATTTCTGATTTCTGATTTTTTTTGGGTTGCGGTTTTCCTTGTATTTGAATTGTCAAATTGTTGAACTGATAAATTGTTTCTTTGCGATTTGAAGAAGTAAAAACGGAATAGGGAATTGTATTATTAGCAATTTATCAATGTATCAATTTTTCATTATTCATTGCCCTGTATTTTTTTCCATTTTCCATTTTTCATTTTTCATTTCCCCCCTCCATTTTTAAATTTTCAAATTCTTAATTTTTAATTCTACTGTTTTTCCCATTTTTCACTATTACCTGCAATTTGACGTACTCCTTCTGACGTCGTATATTTGTAGCTTGCATTTTTTATGAGCAAAAAAGGAAAAGTATTTTCACATTTTATCCTTGATATCCGGGAAGAGTTTGGTGATTTTGTAGTCGATAATTTTATTGATGAATACCTCGCCGGTCGAACGCCAAATCCTTGCGTACTCTGTAATACGCATATTAAATGGAGGGCGTTATTAAAAAGAGCCGATGCATTGGGTTGCGATTTTATAGCTACAGGTCATTATGCAAAAATCCGCTTACAGGATAACGGAAGGTATGTTGTAAGTAAGGCAATTGATGAAACAAAAGATCAGAGTTATGTTTTATGGGGTTTGCAGCAGGATCTTTTAAGCAGAACCTTATTGCCTTTGGGCACTTTTCGCAAAACAGCTATCCGGCAGATGGCTATTGACTATGGATACCCTGAATTGGCGAAGAAAAATGAGAGTTATGAAATTTGTTTTGTTCCTGATAATGACTATCGCGGTTTTTTGAAAAGGAATGTGAAAGGATTAGAAGAAAAAGTGAGCGGCGGAAATTTTGTGGATAAGCATGGTACTATCCTGGGCCAGCATAAAGGATACCCGTTTTATACAATCGGGCAACGTAAGGGCCTGGACATTACTTTTGGAAAACCGGTCTTTGTTACTAAAATAAACCCCGACACCAATACGATCGTATTGGGTGATGAGGATGACCTGGATCAGAATGAAATGGTAGTAAGCAAATTGAACCTGGTAAAATATGATACCATAACACCGGGAATGGAAGCGGTTACGAAGATCCGGTATAAAGACAAGGGAACACTTTCAAATATCTACCCCGGGAATGGTAGTGCAAAAGTTCGGTTTTATGAAGCAGCTAAAGGTGTGGCGCCAGGCCAAAGCGCTGTTTTTTATGAAGGCGATGATGTGATCGGTGGAGGAATAATACAGCGGTAAGGGACTGAAATTTAAGGCAATAAACGAATAAAAAATACGTTTTTAAGCGGGGAATTATGTCTCCCCGCTTTTTGTTTGTAGATTTAACCTTGAAATTTGTACCGAAAAACCTTGCTCCATCTTATGAGAATATCTTTACTTAAAAGTTCTGGTCTTTTCATTTTCCTGATCATTCTCCTTACCTCTTGCGAAAAGAAAGATGAGGTTATAGATGGTACCGATTATCAGAAAGAGCGGCTCACAGAACTTATCATTCCCCTTCAAAAAGGAAAATTTATCACTTATCGCGTTGACTCAACGGTATTCCCCAATTTTGGCCGGTCAACGGAAATACACAGCTACCTGGTAAAGCATGTGGTCGACACTGCTATTACGGATAATCTCGGCAGACCCAGTTTTCGCATTTTTACATTTATATCTGACACTACCGGCTCTGGTCCCTGGCAGCCGAAAGGCTCTTATTTTATTACGATACTGGACGACCATGTGGAGCTGATTGAAGATAATTTGCGAGTTGTAAAGCTTCATACTCCTGTGCGTAATGGAAATACCTGGAAAGGCAATACCTATCTTGATGAGGATCCTTACGGGCCGCAATATAGCTTCAGCAATGATGATGCTATGGCTCAATGGGATTTCATTTTTGATGGTGGCCTTCAGCCTACGGTAACGATCAAGGGCAATACGTACAGCGATGTTTACACTATTAGCGAGCAAAACGATATTGATCCGGTTACCGGTCCCTCCGATTACGGATCTGTGAGCGTTTCCCAGGAAATGTATGCAAAAAATATTGGCCTTGTCTACCGGGAATTGACGCTTTGGGAACAACAACCTAATCCTTCAGGCAACCCGCCAAATGTGATGTATGATCCTTTTGTAATTGGCTTTGGAATAAAAATGTGGATGGTGGATCATAACTAAATAGAGGCGGATTTTAAACGAAGTCCAAATTTTTAAGTCATTCCCGGATAACTTAAAACACTCTTATCTTCCTGTTTCTTTTAATTAAATTTGATCATTAGTACTCTAAAGTAAAAACTAATGAAAATAAGATTTCTCGCTTTCCTGGTAGTCCCTTTTCTTTTCAGTCATGCGGGTGCACAATTCACGAGATATATCATCAGGATAAAAGATAAGAATGGAACGCCTTACACATTTTCGAATCCCTCAGTGTATTTATCACAACGTGCTATTGACAGGAGAGCAAGATATACTATCCAGATGGACAGCACGGACCTGCCTGTGAATCCCACATACATATCACAGATAAAAACTGTTTCCAATGTTACTGTATTGAACATTTCTAAATGGCTCAATGCTGTCACCATACAAACTTCGGATCCAGCAGCCCTTACCACCATAAATGCATTTTCATTTGTTCAATCAGTTTTTCAATCGACTTCAGGCATCGCTGCAAGAATGACTGCGCCTGGAAAAATGAAATCAAAATTTAATGATAGTTTTTCCGATGTCACTCCTTCTCCTGGAAAAACGAACAAAGTATCTGCGAATTTTTTTAATTATGGAACATCCTCTCTGAATGAAATTCATTTGCACAACGGGGAATTTCTTCATAACATCGGACTAAGGGGCCAGGGCATGCAGGTAGCCATGCTTGATAATGGCTTTAATGATTATACTTCTACCGCTTTCCATGCTTTTGATAGTGTAAATGCGAATAATAAAGTATTGGGTACATGGGATTTTGTAGCGCGTGAACAAAACGTTTCGGATGATGGCAATCATGGCATGTCCTGCTTTTCCATAATTGCCGGAAACATTCCCGGGCAGTTCATTGGGAAAGCGCCGCAGGCAAATTTTTGGTTGTTTCAAACGGAAGATAATACGAGTGAATACCCAATAGAGGAATTTAACTGGGCCTGTGGAGCTGAAAGGGCCGATAGCAGCGGCGCCGATATCATTTCTTCCTCACTTGGCTACTCGACCTTTGACAATGCAAGCCTGGACAATACATATGCTGATATGAATGGCAATACAACGATTGCTGCTATTGCCGCAGATCTTGCTGCAAAAAAAGGACTGCTTGTTTTTGTTGCGAACGGGAATTCCGGTAATGATGCCTGGCATTTTCTTATTTCTCCTGCAGACGGGGATAGTGTTGTTGCCGTTGGCGCCGTTGATATAAATGGCGTAGTGGGCAGTTTTTCAAGCTATGGGCCTTCTTCTGACGGCCGAATCAAACCCGACCTGGCTTCGGTGGGTGTGTCTGCTTTTCTTCAAACCGCCGGGGGCGGATTGGGTTTTGGAAACGGTACATCATTCGCCTGTCCCAATATGGCTGGTCTTGGAACCTGCCTGTGGCAAGGGTTTCCTGAATTCAATAACATGAAGATCAGGAGTGCTCTCTGGCAATCAGGAAGCATTTCAACTGCACCTGATGCAAGAATAGGTTATGGAATTCCGGATATGAAAAAAGCATTTGTGAGTTTATTGATAGATTTTTCCTCAGCAAATGGTTCCATTAACAATTGCAAAACCACTCTCAACTGGACAACTAAAGATGTTTCCTCTATGAAATACCAAATTGAAAGGAAAGTTTTTGGTGAGGCAAATTATTCAAAGATCGCGGACGTGGCTTCATTATCCAATGTCGACATTCTTGCCAATCATACTTATCAAAGGGCAGACAGCCTCGTAAATGTCCAGGCTGGTACAGTCAGTTACCGCATCCGCCAGATAGTAGATACTTTGACATCAACATTTACTGCTGCCTATATTGATACTGTAAATATTACCCTGGGTGCTTCATGTGTTACTACAGGAATAAATCCCTTAAATCCAAATCGAGGCATGCTAAGCATTGTACCTAACCCGGCACATAACCAGTTTACGTTAAGAATAGAAACAAATAATCCCATTCCCGATCTTGGGATACATATCGTGGACATGAAAGGCAGTTCGATCCTGAAATTTAATTTTTCTAAGGGAAGTGGGGCTCAGAATTTTGATCTCCCTGTTTCCCATCTTGCAACCGGAAAATATACTGTTGCAGTTTATGATGGAGATCATTTCCTCGCTTCGAAGGAATTGATAAAACTTTAATTTTTTCGGAATAAAACAGCAAATAGGGTATCTGCTTTCTTCTCGTAGCCCTCGAGTATTTCCATCCTTATTATTTCAAGATCAAATTCTTTGATAGCGTACCGGGCGGCTTCTTCATTTTCCTTTCTAAAAACCGAGCAGGTAATATAAATAAAGAACCCTTTTTCATTCAAATAAGGCAACACATTCGATATGATCTTTCTTTGAATCGTTGCAAACTGGTCGATTTTTGCCTCATCAAAAAAATAAAGTTGTTCCGGTGTCCGGCTCCAGGTGCCCGAACCTGTGCAGGGTGCATCGCAAACGATAAGATCGAAGCTGGAAGAAACACCTTTAAAGCCAGGCCTCGAAAGATCTGCAACAAAAGATTCATATTTATTTATCCCGGATTGATCAAAACGTTTCTTCAGGTTATTTAGAATTGATCCCCGTATATCAGAAACGGAAATATCGATGCCTGGATGTAAATCAAAAAGCAACAAAGATTTTCCACCACTTCCTGCGCAGCAATCCCAGACGCTAAAAGAGGAAGGTAGTTGATCGATGGCTGTTTTAAACATCATTCCCATTCCTTGTGAATTAAGATCCTGGATTACGTAATCGACACCAGGTTCAACAATGTTTTCAAGCTTCGTACCATTGGGTAATTCAAGGCAACTGTTGTCAATTTCTTTAAAAAGTATCTTATTCTCCTGCAAATTCCGCTTTACGAGTTCCGCTTTTCCCGGCCTTGTCCTTATGAACAGGTCTGGCTGAATGAAAAACGATTGGCAGAATTTTTCATACGCAATTGATTCGCTCAATTGTTGTTTCCATGGAAATACATCCCCAGGTAAGAATTCAGCATGAACGATTGACAATTTTTGGTGCAGTGGAAGACCCACCTTGTTGTCCCATCCAGGTTTCAGTTCTTTTAAAATTTCATTGGATTCATTTGAACAGAGAAACAAGCCAAGCAAGATCCTTTCATTCATCGTTACATTGGGTATCGCTTTTCCCATTCTGAAAAAACAATAGCACAAGTGGGAAATAACTTTTCTGTCCCTGGATCCAAATTTCTTGTTTTGTTTAAAATATTTTTTGATAAAGTCACTGAATACGGTCTCCCCGGTATACTGAGAAAGAACCAGGCATGCCGTATTGAAATGTGACATATATATCATACCAGCGTAAGATAAAGGTTTCATTTTTTTTATTAATAATTCATCCCCGATCTTTCTAAAAATGATGAGTATATAGTAAATTCATATAGTTTTTTACAGATCAATGTTTATGATGGCTGATCAAACCATTCCAACGCTTAGATATGTGGTTGTAGATGATCACGAGATTGACCGCCTAACCATTGAAGGGGAAGCCTCGAAATATCCTTTTTTTGCAAAAGTGGCCAGTTGTGAAAATGCGCTTGAGGCGTCAGAATTCATATCCCGTTTCCAACCGGACATTATTTTTGCTGATATTGAAATGCCAGGCATGAGCGGGCTGGACCTGGTAAAAAATATAGCAGGGCAACAAACACTACCAATATTTATTACGTCACATCCTGAATTTGCTGTTGATGGTTATGAAATCGAAGCGTTTGATTATTTATTAAAACCAATTACCAGCGAACGTTTTGCCCGGTGTGCTTTTCGCATTCGCGATTTTTACCAGATGCGTGCCAGGGCCTCCGCATTTGAGAGAGATAGCGAATCAAATTATATTACGATCAAAGAAGGCTATGACAAATATAAAATTCCTCTTCACGATATTTTATATCTTGAAGCCATGAAGGACTACACTAAAATGGTAACCACATCTTCTCAATACCTGGTGCTCGGTACGCTGGTGGGGATGCAGGAGCGGCTTCCTCCTGGCAAATTCATCCGTATTCACAGAAGTTATATTGTCAATTATAAAAAGATAAGCGCATCGAAAGGAAATAAGATTTACATTTCTTCCTATGAAATTCCTATCGGTAAATCTTATAAAAACGCATTGACAGGAATATTCTGATCAAATTCATATGAGGAAGAAAAGTCTTAACCATACCATCATTATTCTCTCTTTTATTTCAGCATTTCCGCTATGGGCCAATGCACAGGAACCGGACCTCTCCAAACTCCATAATCCAAAAGAGAAAGTTGATGCCTGGCTCAGCTATTGTGAATCACTGAGACTGAACAGCGCAGGAAAAAATAATTTCCCTGCTTTACAACAAGCGGCATTGAAAGGCATCACCATCGCGCCTTCATCAGATGACGCAGACCGCGCCCGATTTTTCTTTTACGCAGCTTTTGGATGCTACTACCTGACAAAATTTGACAGCGCTCAATATTATTTTAATCAAAGCCTCAAGGAAGCTCAAAAAGCGAATTCCGCGGAGTATATAGCCGCTGCCTGTGTGGCCCTGATCCCTGTAAATTTTCAAATGCAGCAACAGGATAAAGTTGATAGTTGTAAAAATATTTTACAATCGATCATGGACACCACTCATAATGAAAAAATACTAAGGGATGGTTATTCTGCAATGGGAAGTTATTATCAGCAAAAGTCCTACTACAGCACCGCAGAGGATTATTTATTGAAGGGCATTGAATTAAGAAAAAAATATGTAGACACCACGCGGGATATAAAATTAAAAGCGGATTATGCAATTCAGTGTTACCAGCTTTCCAAGCAATACCAGAACACCGATGTTTTTGATAAAAGTCTTAACATTTTAAAAGAAGGGCAACCGTATGCGGGTTTTGTACCACCGGTAGCCATTCGGTATCTAAGCTCCTTTACGGAAATATATTCTTTGGTTGGAAACATTGATTCCGCTTTATATTATGAAAAACAACTTGAAGAGCGAACAAAGAACAGCCCTGTTATTCTTTCTGAATCTGTTTCAGGCAATCTCAGCGTTGCAAAATATTATATTGATCATCGGGAGGTCAACAATGCGCTCCTTTACATAACCAATGCAGACACACTGGCAAACAGGAGTAAAAATCCAATATTAATATACCAGGCACAGTTGTGGAACGGAAGGTATCTTGAGCAATCTGGCAAATTCGACGAAGCAATAGCGTCTCTAGCCCAATCACTTCCTGTAGCTAAAAAAATCAGTAATGAACAATACGCGGAAGGATTAAAATACATGGCAGAGGCGGAAAAGGGAGCAGGCAATTTAAATGAAGCGATACAATATTATGAGCAGTATATAAGCCAATCTGATTCCCTTACCAAAGAGAAGATCTCGCGGAACCTGGCGGACCAGGAAACCAGGTATGAGACCAATCAGAAAGAACAACGGATTACTTCCCTGAGTAAAGAAAACCAATTAAAGGTTTTACAATTGCAGAATGCCTCCCGTACCAGGCTATTTCTTATCCTTGGGTTGGTATCGCTGGGAATCATTGCACTCTTGTTATATTTTATTTACAGGAATAAAGAAAAGCTCAATAAAATTTTGAATGAACGGAATTCGCAGCTTGATACGTTAAATCACGAACTGGCGATTGCCAATGATACCAAGGCAAAATTGTTCGGAATTATCGGTCATGATCTCCGGGCGCCAGCGGGTCAGATTGTGCAATTATTGCAATTGCAGAAACAGAACCCGGGGTTATTGACCGGTGAAGAAAAGCTAAAGCATGAAGAACGATTAAAAAAGGCCTCGGAAAATGTTCTGGAGACAATGGAAGATCTTTTATTATGGAGCAAGAGCCAGATGAAACATTTTACGCCGGAGGTTAAGCAGGTAAGGATTGCGGATACGCTTGAAAAGGAAATCAACTTAATGCATCCCCTGATAGAAGAAAAAAATATCACAATTATAAAGAGAGTTTGCGTATTATCAACCAGGCTTCATATACAAACATAGATTTGTTGAATGCGCAATTGCAAAATAAACAGGTAGACAGCAAGTCTTCGGGCCTTGGGCTACAGATCGCAAGCGACCTGGCAGCTTCTATCCATTCGAGAGTATTTTTCGAACAACAGGATCCTAACTCCATTGCAGCGGTATTACAATGGAAAAGCTGAGAACTTGTTAGTTGGACGATTATAATGATCAGTTCATCGGTAACTTCCCCTGGCAGACTAAGTTTAATGCAATTTCAGTGTTAAATCAAGTTTATGAAATCATCGGTCAAACTGTTGATCTTATTTATTGTAATCATTGTAACGGCGTTTATACCCCCCAAGCACAGCCTTGTGGGGAATTGGACAATTTATGGCTCCGGAAATATGAGTATAAATGAGCACGTCGAGTTAAAAAAAGATGGATCTTACAATGTATACATTGGTGACCAAATAGGCGAAAGAGGATTCTACAAGCTAAAAGGCTCAGTTTTTTCAATTAAGAACGCAAAGCCTGTTTGTGGTGATGGATACTGGGGCAAGTATAAAATAGATTTTTACGGGAGTGATTCAATTCATTTTATCCTTATTGAAGATACATGTAGCAACAGAGTAATGGATATTGTGGGTGTTAATCCCGGGCTGAGGCGAATGAAAGAGAAATGATTTATTCTTTCAACAATCCCTGCTGATCCGGGGATCAATATATATATTTATATTTTATGAGCCAGCGTTCAAATAGAATCGTTATTCGCTTGATGGTGACAACCACAATTCTTTTTATGTGCCATCACCTGCAAGCACAGCAAGGTGCAAAACCCTCCGAAAAGACGATTGCACTTTTTGATGCAATCCGATCGGGCAGCAGCAAAGAATTGCAAAATCAGCTGGCAAATGGCGCCGATGCCAATGATACGCTCAATAGTTATTCCGCCCTGATGGCTGCCACCTTAAATGGCTCATTGGAGCAAATAAAGCTGCTGATTGACCATGGTGCTAATGTGAATCACCAGTCAGGCGATAGCATTACGGCTTTATGGCTTGCTGTTCCGGATTGGGACAAGACAAAATTGCTTCTTGATAAAGGAGCGGATGTGAATCACAGGGTACAAGGATATGGCATTTTAGTAAAGCTGGCAGCTATACCCGGTACAATGAACATTTTTCATTTATTAATCGACAGGGGTGCCGATTTGAAGAAAAGCGCTCCTGATAATTTTCTTTTATACAATGCAGCCTCATCGGGTGATACGGCTTTAGTAGGTTTCCTGATCAGGAGTGGTTTTAACGTGAATGACTCGGTGTTGTTTGGAGATTATCCTATAAACAATGCAACAGCCTTCCGCACGTTCGCTACATTAAAGATGCTGGTGGACAATGGGGCCAATGTAAATGTAAGACAATGGATGTCTTTTGGATTGGATGCCTTTAAAGGATTTACTCCGTTAATGTTTGCGGCTTTTGGAAATGAAAAACCCGCCATTCTTTACCTTTTGGATCATGGAGCTGATCCGAATGCCAGGAACAACGATGGTTATACACCATTGATGCTACTCGAGCAATCTGAATCAGATGACCCGGAAATAATAGCGGCTTTTATTAAACACGGAGCGAGAGTTTCAGACGAAGCTCCGGATGGAACAGACGCTTTATATTATGCAAAAGAAAAAGGCAATACCGCATCGGTCGCCTTATTGGAAAAGTATCAAAAGAAATAATCACCTTCAATACGGATAAATGAAATACAAGATTCTTTCCACCATCAGTATTCTCTCGGGCAGCATATTTTTACTAAGCATCCTGGCGGGCTGGATGAATAAACCCACCACCATCGATGCTAAAACCATCAGACAGTCTGTGACGAAAAGTCTATTGCTTCTGCAAAAAAGTGGCTATGTATTTACCAATAACAGCAGACTTAAATGCGCTTCCTGCCATCACAATACTTTGACGGCAATGGCTACCGATATTGGCCTGCAAAAAGGAATAGCCGTCGTAGATTCATTAAGTACAAGCAATAAAGCATCCATGAAGTTTACCTTGTTGATGGTTTGCAACCCCAATAAGACAAATGATTTTCTTCCAGCCAACTTTGCGATACCCTATATATTACTGGGTTTGAATGCAGAAAAATATCCTGCTGATATTTATACAGATATTTCGGTTGACTATATCATGAGCCAGGCAAAGTCTGATGGCTCCTTCCTTGCAGAATCAGGAAGAGTGCCCCTGGAAAGCGGTGACATACATTTGACAGCAATGGCCATCCGCTCTATACAATTATACGCATCTCGGGCAAAGAAACAGCATGTAGATGAATTGGTAACCAGGACAAGAAGTTGGCTTGAAAATATAAATACGGATCAGCAACAGGAGCTTGCTTTTCAATTATTGGGTTTGCAATGGTGCGGGAGTGATGCCGGTCGTAAGGCAAAAATTGCTGAGAAGTTGCGAGCTATGCAAAACGAAGATGGAGGATGGTCTCAATTACCTACACTAAAGAGTGATGCCTATGCCACGGGGCAAGCGCTGTATGCTTTATATGAAAGCGGCATGGCTAAACCCGAAGATGCGATATATCAGAAAGGATTGAATTACCTATTAAAAACACAAGATCAGAATGGAGCATGGATCGTAGCAACAAGGTCATTCCCTATTCAGCCGTTAGTGAATAGTGATTTCCCTCCTTATGATCGCAACCAGTTTATTTCTGCTGCTGCCACTAACTGGTCAGTGATGGCGTTGATGAATGCGTTGCCGGATAAGAAAAAATAGTTTGCAATCGTGATGGAATTAAGGAAGACAACGAAAAACTATAAAGTTATCTCTGCTCTTTTAATGTCGATGATATGGCATTCTGTGGTTGCACAAGTATCGTTTGAAAACTATGCTATAACGGGAGCAACGATAATTGATGCGAATCACAAAACTCCGCTTTCAAACCAAACTGTATTAATAAGCCATAGCCAAATCAGTGACATTTTTAATGACGGAAGCAAAGCAATTCCTGATTCATTTAGCATAATAGAAATAAAAGGAAAATATTTGCTACCTGGGTTGATTGATTCACATGTGCATATGGCTACAGATCCATCAGGTGTCGACAATCGCGCTCATACATTAGATGTATTAAGCCGGATGTTATTCAGCGGAATTACCTCTGTACGTGACATGGCTGGTGATGCGAGAACATTAGCAAGTCTTTCCCGTGATGCCTTCAAGGCGGATATTATCTCCCCCGATATTTATTATTCAGCACTTATGGCCGGTCCTGTCTTTTTTGCCGATCCAAGGACAGTTTCAAGTTCGGAAGGATTTGCTGCAGGCAATGCTCCATTTATGAAAGCTGTTACAGACTCGACAGATATTGCGCTCGCGGTTGCCGAAGCAAAGGGAACAGGTGCAACAGGAATCAAGCTGTATGCAAATCTGTCTGCCTCGCTTGTAAAAAAAATTGTGGCTGAAGCAAATAAACAAAATATCATAGTGTGGGGTCATGCGTGGTTGGATGATGCAAGACCATCGGATATAGTTAAAGCCGGCGTGAATCCCGTTTCTCATTCGCCCCTTCTTCTCTACGAGAAAATCGATAGTATTCCAGCTTCCTGGAGAAATGGCCATACTGCCTATAAATCCATAGGGGATTCGATACCCGATCTATCATCGTTATTTCAATCGATGAGAGACCATCATACCATTCTCGATGCGACTATGCTGGCATATAAAAAATTTGCGGAATCGGATACTGCGTTTCGTTATAGTTATGAGATAACCAAATATATCACCGCAAGGGCGTATAAAGCTGGCGTAACGATTGATGCCGGTACAGATGACGACCAGGAGGAATTTGTGCAAAAAGAAATGGAATTGATGGTAAAGGATGCCGGATTTACCCCCATAGATGCTTTGATCGCCGGCACTTTGAATGGTGCAAAGGCATTGCGTATCGATAATAGGTGTGGTACCATTTCAACCGGGAAAGCTGCAGATCTTTTGGTTTTGAATAAAAATCCTCTAAAGAAAATTGAAAATATCGAGTCTGTTGATATGGTTATCAAACGTGGAAAAATTTTCAGAAAGCAATGAACGATTGGATAGATATATCATCATTAACCAGGGCAGCGCTCAAAAAAAATGGTGCCCCTTGCATCAATAGTGATCGCATTTTTTATAACGAACTCCCCTTTCATTCGTCGAAATACAAGGGAAAAAACCAAGTGGTCAGGAGCAAGATTTTTTGGAGGCCGTGACCATTGCGTCTTATTTGATGCCTGCGAAATACCAATGCGCCAGGAGCCTTGATGCGATAAGGGCAGCGCCGAACCAGGAATCTTAGCTACGCCAGAATTGTGCTTACGAGATTGAAACTGAATCATGCAAAACGAAATGTTCCCTAATAGTCTCAGTCTTATGAAATCTGTCCGTCAACATATCTTCTAAATCTCTCTGACGATTTTCTATATCCGTTCGTCGGGTATTTGGGCTATTACCTCCTTTTATCAGTCATCTTCATGCTAAGATTATTACAGCCCGCCATTTGAATATTTTCCGCTACAACAATTTATCATCAATATGAAAAAGTTATTGATCCTTCTTGCCATTTTTTTTGCGGGCACCTGTTGTCAGGCACAAATATTAAAAGATTTGAGCCGCAGAATTAGCAACGATGCGGAATCAAAAGTGGAACAAAAGGTTTCCACGAAAATGGACCAGGGGCTTGATTCGCTTACAAAGAAAAGAGGAAAGTCAAAAAGTAAGAATAAAGATAATAATACCTCATCAACAGTAAACCCGGCAGATTCAACGGGAATAAATGTTCAAACGTCGCAGGAAAATAACAACTCTTCGGCACAAACGGCGCCGACAACTACTTCAACTACCTCCGCCACTACGGTCACCCGGCAAAACAATCCATCAAATAACACTGGAAGTAACAGCAATCCCGATCCATATAGCGATGATGGAAGTTTTATTACTCTTAAAGTATTTCCTACAAAAGTGCTTATTGGCAATTCGGTTGCCATTACAGGCAAAAGCGTTAAATATAAAAACTTTACCCAGGTGGTGATGACAATTACTGCAGAGAATAAAGTAAGCCAATCGAAAGATATTCCTATGAAAGAAGATGGAACTTTTTCCACTACCTGGCAACCCGGAGGCGATGGCGACTACACTGTCCAGGTAAAAAGCAGCGATGAAAAGGCTATTCAAAGTGAACATGTCTCTGCGTATGACTTTAAGGAAATGGACTCGGTAACACAAAAACCGAAAGAAGAAATGAAGAGAGCTACTGATAATCTGAATAATGGCATTGATGCCATTATGCCAATGCTATCCTCAAAAGATGCCTCGGATCTAAAAAAAGAAATAGGCAAGATAAAAGAAAGAGAAAATACCTATATGCAGTTATTAAATGACCTCGATGATGCAGGCAAAAATTTTGATGCGCTTGAAAAAAGCAGTGGCCCATTGCCTCCAGCTGTAGTTACAAATTTTGAAAAAGTAACCGATACAATTTTACAAACCGCAGATGAAATGAAACAGGCAAATGATATGGCAAGTCATAAAACTTACGACAACACCATTTGTGAACAACTTGTCATGGTTAAAGAAGAATGCGCAGCATTTACGACCATTACTAATTTTGAATGTAAAGCTGTAGGAGGCATATTAAAAAACATTGCAATCAACAACGGTATTCCGGGCCTTGCCGGGGCAGCAAATGATAAAGCGGAAGTAAGCGGTGATGTTAAAAACATAGATATTCAATGTACTAAAATCACAGCTATTGCTGCATCAAGTGCTAAAAAAATGGGTGAGGAGCTCATGAGTGGCAGCGGCGGTTTTGCAATCGATTTAGTAAGCATGTGTTCTGACCATTTTCTTGGCAAATACTGTGTAACACTTTCCGGAGACCTCACAGAAAATTATCGTTGCACTGTACGCAACAAAAATCAAAAAACATGGTGGGATTATAAATATTCCACTGCTGCTACCATAAGCTTACGCTGCCCTAAAAATAATATCAGCGGCGGTGTTATGAAAATGAAAGGTAATATAGAGGGCAATGCAACAGACTTTTCTATTTATCAAAATGTAAAAGAAATTGATGAATTTAAAGAGAAAATGCAAGGCAAAGATGGCTACGTTGATGTCTTCCCTATTTGTGTGAATGCTCCGACACATATTCCATTTTCAAGTACAAAAGCAGACCAAAACACAGGATTTGGCGCAGTAGCCCGGGCCATTGTAACACCTGCATATTTTAATATACCTATAGATGCAGACTATGATTTGAACAATAAGAAATTGAAGCTTTATGTCAGTGATGCCATAGTTGATTTTACGTCCATGGTTTGCTATGACTACATCTACATGGCTGTTGCAGCGGGCATTCCAATTTTCACGCGTGTAAACTATCCTATCAATAAGGTAAAACTCACGTTAGGCAAGGTTGTATCGGAAAATAACACGTTCGCAATTGGAGGCAGCGAAGAGAAACCATCGGTTAAAGGCACTGGTAAAACGCATCTTGGTGACGCCACTACACACATTGAACAGAAAATCGATTTCACTTTTGGATTAAAAAGTAATGAGTAAAATTCTTTAACGGTTTTAAGAATGCGTTTGCCCGAGACCTGTTTAAACATGACGCAGGCGCTATTAGTTTTAAAGCAAATTTTAATACAATTAAACAAAATAAATGAAAAATTTCATTTACATCGGGTTGGTTTTGCTGGCCGCGGCATGCAATTCAAACGATCATCCGTCACTTAATTTGCTTGTGAACGGTAGCGCAGAAGTACCAAAGTACGATAGCATACCTCCTGGATGGCAAAACGTGCAGGGTCACTGGGTAACCCTCGAAGGCGACAGCACCCATCATGATTTTGGTTTTGCGAAGGAAGGACATCACTACTTTTTTGCCGGTAACGACACGCTTGGCGTATTACAGCAGGATGTAAATGTTTCAGACTATGCTGATGGCATTGATGCAAACAAGCAGTCCTTTGTATTTAGTGGATATGCGCAATCACTTGACCAGGGCCCTAACTCGGACCAGGCTATGATCACCATTAAAGGCCTGGATAATTCAAAGAATAAAACACTCTACACTTTTATCAGCGATACTACACGATCTATTGGTAAATGGCTACAAGTCCGCGATAGTTTTGTAGCTCCTATCTCCACGCGTTTCATCCGCATTCAGCTCATAGCCATCCGGCATGTGGGTGGCGATAATGATGGATACTTTGACAATATTCTCCTCACTACCAAATCAACAGGTTCTGCTTTTGATAAAAAATGGTTGTTTATCGCAATAGCTATTGTTTTAGTTATCGCAATTGGATTTTTTATTTATAAAAAAAGAAAAAGGGGATAAGATTATTCAAAATTTAAAAAGACAGTTATGAAAAGAAAATCACTTTATAGTCTGGGCATTTCGCTGATCCTTGTGTTGGCCCAGATAACATCCACACAAGCTCAAATTTTTAAAAAGATCCTTAATGAAGTCAAACAAAATCAACAAAATCCCATTAAATCCAATAGTTCAAATCAGTCGGAGAATATTGACACCACCGGTTTAAATAATGATCTGACCAAAGTGCTGGGAGCTTTCGGTAAAGCCGCCTCAGACAATCCCAATGATACATCTGCAGCCGACTTAACCATGAGAGCGCTCGGTAATCTGACCGGTGGTGGTGGCGTTTCAGCGGCAGATTCTGCATCCGCAATAAAGACATTCAAAACAGCAACAGCCGGGAGTGGCGTTTATTATGAAAGCACCTCAACCACCACTACAAAAAATGGTACCAATAAAGCAGTTTCGAAAACCTATTTCACTGCGTCCGGTGAAGCAAGAAAAGAAATGAATCTCGGTGCCATGATGGGTGCAAAGAGTGCCATGATGGGTGCAAAGAACAGTGAAGCGCTAATCGTACTATCCAGGGCAGGGAACCCGCGATACAGCATTATTCTGGATGACAAACAAAAAGAATATTCGCTGGATATAATTGATACTTCGTTTGTTAATAATAACCAGTCTAATTACAAGGTCACGAAGATGGGCAATGAAACAATACTCGGTTACAATTGCGCACATGCAAAGGTTGTTGTTACGTCCGGAAAGGGCATGTTCGCTTCTTCCAGCACTATGGAAGTATGGACAAGCCCTGCAGTACCAGGCTATTCAGAACTTGCAAGAATGATGACCTCACAAAACATAACAAATAAGATGCTGCAGGCACTGGACCAGGCAGGATGCAGCGGGTATTTTGTAAAAATAACCAGCCAGGATAAAGATTATTCCATGAATATGGAGCTGACCAAAGTTGAAAAAAGAACATTTCCTGGCTGGTTATTTTTACAAAA
>Ga0193726_1001681_pt1 | contig 16593 bp, 14 predicted proteins | sample H2c1metaG_FD_144928 | JGI IMG/M metagenome (GOLD analysis project Ga0193726, IMG submission 144928) | Soil microbial communities from a riparian zone of the East river system, Colorado, United States - H2c1 | ecosystem: Environmental > Terrestrial > Soil > Riparian zone | place: USA: East River... | reverse complement strand
AGCTTGAAGTGGCGGGTGAATTTTTATTACTCATCCCGCTTCAAGGTCGAAGAGTACTGGAAGGATGCGGGCAAGACCTGGAACAAACACGTTGAGAATTTCGTGGGCCACAAGAATGGTGTGGCGGAAGCCGTGGCCCAGGCGGTGGCCGCCGCCGATACCCCCGAACAAAAGGTACGCAAGATTTACGCCTACGTTTCCGAGTTGGAAAATCAGAGCTACATTCCCGACCGCGCCCAGCAGGAGGAACACGCTCTGGGAATGAAGCGCAACGAAGGCGCCGACAGTGTCCTGCGCCAACGCAGCGGTGATCACGATGACCTGAATCGCCTGTTCGTAGCCATGGTGCGCGCGACCAACACTCCCGCATGGCTCATGTGGGTACCCAATCGTGCCGAAAACTTTTTCGACGAGCATTACATGAATACGGATCAGTTGGACGCCGAGATTGCCATCGTGCAGATCGATGGCAAGGATGTATTTCTCGATCCCGGAAGCAAGTTCTGTCCCTACGGAGTCCTCAATTGGCGCTATTCGGGCTCCAAGGGCGTGCGCCAGAGTCCGGGCAAGGGAACCGAGTTCGCCCTAGCTCCGGCCTCCGAGTATAAGCAGGCGATCACGGTGCGCGTGGCTCACGTCGCTCTCAATGACCACGGCACCATCGATGGAACGGTGAGCGTGGCCTTCTACGGAATTGAAGCCATGAACTGGCGGCGGGAAGGCAGCCGAACCGATGTGGAAGGCCGCAAGAAATTGCTCGAGGACGAGCTTCAGCACTGGCTGCCGGGAAACAGTGAAATCACTCTGACCAAGAGCCCGCAGTGGGACAAGACCGAGGGACCGGTGGTGGCCGAGTTCAAAATTAGCAGTCCGGCGGCGGTCAGCGCCGGCCACCGTTTGCTCATCTCTCCCCATATTTTCCAGGTCAACAACCGGCCCGCATTTCCGGCGGCCCAGCGAACCAATGCCATTTACTTCGACTACCCTTCGCAGGAGGTGGACGAAGTCCATATTTCGCTGCCGCCAAATGCTGAAATCGAGAGTCTCCCTGGGAATGATTCCATCAAGCTTGAGTACGCGCTCTATGCGACGCAGCAGAAGCAGGAAGCGGCCAACGCCATTTTTTGCCGGCGCGATTTCATTATTGGCGGCGTGTTGTTTCCCGTGAGCGAGTACACGCACCTCAAGGATTTTTATGACAAAGTAAAAACCGCAGACGAGCAGCAGGTCATTCTGAAGGCGGCAAGCCATGCTGCAGGAAATTAGGAAAATCGCCTGGCTGGCGCCGCTCGCCGTGGCGCTATGGCCGCAGCTTTCGCGGGCGGGAGTAAACATTCCCGATTGGGTGCGCCATGCCGCCAGTCAGACGCTTCCGAAATATGAACCTGACACCAACGCGGTGGTGCTGTTCGACCAAACCGATTACACGGTGACCGCTCCGGACGAATACCTCGAACACCGGCGTCGGGTGGTGAAAATTCTCCGCCACGAAGGACGCGACGAAGGCGATTTTGCAGTTTGTCTCGAGCAGAAGGAGAAATTGATTTCCATTCGTGCCTGGACCCTCGACTCCGCCGGTCACGAGTATGAGTTGAAAGACAACGACAGAGACTTTGCCGAGTCGAGCATTTTCTTCGGCTTCGATTTGTACAACGACCTCCGGGTCCGAAGGGCGATGGCTCCAGCCGCCGAACCAGGGTCGGTGATCGGGTTTGAGTACGAGGTGAAACGACGGGCCTGGATCAGCCAACTGCAATGGCGCTTCCAGGGCGAGATCCCCGTCCGCCAAGCCGACATGACTCTGCAGCTTCCCGTGGGGTGGGAGTACAAGATTCTGTCGGACAAGACTCTCGCGGACACCGCGGCCCCGCCGCAGCCGGTGCAGAACGGAGAAAACCGCTGGAGCTGGACTGCGCGCGACATTCCCGGCATCGAGCCCGAATTCATGATGCCAGCCTTCCGGGCGGTCTCCGGACACCTGGAAATTGCCTATTTCGCTCCCGGCCAATCCGGCGCCAAATCCGGATCCTGGGATGCGCTCGGAAGCTGGTACGCGGGCCTGACTTCCGGCCGCCGCAGTCCCACTGCGGAATTGTCGGAAAGAGCCCGCCAATTGACCGCCGGCAAGACCAGTTTTGATGAGAAAGTGAAGGTGCTCGCTGCCTTCCTGCAATCCGAAGTGCGATACGTCGAAATTCAGATTGGCATCGGCGGATACCAGCCGCATCCGGCCGGCGACGTCTTCCATGCCCGCTACGGCGATTGCAAGGACAAAGCCACCTTGCTCAGCAGCATGTTGCAGGAAACCGGGATCAAATCCAACTACGTTCTCATCGACACCCACCGTGGAGTCGTGCATCCCACGCTGCCTTCTCCCGATTTCAACCACGTCATTCTCGCCATCGAACTACCGGCAGACGTGAAAGCGGATGCCTACCAGAGCGTCGTAACCGCCAAAACCGGCAAGCGCTACATCATTTTTGATCCCACCGATGAGTACACTCCGGCCGGCGAGTTGCGGGCTCAACTGCAAAACACCTATGCCCTGCTGGTGACGGATTCCGGCGGCGAATTAATTCACACCCCCTTGCTATCGCCGGAAACCAATCTCCTGACCCGCACCGGCCATTTCATTCTGAGTTCCGATGGGACGCTGGGCGGCGAAGTGATGGAAGACAACAGTGGAGATCATGCATCCACGGAACGTTTGGAACTGATTTCCGACACCCTGCAGCAGCGCTCGCAAAGATTGGAACACCGCTTGAGCCGTTCCCTTCAGGGTTTCACGCTGCAGAGCAGCGACATCGAACACCTGAACCAGATCCAGCAGGACTTGATTTACAAATTCAAGTTCACCACGCCGGGGTACGCGCAGATTCGAGGACCGCTCATGCTGGTACGGCCGCGCGTCTTAGGGGAAAAAAGCGCCTACGTGAAGCAGGATCGCAAGCCGAGGCAATACCCCATCGAATTGAGACGGACTTCGCGCGAGACCGACTCCTACGAAATCGAGATCCCCCAGGGCTACAGCGTGGATGACGTTCCCGACCCGGTCAAGATCGACGTGGGTTTCGCCAGTTATGAGAGCAAGGTCGAAGTGAAGGGATCGAAGATTCGTTACTGGCGGGAATACATTGTGCGCGATCTGAGCGTGAACCCTGATCACATCGCGGAGTGGCGCAAGCTGCAGGGAGTGATTGGATCTGACGAAGCTGCCGCCGTGGTGCTCAAGCAGGCTCCATAAAGAGCGCGCCCCGCGCCGTGCTGCTTTTCCCGCCGGGACTCCTACTGCACGACGATGGTGATCGAGGTGGTGCGCGTGACCGAACCGGATACGGCATTTACGGGTATCGAGTAGGTTCCCGCGGGCGTTCCGGTGGTGGTGGTGGTGGTGCTGTTGGAGCCGCAGGCAGCCTGGAACAAAACCAAGGTGAAGAATCCCGCCAGGGTCACGCCCATCCAGGCTCGACGCTTGCGTGAGGTCTTGCCGATTCCCGCACCCACCAGTGCCAACCCGCTGACCGGGAACCACAACGCGTAGAACGGTCCCGGGTTTCGCCATCGGCCGGCGGTGGTCGTTACTCTTGCCGTGGTCGCGACTTCCAGCACGCGGCTCTGCGGGCCGTTGCTGAGGTTGGTGATCGTGGGATTTGTAAACGTACAGCTGCTTTGCGAGGGCACGGTTCCGCAGCTTAACGTCACACTGTTCGGAATCACCCCCGTGGGCGTCACCTGCATGTTGTAAATGGCCGGCACGCCCGCCGGAACCGTCAGCGTGGTGGGGCTTCCCGGCGTCGGTGCCACGGAGAAGTCATTCACGGTCACGGTCGCGCTGCTGGTGGGTCCGCTCGCCGGGGCGCTCACGAATCCGCTGTTGCTCAGGGCGCCGGCGGCGGTCGGCGTCAGCGTGATGGTCACGGTGGCGGTCGCGCCAGCGGTCAGCAGTCCGATGCCGCAGGAGACGCTCTGGTTGGCAACCGCGCCGCAACTTCCCGGGCTCGCCGTGGCCGAAGTAAAGGTCGCGTTGCCAACGGCAAGGCTGTCGGTGAACACCACGCCGCTGGTCGGGTCGGTCGATAGATTCTTGATGGTGTACTTGAAGGTGGCTGCGTTGCCGATGCCGACCGGGGTCGGGGATCCAATCACGGACACCGGCAAACTCACCAAGGCACCGAGCTTGGTCACAAAAGCATCGCTCGCACCGTCCAAGCCGGCTTGAAAGGGATTGAGTTTGGGAAAGTTTCCTGAGGCGGTTTCCCCGGTGACGTAGCTATTGCTTTGGAAATCAAGCGCCACGCCGGTTCCAACGTCTTTGCCGGAACCGCCCAAATAACTGGTGAAGCTGGTGGGAGTCGTGGAGGAAGTGGTGGTGGTATCGATGCGGGCGTAAAATGCATCAATGCCTCCTCCCGGTCCAGCTTGCAGGGCGGGCGCTGAATTCGGAAAGTTCCCGGAATCCGTCCAACCCGTGATTCGCGCTCCTCCGTTGGTGTCGGCGACGATCGCCAGGCCGGCTTCATCCCCGGTGCCACCCAGGTAGGAAAAATAGGTCAGCGTGACGTTTCCGGGAGTGGTTCCGGTCGTGATCGGCTGGGCGAACTTGGCAACGAAAGCATCCATTCCACCCCCGATGGCAGCCTGAAAGGGCGCAATCGCAGCCGCCGCGATGCCGGCCGAGGTGGTCGAACCGACGATATAGGCATTGCGGCCGGTATCGACCGAGACCCCATAGGCCACGTCGTTCCCGGTTCCTCCAAAATAGGTTGCATAGTTCAGAACCAGGTCAGAACCGCAATTGGAGTTGGTGGGAACCGCAAACTCGCCAAGCCAGGCATTGGTCCCGGCGGTGCTCGTCACCGTCCCCTGAAAGGCGTTCGCCAGGGGCATGTCCGTGTAGTTGGTGCCGGCGGAAATATAAGCATCGCAATTGCTGTCCACGGCGACACCGCCGCCGATTGCGGTTGGAGTTTCTCCGGCCTTGACCGCGCTGCCACCCAGGTAGGTGGAATACACCAGGCTTGCGGTTCCGCTCTTGGTCGGATCCACTTTGGAAAAGAACAGTTCGATCGTGCCCGGCGGAACGAATCCACCCAGGGTCGAAAGCGAATTCGGCGTGGTCGGAAAGTCCGTCGAGGTGGTGGTCCCGGTCACATAGATTCTGCCCTGCGAATCAAGCGCCAAGCCGGAAGCGCGATCCACCCCGCTCCCGGCCAAATAGGTGGAATACTTCAAGTTGGCGGCGGAGTCGAGCTTGCTCACGAAAACGTGGTCGACCGCAGTGGGGGTGACGGTCAAGCCGTTCAGCGCGGGAAAGTCCGTAGAATCGGTGGTTCCCGACACAAAAACGTTGAAACCGGAATCCACGGCGATTCCCGCCGGATAGTCCTGGCCGCCTCCGCCAAAATACGTGGCATAGAGCAGGGCGGAAGCCTGGGAATTGAACTTGGCAATGAACACATCGGCGCTGCCCTGCAGGCTGCCGGTGACTCCCGGCTGCGGGGGGAAATCTGTGGACTGAGTCGAGCCGGCAATGTAGGCATTCAAGCCGGAATCGACCGCGATCGCGGGGCAGCCGGTAACGAAGTCCTGCCCGGTAATGGCCGAACAGCTCTCCGCGGCCGATCCCCCCAGATACGTCGAGTAGGCAAGCTGCGGATCGATCACGAGCATGCGGCGGCGATCGTAGTCGCCCACTTCGAACCCGACCCGGCCGTTTGCCCGCAGAACGAACTTTCCCGCGACCGGCCGCTGCTGGTTGCCAATTTTCTGGTAGACCCGCGGCGCCAGCAGCTTCACATGCCCTTCGCCCGCGCCCAGTTCAAGACTTCCGCTGCCGTCAATCCGCATTCTGTCAGTGCCCCGAAAGCGCAGGTTCACCTGCTTCGGATCCACGCCGGGCGCCACTTCAAGGTCATACTCCAGTTGTCCCTGGTTGCCGTAGTAAACCAGATCAATCCCTGGATACACATTCTGGTAGCGCACACGCGCATACTGCGAAACATTGCGATGCCAATTCTTGGGATCGTTCCCGATGAAATAGTTGCTTTTGCCCGGCAACTCGTCGGTGCCGGCCACGGCCGCGTTCTGATTGGCGCCATCGAGAGCCATGCTCAGCACAATGGCGCTCTTGCGGAAGGGTTGAATCTTCAGCACGGCTTCGCCGGCGGTCAGAAACAAGCCGTAACCCATGCCGCGTGCCAGAAATTTCACTTTGGGATCGGTTTGTCCCCGGTTGATCTCAAAGATCAGAGGTAAATTGTCGTAAGCCGCCTGGATTTGCCGCCGCTGGGCGATGGAGGCGGCGCCGCCATGAATTCCGCCCGCGACTCCCGGCTGAGCAGTGCGAGCGTCGATGGTGAAAAGGACGCCTCCAGCGACTGCCAGCAACACGAGCCCAAGCAAACCGCGGCTGCACAAAAACTCCCTACCCAACCCAAGGCGATTCAATCTCACTAGCTCCTCCGAACGTCTGATTTCATGGAGAAAAAGAAAACGGCGCACGCACGGCATTTCCACTCGCGGCCGGCGCGGCGGTTTGCGTAACGGTCACCTAAAAAAAAGGGCAAAAAAGTAAGTAACTACTTAAACATCTGACGGATAGACTGTCAAGGTGCGAGCCTTTCCCTTGGGCCCTGCAATGGTCAGATGCGCGCTTCGCCGACTTTAGATGCCGTCGGGCAAAGCAAAAAGTTTCACTCATCGTCCGCCGCCGCCCTAGCAAGTTTTGCAATGGTTCGCCACCACACCGCACCCCATCATTCCTCCCCTTCCCTCCCCGGCAACTTCTGGTTGCTGGCCCGACCCGGGGCTGCAATCTGAGGCCAAGCAGGTCCCGGGATTTTGACCTTGCAAATGATTGATAATTAAGTTAGTCCTTGAGATATCGGCAAATCTTTCTTGCAGAAGGGCTCGGCTGGCGTCGGAGGAAATGCCGCTGCCATCGAAGTGGACAGATGCCACAAGAGAACACGACTGAATCCTCCAACGAACGGCGCACCATGCGACGCTTCGACATGCATCTGCCGGCAATGGTGAATTTTGCCGACCCGAGCGCCGCTACGATGGTCGCAGCAGACATCCTGACTGAAACCCAGAACGTCAGCGCCCGCGGTGTCTTTTTCTACGTGGACCGCCCCATCACCCAGGGGACTCGCATCGCGGTGACCCTGACGTTCCCGCCCCACATCACTTTGACGGACCCGGTACGGGTTCGCTTTGTTGCGCGCGTGGTCCGGGTTGAGGCGCCCTTGCCGGTGTCCCGCGTCGGCATTGCGGCCTGCATCGAAGAGCACGAATTCCTGGGTTTTAATCCTGACCTGGGGTTCCTGAACATGGGAACCGCGACTGGCTGATCCGACCTGCAGTTTTTTTCGAACTCGCGCAGGAAAATTGAAGACCTTTGGACGCAGCCCCGGGAAGCGCTTGCTTCGCCGGCAATCAGAGTTCGGGAGCCTTCGGTTTCGGCAGTGAGTCTGCTATTTCCCGTCGCAGGCGTGCATAGCGGAGCGCCAGACTGCCGAGATAGAGAATGTGGATCGTCCAGGTTGCGACGTAGGCCGCGCAAAGATAGGGATTCATGGTTCGCCTCGGTGTTCCAGTGCTTCCAGGGCTTGGGCCTCATGCCAGCGCCTTTGCAAAATCTCCAACCGGTAGCGCGACCAGCACACCAGCGCAGCCAGGCACAGAAACGCGAGCCAGTTGATGAACAACACGGAACGCATGTGGGGATCAATCGAGCCTCCGCCGCCGATCACCGGCTGCGGATGCTGGGTGCGGAAAAACCAGATGGAAAAGTAAACCAACGGAATATCGAGCGCTCCGAACACCGCCAGCACGGCAGCCAGACGCGCGGTCTGGCTGCTGCTGGAAAACTGGCGCAGAACCAGATAGCTCACGTAGATGAGCCACATCACCAGAGTGGACGTCAGCCGGATGTCCCCGGGAGCCCACCAGATCCCCCACACCGGACGCGCCCAGATTGGTCCTGTAACCAGCACGACCGTGCAGAAAACTACACCGACTTCGGCAGCCACCAACGCCAGGGCGTCCGTTCCCTGCTGCGAAAAAAACTTTCGGATGGCGAAATATATTCCGGTGATGGCAAAACCGGTGATTGCGACCGCCGAGGGCTTCACCTGGTAGGAACCCGGACGAAGATACACAAACACCGCGGCGATGCCCGCAATCACGGAAACTGCAATGGCAACCCATTTTGCGGCGCGGTCCGCCCGCTCGCTGGGACGAACCAGATATTGGATCGATGCCACGAAATTGATGAAGAAAAGCAGAAACGCCGTCCAGGCGGAAGGAACATGGTAGTAGAAAATTCGCTGCACCTCCCCCATGGTCTGTTCCGTCGGCGCGTCGATGAGCGCTCCGCGCAGGGCGAAGCGCAGCAGAAGAGCCGTCAGGATCGCGAGGATGGGGAAGGCGTATTTCATTTTTTGCTCAGAACCTGGAACCTGCCACGGGAGGTTCGCGCTTTGGGCATCTTTTCATCCCAGCACCGTTCATCCCAGCACCATGGAAATGCAATTTCAGAGTCTTGTTCCCTGCCCCGAGCAACCGAGATCGGCAGCTGATCCGCGTGGATCCGTGGCCAAGAATCTGCAAGTTTTCATTCTGCGTCGAGAACCAGGTCGAACAAGAGCAAGCTCACACAGGTAAATACTACATCGTAGGTGAAGAGAAACACGATCCATGATTTCGCGGAATCTTCCCCCGTCAGAATGTTGGTGGTTGCGCTCACCATGGCCAGCAACGCGGGGATGGAAATGGGGAATAACAGCAACGGCAGCATGATCTCGCGGCTGCGGGTTCGCAGCGACATGGCCGCAAAAAAAGTCCCGTTCACGACCAGCGCCCAGGTCCCCAGCACGGAGACCGGAATCAGCTCCCACGCCGGGCCGATGGCGCGCAGGTTGTAGAAAATGACGAACAGCGGCGTCATCAACGCTTCCAACACGCCCACAAAAATGAAATTGCCCAACGCTTTCGCAAGAAAGAGCGAATTCGCCGGAGCGGGGGAAATGCGGTAGGCATCGAGCACTTGGTTGCGCAGCTCGCGCGCCCAGGTCTGATTCAGGGCGGTCACCGCCGCAAACAGAAATGCCACCCAAATCAAGCCGCCCGCAATACGCCGCGATTCCTCTGCCAGAGGATCAAAAGAAAAGCTAAAGATCACCACGACGAGCAACGCGAAAAACAGCATGGCGTTGATGGCGTCTTTCGAACGCCACTCCAGACGGAGATCTTTGGCCAGAGTGGCGCGGAGAATTCCCGAAAGCCGACTCATTCATCTTCCTCCGTTTGCCGGCCCGGCCCGCGACTCATGATCTTGCCTGCTTGCAGTCTCACGAACTCGTCGGCGGCCCCGTCAAGCAAGGCCGCCTGATGAGTGACGACAAAAATGGTCTTGCCGGTGTCGCGCATCTGCGCCAGTAAACTCACCATCTGGCGCGCCGATCGGACGTCGACGTTGGAAAAAGGTTCATCCAGCAGCAGAATCTTCGGATCATTCAACAGAGCCCGGGCCAGCGACATCCGCTGCCGCATGCCTTGCGAATACTGCCCGACGGGCCGCTCCAGCGCGGGATCGAGCTGTACCGCAGCGATGGCTTTGGCACAGATCCTGTCATCCTGGATTCCGTACAGAAGCGCAAAATAGCGCAAGTTTTCCATTCCGCTCATTTCGTCATAGAGCAGCGATGGGTGCGCCATGTAGCCGATCTGTCGGCAGACGCTGCGAATGTCACTGGTGCCCAGAATCGAAATTTTGCCTTGCGTAGGTTGAGTCAGGCCAGCCAGCGAGCGCAGCAGGGTGGTCTTTCCGGCCCCATTGTCGCCCAGGATCGCGTACAGCTTCCCCGCGGGGAATTCGCCACTGACGCCCCGCAAAGCGGCAAAGCGTCCGAATGCCTTGATGAGATCGGTGAGGCTAACTATGGAGGGAGTGGAGGCGGGATGGGTGTCGGTTGCGGGCAATGGGTAGAAGGCGCGAAATCGCTGGCGGCGATTTTCTGGTCTGAGTCTACCGGAGGCGGGCGTTCTATGCATTCTCTATGAAACGACGCCATCGACGCCCGTTCGGATTTGGAGCCCTGGCCGTGGTCTTTACTCGGCGAAGTGGCAGCGTTGGTTTGCGAGCCCAGGTTCGCAGTGGAAGCCAGAAGGCTGTTTTCCACAACTTTGGGGCGCCACCCATCTAGGAAGCGACCCTCGGCCTGTGGGAAACTTGAACCATGAAGAAACCGTTTCTCCGGGTTACCAAATGGCTCGCCGATATTCCGGTGGAGGCCACGTGCATCGCCTGCGCCGGCGTCCAATTCCGGGTGAATTCGACGGCCCATCGTCCCCACCGCGAAGCGTACCAGAGATTGCTGCAGCTCGAGTTTGACCGGCACGTCCGGGCGACTCACGCCGCCAGCCAGCCGGCGGAGCCCTCCGAAGGAGAGTCCCATGAATGAGGCGGAGGAAGGCGCACAAGAGTGGAAGGCCCGCCGCTATGCTGAACATGCGGGTTTTGTCCCAGCGCTGGGGCAGGCAGTCCTCGACTTGCTGGATCCGCGGCCCGGCGAGCGCATTCTCGACCTGGGCTGCGGCGATGGCGTGCTCTCACAAAAGATCAAAACCAGGGGAGCGGAGGTGGTGGGCATCGATGCTTCGCCGGACATGGTTGCGGCAGCGAAACGCCGTGGCATCGACGCTCGAATCACGGACGGTTTCGATCTCAGGTTCGACGCCGAGTTTGACGCCGTATTTTCCAACGCAGCGCTGCACTGGATGAAGCGCGATCCGGGTGCGGTCGTTGCCGGCGTGCACCGGGCGCTGCGGACGGGAGGCCGCTTCGTGGGTGAAATGGGCGGACACGGCAACGTCGCCGCAATTACTGTGGCCGCTGTCGCCGTGCTCGAGCAGCACGGGATCAAGGACGCCGCGTCGGTGATTCCCTGGTACTACCCCACGGTGGACGCTTATCGAGAACTGCTGCAGCAGCACGGGCTTGCAGGTGAATACCTGGAGTTGATTCCCCGCCCCACACCGCTTCCCACCGGCATGCGCGGCTGGCTTGAGACCTTCGCAATTCCTTTTCTAAAGCGCTTGCCCGAAGCGGAACGGGAAACGGCGTTGGATGAAATGGTCGCCAGGCTGCGTCCGGTGTTGTGTGATGAGAAACAGCGCTGGACCGCCGACTATGTGCGGCTCAGATTCCTCGCCCGGGCGGAAAGGCAAACTCAAGACCCGACCACGGGCCAGGCGATCGGGTCACGCAACAATCGAGATGGTTCACCGGGCGTCCCGGGGTAGGGTTGAGCTTCGCCGCTAGCGGGAGAGCGGAGATCAGAAGCTGAAGCGTTTCGCTGAAATCAACCGCCACGGCGCGACTACAGTTCGTGCCCGTCCCCACTCGCTTTCGACCCGGCACCGCCACCCTGCGCTTTGGTCATGCTTTTTGCCGGTTCGCCGGCGGGCGTGGCATTGGTTGGAGTCCCCGGGGCGGGGGCGTACTTCGATGCGCACTTGGCCTGCAATGCCTTGGCATGAAAAACACCGTCGCGTCCGTAGCTGCCGTCGGCCAGCGCCTGGGCATTATCCTTGAAAGTGTCCGGCGGGGGCTCGGTTCCGCGATAGGCCACGGCGAGGACCTTGTCGTTCTCCACCAGAATGAAATCTACTTTCGGGCCGTTCCGCCGAATGGATCCCGGCTGAACGTTTCCGGCGACGCGCAGCCGCTTGGAATAAGCGCTGTCTCCCATCCCCTGCAACTCTTTGTGGTGACGTAGTAGCTTTTGCTCTCCTGCACGCCGGTGTAGGCCAGATACCCGAGCGACGCGACAATCAGGGCAGTCGCGCCGCCAAACTTGAGATACTTGCTGGTTTCTTTGGACATATCGCCGGGCCGGTGCTTCACCACAAACTCTACGCGCCAGGGCTTCGAGGGGTCAAGTAATCAGCCGCTTGCAGGCGGCAGGTTACCTTCAGCCGAGGGCCGCCTTCCGATAGAATGGAAGTACTTTCATAGACTTGAGGACTTTCCATCGATGATTCATCCCTGGCACGACGTTACCCCCGGCGACAGACTGCCGCACGAATTTCAAAGCGTGATCGAGATCCCATTCGGCTCCAGCGTGAAATATGAACTGGATAAAACCAGCGGCCTCATCAAGCTGGACCGGGTGCTGTACTCGGCGGTTTACTATCCCGCCAACTATGGATTCATCCCGCAAACCTTGGCCGAAGATGACGATCCGCTCGACGTGCTGGTGCTCTGTCAGGAAACCGTGGTGCCGCTGACCATCATTCATGCCCGCACCATTGGAGTGATGACCATGATCGACAGCGGAAAGAAAGACCACAAGATTATTGCGGTGGCGACCGAAGATCCCGAGTTCAATTCCTATCGCGAGGCCGCGGAAATGCCCTCCCATCGCATGGTCATGTTGCGGCGTTTCTTCCAGGACTACAAACAATTGGAAGGCAAAGCGGTCGAAGTGGATGAAATCCGGACGGCGGCGGAGGCCTATCCCATCATCACCGATGCGTTGGCCCGCTACAGCGAACAGCGGCGAAAAGGTTTCATCAAGCTCTAGCTCGCGGACCGTCGGGGTGGAACCAGACGTCGGAACTAGACGTCGGGGTGGAACTAGAAATGATCGTCAATCTCGCGGACGGGGGGGTGAGGTTTCTGTCCCAGCACGGCCAGGCTCCGCGCCTGGATAATCCGGTCCCACGGGCCGGCCTGCCAATTGTCCTTTTTCTTCTCGTCATGGATCCACGGCGGCAACGTGATAAATAGATTCACGGCGATCGACTGGGCGTAGGGCTCGTAGAGCGAGCGCAAATACGCAAGTTTCTGATCGAAGGCAGCACCCTCCTGCAGCGCCACGCCGCGTTCCAGCAAAGTTTTCCGGAGCAGTGTCATTTGCGCCTCCGGCAGGCGATCCGGAAGGCTGGGATCATAGCGCGTGCTGACCACCTGGGAGAGGTCCACCACGGCATGTCGAGCGATCGCGAAGGTTAGCTTGGCCTGGTCGCTGCGGAGACCATCCACCCCCGCGATCACCAGCGCGCTGGCATCGAGCAGGGTGGTCAGGGCGCCGAGCCAGGATTGATTGTTGTGCTGGGAACGGAAAAAACTCAGCGCGGGATACGACAAGTGACTCTCCAGAACTTCCGCAGCCCAGCGCTCCCAGTCGCGAAAAATATGATCCAACTCATCCTGCTGCTGCGATTTCCCCACGCGGGCAAGCAGTTCCGACGCGGTGGAAGGCGAGCCGGCGCGCTCGTCCAGCATGGAGATTTCGATCTCTCGCCTCGAAAACGAAGAGTAGATGGTGGGAAGGTATCCGATAATCGTGCCGAGGAAAGCAAAGCCCATGCCCGCTTCCAGCACCGCCAGAAATCGTGCCACCGAAGAAGTGGGCAGGGTATCGCCATATCCGAGGGTGAAGAAGGTCTCGCCGCTGTGGTAAATGAGCCCGTAAAATCCGACCGGCTGGCCGTTTAACTGAACATGCTCGCCGGATCCGAACTGCAGCAGCGTGAAACCGAGAATCAGTCCGCCTGCCCACACCGCCAGCAGAAAAATCAGCGACAACGGCCCGAAGTAGCCCAGAAAATTTTCCCGGCGGCCGGGCGCCTTGATGTAGCTTGCAATCGTTCGCCACGGCAGCCAGGTCCGTCGATAAAACACACGGCTGAGTCGAAATTCCCTCCGGATTCGGCGCGGCAAAACGATGGTTTCGAACGCGTCCAGCAGCACGAGCACGATGACCGCAATGCCGGCAATGGTGGATAGGATATGCATGGCCTCTTGCACCGGGAAAAGGGATGGTAGCAGATTCCGTTTGGGCTTACGGCTTCGGACGAACATTCCCGAGCGGGATGGTCTTCCCGGAGGCGGCGGAGCGCAGCGCAGCCTCAAGAATCTCGCTGACAATGACGTTGGTTTCAAGCGACGAGAGCGCATCCGGAGCCGCCCCATCCAAAACCACCGCCCGGAACAGCGACAACGAATCACCAAACGGAGAAGGAATTGGCTTTCCGGTTCTCTGCTCCTCGTCCTTGCCTTGCAGGCGCACCCGCAAGCCGTCATTGCCAACCGTGATGGCGTAGCCCGTCTGTCCGTAAACTTCCATATCCTTGCGGCCGAAAGGCCAGTTCCATGAGGCTTGAATGATCGCCTGGGCTTTCGGATAGGTGAGGATGATGGTCGCCTCGTCCTCCACGCGCGGATAAATGTCGGGCTTGATTTGTTGCGTGACGGCGGTCACCGTGGCCGGCCGCTGACCATCCATCAGCCAGGTCATCAGATCGGCGCCATAGCAACCGAAATCATAGAGCGCGCCGCCGCCATCGAGTTTGGGATCGGTGAGCCACGCGAAGAATTCCGGCTGAACGTTGATCTCCCGTGGGCCTTCATGGCCGTCATGAATGACCACCTTGCGAATGTCACCGATCGCCTTGTCATGAACCAGATCGTAAGCCGCGTGGTTGCTGCGATACCAGGTGGTCTCGTAATTCACCATCACTTGAATGTTTGCCTTGTGGGCGGCGTCGGCGATGGCGTGCGCGTCTTCGGCGCTGACTGCCATCGGCTTTTCCATCATGACCGGAATGCCATGACGGGCGCAGACTTCCACGATTCGCCGATGGCCGTAGGTGCTCGTGTATGCCAGGACAGCCTGGGGATGCGTCTTCTGCAGCATGTCGTCCAGATCGGTGAACAGCAGATTACCGGCAATATGGAATTGAGCAGCGTACCGCGCCGCGAGTTGCTGATCGGGCTCGGCAATTCCCACAAGTTGAATGTCAGAGCGATGCAGCGAATTCTGGAAAAATCCACCCACGTGACCGTGGACCAGGCCCGCGATGGCGATGCGAAGTGGCGCGGTCGCGGCCGGGGTTTGCGCGTGAGCAGCGGTGAGCGTCGCGAGAAAGAAAATCGCGGATATGGCGGGAAGAAGATTTTTCACTGCACCCCCAACGGTAACGGCGGAAATGTTAGCAGATTCGGGGGCGAGACCATCGCCGGGTGCTTCAGGGAAACCTGACGGTCCGCACCACCAGGCGCAATTTCGCTCCGGCGAAGCCCGGGCCGCACCTCGAGGCCGAGTCCACGACCTCAGATTTCTAGGACCTTAAGGCGTTGCTCGAGCGCTCGCCAAGGCATTCTGCACGGCCTGCAGTTCCTTCAACAGGCCGCGCAGCTTCGTCGAATCCAGCGCATTCGCGCCATCGGACTTGGCCTCTTTGGGATTGTCGTGCACTTCCATGAACACGCCGTCCACCCCGGCTGCGACCGCCGCCCGGGCCAGCACGGGAATGAACTCGGGCTGGCCTCCGCTGACTGCGTGATCTCCGCCGGCCTCAGAGGAGGGCAACTGAACCGAATGGGTGGCGTCGAAAACTACCGGCGCGAACCTGCGCATGATGGCTAGCGACCGCATGTCGACCACCAAGTTGTTGTATCCGAAACTCGCGCCACGCTCGGTGAGAAAGATCTTGTCATTGCCGGCGGTGCGGCATTTTTCGACCACATGCTTCATATCCCAGGGCGAAACAAACTGGCCCTTCTTGATGTTCACGACGCGGTCGGTCATGGCCGCGGCCACGACCAGATCCGTCTGGCGGCAAAGAAACGCCGGAATCTGCAGGATGTCGGCAACCTCAGCAACCCGGGCGACGTCATGCACGTCGTGCACATCGGTCAGGACGGGAACATGGATATCGTCTTTAACCTTTTTCAGAATGCGCAGACCCTCGACCAGTCCGGGCCCGCGAAAACTGCGGATCGAAGTGCGATTGGCTTTGTCGTAGGAGGCCTTGAAGATAAAGGGCAGGTTGAGCGCGCGGGTGATGCCTTTAATGACTTCGGCCATAAACAACGCATGCTTTTCGCTCTCGATCACGCAGGGCCCGGCGATCAAGAACAGATCGCCCGAGCCGATGCGGACATTGTCGATTTGGAAGGAAGTCGTCAGTTGTGGACTCTTTTCATCGTCCCGCCGCGCAGGGGAATTGCCCGCCCGGAACATCGAGGAATCCCCATGGATTCCCGCCATGGCGGCGGAAGTCCCCCCATGGTCATGGCGGCAACTGACCCTGGATGCTATCTTTTCCCCACATTTTCCGGGCGGTGAAACATCTCCACTTCTGCTCCGTCTTTTTCCGCTCGCCGCTTCTCCCCCTGTTCGAAGGCGGCGCCTACAAATGCCTTAAACAAAGGATGGGGCTCGAGCGGCTTCGACTTGAACTCGGGATGGAACTGGCATCCCATAAAGTGCGGATGACCGGGCAATTCGATCATTTCCACATAGGTACCGTCGGGCGTCGATCCGGAGATGCGCAGTCCTGCCGCGGTCAGCGTCCCTTCGTACTCACGGTTAAATTCGTAGCGATGGCGATGACGCTCGCTGATTTCCGTCTGGCCATAAATCTTGTGCGCCAGGGTATCGGGCTCGATCTTGCATGGCCATGCACCCAGGCGCATGGTCCCACCGAGTTCTTCAACGCCGCGCAGCTCGCGCAGTTTGTAAATGACGCGATGAGGCGTGGCGGGATCGAATTCGCTGGAGTTGGCATCGACCAGCC
>Ga0193726_1001680_pt1 | contig 16595 bp, 17 predicted proteins | sample H2c1metaG_FD_144928 | JGI IMG/M metagenome (GOLD analysis project Ga0193726, IMG submission 144928) | Soil microbial communities from a riparian zone of the East river system, Colorado, United States - H2c1 | ecosystem: Environmental > Terrestrial > Soil > Riparian zone | place: USA: East River... | reverse complement strand
CCCGCCCGGTCCGCATGGTTCCTCCCTGGCGATTCCTGATGTGCCTCGTCACCGCGGGGCCGATGTCGGCGGCCGCACCCGCGTTCCGTAGCCCTGAGTTCCGGAGCGCCAGGTGCCGTGCGCTGGTCGTTGCTGCGCTGAAGCCCGCCGGCGCTGACGGCGCGCATCGCCGCCGCCGTCCAGCGGAGCTCGGCAGTACGGCGTGCGGTGCACAGCGTCGACCGGGCCGAGTAACTCCTGACGATCAGCCGGGCAGGCCCCTGGACAGCACTGCGCCCGGGTCATCGGTCTTGAGCTCACCCATGAACGAAGAAGGCCGGGGCCGCAGCTACCGTATGGACCTGGGCACTGGGGGCATGCCCGGCGGCTGCGGCGAACATTGCCGGGCTAGCCAGAATCGATCCGGCTGTGCCAAGCGCTAGAATTGCGGAGATGATGATTGCTCGCCCGGTGCGCATGATTCCTCCACGGCGAATGCCCACCCCGCAGGCTGCTGTCCGGCGTCGCCAGCCTTAACGCCGTTTCCACGGTATGCGGGCTATTTCCGACCTTTCAGCTCTATTATGCATCTCGGGTAGCCTTTATCCAGTCTTGGCGATAGGCTGAAATGGGCGAAAGAATTGTCGCCGACTAATGCCGGGAAACCATCATGTAATCATGCGCCAGAATGTTAGGGCGCTCGTGCGCCGCAAGGCTTAGTGCAAGTTTCATCACCGCAATCCGGGGAATGCCGACGATGCCGGCGTCGCCAGAAAAATAGGTCCGCGTCGAACTAATATCCGAAAACATCGCTTGTATCCGTTATGTTCGAGTAGTAAAGTCCGCCTTGTGCTCACCGTGCCTACCGTGCCCCCGGCCGGGACGCTGATCGGCCGCGGCAGCGAACTGGCGATCCTGGGTGAGCTCATGCGCGGGGTCGCCGGGGGCCAGGGCGGGGCGGTTCTGATCGAGGGCGAGCCGGGTATCGGCAAGTCCACGCTGGTGCGTGCGGCGCTGGCCGAGGCGGCCGGGGCCGGCTGCCAGGTTTTCTGGGGCGCGGGCGATGAACTGGGGCAGGCCTTACCGCTGCTGCCGCTGCTAGAGGGCCTCCAGGTGCGCGAGCACTCCGCAAGTCCCCGGCGCACCACCATTGTGCGGCTGCTCCGGGGCGAGCTCGCCGCCGACCGCGGCACGGACGTCTCGGCCACGCTGGCGGAGCAGTTGCTGGCGCTCATCTACGAGCAGTGCGCCGTGATGCCGACCATCCTGGTCATTGACGACCTGCAGTGGGCCGACCGGGCCAGCATTGCCCTGTGGGGACGGCTAGCCCGGTCGGTCAGCCAACTGCCGCTGCTCCTGATCGGGACGATGCGGCCGGTGCCCCATCGGGATGACCTGCTGGCTTTGCGGCGGGCGGCGGGCGATGCCGTGCGGCTCCAGCTCACCGGGCTCGCCGGGGCGGCGGTAGCCGATCTGGTCGCGGCCCTGGCCGGCGGCCGGCCGGGCGACAAGCTGATGCGCCTCGCCGACGGCGCAGCGGGCAATCCTCTCTACGTGACCGAGCTAGTCGCCGCGCTGGCCCGCAACTCCAGCCTGACCATCACCGACGCGGGGATCGCCGAGCTGCTCAGCGGTCCCGCGCCCAGCTCCCTGTCGGCGGCCATCGCGGATCGCCTGGACTTCGTTTCCGGGCCGGTGCGGGAGGTACTTCAGGCGGCGGCTCTGCTGGGCGTGGACTTCGCCGTGCCGGACCTGGCCACCGTCCTGGGCCGGGGCGTGGCGGACCTGATCCCGGCCGTTGACGGGGCTCGCGCCGCGGGCGTGCTGACCGAGTCCGGCAGCGGCCTCAGCTTCCGGCATCCGCTGATCCGCGCGGCGCTCTACGACCGCATGCCGGCGCCGGTGCGCGCCGCCTGGCACCGCGATGCCGGGCGGGCTCTCGCGCAGGCCGGCGCGCCCGCGGACCGGGTGGCCCGCCAGCTGTTGTGGGCTGTCAACGGGTCTGGCGGCCGGTCCGAGCCGATGGGCGAGTGGATCCTGAGCTGGCTGGCCCGCAGCTCGGAGCTCCTGGTCGTCCAGGCCCCCCAGGTGGCCGCGGAGCTCCTCCGCCATGCCGTCGCGAGCTCCCCGGCGGCCTCGGCCCAGCACGACTATCTGTCCGGCCGACTCGCTGACGCCCTCTACCGGATCGGCGAGGTAGCCGAGGCGGAGCAGGTGGCCAACCGAGCGCTGGAGCATGCCGTCGAGCCCGATCTCCTGATCGACCTGCACTGGACGCTGGCGCAGTGCAGCATTCAGGCCGGGCGGTCCGCGGAGTCCCTGGCCATGCTGAACCGGGCCCTGGCCGCCCCCGGCATCGCGACCCGGCACCGCGCCCGGCTGCTCGTGCTCGCGGCCCGGACGCACAGCAATTCCGGTGAGGTCGAGAAGGCCGGCCGGGTCGCCGCCACCGCGCTCGCGGCGGCCTCGGAGGCGGGCGACACCTGGGCGATGGGCTGGGCCTTGCACGTGCTGAGCATCGTGACCGCCGTGCAGGGCCGGTCGGCGGACGCGCTGGCCCTGTTTGACCGGGCGCTGACCGTGACCCAGGCCGATCCGGCCCTGACCGACCTGCAGCTCCTGCTGCAAATCAACAAGGCCATCACGCTGGGCAACCTCGACCAGTACGAGGAGGCCCTCGCCGCGGCTCGGGAAGCGCGGCACCTGGCCGGCCAGGTCGGCACGACCATCCGGCTGGGCCAGGCGCACTCTGCCCTGGGCCAGCTGCTCTTCGAAACCGGACGCTGGGACGAGGCGATGGCCGAGGTGGCGGTCGTCCTGCACGAACACCGGAAGGAGCCGGCCGTGGCGTGCGGCGAACTGGGCATCGCCGCCGTCATCTGCTTCCATCGCGGCGAGGCCGCGCTGGCGCGCCGTCACCTCGCGGCGGCCGTCCCGCACGCCCAGCGGCTAGGCAACCGGGTCATCGCCCCGCTGACTCTCGCCCGCAGCCTGGACTCCGAACATGACGGCGCGCTGCCGGAAGCGCTGGCGGCGCTGACGGCCGGGTTCTCCGACAACATGGAGGAACTCGAGGAGGTCGAGGACCTGCTAGCCGACGCTGTACGCCTGGCCACGAAGATCGGTGACCTGGACACGGCGAAGGATCTCGCGGGCCACGCCGCAGCCCTGGCCGCCGACTCGGAGATCCCCCACCGGCAGGCGAACGCGCTCTATTGCTGCGGCCTGCTGGACCATGACGCCGGCCGGCTGGTCGAGGCCGCGGAGCGCTACGGGCAGGCCAGCCGCCCGCTGCTCAACGCGCAGGCGCTGGAAGCGGCCGCCGAGCAGTTCGTCGGCGCTGGCGACCGCGACCAGGCCCGGGGCGCATTCACCCAGGCCGTCGAGATTTATGCCTCGCTGGGGGCCGCGGCGGACGTGGCGCGGCTCCAGGCCAGGTTCCGCGCCCACGGCATCCGCCGCGGCCCCACAACGAAGCACCGGCGGGCGAGAAGCGGCTGGGACAGCCTCACGCCCGCCGAGACTAAGATCGCCGCCCTGGTGGAGGGCGGCCTTTCTAACCCGGAGATCGCCGCCAAGCTGTTCCTCTCCCGGCGGACCGTCGCCAGTCACGTCTCCCACATCCTGAAGAAGCTGGACGTCCATTCCCGGACTGACATCGCGCGCGAGGCTGCATTGCGCAATATCGAGTCAAGATGATGACGGCCGGGGCGCGAACGAGCGCGCAGTGCGTCCGGCGGCTCCACCGAGGGCTCACGACGTACCCGACACGACGGCGCTGCCCCGCGGGCTACGGTCACGGCCCTCATCCAGGCGCGCCTGGAACCCGAGCGTGAAGTACACGGCCTTGCCTGCCGGAGTCCGGTAAGAGCCCCAGTCGCTCGACAGGGTGGCGACCAGCATGAGGCCCCGGCCGCTTTCCGCGTCGGCGGGCGCATCCAGCAGCACCGGCATCGACCGGGAAGTGTCGTGGACGTCCACCCGTAACTGCCCGCGGGTGCAGTCGATGACCAGCTCGGCGGTCTCGCCGGCCTGGTGCCGGATGGCGTTGGTCACCAGCTCGCTGGCGAGCAGGACGGCGACGGACACGTCGACGGGGGCGCGGTAGGCGTAGATGGCGGCTTCGACCTGGCAGCGGGCCTCGGCCGCGGCGGCCGGTCCCAGCCTTAGCGAGATACGGCGCAGCGGGTGCACGGTCGGGCGGATCGGAGCCATCGTCTCCATCTGGTTTCCTTGCTAGGCCTGAATCGTGCCGGAGTTCTTGCATGACAAATCTCCTGCAACTTTCAGCGAGAGACATCGGTCGGGTGACGGATAAATGAAGCCGGGCCGGTGACCAGGGCGCCTGAGCAGCCTGAAGGTGCCGGTGGGACTGAAGGGGCGAGCGGCTCCGCCGACCCTGCCCGGCAAGCCCCGGGCGCTCGGGCTTACCCGGCGGGTGCGGCAGGATGAGGCCATGCCCCGCCCCGCGACACGCCATGACCGCGACGCCGGCGGCCCCGCCGAGGTGCTGGCGGCCAAGGCCGCCCTGCGCGACGAGGTGTGGTCGGCGCTGCGCGCGGCGCGGGTGGCCCGGTTCCCCGGCGCGGCGGGCCGGATCCCGAACTTCGCCGGCGCCGAGGCGGCCGCTGAGCGGCTGCGCGGCGCGCCGCCGTGGCAGGCGGCGCGCACGCTGAAGGCCAACCCGGACTCGCCGCAGCTGCCGGTGCGCCAGCGCGCGCTGGAGGACGGCAAGACCGTCTACATGGCGGTCCCCCGGCTGGCCGAGCCCGAGCCGTTCTTCGCCCTGGATCCCGCCCACCTGAGCGAGCCGCCCCGCAAGGCGGCCTCGATAGTCGGCGCGACCCGCTCCGCCCGGCGGGTCACGCTGGCCGAGCTGGACCCGGTTGACCTGGTCGTGATGGGCAGCGTGGCGGCCGCCGAGGACGGCGCGCGGCTGGGCAAGGGCGGCGGGTTCGCCGACCTGGAGTACGCGCTCGCCGCCGCCGCGGGCCTGATCGGCCCGCGCACGGTGACCGTGACGACCGTTCACGAGCTCCAGGTACGGCCCGCCGGGACGATCCCCGTGACCGGCCACGACGTGCCGCTGGACTTCATCGTCACGCCCGAGCGCGTCATCGCCTGCCGCCCCGCCGGCCAGCGCCCGCCCCCCGGCATCTGCTGGGCCGACCTGACCGAGGAAAAGATCGCGGCCATCCCCCTGCTCACGGCCCAGCGGGCGGCTCGGCGCCGGGACCGCTGAGCAGGGCCAGGGCGGCGGCCTGCAGCGCCGCGACGCAGGCCGCCACGGCCGGATGCGCGCCCGCGCCCCGCCGGTAGGCGACGCGGTTCCGCCGGCGGGCCGGGAGCGGCAGGAACCGGACCCCCGGCGGCGGCTGGTCGGCGCCGAGCTGCGGCACCAGCGAGACGCCCTGGCCGGCCGCCACCAGGGCCAGCACGGCCGTGAAGTCATCCGCGTGATGCCGCACCCGGGGCGCGAAGCCGGCCGCCCGGCAGGCCTGCAGGGTGACGGCGTGGCAGAGCGTGCCGGGGCTGGCGACGATCCAGTCGGCGTGCCGGGCCGCCGCGACCGGGTCGCGCGAGGGGCCGGCCGCTACGGCGGGCACCAGGGCTGGGCCGGCGGGCACGGCCAGGAAGACCGTCTCGTCGAGCAGGGGTACCGAGTCCAGCGCCGGGTCGGGCTCGACCGGCGCGAGGTCATAGTCGTGCAGCAGCGCCACGTCGAGCCGGCGGTCGCGCAGCGCACCGGGCACGGCGACGGGGTCGAGCTCGGTGACCATCAGCTCGAGCCCCGGATGGTCGCGGCCCAGCGCGACCAGCGCCGGGGGCAGCAGGGTCCGGACGGCGCTGGGGAACGCCCCGATCCGGACGGCTCCCGCCAGCCCGGCGCGCGCGGCGGCCAGCCCGGCGTCGGCCGCCTCCAGCGCGGCCAGGACGGTCTCGGTGTGCCGGACCAGGGACATCCCGGCGGGCGTGAGGCGCACGCGTCGGCCGGCGTGCTCCAGCAGCGGCACGCCCGCGTCCCGCTGCAGCGCGGCGAGCTGCTGGGACACGGCGGACGGCGTGTAGGCGCGGGCCTGCGCGACGGAGGCGATCGTGCCCAGGTGGGCCAGGTCGCGCAGCAGCCGCAGGCGGCGGACGTCAAGCATCAGCTCAGCTTACGTTTCAGGTGAGGAACGTGAACTGGTTCTTCACAGTCGGCTCGGGCAGGCTGGCGGCATGACTCTCGCTGGCCTGTACGTCCCGCTGATCACTCCGTTCGACGAGTCCGGGGCCGTGGCCCTCGGCGCGCTGGAATCCCTGGCGAACGAGGTCCTGGACGCCGGGGCCCGCGGGGTGGTGGCGCTCGGGACCACGGCCGAGCCGGCCACCCTCACGGCCGCGGAGCAGCGCTCGGTCACCGACGTGGCTGCGCGGGTCAGCCGCGAGCGCGGGACTCAGCTGCTGGTCGGCGCCCACTCCCCCGCGGAGCTCGTCGCGCTGGGCGACCGGCCCGAGGTGACCGCCGCCCTCAGCGTGGTGCCGCCGTTCATCCGCCCCGGCGAGGCGGGGGTGCTGGCCTACTTCACCGCCCTCGCGGCCGGCAGCGCCGTGCCGCTCGTGGTGTATGACGTCCCCTACCGCACGGGCCAGTACCTGTCCGCGGGCACGCTCGCCCGGCTGGCCGCCGTGCCGGGCGTGGCGGGCCTGAAGTACGCGCCGGGCGGCATCAACGCCGACACGATCGCGCTGCTGGCCAGCCCGCCGCCCGGCTTCGCGATCCTCGGCGGCGACGACCCCTTCATCTCCCCGCTGCTGGCGCTCGGCGCCCGCGGCGGCATCCTGGCCTCAGCGCACGTGGCCACGGCCAGCTTCGCCGCGCTGGCCGCCCGGTGGGAGGCGGGCGACGTCACCGCCGCGCGACGGCTCGGCGGCCGGCTGAGCGCCCTGTCCACGAGGCTGTTCGCCGAGCCGAACCCGGCGGTGATCAAGGCCGTCCTGCACGCGCAGGGCCGCATCCCGACCCCGGCGGTCCGGCTGCCGCTGCTGCCCGCCGGCCCGGATACCACTGCCGCCGCGCTGGAATGCGCGGAGAAGCTGGACGCCGGTCAGCTCTCCCCCGCGACCGCCGGAGAGATCCCGGACGGGGTCGCGCCGTCGGCGGATGCGCGGAGGTAGGGCCGGATCCGGTCAGCGATCGCGTCGGTCTCCTCGACTGACAGGAACGGCACCTTGTCGAAGTTCGTCCCGCCGCCGGGCAGCGTCCCGGCGACGTGGAAGTGCACATGCGGAACGCGCTGGTGCGCGGCCGACCCGTTGTTCTGCCACACCGCCAGGCCCGCGCACTGATAGGCAGCCAGGACGGCGCGGCTGACGTCGATCACCGCCGCCATGACGGCCGCGCCCTCGGCCGGCTCGAGGTCGATGATCGTCTCCCGGTGCGTCCGCGGCACCACCAGCACGTGCCCGACGCCCCGCTGCTCGCGGGTCACGAACATCACGGTCAGCTCGTCCTGGCCCAGGATGGTGTACCGGAACTGGCCGCTCAGGAAGTGGCAGAAGACGCACCGGTCGGTCGGGTGCATGATCAGTGACGAGGGGCTCACGTCGTCTCCTCAGACAGGCCGCAGGGTCACCGCAGCGGCGCCAGCGCGTCAGCCAGCGGGGCCAGGATCGCGGGGCTCAGCGGCGGCCGGAGGTAGACGATCGCCAGGTCGAGCCCGTGCTCCGCGAACGCCGCGACCTGCCCGGCGGTGGCGGCGACATCGGTCCCGTCGAGCCGGACGTGGCTGGACAGGGTGATCTCCGCCGGGTCGCGGCCGACGTCCTGGCAGTGCGCGTGCAGCACGTCCCGCTTGCGGGCGAACTCCTCCGGCGTCCCGCCGACGAAGTTCCAGTGCTGCGCGTACCGCGCGGCGGTCCGCAGGGTGCGGCGCTCGCCACTGCCGCCGATGACGATCGGCGGGTGCGGCCGCTGCGGGCCCTTCGGCTCGTTGCGCGCCCCGGCCAGCTGGTAGTACCGGCCGCTGAAGTCCGTGCGCTCCTGCGCGAGCAGGCCGATGAGCACCTGGCAGGCTTCCTCGAACCGGTCGCTGCGCTCCCGCGGCGTGCCCAGCTCGACGCCGTACGCGCCGGACTCCTGCTGGTTCCAGCCGGCGCCGATGCCCAGCTCGAGGCGGCCGCCGGAGATGACGTCGATGGCCGCGGCCATGTTGGCCAGCACGGCCGGGTGCCGGTAGTGAATCCCGGTGACCAGCGTCCCGAGCCGCAGCCGGGTCGTGGCCTGGGCCAGCGCGGCCAGCGCGGTCCACCCCTCCAGGCAGGGGCCTTCCGGGTCGCCCGCGATCGGGTAGAAGTGATCAACAGCCAGCCGGACTCGAACAGCTCGATGTCGTCGGCCTCCTGCCACACGGCCAGCAGGTCGGCCCAGGTCGTGTTCTGGGGCGCGGTCTTGAAGGCGAAGCGCACGGTCAGTCTCCTCGAGAGCGGGCGGCGCGCTGCGCCGGGCCGGCCAGCCGCCCGGCCCGGCGCAGCGCGCGTCCGGAGTGGGTCAGCTCACAGCGCCGCGGTGGCGGTGCCGGACACCACGACCTCGCCCTTCTGGTTGACGGTCTCCACGTCGACCGAGACCAGGGTGCCGTCCTCGCTGCGGGTCACGTCGGTGACGGTGGCCGTGGCCGTCAGCGTGTCACCGGGCCAGACCTGGGACCGGAACCGCACGCCGAAGGTGCGCAGCGTCCCGTTGCCGAGCGCGTCGGTCAGCAGGGTGCCGGTCAGGCCCATGGTCAGCATCCCGTGGGCGAACACGCTCGGGTACCCGGCGATCTTGGTCGTGAAGACCTCGTCGGTGTGCAGCGGGTTGAAGTCGCCGGAGGCCCCGGCGTACTGCACGATCTGGGTCCGGTACAGGCCGTCGGCGACGACCTTGCTCTGCTTCGCGCCCTTCTCGACGTTCTCCGCCGTCCAGGTAGCCACTACTTGTCGCCCCCCTCGCTCGTCACGACCTTGCCGGTGGTCACCCCGACGCTGCGGGTGGTGAGCACGAGCTCGCCGGCCTCGTCGCGCCACTCGGTCACGCTCTCCCGGAACTGCATCGTCCCGCCGCGGCGGCCCTCCCGCGTCCAGCTCTTGCCGGGCTGGGTCGTGGCGGTGAGGACGTCGCCGGGCCGCAGCGGCCGGTGGTACTCGTAGTGCTGCTCGGCGTGCAGCCCGGTGCCGCCGCCGGTGCGCTCGACCCGCGTCCCCTCGGTCGGGCCCGAGCCGTTCCAGGGCTTGTCCGGCTGCCACCGCAGCGGGTAGTCCGGGTCCCAGTGCGCGGAGGCCTGGATGAAGGTCGGCGGCGCGATCACCCCGCCGGCGTCCGTACCGGCCGCCGTCTCCTCGTAGTACACCGGGTTGGTGTCTCCGAGGGCCTGGGCGAACAGCCTGATCAGGCTCGTTTCAACAGTGAACTTCTCAGCTGCCATAGCTGGGCGTCATCCTTCCGGGAGGAACCGAAAGATCATCCAGGTGAACGTATCGTCCTAAGTTCACAAAGTAAACCCAGATGCTAGGGTAAATCCATGCCGTACCAGGACCTGGAGCACGACCCCTGCTCCATCGCCCGCCCGGTGTCGCTGCTGGGTGACCGGTGGACGCTGCTGATGCTGCGCCAGGCGTTCCGCGGCATCCGCCGGTTCGGCGAGTTCCAGTCGACCCTCGGCATCTCCCGGCCGCTGCTGGCCGAGCGGCTGGGCCAGCTGGTCGAGGCCGGCATCCTCGAGCGGCGCCCGTACCTGAGCGAGCAGCGGACCCGCCATGAGTACCGGCTGACCCAGAAGGGCCTCGACCTGTACCCGGTGCTGATGGCCCTGCGCACGTGGGGCGACCAGTACATGGCCCCCGACGGGCCGCCCGTCGTCTACCGCCACCATGACTGCAGCGGCGTGGCCGAGATCCACCACGTCTGCAGCGAGTGCGGCCAGGCCCTGTCGGCCCGCGACGTCACGCCCGAGGCCGGCCCCGGCGTCGCCGCCGCCGCCCTGCACCGCGCCGGGCACCCGCGGTCCCCGCGGCCGAGGTGATTTCCCCCTGACCGGGCCAGGACCGGGCCGGAAGCTTGGTCCCGTCCTTTATGTCTCCAGCATTCAGTATTTCCTGGCCCAGATCCTGGTGGCGGAGCAGTGGTCTCCCCCCTACAGCCTGTCCCGCAATACCATCAGCGATCTCGGCAATACCGCCTGCGCAGCCTACGGCGGACGGCTCGTGTGCTCACCGCTGCATGGCGTGATGAATGCGTCATTCATCACCCTGGGCGTCACGATGATGGCGGGCTCGGTACTCATCCTGCGCCAGTTCGGCAGCAGCCGCGGGGCCGCCGCCGGCCTGGCCGCGATGACCATTTCCGGGCTCGGCGTCATCATCGTCGGAGCATTCCCGGAGAACAGCGTCCCGGCCTGGCACGGCACCGGGGCGGGCGTCACCTTCGTCGTGGGCAATGCGGGCATCATCATCCTCGGCCGCTCGCTGGGCCTGCCCGCGCCGCTGCGGCTCTACTCGTATCTGTCCGGCTCCCTCGCCCTCGTCGCCCTGGGCTGCTTCGTCAGCGCCCAGTACCTGGGTCTGGGAGAAGGCGGAATGGAACGGGTAGTCGCCTACCCCCAGACCGCATGGCTGATCGTCATCAGCCTTTACTGGCTGGCGGCCCGCGGGGCCGGGCCGCCGCCCGTCAGTAGCCGGCCAGGGCACGGACCGCGGTGGTGACGGCGGCCACCGTCGGGATGACCTGCTGCTCGAGCACGTCCGCGAACGGCAGCGGGACGCACGCAGCGGCCACTCGCCGGATGGGTGCGTCGAGGGACTCGAAGCCCTCGTCGGCGACGATCGAGGCGACGGTGCCGCCCCAGCCGCCCTGGTAGGGGTTCTCCTCGACGATCACCAGCCTCGATGTCCGGGCGACCGAGCCCAGCACGGTCGCCATGTCCAGCGGCACCAGGCAGCGCAGGTCGATGACCTCGGCCGAGATGCCGTCGGCGGCCAGCCGCTCAGCGGCGGACAGCGCCATCGGCACGGTCGCGGCCAGCGCCACGACCGTGACGTCCGATCCGGCCCGGGCGACCGCCGCCCGGCCGAGCTCCACGACGTGGCCCGCGGGCGCCGCCGGCCCCTTGCTGGCGAACAGGCCCTTGTGCTCGAAGAACACGACCGGGTCGTCGCTGCGGACGGCCGCGGCCAGCAGGCCGATCACGTCGGCGGGCGTGGCCGGGGCCACGATCTTCAGGCCGGGGATGGCCAGCGCCCAGTTCTCGACCGCCTGCGAGTGCTGGGCGCCGAACCCGAGGCCGCCGCCATTGGCCGTCCGCACCACCAGCGGCAGCGTGACCTGGCCGCCGGTCATGTATCGCAGCTTCGGGATCTCGTTGGCCAGGTAGTCCCAGCAGCACGCGAAGAAGTCGGAGAACATGATCTCGGCGACCGGGCGCAGGCCCGTCAGGGCGGCGCCCATGGCCACGCCCAGGATGGCCTGCTCCGAGATCGGCGTATCCCACACGCGCGCCCGGCCGAACTCTTCGAAAAGGCCCGCGGTGGTCTTGAACACGCCCCCGGCCGCCCCGATGTCCTCCCCCAGGCACACTATCGACGGGTCGCGGCGCAGCTCCCGGGCCAGGCCTTCCGCGACCGCCTCCCGGTAGGTGATCAGGTCCGCCATGACGATCCTCCGTCCGCCCACACATCAGTCAGCGCGGCTGCGGGATCAGGACCCGGCGCCGCCTTGGCCTCCGCCACGGCGGCCCGTACGATCCCGGCCGCCCGCTCATCCGCCCCCGTGACCTGCTCGGGCGGCACGCCGAGGTCGGCCAGCCGGAGCCGGGCCAGCGCCAGCGGGTCCCGGCTCAGCCAGCGCTCCACTTCCTCGGCGGGCCGGTAGGTCGCCGGGTCCGTGCGGCTGTGACCGTAGTGCCGGTACGTCTGGGCCTCCAGCACGGTGGGCCCCTGCCCGGACCGGGCGCGCCCGGCGGCGCGCGCCACGGCGTCCCGGACGGCCACCACGTCGTTGCCGTCGATGATCTCCGCGGGGAGCCCGTACGCTGGGGCGCGGTCCGCGGCCGGGTGCGGCACCGCGGTCACCGAGCCGATCGGCGTGTACTCCATGTAGAGGTTGTTCTCGCAGACGAACAGGACCGGCAGCGCCCACACCGCGGCCAGGTTCAGCGCCTCGTGGAAGGCGCCGATGTTGGTGGCGCCGTCGCCGAAGAAGGCGACGGCGACCTGGCCGGTGCCGCGCAGCTTGGCCGACCACGCGGCGCCCGCCGCGATCGGCAGGTGCGCGCCGACGATCGCGTAGGAGCCGAGCATTCCTGCCGAGGCCTTGGTCAGGTGCATCGAGCCGCCCTTGGCCTGGCACAGGCCAGTGGCCTTGCTCATCAGCTCGGCCAGGGCCTCGGCCGGCGAGGCGCCGCGCGCCATCGCGTGGTGATGGCCCCGGTAGGTCGCGAAGACGTAGTCGTCGGGCCGCAGCGCCGCGCTCGCGCCCACGGCCACGGCCTCCTGGCCGGCCGCCAGGTGCGTCGTCCCCTTCACCAGGCCCTGAAGGAAAAGATCCTGCGCCGCCTTCTCGGTGCCCCGGATGATTGCCATCCGCTCGTACAGGCCGAGCAGTTCCGCCGCGGCGGTCACGGCGCGCCGCCCCCGTCGGCGGCGGCACGGGCCGCCTCGCCCCGCCCGGCGGCGGTGTTGAGGTGGGACTGGCTCTCCCGGAGCGTGCTCAGCTCTCCGCCGGCCGTCCAGTACTTGCGCCCGGCCACCAGCAGCTCCTCGGCCGGGAACTTGGTGATGACCTCGCAGCCCGTCGAGGTCACCACGACTTCCTCCTCAATCCGCGCGGCCGTCCATCCGTCGCTGGCCGGCCAGTAGGTCTCGAGCGCGAACACCATGCCCTCCTCGATGGTTTCCGGGTGATCCAGCGAGACCAGCCGGCTGAAGATGGGCTTCTCCCAGATCGACATGCCGACCCCGTGCCCGTACTGGAGCGCGAACGCCGCCGTCTCGTCCGGGAAGCCGAACTCCTGGGCCCGCGGCCAGAGTGACACGATGTCGCCGGTCGTCGTCCCCGGCTTGACCAGGGCGATGGCCTGATCCATGTACTCGCGGCAGCGGACGTAGGCATCCCGTTGCGCCCGCGAGGCGCTGCCCACCGCGAACGTCCGGTAATAGCAGGTGCGGTAGCCGAGGTGGCTGTGCATGATGTCGAAGAACGCCGGGTCTCCCGGCCGCAGCAGCCGGTCCGAGTAGACGTGCGGATGCGGCGAGCAGCGCTCGCCGGAGATCGCGTTGACGCCCTCCACGTACTCGCTGCCGAGGCCGTAGAGGACCTTGCTGACCAGGCCGACGCAGTCGTTCTCCCGCACCCCGGGCCGCATGAACTCATACAGCTCCTGGTAGGCGGCGTCGACCATCGAGCATGCCTGGCTCAGCAGCATGATCTCGTCGGCCGTCTTGGTCCGCCGGGCCTCCAGGAACACCTGCTGCCCGTCCGTGGTGGCGATGCCCTGTGCCGCCAGCGCGGCCAGCACCGGCATCTCGGCCACGTCGACTCCGAGCGGCTCGCCGGCCAGCCCGTGCTCGCGCAGCTCGGTCGCCACCTGCCGGGCCACCTCCGCCGCGATCCCCGCATCGGGGTGGAACGCGCCCCGGAGGGTGGAGATGCCGGCCCGCGCTCCGGTCTGGGCCGCACCGTCGGCGGTGTGATCCAGCCAGGGGTTGTACAGCTGGTGGTGCCGGGCCGCGGAGCCGAAATCCCAGAGCACCGGCTCCCCGCCGCGCGGGAGCAGGGCGAACCGGATCAGCTTGTCCATCGCCCAGGTGCCGATGTGGGTCGAGGTCATGTAGCGGATGTTCGCGAAATCGAACGTCAGCAGCCCGCCCAGCTCGGACTGCTCCAGCTGCGCTTTCAGCCGGGCCAGCCGCTCGTCGCGCAGCCGCGGCAGGTTGACCCGCTCCTCCCAGTCGACTGCGTTCGCCCCGAACGTGGGAATCGCCATGCCGGCCTCCTCATCGCTGTGTCAGCCATCAGTGGACTGTCTCCCTGCCGGCCGCGCTGGCGGCGAGCGCTCAGCCATCGGGGAGCCCCAGCAGGCGAGCGGCATTGCCGCCCAGGATCAGTTCCTCATCGGTTCCGAGCCGCAGGTCCCGGACGCCGGCCACCGGGTCGTCCGCCCCCATATCGAAGGGCCGGTCGGAGCCGAGCACCACCCGGTCGGCGCCGGCCCAGGCGACCAGGCCCGCGAGCACCCCGGCGTCATGGGTGAGGCTGTCGAACCAGAGCCGCCGCAGCGACTCGCCGGGTCCGCCCGGGGCGCCTGACCGGGCCTCGGCCCGGACGGCGTGGGCCCGCCGGAGCCGGCCGCGCAGCGCCGGGAGCGCCCCGCCGCCGTGGGCCAGCAGGATCTTGAGGCCGGGATGGCGCTCCAGCACGCCTGTCGCGGCCAGGTGCGCGGCGGTGATCGTGGTCTCCAGCGGGTTGCCCACGGAGTTCCACAGGTAGTGCTGGTCCAGCGCGGGAATCCCCAGCCCCCGGGTCGTCGGATGGATGAAGATCAGCGCGCCCGTCGCCTCGGCGGCCGCCCAGAACGGCGAGAACGCCGGGTCGCCCAGGTAGGTCCCGCCCACGCTGGACGGGATCTCGGCGCCCTTGATGCCGGGTACCTGCATGACCTGCTCGAGCTCGCGGGCCGCCAGCGCGGCGTCCTGCAGCGGGAGGGCCGCGAGCGCGCTTACCCGGGCGTCCTGCGCGGCGCGGGCCAGCCCTTCGTTCTGCACCCGGCACACCCGCAGGGCCTCGTCCGGGGCGGCGTCGACCGGGATCAGCATGATCCAGGGCGACAGCAGCAGGTGATCCACGCCCTGCGCCGCGGCCTGGTCCAGCATCGCCGTGACGTCGCAGAACTCGCGGGTGATCGAGCGGACCGGCGTGCCCCGGAACGTGACCAGCGCCCGGCCGTCCGCGCGGCTGAGCGACGGCCGCCAGCGTTCCGGCACCCGGTCGGTCAGCATCTCCGGCACGATGATGTGGCTGTGCGTGTCGACGATCAACCCGGCTCCCCCGGCATCGCCGCCGCCCGGCCCGCTGCTCCGCCGGCCACGCTGCCGCCCAGGTACAGCGCGCCGATCTCGGGGTGCTCCAGGACCTCGCGGCCGGTGCCGGCCAGCCGGACCCGCCCGTTCTCCAGGACCACCCCGTGACTGGACAGCCGGAGGCCGGCCCGCGCATTCTGCTCGACCAGCAGGATCGTCTTGCCGGCGGCGTTCATCATCCGCACGGCGCCGAAGACGGACCGCAGCACCTTCGGGGACAGCCCCATCGACGGCTCGTCGAGGATCACCAGGTCCGGGTCGAGCATCAGGCCGCGGGCGAACTCGACCAGCCGCTGCTGACCGCCGGACAGGCTGCCGGCCTTCTGGCCCGCCCAGCCGGCGACCTCCGGGAACAGCTCCTCGACTTGGCGGCGCCGGCTCGCGACCAGTGACCGGTCGGCGATCGTGTAGCCGCCCAGGTCGATGTTCTCCCGGACGGTCATGTCGCGGAACAGGCTGTGCTGCTGGGGCACGTGGACAATGCCCAGCCGGAGGACCTGCCTGGGGCTCTGGCCGGTGATCGGCTCGCCGCGCAGCAGGACGCGGCCCCGGCGGGGCCGCAGGAGGCCGCTGATCACGGCCAGCAGCGTCGACTTTCCGGCGCCGTTCGGTCCCACGACGCAGGTAATGCCGCCCGCTGCCACGCTGAACGACACGCCATGCAGCACGTCCCCGCCGCCGTAGCCGGCCACCAGCCCGTCAAGCTCCAGCAGCGGCGCGCCCGAAGGGGCCGCGCTCTCGGCGTCAGCCGGCGACGGCATTGTCCTCGTCCTCCTCCGCCGCGCCCAGGTAAGCGTCCAGGACGCGCGGGTCCTGCCGGATGGCCGCCGGCGCCCCGGCGGCCACGACGGTGCCGTAGTCCAGGACCGTGACGCGGTCGCACAGCCCCATCACGAAGTCCATGTTGTGCTCGACGATCAGGAACGTCGTGCCCGCGGCATTCAGCTCCCGGATCCGGGCGGTGATCTCGTTGATGAGCGACGGGTTCACGCCGCCGGCCGGCTCGTCCAGCAGCACCACCGCTGGCTCGGCAACCAGCACGAACGACAGTTCCAGGAGCTTGCGCTGCCCGTAGGACAGCGTGCCCGCCGGGGCGCCCGCGTGCCCCGCCAGGCCGGTGAACTCCAGCAGTTCCAGCGCACGCCGGCGGTCGGCGGCCCCGCCCGCCCGGGCCAGCGGGAGATGCCAGCGGCGCGCCCCGGTGCCGCCGGGCTGCGCGGCGACCAGCATGTTCTCCAGCACCGTCAGCCGCGGGAACGTCCGCGTCAGCTGGAACGTGCGGCCGATGCCGCGGGCGAAGACCCGGTGCGGCGGCGCGTTGGTGATGACCTCGTCACCGAGGTAGACCTCGCCGGCATCGGGCCGCTCGTAGCCGGTGATGACGTTGAACAGCGTCGTCTTGCCCGAGCCGTTCGGCCCGATCAGCCCGGCGATGCTGCCCGCGGCGACCTCGATGCTGGCCTCGCTCAGCGCCCGGACTCCGCCGAACCACCGCGTCACGCCCTGCGTCCGCAGCAGGGCCG
>Ga0193726_1001679_pt1 | contig 16615 bp, 14 predicted proteins | sample H2c1metaG_FD_144928 | JGI IMG/M metagenome (GOLD analysis project Ga0193726, IMG submission 144928) | Soil microbial communities from a riparian zone of the East river system, Colorado, United States - H2c1 | ecosystem: Environmental > Terrestrial > Soil > Riparian zone | place: USA: East River... | reverse complement strand
AAGGCAGCACGCTAAAGCATCGCATCGAAGGCAAACCGTTATCGCTCGATCAACTGGTGGATTTCAGTTCGCAAATTGCCGACGCGCTCGACGCAGCACACGCTGCGGGAATAGTTCATCGGGACATGAAGCCCGCGAATTTGTTTATCACCAAACGCGGCCACGCAAAAATTCTCGATTTCGGCCTCGCCAAAGTTACCGGCCAACCATCGCAGCAATTGACGCAAGACGGCGCGACTCTGGCAACGGAAGCAGTCAGTTCGGCGAATCTCACCAGCCCCGGAACGGCGTTGGGAACTGTGGCCTATATGTCGCCCGAACAAGCACGCGGCGAGGATCTCGACGTCCGCACCGACTTATTTTCTTTCGGCGCCGTTATATACGAAACCGCCACCGGCAAGCAGCCGTTTACTGGCACCACTTCAGCCGTAATTTTTGACGCCATCCTGAATCGTGCGCCGATAGCGCCAGTTCGTTTGAATCCAGATTGTCCATCGGAGCTTGAGCGAATCATCAACAAAGCGCTCGAGAAGGATCGCGATCTTCGCTATCAAGTCGCCTCAGAAATGCGCGCGGATTTGAAGCGCCTGAAGCGCGAACTCGATTCCGGAAGATCATCTGCGGTACCCGCTGCCAAGCAGTCTTCAGGCACGTTGGCAACCATGCCTACCGGCGAGCGAGTGTCCGCTACCCGCGCGCTGTCAGATTCGCAACTCCCCATTCGCGAATCCGAATCTGGAAAATCCGTAGCAGTCGAGTCCACGCGGTTCGATAAAGCGCACTACCGCGACGCAAGAATCACCACCTCCCTAATCGTCTTCTTCGCAATTGCCGTGGGCGGCTTTTGGTATTGGCGCAGCCACTCCAGCGCTCCGCAAATCGGTTCCATTGCTGTAATTCCGTTCTCAACTTCCGGCGGCACGACCGACTCCGACTTCGTCAGCGATGGCATCACCGAATCATTAATCGACAGCCTCGCTCACGTTCCCGACTTGAAAGTTAAATCCCGCAATTCCGTTTTCCGCTACAAAGGGAAAGAAGTCGACCCCCAGCAACTAGGGAAGGAGCTGACCGTCGACGCCCTCCTCACCGGCCGCGTCGTCCACCACGGCGACACAATTCAAGTCAGCGCCGACCTCACCAACGTTCAGGACAACACAGAAATCTGGGGGCAGCACTACGAACGCAAAGCATCCGACATCATCGCGCTTCAGGAACAAATCGCCGGAGACATCGCCGGAAAACTTCGCTCGAAATTGAGCGGCGTGGAAAAGAGTCAGGTCACCAAGCAAGGCACGCAGAACCCGGAAGCCTATCAGCTCTACGTGAAGGGGCGCTACCATTGGAATAAGCGCACTGAGGCCGACATTAAGACAGCGATTTCGTACTTCAATCAAGCCATCGACAAAGATCCCGGTTATGCGTTGGCATATTCGGGTCTTGCGGATGCTTATAGCGTTCTGGTCGTTTACGGAAGTGAGGCCAAAGACGTGACCCCCATGGCCGATGCCGCGGCCAAAAAAGCATTGGAACTCGATCCCTCGCTCGGCCACCCACACGCAGTTCTGGGAGCCAGCAAGAACGAATACTACTGGGAATGGGCTGCCGGAGAATCCGAATACAGGAAGGCATTTGCCCTCGATCCGAGTGACGCCACGGCGCATCAATGGTTTGCCGAGGACCTTTCGACATTCGGTGACCATGCGCAGGAAGCGATTAACGAGGCGAGTTTGGCGCGCCAACTCGATCCTCTGTCGCCTATTATGGGCGTTGCACAAATGCAGGCTTACACTTCGGCCCGGCAATTTGATAAAGCCTTCGAGATCGGTCAGAAATTGGTCGTTGAAAATCCGGTGTTTGGCCCACCGCATTTATATCTGGCCCGTTTGTATTGGGCTGAGCATAAATATCCAGAATTAATTCAGGAACTTAAAACTGCCGCCGAATTGATGGGCGACAAGAACGGCGCCGAGTTCGCTGCCGGTTTGGAGTCGGGCTACCGTTCTGGCGGATGGCCGGGCGCGCTACGCAAGGGAATCGAGGTTTCACTCGCTGAGCGTAAGGACAAAAATGGATACGTTGGTCCGACCAGTATCGCGGAGCTATATGCTGATCTGGGGGACAAAGATCACGCGTTCGAGTGGCTTAACACGGCCTATCAGGAACGCGATTTTTTCTTGTGCGGCATTCGCACTGACTTTCTGTTTACCTCCCTGCGATCCGACCCGCGCTACGCAGAACTCGTTCGCAAAATTGGTTTGCCGTAATCGAAGCGTCCGCGCTGTATTCACGACCCAACTCTGAATTAGAATGTCCGCGCGTTACAATTCATTTGAAAAAGGTAACTGCGCATGACTCCCTTACCAGACAACGGCATGATCCACGTCAGCAGTCCCTACTCAGTTCGGGAAACAGTCGAGCGGGTTGAGGCCACACTGCGCACCAAAAACCTCACCGTTTTCGCGCGCATTGATCATAGTGGTGAAGCCGAAAAAGTCGGACTGACCATGCGTCCCACGCAACTACTCATTTTCGGCAGTCCAAAAGCTGGCACGCCAACGATGATCGGCTCACCAACTCTAGCAATCGATCTACCGCTGAAAGCGCTCGTATGGGAAGACGCCGAAGCGAAAGTTTGGGTCTCCTACAACGACCCAAACTATCTCCAGCGCCGCCACAATATCTCCGACGAATTGCTGAAGAATATTTCGGGTATCGGCGTTGTGCTTGAAAAGGCCGTCGCGTAGGGGCAACCTTCAGGTCGCCCTTTTGCGTTCGGTTCAAGGTTTCACGCCCGCCTAATTCACCGGCGTCCGCATTCGCGTCTCCGGCGTCGTGCACATATATTTCTTGTACGAACAAAGGTCGTTCAGCAAATCTTTTTGCTCTGAAATAATTTTCTCTTTCTCCGTTTCACCCACCAACATAATAATCACATCATCGCGTCCCGGACTCATGCTCAGCATGAACGGATACATTCCAAATCCCGCGCCGCCGATATCCTTATTCTTCACGCCCGGCGCATAAAACATGTAGTGTGGCATGTTCATCGTCTGCGGATCGGGCTTGTTCGTAAATCCGCGCATCACCGGAGCAATCATGTAGGCAATTCCGTTGCGCGCTGGATTCGGTGCCGCCGCTGTGCCGAATCTCTTCGTCACTTCAGCGTTCACGTGAGGTGAATCCATTCCGCGCGCTCTCAACTCCGCCGCGTAAATATAATCTTGCAGCAACGTCTTCGATCCTTCCGCATCGAAGCATACCGCCCAGGCAACGTCGTCTCGAAACGGTGCGTCCGCAAATTGCCAATCCGTACGCACGACGATGCAGCTCACCCCATTCGTGCCCTGATGGTGCAACACAAATCCCTTAACGGGATCCAGTACATATGTCGTTGCGCCATCCCGCAAATGCGGAGGAGCAGCGCTCAGCGCGAATCTCACTTCCAGCGCCTCCGGCATGCGCTCCAGTTTCGTGGACGCAACTTCCGCGGGCGTGTCCATCTTCTTCATTTGTGCAAAGCAACTCGTACTTGCCATCAAGCTCAGAATCACAATTCGCCGTGCGATTCTCATGCTCTGTCTCCTATTTTTGAATTTGTAGAACACCGCGGAACGGAACTACTTTGCTTTCGCAATCCTGCGCAACAACTCGTCAACTACATCGAAGTCAATTTTCTCAGGCTTGGTGAAATTTACGCAGCCTTTGCCCTTTTTCTCGCCGGAGAGTTTCGCCCGCAGATCTTTCATCGCTGGCGCCCCGCACCCGTAAACCGAAATGTAATTTTTCTGGCTCGCAAACGCGAACGCCATTACACCGTCGCGCTTATAGCAGGGCATGCCGTAGTCGATAGACTCCGCAAATCCAACGAGATTCTTTTTGCAAAGACTATGAAGTTTAGCCAACGCGGCTCGCCGCTCTTCAGGCGCTTCCGCGATGTACTCTTTTACATTTGCCGCCTTGCTGATCATCGCCGTACCTCCGTTTGGCCGATTTTCACACGTTTGCCGTGTTTACGAAACAACAAGCTAAGGGTCTCTACAGCGAATCTATACAGGACTTACACGCATCGCGGGATGTCCGCGTCTTTGCCCGTCGGCTACTTTGAACTCGTAGTTAGAAATTCCTCCAGGAGACCGATCAAATGGAAGCCAATAATTTACGCGAACTTTACATCAGCGAATTACAGGATCTGTACGACGCGGAAAATCAACTGATCGAAGCACTGCCGAAGATGGCCGAAGCTTCAACCTCTCCCGATTTGCGCAAAGGATTTGAAGCACACCTGACGCAAACACGGGGCCACGCCGAACGACTGGAAAGCATTTTCGCCGGCCTGGGCGAAGAACCGAAACGCAAGAAGTGCAAGGCCATGAAGGGCCTGGTAGCTGAAGGCGGCGAAATGATTGACGAGGACTTTGAGGGACCTGTGAAAGATGCAGGCCTGATCGGCGCTGCTCAGCGCGTTGAGCACTACGAAATTGCCGCATACGGAACGGTGCGAACCTTTGCACAAATCCTCGGGGATCAACAAGGTGTCAAACTCCTTTCTCAAACGCTCGAAGAAGAGAAGGAGACCGACGAAAAACTCAACCAGCTTGCGGAAGTAATCAACCTGGAAGCCGCAGGTTCTGAATCACTCGGAGAAGACATGGAAGAACCGGCTCCCAAGAAGAAAGCCAAGGGTGCCGGACGATAGCGCGACATTAGTAGATGCTGCGGAAGTTCAATGCAGTCATGAAGGGACGCTGCTCTGCGGCGTCCCTTTGATTTTATTTGGCACCGCGTCAGCTTTTCTCACGACAGCATCGCCGAGCCGCCGAATTTCCTACGCACAGAACCATGGAATGAGTGTAGGATGCCCGCAGTTTTCCAGGTCAGTCGAAAAATCCGAAAGAGGAGATTACATGAAGAGAAAGACAGTTCTGTTTAGTATCGTTGCGCTGTTTGCCGCCGCTTCGGTGTGTTTCGCAGCAGACAACTTGAACATGGGCACTTGGAAATTGAATGAAGCCAAGTCCAAAATTGCCGCCGGAGCTCCGAAAAATGTCACCGTGTCTTACGTAGCGGTGGGCGACAGCATAAAAGTTACCGTGGATGGCCTCGACGGCGCAGGCAAGCCCGCGCATAACGAATGGACCGGAAAGTTGGACGGCAAGGATTACCCGGTAACCGGTGATCCGGCTTCCGACACGCGTGCATACAAGGTGGTGAACGCTCACACCATGGAGCTGACCATCAAGAAGGGCGGCAAAGTCACCCAGTCCGGCACCATCGTAGTTGCGGCCGACGGCAAGAGCCGAACTTCCACCATCACCTCAACGGATTCAATGGGCATGAAGGCCACGACCACCGCCGTTTCCGACAAGCAGTAGTTCGCAAGATTGAAGACGTGCTATTTCTGGAGGGCCGCGAAAACTCGCGGCCCTCACCAAAAATCTTCCACGAACTGTTTCCTGTGGCTCAGGTCTTCAGACCTGAGGCGCGTCCATGCAAATCACCGTGCGCCGATGTCACCGCGGACAGTGTCTTTCCCGTCATCCGTCGCCCCCAAATCTATAGCATCACCGCGATCGACTCCGCAAAATAAAATCTGGAGGCAGTGCGACACGTGCGCCGAATCATTCTTCTCTGCGTTCTGTTGGCCGGAGTTATCGTCGGCGTTCTTCTATGGCGAAGTTCGCCATCGCACCCTCAGTCGGGGCCAGCGTCCGTCCCGACTATCACCAAGCGTCCGGTGAACTTTGTGAATCGCGTCTTCGATCCGGAAAATCCGCCGCCCGATATGCCGCAATTTTCTCCGGGAGAACTTGCTGTCTGCGATACGAATTTTCTCTCCGATGCGCACGTCGCAGGCGAAGCCAACGAGACGGATTCCACGCACGCGATTGTTACCGTCACCGGCGTGACAGTGAACCTGCAACTCGATATCACAATTTGGGTGCCCAACACCGCATCGCAACACGTCATCGAACACGAACAAGGACATCGCGAAATCTCAGAGCATTTTTACCAATCCGCGGACAAGCTCGCCGCGAAAATCGCCGCGCCTTACCTTGGCAGAAAATTTGAAGTTTCCGGAACAGATTTGCACGCCGAGCTAAGCAAAGCCCTCCAACAAATGGGCGCCGACATCACCGAACAATACGACAAGGAACTGAATCCAAATCCAACGCAACTCCGTTACGACGCCATTACCGATCACAGCCGCAATGACGTGTCGGCAAGGGACGCCATCGCCCAGGCGCTAACCGAGAATCTCGCTAGTCAGAAATTCGATCCCAAAAAGCGCTCCCTGATCAATTAAACATCCGCAATTCGTAGGGGGCGGTCCCGAAGTTTGGATGCGATCCGCCCGCCTCCAAATTAAACTCTCACTCCAGCCCATCTGCCTTTCGCACCGACGCAAATTTAGTTTTGCATGCCCACGCAAAATTCAAGGAGTCCCAATTCCGTCCCCACGCATCTGAACATTCGACAAATCGCCTCGGCCAAAATAAAATTCCGTCGCGAAACGGAGACCCCGCCATGTCAAAAACCGTCGCAGATGTCCTGTGGGAAATGCTGGCGAGCGCCGGCGTCAAGCGCTGTTACGGCATCGTTGGTGACGCCCTAAATCCCGTCATCGACGCGCTCAGCCGCAACAAAAAAATTGAATTCATCCACGTTCGCCACGAAGAGTACGGCGGTTTCGCTGCCGTAGCTGATGCCTATTTCACCGGCGATCCGGTGGTCGTGTGCGGAACCGCCGGGCCAGGTGTCGTTCATTTATTTAATGGCCTGATGGACGCGCGAAAAGAAGGCGCTGCCGTTATCGCGATTGCCGGCGACGTGGAAACAAAACTAATTGACACCGGCGCGCTGGAAGAATTAAATCCTTACAAATTTTTCGACGCGGCCTCTCTTTATACCGGACGTCTCGTAAATCCCGAACAAGCTCGCGCCATCATCAGCACCGCAATTCTCACCGCCGTCACGCAAAAAGGCCCAACGGTAATTTCAATTCCCGGTGACGTCGCAGCCTCGAAAGCTGCGGAACAATCCTACGAAATCAAAATTCCAGCCGCGCCCGTTTTGCGTCCGTCCGATTCCGATCTCGCGAAGCTCGTGCGAATGATCGACGACGCCAAGACCGTAACAATTTTTGGTGGCGATGGTTGCAGAGACGCCCGCGAAGAAGTCCTCGTGCTAGCCACGAAATTAAATGCGCCGGTCGGCTACACTTTCCGCGGCAAGCAATGGCTGGAACATGACAATCCTAACGCCGTCGGCATGACGGGCCTTCTCGGATACGGCGGCGCGTACGATGCAATTCACGACGCCGACCTTCTGCTATGCTAGGTACAGATTTCCCCGTTCACGGAATTTCTTCCCGGAGACAAAGTTAAGAAAGTTCAAATCGATAAGAATCCAAAGCATATCGGCCGCCGCACCGCCGTCGATCTCGGCCTCGTCGGCGACATCAAAACAACGGTCGCCGCTCTGCTCGAAACCGTCGATAAGAAAACTGATGATCGCTTTCTCAGCAAATACGTCAAAGAAACAAAATCCTTCCATGAACTTTTACAAAACTACGTAGTCAAAGGCCCGGAGATCAAGCCCATCCGTCCCGAATTTCTAGCCGCCACGCTCAGCGAACTCGCGTCCGATGACGCGATGTTTTTCGCGGACACCGGCACGGCCTGCATCTGGTTAGCAAGGCATATCAGCGGCGGCAAAAATCGCAGGCTCTTCGGCTCATTGTCGTGGGCCTCCATGGCCAACGCCGCGCCCAACGCATTTGGCGCGCAACTCGCATATCCGGGCAGACAAACAATCGCCCTTTGCGGGGACGGTGGTTTCACTATGCTCGGTCTCGGCGATTTATTAACGCAGGTCGAACGAAAAATTCCGGTCGTTCAAATTATTCTCAATAATTCCTCGCTCGATTTCGTAAATATCGAACAGCAAGAAGCCGGTTTCGTCCCATTCGGCGTGCAATTCAAAAATCCAAATTTCGCAAAAGTAGCCGAAGCGATGGGCGCAAAGGGAATCCGTATCGAAAATCCCGGTGACGTGAAAGAAGGTCTAGCCGAAGCTCTCGCGCATGAAGGCGGCCCAGTGGTTGTCGACGCGGTAGTCGATCCATATGCGCTTTCGCGGCCATCGCATTCTCCGTTTCACACCGTAAAGGGATTTACGCTGAGCCTTGCAAAGCAGGCGCTGACCGGGAAAATGGATTCGGTGATCAAAACAATCGAGCGCAACACAAAACTGGTGTAGGACCGTCGTAGAGGAGGGTCCGTGACCCGCCCGCCTTCAATCGCCCGCTCCAGTGGCTTCGTTTTTTTTCTGTATATCGACCCCAAAACTCTCACCTTGACATTCTAGTAGAGCCTATATATCCTCCGCCTAGAATGTCTACTAAAGAACAATCCGAACGCATCGAAATGCTTCAAGGCACTCTTGACCTCCTCGTCCTTCGCACGCTTTTGCTCGGTCCGACTCACGGCCACGCCATTGCAAAAGCAATTGAGTTTAATTCTGATGACGTCCTCCAAGTCGAGCAGGGCTCGCTTTATCCCGCGCTCCATCGCCTCATCAAGCGCGAATGGATTTCGTTTGAGGTCGGTACGTCCGAAAATAATCGGCAGGCAAAATTTTATCGGCTGACGGCCAAAGGCCGCCGCCAACTTACCCTTGAAACCAGCAAGTGGGACAAGTTCGCTCGCGCCATCGGTCAAATTCTTCGTCCGGCGAAACAGGAAGGTGATTGATGAGTCTCCGCAAACGCATGTTGAATGATATGGATCATGACATCAGCGAACACATCGCGCGCGAAACGCAGGACAACATCGATCGCGGCATGTCGCCCGACGAAGCGCGCTACGCGGCGCTGCGAAAATTCGGAAACGTTGGTCTGGTGAAAGAAAACACTCGGGAGGTATGGAGCATGGTGTGGCTCGAACAACTTGGGAAAGACCTTCGCTTCAGTTTGCGCATGCTGCGCAAAAATCCCAGCTTCACGCTGGTAGCTATCCTCACTCTCGCCCTTGGGATCGGCGCCAACGCCGCTATTTTTAGTTTGGTCCGCGGAGTTCTTCTGCGCCCGCTCGTAAATCGCGACGAGAATCGGCTCATCTATATCCGTCAAAGTGCCGACGGTCTCAACGTCGACAACATAAACTTCTCCGTTCCCGAAATTGAAGATCTCCGCACCAGCGTCAAATCCGTTTCAGAATTTGGCGAGTTTTCCCAGACCGTCTTCACCATTCTCGGCCTCGGCGAACCTCGCGTCGTTCGTGCCGGCGTAGTTGACGGTTCCTATTTTGAAGTGGTCGGCCTGCACCCCGTTCTCGGCCGCCTGTTGGACATGCACGACGACGGTCCCAAGGCCGAAGGCGCGATCGTGCTCACATATCGTTTCTGGACCAACGTCTTCAAAAGCGATCCCTCTGTCATCGGCAAAACTGTCCGGCTCGACAATGGCATATTCGGGATGCGCCCTGCCACCATCGTCGGAGTTCTTGAACCGTCCATCCCGTATCCCTCCGACACAGAAATCATCTCCAACGTCGTCACCAGTCCGCATCATCTTTCCGCCACCATGGTCACGGGTCGCGTTCATCGCATGACCGAACTTTTCGGCCGCCTCGCCCCCGGCGCGACTATCGAGCAAGCACGCGCAGAACTCACCGGCGTCTACGCAACGATCAACCAGGATTATCCGGCGGACTATCCCAAACAAGACCGCTACGGCATTGACGCCAAACTCTTGCGCGAGCAAATCACTTCCAAAGCTCGAACCGTTCTTCTTGTTCTGCTCGCTGCGTCCGGGCTCATTTTCATTATTGCTTGCTCCAACGTCGCCAATTTAATTCTCGCGCGTACCGTTCGCCGCGAAGGCGAACTTGGTATTCGCGCTGCGCTCGGCGCCAGCACGGGTTCGCTTCGGCGCACTCTGCTTGCGGAGAATCTTTTGCTGTGCGGAGCTGGCGCCGCTCTCGGCGTTCTGATCGCCCGGCCGATGGTTGCCGTTCTTGCGCGTTACGCTTCGCGATTTTCTGTTCGCGCACTGGATCTAAAAGTGGATTCGACCATGCTGTGGGTCGGCGCTGGACTCGCTCTGCTTGCGGCGGTTCTATTAGCGTTCGTTCCCCGCCTGCCCTCGGCAAATGCATCCCAGGGACTTACGCACGCGAGTGGCGGCACACGTGTAGCAGGTGGCACCAATCGACGCCTGCGCATTTTCGCTATGATTCAAATCGCCGCGTGCTTCGTGCTGCTTGCGGGTGCCAGCATGTTGGTCAAAACCCTTCTTTCTCTGCAAGCCGCGCAGACCGGCCTGGACATGCATCACGTGCTCACGTTTAACATGCCCGTAACCACCTACGGAAAAACTCCCGACGAGGTCGCCAGCTTCTATCGCGAAACTCTTCGCCGCATTCAGGGAATTCCCGGCGTGGACGCCGTCTCCATTGGTTCCGAAATTCCATGGCGCGACGCGGGCCAGTTCGGCTCTGGTTTGCACTTCACCGCCGACGGACAAGTTCACGGCGCGCCCGAACAAGACCCCCGCGGTCACTTTCGCACCATCTCTCCCGGATTTTTTGCTTCGCTCGGTGTTCCCATCATTGCGGGCCGGGATTTCAATGCCTCCGATCGCCGCGGGGCAGAGTCTGTCGTAATCATTAGCCAAACAGTTGCCCAGCGCATGTTCCCCAATCGCGACGCCGTCGACCGCCACATAATCTTGACCGATCCCGTCCTTAAATTTATTCCCAATTTTAGCGCCGCCCCCACGCGAATCGTCGGCGTCTCTGCCGACGTGGACGACGAGCACATTGTCCCTGGCCCGATCATGACCCTCTACTATCCATTCGAGCAGGTAATGTTTGGCGGCCGCTTGTTCGTCCACACCAGCACCGATCCGTACGCGCTGGTAAAGCCCATCACTACCGTCGTGCGCGATATGTCCACCGACCAGCCGCTCGAACGCGCAGCCACGCTTGCCGACGTTCGCGCTGAAGTTCTCACTCCCGACCGCCTCAACACATTCGTCTTTGGCGGATTCGCGCTCGTCGCGCTTACCATCGCGGTCGTCGGAGTTGCAGGCGTGCTCGCATTTTCCGTCAGCGCGCGTACGCGTGAATTTGGAATTCGTCTCGCGCTTGGCTCGCAGCCCTATCAGCTTCTGAAGGGCGTGATTGTGGAAGGCGCTGTGATGGCCGGGTTGGGAATTCTGGCAGGAGCTGGCGCTGGATATGTGCTCGCGCGTCTTGCCGGTAGTTATTTTCAGGACATGCATATGCCCGGTGCGATTGTTGTCGGCGTCTCGGCGTTTCTGCTGTTGGCCGCAGCGGTGATCGCGTCAGCACTTCCGGCGATTCGCGCCGCGCGCGTCGACGTGATCCAAGCTCTTCGCGCGGAGTAAAAGCATTAGTGGGAAACTGCTTTTTGTTCTCGTTGTCGGGGGTGCCCCACACGTCCTAGCTACGTGTGGGGTTTTTGACGTCCTGCCCAATCGCCACTACTGAAATTTCAAAACGACAGAACCCACCGAAACTCCGCGTGCTTGTTCGCCGCCGAAGTAGTAGCACTCACGCGCACCCCGCGCTGCTCCAGCGTCCCCTTGTCCACACTTCCCGGCGCACCGGGCCCCATCACCACGTTCGGCTCGACCGTCGTCAGCACATCAGTCGGCGAATTCAACTCCGCGTGCAATGTAGCTCCATTCACAGTAATCGCGAACTCACGTGCTCCAACTTTCGCCACCGTCGAATCCGAATGCAAAAACTCCGCAAACTTCCGCTTGGTTGAATCCACAATATTGTCCGCAATCGTCAGCTTCCCGCGCGCCAACGTCAGCGTGCGCGTCCATTCCATCAATCCAGTCGACGCGTCGTACGCACCCGCCCCATCACCGGTTACCGTAAATGCATCTGCCTCAAAATGCGCCGAAATAATCCGCGCCAAATTCAATCGTGCGTAAGAAGTTTTGCTCCACGCGTCGTGCCCGCCCGCACCATCATTTCCCTGACCGCGCCCGTCCACTAACAGCGTGTTGGCCTCTGCTGTTTTTGGAACGCCCGCATAGCCGGAAACGCCGGTCAAATATTGTCTGTGCGCCCACAAAATAAAACTGTTCACGTCCGGATGCACGTGGCCATCTTCCAGCCGCCAGTCCGCGAACTTCACACTCAGCTCCGCGGCCGCATGTCCTTCCGGCGGACCGCACTTGTACGCAACCGCCATCGCTTGCGCATCCCATCCGCTGCGCCAAAAAACTACATCCGCATCCGCAAAGTGATGCCACTTCTCCAGTTTTGCAATCGGCTGCGACGCGAGCGCATCATCTCGCCAAGCTAGCGTCCACCATTCTTCCGCGTTCGAGTTTCCCTGCGATTTCATCCAGTCCGCCACGCCCTGAATTTCACCAGAATGAAATCGCCGTGCCAGATCGTAAAGCAAATTGTAATTCGTCTCGAAGTGATCGACGCCGTCCGGACCACGCGGATGACTCCTCGCGTAATCTACGCCGCCATGCGCCCGTGTCAGCGGCCCTTCAAACACGTCCCCGAAATCAAACATCGTTTGCCCGCCGGGTGTAAGCGAATGCGCCGCGTAGAGATGCGCGCTCTTCAATCCGGGCTGATCAAATAAATTTTCTCCGGTCGCGTGTTCAAGCGCATCCAGATAATGAACGATCCACGGCGTCGCGAAAATCCAATACTCGAATCCTTCAAAGTAATATCCGTCCTTGGAATATGTCGCCAACACGCGATCGTAAATTGCCCGCGAAAGCGCGGCCCATTGCGCAGCCTCCGGCACCTCGCCATAAAGTGCATACGCCGCAACTCCCAATCCCGCAATCGGAATGAAAGTATGATTCTGGCTATACGCATAAACGCTTCCCGGCTTCGGCGAGAATGCTTCGTAAAGTAAATGTCCCTGACGCGCGATCTTGTCTCGATACTTGGCTCGTTCCGCCGTCGTCAAATCGTTGTAAAGCAAATCGTAAGCCATCGCCATTCCATACAGCAGATGTCCCGCCGCCAAATCCGTGTTTGGTTTGTTGAATGAATATCCCCACACGTCGTAGCTCACCGCCGCATCCATATATTGCTTGGCCAAATTCAAATACTTTGCATCGCCTTCTATCTTGTAAGCAAACGCGGCCTCCGCAATCGCCAATGCAACATCGTTCTGCGCGCGCCGCTCCTCAGCCGGAGGCGCCGGCGGCGTGCCACGCAGTACGCGCAAATTCGCGAGCTCCGCCTGCCACCAAATTTTCTGCACACCATGCGCCTTCGCTCGCAGCGCATCCAATTCCGCCTGCGCAAAATAAACGCGCGGATGCACCCCCACCAGTTCCGGCCGCAGAGCCGAGTGCAGACTTTTCATTGCATCAATAAGCGGCACAATTTTACTATTCGGATTCTTGCTAGCGCCCAACGCTTCCTGCGCATCCTGTGCACGCGCGTTCAGAAATCCGCCGAACATCGCGACAATCGCCAACGCACTCGCAACGAAACGCTGTCTCATGGCTCTCCAAATCCAAAACTTACTATCTTTCGCATGTACCCCACACATTTATTTTGTTAACGTCATCTCGATTTCATCCCCTACCCCAATAATATGGCGCACAACGCGAATCCATCCCCATCCTTCACCGCAGAGTCTCTCAGCTCCGCAGGACACATGCGCTGGATTATTGTCGGCCTAATTTTCGTCTCCACCTGCATCAATTACATCGACCGGACCAGCATCTCACTCCTCTATCCCGTTTTCGGCGCGCAAATAAATATTTCCGTCCAGCAATATTCTCGCGTCGGAGCAATCCTGCTTTTCGCGTACACGCTTTCGCAGTCCGTTTCCGGCCGCTTGTATGACAAGTACGGCGCGCGCGCCGGTTTCACCGTCTCGATTGTCGTTTGGTGTTTCGCCGCGATGGCCCACTCGCTCATCATCGGCTTCGCAAGTTTCGCGGCATGCAGTTTTGCTCTGGGATTTGGCGAGGCAGGGAATTGGCCCGGCGCCGCAAAAGTTATTGCGGAATGGTTTCCGCAAAGCGAACGCGCTATCGGCATGGCCATTTTTAATGGCGGCGCTTCCATGGGCGGAGTCCTCGGCCCGGTAATCGTCGGCGGACTGGAACAAATCGTCGGCTGGCGCGCAACATTCCTCATCATCGGCGCCAGCGGATTTCTGTGGCTAATCGCCTGGCTCCATTATTATCATCCGCTCGCAACACATCCTCGCGTCGCGCCCCCCGAACGAGAATATGTTTTGCGCGATCGCAGCAATGCCTCCCGCGAAAAATCTCCGCCGCTTCGCATCCTTCTCGCGCAACGCCAAACCTGGGGAATTCTCTTGGCGCGATTTTTCGTCGACCCGGTCTGGTGGCTCTACATGCTGTGGCTTCCGCTCTACCTCACCGCCGCGCGCCACTTCAATATCAAACAAATCGCAGTCTTCGCGTGGGCGCCATATTTGTGCGCCGCGCTCGGCGCATTGTTTGGCGGGTGGCTCGCCGGAAAATTAATTCGCCGCGGCTTCACAGTAAACGCCGCGCGAAAAATTGTAATCGGCTCAGCCGCAGCGCTCATGCCATTTGGAATTCTCGCCGCTCGCGCAGGAACCGCCTACCACGCGCTAATCTATATCGCTATCGTCCTCTTCGGATTCCAAATGTGGATCTCGAATGTTCAAACTCTCCCCAGCGATTTTTTCTCCACCGCCGCAGTCGGCACCGTCGCCGGAATGGGAGGCACCGCCGCCGGACTCAGTAGCCTCATCTTCAACCTCGGCACCGGATGGCTCGTCATCCACTTCGGCTACGCCATAGTCCTAACGATCGCCGGAGTGCTTTCGCCAATCGGAGCCGTCCTTCTTTTTGCGTTCATCGGACGGATTCATCACCTCAATCTCGTTCCTCCCGGTGACAACGCCGTGGTATAATGTTCGTGGAAAGTTACACCCTCCTCCGGATTTTCCGCCATGCAAGATCTGAAAATTCTTCAAAAGACAGAATCACTGCACGAAGCGCGCTGGTGGGAATCCATGCCGGACGGACGCGTTCACTGCTATCTCTGTCCACGCCACTGTCACATCGGAGGAGGGCAGGGCGGCTTCTGTTTCATTCGTGTCAATCAAGGCGGGAAATTATATAGCCTGGGATACGCTTCGCCCGCCGCGCTGCAAGTGGATCCAATTGAGAAAAAACCGCTGAATCATTTTCTTCCCGGCACGAAAGTTTTCTCAATGGGCACCGCCGGATGCAATATGGGCTGCTTCTTCTGCCAGAATTGGGACATTTCAAAATCACATCAGGATCAGGTTCATTCGACGCTTGTACCGCCCGAGGATGTTCCGGCGCTCGCCCGGCGTAACGGTTGTCCGACGATTGCGTTCACGTATAACGAGCCGACCATCTGGGGCGAATACGTCGTCGACATTTGCAAATCCGCGCGCGAGCAGGGAATTGCAACCGTGATGGTCACCAACGGCTACATCACGCGCGAAGCATTTCACGATATTTACGATGACATCGACGCCGCGAATGTAGACCTGAAAGCGTTCACAGAAGACTTTTACGGACGCATCACGCTAACCGAATTGCAACCGGTGCTGGACGTAATTAAGTGGCTGAAAAATGAGACCAATGTTTGGTTTGAGCTGACCAATTTATTGATTCCAACATTAAATGACGATCCCGGAGAAATTCGACGCCTGGCCGATTGGGTTTTGGAAAACGTCGGTTCCGATGTGCCCGTACATTTCACAGCGTTTCATCCCGATTTTAAGCTGCGCGATAAACCGCCGACTCCGCCCGAAACTTTGCACATGGCGCTCAAAATCGCCCGCGATGCCGGACTAAATTTCGTCTACGAAGGAAACATTCAGGGCGGGGCGAAGGATACGATTTGTCCGGGGTGCGGGACGGCGGTGATTCGTCGCTCATGGCACAACGTAATCGAAAATAATTTACGCAACGGTGCTTGCGGGAAGTGCGGACGGGCGATTCCGGGGCGATGGAAATTTGCGAAGGGCACGAGGCTGGCTGCGAAGACGCAGAATAATTTGACGCAGTACGATTCAATTAACTTGTAGTGAAATCCTGCGAGGATTAAACGTTTTTTAGACGGCCCAGCCGTATCGCTCCACCTGACTAAAGTGCTCGCGCATCGCGTCACGCGTCCTTGAAACAAATTCTGAGCAACTTACGGATTTAGTGTCGCGTTCCACGATGTCGGCGGTGCGGATTCCGGATTCCAGTACATGATCGATAGCAGCTTCGATTGCTTGCGCCTCGGCGTGCATGTCAAAACTTTCACGTAGCATCATTGTCGCGCTTGCAATGGCTCCAATCGGGCAAGCAATATTTTCCCCAGCAATCGAAGGAGCCGATCCGTGAATCGGTTCGTACAATGAAGGACCAAGCCCCCAACTCATCGAAGGAATTAATCCGAGCGAGCCTTCGACGCCGGCGGCGCCATCGCTCAAAATATCTCCAAACATATTAGAAGTAACGATCACATCAAATTGTTCGGGATTGATAACCAGCTGCAAGGAAGCGTTATCAACATACATGTGATCGGTTTTCACGCGCGGATAATTTTCGGCGATTTCTTTT